>Ga0179593_1476432_pt1 | contig 17564 bp, 24 predicted proteins | sample CZODoug2_1_08_16_FD_185931 | JGI IMG/M metagenome (GOLD analysis project Ga0179593, IMG submission 185931) | Vadose zone soil fungal communities from Angelo Coast Range Reserve, California, USA - CZODoug2_1_08_16fungal (PacBio error correction) | ecosystem: Environmental > Terrestrial > Soil >... | reverse complement strand
CCTGCTTGAACTGTTTGTTCCCTCTGTTCTTTTCATGGAACCCCAGTTCCTCCCCTGAAGTGGTTGAGACCCGTTTCCCTTGTTTCTTCTTCCCCAATAGCTTCCTGTCGTTGACATGCCACTTTTTTCGGCTTGGAAGTTCACTGCTTTTATTTATGAAATTTGCTTGACTTCTTCGGTTTTCACCCCCTTTTCCTTTTTTTCCCTCTTTTGGCTTTTTTTGTTTATTAGGTGACCCCTTAATTCCCGCCCAATTTCTGGTTCCCAACCTTTTGATTTTCCCGATCCTGCTCGTCGGCTCCGGCACATTTTTCATTTCTTCCCCCTTGACAAAGCGTTTGCCCTTTTCTCCAAGAAATGTTTTTCCCTTCACATGATCTTGGGCCTCCTCTTCGCAACAGTCAACCTTTTCCGTGAGAACCTCCCCACCTTATTCACGGTCGAAAACCGCTTCCCTGTCTTCTCCTCCTTCTCAAGATGTTCTGTTCTTGAGAAAACCCCCAGGAATTTTTCTCCTCCACTGAAAGGGTCATTTCCCCGATCGATAATTTTGGAATGCGACCCTTTTCCTTCCTCCAACTTGCGTTTCCAAGTTCTCTTTGGTTGTTTCGGCACAGGCCTCTCTTTTCCTCGATGGTGCACAGTCCTCTAAAAAGATGATTCCCAAAATCCCATCCTTCGCAGTTCATGGTGCTCCTGTCCCGTTCCTGTTCGTGCAATTTTTTTTTGAGTCTCCAAGCTCTTCCACAATTTTGCCGCGATCCCTTTTCTTGGAACGCGCGATGCTCTCTGCCTTCTCGGCGAATTACTTTTCCTCATTTCTTTCGTGTTGATTTTCTCCCCTTTTCTTTTTTTAACTTTTTCTCTTCAAGAACTTCCTTCTTTCTCGCATTAATCTATTTGGTTGTGGAGTTTGCAGGGAACAACCCTTTTTTATATCGACGATAAGACAGGAATCCTATTCGCCCTTTCAGCCTCAAGTTCCGCCCAGTCCCTTCCCTTTTCCTCCCCCTACCGTTTAGTTCCTGCTGGTAGCGGCTACCCCCGACGGTTTGGTCTTTTCCCCCCCCCCAACTTTTTCTCCACATCCTTCTTAAGGAATATTCTCCTTTTCGGCCCTTATGGACCAATTTTTTCCTACATTTCAACCTTTTCCTACGCTCGTTTCTTTTGCTCCTTAAATGTCCGTTTGACCTTGTCCTTTCCCGCCACTTCCCCTTCTTTCCAAGAACGTTCCCCCCCCTAGGTGTAATGCCTGCCGTCAATATCTGACGGCTCCCAAATATTTCCCTCCCTTTGTCCGCTCCACTTTTCCTTTCAGACTTGGACGCTTCTGTGACCTTTTGTATTCCCCCTCCCGCGCGAAAGGCCGGCCCCTAACTGTTGCCGTTCAACTTCAATGACCAACGCCTGTGTCCAGGGAAGCCGCCGCCCTTCCCGACCTTCCAGACTTCCTTCCCATTTCCTTTAACTTCTTTGACCTTCTTCGCAAAAAACCGGGTTTTTTCTTTTACGGACGCCGGAGTCCCGGGACCCCACCGTTTAACTTTGGCGCTGCCTCCCTCACGCTCCTCTTTTATATAAACATGTTTTCATCGGCCTTCGCCCCTTTCCCCCACTTTCTTCGCCCCCGATTTGGGCGTCTCTTTCGGAGTCTAGGCCCTTCAGTTTTTAATAAGACAACTACCTCCTCCTTGGCTCTTTACCGCTTATTTCTCTTTCTTCAATAGTTTGTCCACCCCCCAACACGAGGAGTCCCCCTCTCTGGTTTTTGTTTTTTTTCCACTTTCTCTAAGAGAGAAGTTTGACGATCCTCTGTGTTCCTTCCCACCATCCCCCCCCAAACGTCTTCCCTCTTTTCCCCTTTTTTTTCTCCGCTTCCCCTTATCTTTTTTTTTTTCTTCAGTCTTTTTCTCAAGCTTGCCTTCGAAGACCCTTCAGTTTTCAATTGTCCCCGAGAAACTCCATCCCCGTCTAACAAGAACCTATTTCTGTCCCCTCCCCTTATACACTGAAGAACATTTTTTTCCTGGTCCCTTGCGGTGGTTTTAACCTCGGGGACATCCCTCTCCCAGATGATGAACACCGGGAGTTCCGCCCTAAGTCACTCGTTATGCGGAAACTCCCCCTTTCCGTCCCTCCCTTGGGCCGCCCAGTTCTTTCTTGTTTCCCTTTCCCCTCATCCTTCTCCTAAAGACTTCTTCGTCTTTTTTTTGAATGATGGCCCCTTTTTTTTGCCACTTACCACCCGAGTTTAAATACCCCCCTTTAATACCAACGAACTCTGTTTCTCTCCTCTTCCTTCCCAAATTTGCTCTTTCCCTGTTGGGATTCTTTTAGACCTGTTTTAGCTTTTTTTTTTTTGAGCCTCCCCTAAAGATTCCCGCATCATTGACCAGTCCCTCCTAGTTCCCCCCCCGCAGAGAGTCCTCCCCTTTTTTTTCATCATCCCCCTCCAAATTTTTAACCCTCATTTCCCCCAGACCCGCCCTATCTCTCAGGAATTTACCTTCGTAGACATCTTTCCAGCTTCCGCCTTGGCCCCTTTACGATGTTCTCCCTTGAGACTTGCAGAAGATTTTTTTCCACTCTATCTTCTCTTCCTCCCTTTTTTGTTTTCTCTTATCCCCCCTCTTGGATTGAAAGAAAAGGTACTTTCTTGACTTTCGTGGCTTTGCCCTCGTTAGTTCCCCTCGGGCCCGATGGCCTTATTTCCCACCTTTTTTTTTCTTTCCTTCTCCTATTTTATGACATTCTTTTCTGAGATCTGGGAATTCCCCGCTTGGCGCCTTTTCCCCTCTCCCTTCCTCTCTTGTCTTTGGCACTTGCTTTTTAAAAGTCTTTTTTTTTTCTTTTTTCTTGTCTACGCAGGCCCCCCGCCATTCGTTCACTGAGGAGCCTTTTCATCCCCCTTCTTTTTTTCCTGGCTGGCCCTACCTGACTTGTTTGGTGCGTTGTGTAATGTTTGTGGTTTCCTTTTCCCTCGGGGTCAGATTGGCAACCCGTGCCCTCACCCGGCCCTCTTCCCTCTTTTTTTCTTTCAGTGCTTCCCAGACTCAGCTTCCCTTTCGGCACTTGCGATTAAACTTTTGAGGAAGCCTCTCGCCTTACCTTCATCCTCTCTCTGTCTTCGGGGAGAATTCTTCAGATCGCGAATCGTTTTCTCTTATTCGAAAGTTCCCTTACCAGAGAGTCACCAAATTCGATGACTTTCCCTGCTTCTTCTTCTTTCCCCCTCTTTTTTCTGTTCTAGTTTTGCTTTTAGGGGCCCCCCCTCCCGATTCTGTCAGGCGCCTTCCTAAACGACTTATAAAAGATCTTGCACTATCTATCCCCTTTCGGACTCTTCTCTTTTCTTTCTCTTCTCGCTTATCCCGGATTTCCCTTTTAAGTTCCCCTTTTCCGGTTCACGTCCATAAGAGATTTCTAGCCCTAAGGAACTTTCCCTTTTTCCCCCTTTTCTGGAAGTTGTGAACTCCCTCCTCTATGGTTGTGGGTTCCCCGCCGCTGGTTCCTCCCCTCGTTCTATCGTTACCGATTCAATTCCCCTCTGTTTAAGTGATATTTTTCTCTGATAAGTCTTCGCTGAACCCAGGGGCATTCCCATCCGGTTGTTTTCGTCCAATTCCATTCCCCCTCCTAATGTGTTAACCTGATTTGCGGCTCTTTTTTTTTTAAGGTGCGCAGCGTCCAACTACTCCCGATCCGTCCGCGCGGTGTTTTCTCCGTTTCCCCCGGTTCCCTCCCCCTTTCCCCTTGTTTCTGAGGTCTCAGATGCGCTTTCCTTTTTCCCCTCTTGATGTTCCCGACTTTTTCCTTCTTCTTTCCTTTGACTTTCTCTGTATGCGCGTCAATCTAATTGCCGGCCGTGTCTCCCTTTTTCCCCCCGTAACCTTTCCTCTTTTTCTATTTATCCACTCCCCACATTCTCCCCTTGCGTCAAGCTTGTCCTTTTTTCCATGACCCAGTCTGACGAGCTTTTTATGAAGTTCCTTTTTCTTTGTTTTAATGACGCGCCGCCTTCGCTCCCCCTTACTCGTCTTTCTTTTCCCTCGGCTGTTGCTTTTTGAAGTCTGGGTTCACCCTCCTTCGTAACACCTGTGCCCATGGATTCTTCTCCCATTACGTGCCGTTTTGAGGGGTCGTCCCATATTGCTGATTTTGGCCGTGTTTCTCCCTCTTTCGGGGGAGTCGCCCCTCGTGACTTATAGCCGTTCTTGTTTTCTATTCAGTACTTCCAGCCCCTGACACAAAAGCCCCAAAGTTTTCCCGCCCTTCCTTTTCTTTCCTTCCCCTTGGTAAGATTTGAAGATGTTATCTTATTCCTTACTATCCCCCCCGTTTCCCCCCCCTTCCGTGCCTTCCAACCAACTAGCTTTTTTCCTTGAGGAAGTTTCCTGGCTTTGCGGAACCAGGCATTTGTTTCCTCTTCAGGTCTTTCACTTATTCTCCTCCCCCCATTTATAGCGTCTTTTGCGGTCTTGCTTCCGGAGAAGCTCTCTTTCTTAGACTATCGCGGCACTTCTTTTAGGAGGATCTTTGGCCAGACTTCCTGCTCTTCTTTTTCTTTCCCCTCTGCAACCGTCTTTGACCCACCCCTTCTTTTTCGCGGCATTCCTTTTTCTTTTTGAACACTCTTTCTTTAAGTATAGGATTGACCCCTGGACCGTTTTTATTTCCTTCCTCATGTCTAGTCCGTCGCCTCCCCTCTAGAGTCTTTTCTGACTTCCCTTTCTCTAAATCGGATACGTCTCATTGTGAAGGTTACTACTCAGGGATTATCCATAGTTCCTGGCCCGTCTTTCCGCCTTATGGCGTTTGATTTTTCTTCTCGGTGTTTTCTTTTTTCTCTCCGAACCCTCATTTTGGTTTTACGAGTCTTACAGATGATCAGTCCTTTGGTTCGCCCCCCAACATCCGCTCCATTCTTTTTCTGATCTCCCCCCGATTGCGAGTTTCTCTTTCGTCTGAATCGCTCCCCCTCGTCTGTTTCCCCCAGCGAAGAAGCACTTTTAAAGGGGGCCATGCGGCTCCTTTTCAGAACCGCCCCCCTCTTTCTCTCCATGTTCCCCCCGCCGTTTTCCCCTTGCATCCTGTGGTGATTCAAAGCGTCCACGTTTCTTCTTTTGCTTCAGACCCTTAATATACCTCATGGTCCCCCTTCTCCTCTCTTTTTTTCGCACCCTTCAATTTCCTTTCCTTTTACAGACGATGTTTTTTTGATGAACCTTCCTCCCCCTCCTTCACTTTTTCCTTTCCTTTTAACGTCTCAGGGCTTTTTCTTATCTTTTCATCCGCCCCTTGTGTGAGACCAAACTCCTTCTGTCTTTTAAGGTTTCTCCTTTTCTTTCCCTTAGTTCCTCCTGAATATTTCCGTTTACTTTTTTCCTGCGATTCCTTCCTCTCCCTCTTTATTCCCTTTTTTAGGAGCAGAGGGCGGATTCTTGATGTTCGTTTTTCCCTTTGTCAATGTATTCCCTCACTATCAACAACCGGATTTTCCTTGTTTCCCTTCTATTTCGGTGAGGAACACCCAAAAAATGATTCCTTTTTTTTCCCACCACTTGGCTGTATTTTTTCCGAGCTCTCGTAGGCTCCTTCCCGTATGGATAACGACACATAACACCCTTTCTTCCAATTTTATTTCCTTCCCCTGGCCTAGTCCATTGGATCCGGCAATTTCTCCCCGTTTTTGGATTCTGCGTCCCTCTCGTGGAAACCATTTCCCTTTTCTCGTGATACCCCAGACCACCCTTTTTTCTCTTCCCTCCAACCAACCGAACCCCCTCCCCCCCCGGTCTGACTAAAGAGACTTTTTTCCTTTCTTGTTAAACTGACTTTCTCTTTCTCCCGTTCTGCAGCCGATGAATTTCGCGACCGGCTCGACGCTCTCTTCGGCTGGGTCGTTTTCATGGCTGCCCCCCCCCCCCCCCCCCCCCCACTTTTTGCCTTCCCTCACCATTGTCACGTCTTCAGGAGCGGGTCATGCAAAGTCTGGTTCTCAGGTGCAAACCTCCGTCAACCCTTTCTCCGTTGGTGCCTGAAGGAAATCCGAAGTTTCTGTTTCCTTTGCCAATGCCTCACGACGTCCCCTTCGCTCAGACGGTCGTTCCGCAGCTGAATAGTTTTCACGTTCTCTCCCTTCCCTGGCGGTGTCTTTGCCGCCCCTTTATTTTTTCCTTTTTTCCCTTTTCCAAGCGAACTTTTCGGTAAAGCCCACTTTCAGTCATTCCTAGTTGGTTGATCTCCTGACTTACCCCCTTTTTTTCTTTTTTTACAGAATACATTTCCCTTCCTAATTCTGCTAAATTCACGTCAGCGTCCGCCCAAGACTTTGTCTTTTTACTTTTTGCTGGCAGCTAGTAAAGTTTTCCCTTTGCCCCCTCATCAACGAGGGCTCACCCTCGTCCTCTTTTTGCTTCTGTCTCGCAGTTTCCCCCCCCTCTGGACAAATATGGGTCACGGTCCTTCAGATCGCTCTTTTCTTTACTACTTCGCTATTTTCCTCCCCTTCCCCGACTGACTCCCCCCTTATGAAACTCGCCTTAAACGGCAACCTCCCTTTGATGCCGTTTCCGCCTCTTCTTCTCCTTTTTTCCGCCAACCCCGATTCTCTTTTTCCGGGCGACGCTACCCCCCTTTTTTTCCGCGGAGGAATGGTTTTCGTTTATCGCGGTCCTGATTCGTCAAGGAGTTTATTTACGCCACCAGGAAGTGAGCCGGGCCATTCCTTTTCTTCCGTCCGCCCCCTCTAACCTAAGTCTTCTCCCATTTCTGACCTCCCCCCTCCTCTCCCCCACTCCTGGAGCGATCGATCTGTTTTCTCACCGGCATTTTTTCTTTTCTGGTCCCGGAACCCGGTCGTTCCGTCTCGCCCCCCTTATCGCTTCTCGATGTTTCGGGCACGGTTTTTTTCAACGCTCAACTCGCCTTCCCCATTCCCCCCCCCGGGAAGTTACTTGGACTGCCCCCCCCGAATTTGGCGTATCCCAGCCGCATTTTCCTTAAGCACCCTCCTTTTCTCGGTCAAAGGGAATTTCTCCTTTCTCGATTCCACGCTGCGATTTTCCTTGAAGATTTTGGCTCAACCAAACCCCAACGACCTCAGTTCACCGTTGCTTTTCCACTTTCTTTCTCTACGTATCCTTTCTTGAATTGTGACTTTCCCCCACGGTCCCCAAACTACTTTAACGCTTTCAACGCCCAAATTCTAATTGTCTTGCTAAGAGCCCTCTCCGCTTCGCGATTCTTCTTCAAGGAGGGTTCCCCTTTCTTGGCGTGGCGTTCCCCTCATCGAACTTTCCCATGACGAAACACCGGAGGACCAGCTACCCGATAGCACATCCCATTGCACCCCTTCTTCCCTACGGTATCGCCTCCCTTCTTAGATGGTTTTTTAGGCCTTTAACTTTTCTCGGCCCCTCTGGTCGAATACTGGAATTTTTGCGGTTGTACGACAATTCCTTCTCCATGCTGTATGGCTCAAGCTCGTCTTTCCCCTTTTTCTTCTTAAGGTCGTTTGGACTTGAACTGTATTGTCGGGCACAGAACTCTTCGCCTCTTCTTTGCATGAGTTTTTTTTTCGTTCAGTGTGCCATTTTCTACCTATTTTGCCTCGCCCAACCTGCATCTACAAAAAGTTTGTTTTGAATATTTCCTCCGTTGTCCCCCGATCGTTCCTCTCCTCGTGCAGTTTTTAAGCGCTTTTTCTCTTTTTCTCCCCGGGACCTCTCCCAAGCAGAACTGTCCCCCCTCAGCCTTCCTCCGTCCTCCCTCGCGTTCCAAGGACCTTCCGAATCTCCTTCCTTCCACTTCGTTTTTTTTGTTTTTTTACAGGACGCCCCCCTCCAAAGAATTCAGAGACGAACCCATATATCCTCATATTTTTGGATCCCGCTTCCTCTTTTTTAGTATTACTTTTCTCTACAAGCGACCCGCCCCTCGGGGAAAGCGATCTCCTCTCCCTCAGGTGTTGTGTGTCGAGAGACGAGAGCGCCTCCGGTTTGACTTGATGTCCGTCTTTTTCCCTTTCAAGCTAAATTCGCGAAGCTGCGATGTCGTCCCCCTACTTTTTTCTTGCTCCCATCTTTTGTGTCTCATTCGTTTTTCTTCGATGGTTTGCTTGGTCTCTTCAGTCGCTCATTTTCTCAGTAAGCTTCCCCTTACTCACTACCGTCTCCCCTCCACCCCTCCTCATCCCCACTTCCACTCCTTAATCCTGCCCCCGCCCCACCTTCCTCTCGCACTTTCCCCTCAACCTTCCCCCCAGTTACTCCCCTACGCCACAGTCATCTACATCCCAGACTACATCCTCCTATCATCCTCTCACCCCCACCATCTCTTCCACCACCCCCTTCTACCAGTCCCAGCGTCCGTTCCACCCCCCCTGAATCACATCTTGACCCGGCCCGCCTCCCTCTTTCTACCCACTTTCCAGGACGCCGTCATCTTCCAAATGTCCCCGCCCCACCTCCCACCTGCCCCAAAGACCACCACCCCCCACCCCAACACCACCCCACACCTATTCTCACCACCCACTGCCTCCAAGACCCCACCCCTCCATACCCCTCCCTGCTCTTCAAACTCAATCCCCCCCCCCCACCTCCAGCCTGCCAATTCCTCTAACAACTTGACCCCACCCCAACCCGCTTCAAACCCCTCCTAAACTCTTTCCCTCCACCTTTCTCCCCCTTTTTCACCCTCCCCCCCCTCCCTCCTCAGTCTATTCTGAGCACCCGCGTACTCCCCTCCTCCCCTCACCCCCCCACTTACTCCCCCAATCCCCCACAGCGTTCCTTTTTCCCTGACCCACCGCCCTCCCTACACCTCGTCGTCGCCCCCACCCCTTACCTACCCATCAACACCTCCCCCCTTCACCTCACACCCCCACCCCCCTTTCCCCTCCATCTTCGCGCCTCTTTCCTCTCCCAGCGGTTCAACTCCACCCCCCTAGCCACGAATTATCGTATCCAGCCACTATCCCCAAACACGGAAAACTGCTCCTTACTCCTTTCTCTCCACTCACACTCAACCAACCACCCCTCTCCACCCCTAATTTCAATACACTTACTACCCTCCCCCCCCAACCTGCCTACCTCCCACAAACCCCCCCCTCCACCTCCCCCTCCACTGAATCGCACTCTACACTCATCTCCTCTCGCCTCCACCCCACCCTCTGCACCTACCCCGTCTCGGCTCGTACCCCAGTCAACCTTCAATTTAAAAATTTGCCCATCCATGAAACTTTCCCCCAGGAGTCCCTCCTCCGTTTCAAAAACCTTAGGCCCCCCTACGACACAACCCCGACTCCTACCACCTCCCACTCCACTCTCCAAACCGTCCCCCCCAATTCCCAATGTACCACCCCCCACCACATTCCCAATCACCCTCTACGCCCCACTACCCCAAAATAACGCCCACCCCCCCCCTTCCCCCCCCAAAGCTCATTAAGTTCATTATCTCCACACAACCACCCCTTCCCCCCGTATTTACCCCCCCCCGCTATTTACCAATCACCTCCCTTCCTTACCCCTTCCCCCCCCTCCCCTCATAGACTAACTTCCACCTCCCGACCGGTTCCTTTCCACCACCTCATCGCCCTCCATGATCCAACACATCCCCACCACAGACCCCAACTGTCCCTTCTCTAACGCCCCAGACAAAGATATCCTCTCCCTCGACACCCACTCATCTTCCCCCCCCCCATACACACCAAATCTGCCTCCCCTCCTCCCCCCCTTTAACCACAATTGTCCTACCCCTTCCTCTATCTTACGGACTAATGCACAACAAACAAATAACGGACCCCAATCTTGCCGCTCCACCAGTCAAAGACCCACCCTCCTCGTTATACCCACCTCAATTACACGTTAATCTTCCATGCCCAATCTCCCCTCACCCACTCACCCTGCCCCCCGAATCTCCTCTTTGTCATGCCTCTCTTATAGCGCACCCTAGAAACCCCCCCACCTTGCACAAGCCACCCGCCCGCGCACACCCTCCTCTAACGTCTATCCAACCTCACACTCAAGGACGTCCAACCCCCTCTCCCACTCCCCCTCGCCTTCTCCCCCCACCTTCCCAACTTTTCCAAATCCTCCCCTTATCTCTCCTCCACTCTTTCAAAATTCCTTACACAAAAGGAATCCCCCCACACCCCCAACCCCCCCACCCATTTTCTTCCAAAGACCAGCAGGTCGAGCTATCTCCTCCCATCACAGACCCATTCCCCAAAATGTAACACACACCTACACCAAAAACACCTAAAGCTCAAAACCCTACGTTCCATACCGTAAGTCTGGCGAAGGCCCCTTCTAAAATTCCCCCAACCCCTCATCACCCCCTTCCTCCCCTCACGACCTTTCCTTCTAAGGAATCACTCACCTTACTTCTATTTACTCAGTTTGACCTCTATCGCCATGACTACCCTTTTTTGTCCATCCCTTTCCATCTTTCCCCCCCCCCCAGCACCCCCTCCTTGAAACTCCCTATCCCTGCCGAGCTGTCCGTGAACGATTACTCAACCCAAGTCCTCTTCCCTCCGCCCACTCCTCCAATGCCGCCTCTCCCCCCCCCTCTCAGGACAATCAAACCCCTGTCCCTCCACTCCCCCCACCTTTCCATATATTCCCACCCCGCCACGAGAATCAACCTACACCCTCCCCATCAGAAACACGGACAATGTTTTCAACTGCTCGCCAAACCTGCTCCTATTTTGCCTCTCACGTCAAAACCAGCCCATTAAGGACAAGTTGATCACAGTGGTTTTTACAAGTGATGGACTATTTTTTAAACCCAAGGACAGGCACAAGCGAAGGGCACTAACTTAAGGAAACACCCTTTCCCCACCCCACTTCTACCACTGGAGCCGCCTCTCTCGCCCCACGCCCGCCCCCTCCCCCGACCCCCACACACCTTACACCCCATAAACCCCCCCAGCATTTCCAATCTTCACATACCCCATACACCGCAGAAGAAAATCCCACCGATCTCTCTCCTCTCAACAGACGAGATCAGTTGCTTGATCATCCGTCCCTAACCTTCCCATCACTCTCATCACCTTCGACCCACCCACCCCAGCCACCCCCCCCTCCGTCACAGTCCCATAACCAATTCCCCCGAACCCTCATCACACCCCCAGCCCTACCATCCCTCCTCCACCCTCCTCTCCCCCCTCTTCCCACTCACTCACCCAGCCCATTCACGTCCAAGTTAACATGCTCATCCACTTTCCATTACTCTACTTCTCTCCTTTCCCTAAGCATAAACAGTCCTTCCAAAGTGACCCTCTTCCCTCCCCGCCCCCTCATAACTCTACCTCGCAGTAAGGTCCTCTCCTCTCCCTACCCCAGCTCCAAGAGCAAACACCACACCCCGCCACCAACACACCCCACAAATCCTTAAAAACAAACCCCGGCTCCAACCAAAGCTTCCCCCTCCCCCATAACCCTCGCCATCCATTCCAAACTGAACCGCCCCACAACCCTATTATACCCTTCTCTCCTCCCTTTCCCCTAACCTCCCTCGCCTTGTCGTACCCTCCTTCCATTGACCATGCTCCCCACCCCCAACTTAATTCCCCCCCAACAATCTCCCCTTCCCCCCATCACACCTACCCTTCCCCACACCCCCAACCACTCACTCCCCCCCCACACCCAAGGACCACCGCCACCGCATGTGACAATCCCACTTCAAAACCCGTACACGCCTCGATACAAAGCCCCTATCCACCACAGATCACCGCTTCAAACGCCTTCCCCATAATATACATCCCCTTCCCGCTACGAACCAGACCCGCACATTTGCTACCCCTTAATCTCATCTCTCAACCCTAACATAGTCCGCCTTACGAATCTTCAATGACTCACCTTTCTTCACACTCTCTTAATCATCTCATTGTCTTCTTACATCCCGATTCTCGTAACCTCGGAAAGGCCAAACGGCGAATGAGCTCTTCGTTTCTTAACCGCACCTTCAACCCCCCTGGTCACATTGCACCGCTATGATAGCAACTCCAAAAGGCTACAAGAGAGGCTTTCAGCCCTCGTTTCTATTCCCAAGGACAACCTTCCCCAAGCCCTTGTTCATTCCTCTGGTCTCAAGAGAATCAAAAAGCCCCCTTAAAAAGTTTCAGGCCACATCGGGCCACGATTCGTCCGCAAAAAACCCACCCCCTCCCCCGAAGGAACCTTCCCCCCACCCCACCAAAAAACTACTAAACACCCCGAAGTTTCCTGTCTCTCGCTAGCGTCCTTTTCCCATTCGGAGGGGCCTTCGCTTCGGCTGAGGGTACTTCTTTTTGTATTGGTACCTGGCAAAGCGCGCCCGCCTCCCCTCTTTTTCTGGAATTTCGATCTATAAATTTTTGTTTCCGTCCTCGAGGACTATTCCCCCAGAACGGGTTGCTTGAGTGGGATGTCTGGTTTGAGTGACCCATCTTCTTTTTCTCTCTTTCCCCGGACGCCCCCTAATTACAACTTTCTCGATTTGTGCGTCGAGCTGATTTCTACAGACAGAATAAGCCCAAGCTCGGAACCTTGCATCCCCGGTGCTCACTTTTTCTTTCTCCTCTCCCCCTTATTACCCTCCCTATGAATTTTCTGAGAACCTCTTTTTTTACCTCAGAGAGCGAATCTGGCCGCCAGTTAACAGCCCACAAGTTGACCCCTCCCTTCCCTCCGTCTTCCTTTTTCTGGTCGAGGCCAAAGGTTGCCCTGATCGTTCTTTATCGTGATCTGCGTGGACCTTTTTTGTTGTCCCCTTCGCTTCTCAACTCCTCACAAGTTATGCAAAAACGTTAATAGGTAGATGGCATCTTCGAACGGGCTTTGCAATAAAAATCGTTTTTCTTTACGTTCTCTGGGCCTTTCTTTTCCCTCTCTCTCCTCTCCACTTTCCTTAGCTAAGTTATCAAGTCCCACGCATTCTTGGTGCTGCTTCTTCCTCGTTATTTTCGGCCCAAATAGCCCTTGCGCTGGAATATGATTCCAGATAATAATCGGATGAAGTCTTTTTCTTTTTACCTGACCCTGAGCTGGATTAAAGACCGTTTTGCCCAATTCCCATCCTTTTGTTGCAATACGGAAAGGACAGATTGCCTTCAGTTTTGGTTAATACGATGTCCGGCCGCGCTTTCCGGGTCCTTTTTCCATTTTTTCTTCCCCCTTTTTTTTCGTTCTTTTTCTTTTTAAACTGCGAGTCGCGTCCTTTGTCATTCTCGGTAAGTTGTCTAACGGTATTCGACTTCCGACCTGAAGGTCTTAGGATTTCCTAGTTGCTGAGTCCCCCCCTTTCTGTCATTCCCCTTCTTTGAGTCAAATGCCCGCTTCGACCGAGATACAACGCACATCCTCAAGCCGGTCGGCTCTTCACTCCCCCCCTTCTCGACCCTGTCTGAGTTTCCTTGAGCAGAGCGCCTTTTACTAGTTTCTTAGGCGTCTGACCTTAGAGTTTGCCGTTTAGCTCGAGTAGTTGTTTTTTCCATTCTTCGTCCCCCTCTTTCTTGTCCACGTTTTTGTCTTTTAGCCTTGGGATTTCCCCTTTCAATTAGATGGTGTGCCGGCTGCTAGACCACGATGACGTCTTTGAGTTCGCCCTTTGATTGTTTCATCCCTGATCTTCTTTATGGGAGAACTGCCTCCCAGCGGTGCCTCTCACCCCGTCCCACGGCACCGGTCGCCGGACTTTCTGTTTCGGAAGCTTGAAGAGGGAGAAATCTTTATTCTTTCCCTTTTTTTTCTCCCTAAGTTTTTTCATGCATCACCACGATATAGATGATCGTTTCTTCCGGTCGGGCTTTGGCCTTTCTTCTGTATGAAAAGGGCCCTCGGATTCGGGCGTGAAGCAACGAAGAATCGAACCGCGTTTTTATTCAGCTTTCCTTTTTGCAATGGGTAATGCGACTTTCTTCTCTTTCGGGAAGGATTGGTCCATTTTCCATGATTCTCAAGTCAGGCCTTAAGAACTCAACGGGACAGGAGCACCTTATTCACTGCTTTTTCAGCTTCTTTCTCTCTTTTTCCCCCTCTTTCTCACGTCTTGATTTTTTTGCTTCCCTTTCCCTTCCCCCCGTTTACTGGCATTATCTTTTTTTACCGCCCATGGCGAATCCTTCGCCTTCCCCTCCCCCGAACTGAGTTGTTATAACCGTTCGTATTGCCGACGAAACGATTTTTCGGATTGAGGAGGGGTATCGTAATTGCGGATCTCCCTTGATCACTTACTTTTCTCCTCTTTCGATCGTTTTTCATTTTCGTTTTCTTGTTTTCGCTAAACGCTGACGTTTGCGCCGAGATAGCTCAGGATCGAGATGTAGACCTGAACGCCGACCTTTCTGGCCTTCTTCCCCCCCTGCCTTTTTTTTGGAGTCTTTCTTTCATGAGTGCCGGAGCCGGTTGCTAGTCACCTTCCTTCACTTTGGCCTTTTTTCTGGCCATTGGAGGAGCCCTTTTTTCATCCTAACCGACCTCGCTGGAACACATGGCAGCCTGTGCTCAGAATTATTTGAGTTCCCCCCCTCTTCTTTCTGCTCTTCTTCTTTCCCAGATGTGCGGCAGAAACACTTCTTCATGGGCACCCTTTTTCTCTTGCCTCACTAATCGCAGGCAACAATTCGACGTAAGGACTTTTTCAACCCAATACGTCGTGTTGCTGGTATTGGTTTGACCTTAAGAAGCTTCTCCCCTTTTTTCAAAGCTCTTTGTGTTTCCCTCCTTCTCTTTATCCGTTGTTGTTGGAGTTCCACCCTGGATTTGCCGCCGAGGACTTGTTTCTTAAGCAGGTGGCGTACGTTCATGTGTAACCTTACATTCATCATCACGAAAGATTGGTTTTTCTTTTCTTTCGCATTTTGCATGCGCTCCCTCATCTTCGGCCTGCGCCTTTTCAGTCTTTTTCTTCTTTCCCTGTGGTCGGACTGCTTGATGCAAGTTTTTTTCCTAATCCACCCTTTTCCCCCCCACCACGTTTCTTCCCTGTTTTGTGCCATCTATTGGGCCTGTCCTGAAAAAACAACTACCATGGCCGCTGTTTCCCAACCATTTTCTTCCTTTCGACTTCTCTTTTCCTTCCTTCTTTGTTTAACACGCCCTCAGCGAGAAGTTGCCTTGGACCCCTAAAATGGAAGAAGAAATGGTCCGGATTCTCCGTGTGCGACTCGTCATTCTTGACAGATTCGTTCCAGGTTCAAGGGCTCCTTTTCCCCTCACACCTTCTTCTTTTTTAACAACAGAACGATCTCTGTCGTGCAGGCTTCCCTTTCATCACTGGAGAACTGCATCCACGGATGTAGACTTTTTTATCCGTTCATCCTTTCTCACGGCCTTTGGTTCTTTCCCCTTTTTTGGTATCCTTTCCTTTTTTTCTTTATTTGGAGCGAAGGGGCGTTTTCCGCTTACGACCACTTTTCACTTACGGAAAGGAAGTGATGTTCTTCAAGCCGGGACTTAAGATGTGCCCTCCCTTCCCCTGCACAAGCGCTCCCCTTTTTCCCGTTTTTCTATTTCGGCCCAATTGACCCTTTTATTCCCTTGTCTTGAAGAGAATGCGTCTGCCCATTCGAAGGCCACTGCTCTCGCATGGGAACGCGAGCTGCTATTTTTCACCTTTTTATCTCCTGCTGCAGCCTCTTTCTCGTTTATTCTCCTTTTCCCTAGGGTTTTTCATCCCCATGATTCTCGGTCAAGCCTTCCGGTCAAGAGCATTCATTCTTGGTTTTTCTTCTCCGGAAGTATAGATGCAAAAGACTTGAAAGTTTCATCTTGCCCCCTCTAAATCCTTTCTCAATTTTTCCTCTCTCCCGGAGTGTTTTTATTGATTCCTTCCCCTTTCCCTCGTCCCTTCCCCCCCGACGGATCTTCCTTTCAAACCCATACACCCGGCGAACTCCCCTACGTTTCTTTACTTTCCTTCCTGGCTACCCCCCTCTGACCCCTTAACGAGTTTTCTATCCCGTGCGATCCTCCCTGCTTGGAACACTTAGATATTGTTCCGGTTGCAGAATTGGTTAATTACATCCCCTTTCCCCTCCCTTAAATACTTCCCCCCTCTGGCTTACCTTCTGTGAGTCATGCGTTTAGAATATCGACGGCTCACCTCCTCAAAAGATAGTATCTTTTTGAATTTGCTCCTCCTGAAACCGTGCCGAGATTACCTTTTTTTCTTTTTACTCCCTTTCTTGATGATCAGGTTTACCATTTTACTTCTGCCCAGGATTTTTCCAGAGGGTCCAGCCCCTATTTTATCGACGCCATATTCTCACTTCCATGCGTCTTTCTTCCTCAGGCCCTCGATCCGACATTTTTCTCTTTGGATCTCGCCCCCTCCCCGTTGCCACCGGTGTGCTGTTCCAGGACCGACCTACAGCGCGGAAACCTTTTTTCACCTCTCCGTCTGACTCCTGGTACTCCCTCCTCCCATATCCTCCAACATTTACCCTATGGACGCCTCGGCTGTCCTGTTCCCTTTCCCCCCCCTTGTTCATGAACTCTTGTATATGTTGAAAGCCAAGTAGACGTATGAATACCTGAAATATCATCTCTCCCCCTTTTCCCTTCTCTTTCTTCGCGCGGAGACTTTTCTGTTCCCTTGGCTACAACCCCCCCCCCCCACACAAAAACTAGTTTCTTCTCTCCATCATGAGTCCCTTGATTATTCTTTTTCCCCAAGAGAACGTTTCTTTTTCTCCCGGGGCTCCTTCTCGCTTCTTCCGTCAACCGGCAAGACTTCACCTCCTTTTTCCCCCTCAAAACGATTTCCCTATTCCCTGCTTATACTTCCCCTCCGTCCTATTCCTCGGTGTCAGTTTTTTTTGTCCCCCCACCAACATTTGTTTTTCCCGTCTTTCAGTGCCCTCCTCAGAGAAAATTTTTACCTCCTTTTACACTCCATTGGAGACCTCCCTTCTCTTTCCCTTTTGAAACCTCGCAAAGGGTCCATCTTTCCGTTGAAATTTTTTTTCTCCCTAATTTTGGTTCTTCTGTGACTCTTTGCCTTATTCGTTTGTATTTCAACGGCTGTTCGGTTCCTGCCCGAACAAAATTCCCGGCACCTTTTTATTTCTTCACTCCGTTCGTTTTTCTTTTTTGTCAAGGGTTCGTTTTCTTCTGGGCGACATTTCACGAAGTCAATCCTCCTCTCGCCCGTTGGGGAATTATTTTTTTCCTCGTTTCACCTTTCACCCCGTTCTTTTCCCAGATCATTCTTCCCAGCAAACGTCCGAAATATTCCATCTCTTGCCTTAACCCACCTTATTGTCCCCTCGTTCCTCGCGCTTCTCCCCTGGATCGTCTTCGGTATTTTGCGCCGGACCTCTCACCTCACGAAGGTCCTCCTTGCCCTCCTTGCGCACTGCCTTTCCCTCCGTTTTTCCAGTACCCTCTTACTCTCCTAGTCTGAATTAATTCCCGCCGACTCCCTCGAACAAAAACGCATTTCCTCGAACAATTAGAAGGACCTACGTTCGACCTCGCCCGCTTCTTTCGCCCTTGCGCCAGTTAGAATCAAGTCTCTTCCCCGTATATCCGACGTCATCAAATCGACAATTCCTTTTCGGTTATCCCCCACCC
>Ga0179593_1618978_pt1 | contig 17565 bp, 19 predicted proteins | sample CZODoug2_1_08_16_FD_185931 | JGI IMG/M metagenome (GOLD analysis project Ga0179593, IMG submission 185931) | Vadose zone soil fungal communities from Angelo Coast Range Reserve, California, USA - CZODoug2_1_08_16fungal (PacBio error correction) | ecosystem: Environmental > Terrestrial > Soil >... | reverse complement strand
TCCCTGTTGACCCCTGCCCCCCTTGCCCCACCGCCGTTGGCTTTCCCCACGTACCCCCAGAGTCCCTTTGAGGTGTGTGCAGCCACACTCGTCTCCTCCTCTTACCCTTCTGGGATCTCCATGCAGGTGTTTTTTACACCAGTTATACCACCCCTTCTCGATGGTCAAGCCTCCCCTTCGGTGGCCCTCGGTTGCCTTAATCGGGGGGATGACCATTTGTTCAAAGCCCTGACGTTATTATTCTCTTTGTTTCAGTGATCAAATCCACCCCCCCCACGGAACCCTTACCTCGTGTTCGACGCCCCCTCTTCCCCTTGCCTCCAAAGCAAGTCTGTTCCCCCCTCCCCCCATGGTGTTTTTTCCTTTCGATACGACTTGCTGGTTCCCCAGTATTTTGTCCCCCCCTTTCGTATCAGGCCGGTCGCTTTTTTTTTCACTTTTCCCCCTTTCCTAAGTCTGCGAAGAGAATTTCTCTTCATACAGAATAAGTTCAGTTCTCTGGCCCCCCAGGAACAGGTTCTCCTGCGCTACCTGTCGCATTTTTCCTCCCCTGTCGAGCGGCCAAGGATTGTGGACCTGCCCCTTATCCTTCTCTTTCTTCCGAATCGGCTGGACACACTTTTCCTCTTATCCTTGGCGGAGCTTTATAACGTACAGTGCCTTGACTTTTCTACGGCTTTCCGTCCCGGGCCCCGTATTCCAATCGTTGTTTTCAATGGTCCGCAGTTCCCTCCTTCATCTCCGGATTTCCATCGGACCCTCCGCACTAACTCTTACCTTCACAAGTTTGGAATCACCCTTCTTTTTTTGTGCACTCCCCCGTCGAGGTCCTGACACGCCGGCAACTAAAAATTTTACACGGCCGCGTCCCTGCCCTCCCCCCCCCTTTTTGGCTCTCTCTCCGGACTTTTTCCCCTCTTTTTTCCCCCCCTTTCACATTTCCATACTACTACCCCCCCTCAACCACGAACCCTCCTTCCCCGTTTCCTTTTCCGGCCCCCTCTTTCCGGAAATCTGCTGGATTGGAATTTCTGGGCGCGCGTTAGATCCCCCTTCAAAATTTACTCCTATTAGGTTTTTCTGCCCATGCAAGGGGTATTGGCCAGTCGCCCCCGGTGGCTTTTCCCTGTCTACAGATTGACGCCCAACAACGACCACTCCCTCTTTCACCCGCGCAAAGATTGTTTTTCGGTCACGCACATCCCGTGACAAGGCAAGGTCAGCTGATGCGCGTTCCTCCCTCCTTCTCGATCCCCCTTTTTTGCCCAGCACCCCCCCTCCTAACCAACTGATAGGATGGACACACGGACTCCCTTTCGGGCCTATGTACACTACCTGGAACTCTACGTTCCCGGTCCAGTCCCTTTTCTTTCCCTCTATGATCGCTAAGTAAGGGCTCTTTACCACCCCTTCCGCTGCTTCCCCCAAAGAATACCCTTTCATTTCTTTTTTGGCTCTTATACTTTTGGCTTCCCCCCATCCCGGGCGTTTTTTGTTTTTTCGAAGCGGATACCGATTTAAGGCAACAACAACACCCCCGGCAAAAAAACCCCCACTTTTCAGTTCTTAAAGATCAGCATTCCTCAATTCAGGTAGACTCCAGCCCCTTCCCCAACCTCTTTTCAGACTAAGCAGTTGTTTTTTTTTTGCGAGATTGAATTCACACTGTGCTCTTTCTCCTTTCTCTTTTCCTCCGTACGTCGAATCGAGTTTTTTATGGGATTGATGTGTTATTTTTCCCCAATTCCTCTTTCCTAGACCCCCTTTCCCAAAACGCCCTTTGGCCTTTTATTCCTTTCCACTGCCATTATTTGAACTTCTTTTCACGGCACTGATTCTCCTTTGTAGTCGTTGTCAGCAAGCAGCGGCCTTTTGGTTTTTTTCCTCGCCGTCTATCCCCTTCTAGGATGGTTGCCTTTTACCTTTCTAGGTACCCGTTCACGATCGGCCTCAACGCGATCTTTCTTTTTCCATAGTCCCGCGGCAGTTACAGCCCCGCCCTTGTTTTCTTCGGCTTTTGTTCGACCCTGTCTCGTGCATAAATGTCTTTACCTTCCCGATCCTTGAGTCTTGCATGCTATTTTCTATGCGAACCCCCTGCGTTGGGGTTTTTCTGTTCCCTTTTGTTGGTTGTCGCCCCCAATTCCCTTCTTTAGGCTTCCTCCCAACCGGGTGGCGGCTTCCCAACCCTGGCCTCAGCACGCCATAGTTGAAAGGAATACTCACTTACCCCCTGGTGGTCTCTCACGCCTCCAGCGTCTTCTCCACGGTTATTTCCCGCCTAGCGGGATACGTGGTTTTTACCCCCCCCTGGGTTAACTTGTCTTGGTTTTCTTTGGGAGTAGGTCTCCTTGTCTAGCGCGAAGTTCCACCTAGGCTTTTCCATGTCAGGTGTCTGTTTTTGTCTCTCACCTTCTCCGGAAGTAATCTTTGTTTCGGCTTCTTCGATGTCTTCCCGGTCCCACGGTTTAACAGACGCTTTCCTTGAACATTGCTCCTGTTTTTTGCCGGAGAATCGAATTTCCCTGTTGTCGTCCTTACCCTTTGCCCGCCTGAGACCATTTTTCAACACCCCATCCCTCTCCACCTGGTACGGTGGTTGACCCCATGTACGTTGATATCATTTTTTTCTTTCCTCCTGCGGCAGCATAGTAACTGGTGATATTGCCCCGTTTCGGAAATCCAGAGTGTTGTTTGTCCCCCTCCTTGAGGACTCCCTGCCTCCTGTATTCAAAATTGCCTCCCCTTTAACCGTTTGCGCTGCACTCCCGGTTGCTCCCTTGTGTAACCGATTAAACTGACCTTACTTTTTTCACCTGCTCTTCGTCGGCCGTATTAGTTTGCTTGTTGTCCAGACCCCTGATCCGTGCCTAATCTTGGCCAAGTAGCCTTTTGCATGTGTAGGAGCCCGACACCCCCATTCTGAGGATCTTTGGCCACCCCCCTTCTGGCTTTTCTTTGTCTATCGAACGGCCCCTTGTTGCCTTTGTATTTGAAATTTACCGGCCCGCAACCCGGTGCATCGATCCTCCGTCCGATAGTCCCTTCAGGTTCCTTTTTCTTCACACCCCCCACTTTCCACCCTCCTTCACCGATCTGTTGGCCACAATTACCATCGAACTGGGTTGGTAGAACTGTCGTCGCCACCCCCACTGGCCAGTTTTCCCCCCCATCAACCGGTTAACTACGGTTTGTGCCGTGCTCCCTAGTGGAGTTTTTCTATTCCTCCACCAAACGTTTTTCTTTTTTGCGCCGGGAAGTGGGTCCCCAACTTTTCCAACCGTCTCTCTCTTCTCGTGTTGTTTTCAGATGGGTACCCGGTTGTCCCCAGCCCCCGTCCGCCACCCTTTTCCTCTGGCTTGCAAACACACAGTCACTTCACACTTAGCCTGCGATTTACAGCTTTCCCCTTTGCCCCTGGCAGGTCGGAATGGTGTTCTTCCACCTCCCCCTTCTCCACAAACCCAGATTCTTTCGTCCCTTGACAACTGCCCCCCGCCTCTTTTTCGTGGCGTTGTTTTCTGATTTTAGAAATCAGGGCACTCCCCATCAAGACTGATGCTGGGTTTCAGGAGTAAAATTCCAATACAAGCGCCCCGTCCTCCGGTTCTCCTTGTCTATGCCAACTGACGCCACGTTCTCATCCGGAAAAATGGTGTGTTCTACCGTTTCCGACTGGAACTCATTTTGTTTTCCCTTTTTTCCCTCCCCCTCCAAACGAATAAGTACTTCCCTTACCCTTTGAATCAAAGACTGTTTCATCTGTGCAACGAACAGCCCATCTTCGGACGACCGATTATTAGTTTTGAATTCCTTGGAGCAGATCGAGCTTCTCTACCCCCCTGGAAAGACAGCCCCCAATTTTATGGTTTCCCCCCCCCCCAGATCCCTTTCAGCTTCAGTTTCGTGGTATAACTTCCCGTATTTTCCTTGAACGTCGCCGCCCTACCTTTTTTTTCTTGCATGGTCCGAAGGGCTTTTTCTGTTTAAGGTCTTCCCGGTCGCTTAACTTCGGCTTCCATACGGAAAACTATTCCCGTTATCCCCGCAAGGGGGGACATAACGTCCTGTCAATTTTTTCACTCTTTCCTCTTCTCTCTGAACGCCGGCAACGTTTACCCCAAGTCGCTAGCGTCTCTCTCTGCACTCCAATGTCCTTTGCGCGACGCCTGACTTTTCCAACCCTTTCTTCCGCATTTCAATAAATCCCCCCCCAACCCAGAACCCCGTGCCCGTCCACCCCCCAGGGTTTTTCAACCCGCTATATTAAGGAATATGCTTATGTCCTCTCCCTCGCTTCGGTTGGCTTTTCCTCTCCCCCGGAAAGTTCTACAATCTACGTCCTCAAATCCCTGATGCAATCCTGGTCCCCCGCGACGCAAACCCGTTGGATTGGTCCTGGCGACCTACGCTTCTTTGCCGCACAACTCCCCCGGTCATGGTCAACCCGACCACCCCTTCTTTCTTCGGTTCCAGCCCGACACTTCACCTTTTTATGCCTACTCTCGCCGGGTAAAGAAAGGTGCACTATCTTCCACTACTTTACTCTCATCGTTCTTTTTCCAACAGCTGTCCGGTCCGCTTTCTCCATCCCTCGATCGGAACGCCGAGTGCACGTCGCCTAGATCTTCTATCTGAATAAGTACGGGCTTCCCCCGATCCCCTGATTCCCCACCCTTTCTCGAACTTTACAGCCTAAGCGTCTTTAGAATGCCCGTCTTCCCACAACACAGTAACTTTTTGTTTTCAGATGGTTTTCCTCGACTCCCGACATTTTAAGGACCCTAACACCCCCAAAAACAAACCAATACGATGCTTCCTTTAGCACAGCAAGCTACGAATTTCTTTTTTCCCGATCTTCCCTCCTTTTTTCATCTCTCTATTGGACTCCCCGTTTTGTTCTTTAGATAGCTTTCCGTTGCCGATTTCCACTTTTTCTCGTAGCTGAATGCTTCCTCATACCGAAGTTGAGTAGTTTCCCTTTCCTTTGTTTAGGGTCAGTTCAATCGGTGTAGCTTTCCACACCCCCGGCCCCCCCCCAACCGCCCTTTTTTTGGTTTCCCTTTTTTGGTCGACACTGCGTTCAGCTTACGGCCTGAGAAATTCCGCGGCTTTTCCCTTCCTTTTTTAAGAGCCCACCCCCCCTGTCCACCTTGATCATTTTTCTTTAAAGTTTTTGCCACCCGTTAACGATCGGAGGTCCGCCGATTGTGCTTTGGATCTTCGTTTTTCCATACTCTCTTTTTTTCTTGCGGTCTTGTAGTTTCTTCCTCCCTGAGTCGTGAAATAACGGTATTTCGTACCTTGCTCTCCTTTCGGAATGTCCGCCCGTGTTCGGCTGCTGTGGGCGGACAAAGCCCCGGGGAGCCCCCCTTCTGGGTTCTGTCGTGGTTGGCGCCCCCCATCCTGCCCCCAATCCAACCGGGTTGGATTTTTCCCTACTTTAATCTCAGGATTACGCCCTTCCGGCGGAAAATCCTCAGTTCCGTTTTATTTTCCCAGCGAGGAGTCTTTATTCCAAGAAAGCTCTTCCTTTCTGGTATTTGGTTTGTAAACTGGAACGTGGTTCGTGGGTTGCTTTGTTAGTCTTTCCGGCCCTTTTACCCCCCCGAGGCCCCCCGTCAGGCGTGCTCCCCTGTCCATAGTTTTTCCTTTTTTTTCCGTAAGTATGCCCGTTGCCTGAGTGTAAGAGCCCTTTCCCTCGGTCCCCGTTTTTACAGGAAGTTTTTCTTTCATTGATAAGTAAGAGTTAAAGATTTCGTTTTTTTGAGTAGTTCCTCTTTTGCATTTATCCCCCTTTCTCTCTTTCCCATCAACCCCAAGCCGGCTTGGAAAAAGGTGCTGCCTTCTCGTCTACTGTCCCGTGGATTCCAAGGGAAAGGTGATCTTGTTAAAGAGTTTTTTGTACCTGCGTGGTACACCATAATTGGCTGAGCGGTTTCTCAAAAGGCTTCCCTTCCCCGATACTCTTTCGGCATGAAGACCGGTCGTTTTTTTTACTGCACCCGCCCTTTCCTCCCTGTAGTCGCTTCGTCAGGTCCGTATCGTTATGGTTTCCTTCCCCCTCTGGCCGACCAGGGACGGATCAGTTCCCCCCCCCACCCGTAGGTAGCGTAGGAGCCGAAACCCCATTGTCCCACCAGTTTTTTTGCTGTGGTTTTGCTTTCCTAACCTTGAAGGTGACCTTTTTCTTTCTTTTGGGACTTTTACTATCCACCCCTGCAGTTCCCCAGAATAAACGTCATGAAGGCGTTGGTTGACCTCTAGTACTTATAACACGCCACCTATTAACCCCCCTCTGTCGGGTGAGTTGTTTTGTCCCCCACTTTAACTCATAAAGCCCCGTGGTGTTTTCTATAGGTGTATAACCCCACCTGGGCAGTGGGAGCAGGTTTTCCTGAAAAGATGATACTCCTTGTGCTGATGTACCTCCCTTCGTGTCGTTTACTTCTGTTGTTGCCACTAACCACGTGCTGTGGTGGCTTACTAAAATTTTCCCACTATTTATCTCTTTTCCTCATAATCCTTGTTTCTTATAGCGTAAACGGGCCCCCCCCCCCCATGTTTGCGGTCCCCACCACCCCTCCGGTTGGACGTGGTGCAACAACAACCTTCCCTCCTGAGGTACACGGCAGCACACCTCGTCGCCTCTTACGGCTGGAATATAAAATGTCTTATTTTTTCACCATTAGTTTTATACCAACCCCCCTTATGTCAGATGAGTTCAATTTCCGACAACGCACCCATCGGTTGCCCCCCCTTGTGCGGTCTTTTGCGAAATCAGGTGACCACAGTCGACGGCCTCGTCTTTCTTCTTGCAAAATTTTTTTTTTGGTTTTTTTTCTTTTTTTTTTTTTTTGTGGTCATCCCTTTCCCAATTCCCAAAAATAAAAAGGAAAACTTCCCTCCGGTTCGCCGTTCTCATGACCTATCCCCCCTCCATCTGGTTTTTTACTATTCCCTGACAATGTGCGGTTTTTAGGTCCCCCCTTTCCTTGCGAAACTTTGTCGGCTTTTCTAGTTTTTGGCCGTCAACAATACCCCCCGTGCCCCCTACCGCGCATAGGTGAATTCCAGATATTGAAGTACCAAACGCCCATCCGTATTAAGGAGCTTCCGCTCTCCGTTTACCGTTTTTCCGTTGGAAGCGATCGAGCCGGTTCATCCTCCCCTTTTCAGCCCCCCTATACAACCCCCCATGTTTTTTTTTTTTCTCGACTCGGATGTTTAAACAAGCCCCACTTTTTTAAATGAGAAACTTCCCGGATTCGTTCACGGAATCCTTCCGCTGCCCCCCCCCGTCATTTCCCCCCCCCAAATCCGTCTGGTGTTTCCCCATGGTCCTGGTACTGGTATCAGGCTCTTGCACCCCTTTCCAGATTCGAATCGGCCCTCTACTTACTGTATCCTTTACCGGTTTATTTGAATACACCCCTCCCTCTTACTTTTCACAAGTTCGAGTTCATAGCCATGTTCCCCGCCTTTTTTTTTCCTCAAACCGACTCGGTCAGCCTGGTCCTTTCTGTAAGACACATTTCCCTTGTTCTACGTCTGACTTGAGTCCCGTTTTTTCTCACATTCAATAAATAACCCACCATCCCCCATTTTCCCCCGACCCCCCCCCCTGTTTACGGCAACCCTCATCCAGGACTATGATTCCCTTGGAATATTTTCCCTCGCTGGGCGCGGCATCACCCTTGGTATTCCGTATCTTGGTATTTGTCTTTATACCTAATCCATTCCCCGATGGACGAGACGGCCCCCCTTGCAGGGCGACCTTCCCCTTTTACGCCACCCCCCCGACAACGTTACAGCCCTTTTCTTCTCCCCCGACGACCCTCCTTTTGCGTTAGTTCCTCCCCCGCACATCAATCGGTTTAACACCTTGCAGGCCCTGCCTTCTTTTTAGTCCGGGGAATCCCCAGTCCTCTTCGTGTCCACAGCCACCTCCTAACGAAGTAAACCTGCTCCGGGTGCCACGGTCTTCGCTGACTATTTCCCCCAATCACCCCTCCTCGGAACGCCCGATCAGGGACTGAACGTCTTTTCTTCCCCCCTGCAGGTACCTTACAGCAATCAGATAATGCTACTCCTTTTTTTCAACGAAAAAATCCGCTTTTGACCCGATCTGTCTATTTCCCCTTGCTCTTTCGACCAATGGTCTTGACCTTGTCCCTGCAAAAGGGCGTTTTGAGACGATTTTTTTCCGCCCCTCACCGACAATTAAGGACCCTCCCAAAAAACAATATCGTTTCCTACCCTAAAACCTCCTCCTCCCTTCCTCCTCCCCTGCTAGGAATTTCCGTGGAAGATCGACCTTTGAACTTTCTCCTTACCTCCCGTTGTGTTTTTTCGAGACTCACCTTCCGCGTCTCTCGAGCTGCTTCCCTTCTGAAGAAGTAAGTAGCATCTCTTTTTGAGTTCGTCCGATTTCTTTAGGGTCCCGTACCCCCCTCCCGTTAGTCGCGTCGGAAAAACAACTCGCCCGCCCTTTTTCTTTTTCCCCTGGTCAAACTGCCAATTTATTCGAAAGACGCTCCTCTGCTCGACCCAGGCGTTTTTATGCGAATTTATTTGAGCCCCCCGTTACCCTCTGAAGATTGAAGCTTCCTTATTTTTTTTTAAACAGTTCACGATTCGGCGTCCCCTTTTCACCCCCCCTTTTTCCTTTTTTTTCCCTTTAACGATAATGTTTTATCTTGTTTCTGCTCCCGTGGGAGATCCCCCAATGTTTCGTACCCGGCGCTAAACTCTTTGATTATGTCCCCCTGTTGATTGCGTGCTGGAACCTCCCCCCCATTTCCGTGAGGTTTAGCCCCTCCTTTGGGGAAATTGGTTTGTCATTAGTGCCATGAACTTTTTGCTGTCTCGGCCAATACTGCCCCCTGATCAGGTAAGAGATCCATACTACGTAATACCTCCCTTGGTGGCCCTAACGTCCGCTCCCCACGCGATTAGGCAAATGTATTCAATCCAGATGCCTTCGCGGTTTCCCCCTTACACAAATGTGCGTTCAATTTTTTTCGTTGTTTGCTTTGGTTTTAGTCTTGCCTGTCGTAGCGAACACCCTTTCCCACGGCGTTCTGCCTCCAGTTTTTTGCAGAAGTCTCTTTCGTCCTGCCGTTCTTTTTCTGTTTTTAGCGATGAAATCGCCCTTCCCCCCCACCTGAAGGTCTTCCCTTACATCAGTCTTCTAAGCTTGGCGGATTAGAATACTCAATTTTGATCTCCTTTGAAGCTTCCTTTATAACAGAGCCTTCCTGGCCATTTAACCCCAAAGAAGGTCTGGTAAAATGTCTTTTTTTTTTAGTAAGGGAGGCTCCTTTTCCCCTTCCACGTCTGGACTTTGCTATCTGTTTCGAGAAAGCCTTTTCTATTTCAGGGTAAAGGTGATATTTGAATCCCCCGCCTGATCCAGCAGCCGTTTGTTGTCTTTTTTTCAATAATTGGGGATAGAGGGCGGTCCACTTTACGGCTTCCCTCCCCGTTACGAAACCCACAGCGTATCGCGTCCTGCAGAACCCCTTTTTTTTTGTCTTGTTAATTTTTTTGAACGTATTATTTAATTTCGCTAGCCGGCCTTCTTTTTATTTTTTCAGTACCCCGACCGCCTGCCTTGCCGACCAAAATACCCTTTCTCCAGTTATCTCGTTAGGAAGCCCCCCCCTCCTTTCCTGTAGCGTCCCCCCTGCCGGGTTTGTTTTTCCCTTGTGTCCGAACGGCTCCCCATGTGTCTTTGCTGATGCCCCTTTTTCCAGTTTCACTCAGGCCCGGCAACCCGTAAGCCCTTCGACATTCTTTTCCCCCCAGTCAAAACTTCATTACCGCACAGCTGGAAAACTTTGCGGTCGTTGTCGGCACCCCCCTTTGGACCAATCGAAAGAATCGTTTTTTCCTGAGTGCGGACCTACCCTTGCCCTTGAGATAAAGGCTTTCCCCTCTACATCTTCTAGCGGGTGTATGCAGGCCCTAATCGTGGTACGGTTGGTTGGTTGCCAACGTACAACCCCCCCCAATATTTCTGGGGTGGGAAATGTGGTCCCCCTATCTTCTTCACTCCTCCCGTTGTTTTTCTAGATGACTTGTGCCCTCAAATTGCCCCCCCACAAAAATCACACCCTTTCGCTTTCCAACCAACATTCCCCGCACGAGGTCTGTATTTTTTTCCCCCCGCGGAGCAGATTTACTCTTTTCTTTGCCCTGTCTATCCACCTTTTCTCGTGTCTCCCCTAAGTTAGATAACACCATTTATGCGTTCCCCCATGCCGCCACAAACCCGCATTTTTCCCCCGGTGGCCCGTGGATATGCCTCTTTTTCCCCTTTCCACGGACCCCTTCATGACGAATCTTCTTCTGCGTGTTTTTTTCTTTTTTTCAATTTTCAAAGACAACTTGCCCCGCCTCTTTCGCCTTTAGATATTACCCCTTCCCACACGCCACTTTTTGACCCTTTTTACCATGGTGGGTTTTCGGATCCCATACCCGCTCTCGCAAACTTTCTTTTTCCCTTCTCGCCGGTTAGCCCCTTTCCGTTTCCGTCCCCAATCAAATTCGGCCTGCTCATCTACTATCAGTTTTTTTCCATTCCAAGACTTTCCTTGTCATGGACTTTACCCCACCTCCCAGCCCCTTTTTTCTTCCGGGCGCGAGACCCTTTATTCTTCCATCTGAGCAGTTGGCAGTCCGATCGTCTCGGTATCCTAGGAGTGTGGACCATCCCACAACAGCTTTTTCTTTCCTCACTGCTTGGAAAAAAAGATATCCCCCCTGTCTCTTCCGTGTCGTGCTCAAAGGATATCCCCCCCGTACAGGACGTGGGAATTTCTTAGGAATCCGTCGCTTTCCCAAGTTTTCCACTTAGGCTGTTTTTCTCCCGGATTCTATGGTAACTTTCTCTTTCCGGATCGCCCTTACCCCTTCCTCGGATTCATACGGCAATTATAAATTATCTTCCTTGAGGGATTTTTCCTTTCCCCAGTCCTGTTAAAAGTGTTGACTTCTCGAATAGAATGTACCCTCTTCCCCTTTCCCTACTTACTTCCGTTCCCGTGGTCTCTATAAAGGACCCCTTCCCCTTGGCGGCCGCCTGACCTTGTTCTCGGGGTTCTGCCTTCCAAGTCAATAAATACTACCACCCCGCATTAACCGGCTTCCTTTTTCCTTTTTTCGTGAACCGTCCCCTATCAGTCAGTCTTCGCTTGATTAAGACCTTTTTTTCTGGGCGAGGCGTCCCCCCCTTTGGTACCTTAAGTATTCCGGGTCCTGCAAGACCCTGATTCAGGTTCTTTGGCCGATGATCCCCCCCCTTTTTTCAGGGCCCCCAACATTCTTTCCCCCCAAACGCCAAAAGCAAGGCGGGGTCAACACTAGTAGTCGTGGCTCCCTCTCAATGAACAAGGGAAGGCCTACTACTCCTTCTCCTAGCCCCTTTTTCATGACTATTCCCCCACTATCTTCTCTTCTTTTTCCCCCCTTACTCCCCCCTCCTCTTCCCCCAATGATCGGGATTGAATTATGTTGGCCCTTTTTTCCTCTAACCATCACAGTCGTTCCGCGTTCCTAGTCCTTTTACTTTAGCCCTCATCTTTTTTTTTCCCCCTCTTCCGCCATCTAATGCTTAATTCCTCTTCTTTTCCTAACCCCAAATTAAGCGATTTATGACCTCTGTCGTTGAATGCCCTCTTTTTTTTTTCTCCCCCTCGGCAGGTGATGAAAGGCGTAACCACCCCGACCCTTTCCTTTTTTTCGTCGGGTTTTCGCTCCCTTCTACTCCCCTTTTCTTGACTCCCCCCCCCCAGACTCACACGAACCCCCTCCCCTTCCTATTGATATTTCTTTTCCTCAGCTTACGTTTTCAGTGGAAGATCAGGCACCCATTTTCTCCTCTTTTCTCCTCCGTGTTGTTGTTTTTCTCTCTTTCTGATTTCCCCCTATTTTTTTAATCTCTTGGCCCTTCTCCTTTCCCCTCCTGGACGTCGCCGAAGTTGAGGTAGTTGTTGGCGTTGTTAGGTTCTTCCCTCTTTCGCTTCGTAGAAACCCTATTAAACCCCACTTCTTTTTGTTCCTCTTCCCCTCCCTTCTTCTGTCAATCCCCTTTTCCTTCGACCGAGGTCTTCCTCACCATCTCGCGGAATTTCTGTTAAGTTGAAATTCAAGCCCCTCCGTCGTAGGTTCCTTTTTTTTCCTTTTTCCCTTGACGGCGTAACCCTCTTGTTTTTTCCTTTCTCTTATTTTTTCTTATTTCCTCCCGGCGTTCCCTCCCCTTTCCCTGATATTTTTTTCTTCGTGCGAGTTTTTTTTCTCTCTTTTTTTTTGGCATAACAAGGGAGATCTTTTTTCAGTACGCTAAGCTGTTTCTTTTTGAATTTCCTCTTTCATGTTGAGTGCTCAACCCCCCTAGAGTTTTTTTTGGACTCGCCTGCTTTGGACGTTTTGTTTCTTCCTCCAGAGGGAGGTTCTTCCCCCCCCCCCCCTTTTGTTGGGTTCTCGGCAATTCATGAGTCTTTCCCCTCAGGTATGCGCCCCTCTTGACGGAAAAGGAAGGAGGTGTCCTCCCTCCTCCCCCCTAAACAATGTCTCCCCACTTATTCCCCCCCATCCCCCCCCTTTTGATTCCCCTCCGGGCTACTTTGCCCAACAAATGGGGTCGTTTTTTGGTTCTTGGTTTTGCTTTTTCTCTTTTCTTTTCCCTTTGTTTCGTAGATCCCTGAGTTCCCCAGCTTCCTTTCCTCGCCACCCCAGGTGGATTTTCCGATAGTCTCACTTTCCCCTTCAGTATATTTTGAGTCCTCTCCTGTGTAATAGGATGACTTTACCCCCCCTTCCCCCCCCCTTCTTCCAAAGGTGGAAACCTTCTTCTCCCCCCCCCGTTCTTTTCCTTCTCCTATTCTTTTTTTCTTGATCGCCTCCATCCCTTTTCCCTCTGAGTGCCTTTATTCACAGGGATGCCTCCTTTCAAACCCCCTGGATTGGAACCAATTTCAGTCGCCGGATGTACCCTTTCCCCTTTTCTTTTGACTTTGCCTTCTTTGATAAACGCAATTATATCCTCCCTGGATATTGTTCCCAGCCGATCACTCCAGCAGCAGTGTTTTTCCTCTGGTGTACCCCCACCCCCCCCTTATAGATGCAGTGCTTTGCTTCCAAGGTTTTTCCCTTTAAGAACGCCGCATTTTAGTCTCCTCCCCGGTCTGTTCTTTTTTCCCTCATCAATGTCACTTCTTTTGAATTCACCGGATAGTACGCGCACTTCTGTGATGTTTCCCTCTTCCTCAACTTGGCCTGATCCGTGACCGCCACCTACGTCCCCTCCCTCCGCATCGAAGAGGAGCCTCCCCCCCCCCTTTGTCCTTGGGCTCTTCCCCCTTAATGGTGTGGGTCTTGGTCCTATCACCGTATTCTCTTTTTTGGAATTTCCCATCCCCCTTTCGTCTTTTCCGATTCGTAATGAAGGTATTTTTTTCCCCCCTCTTTTTGTCAAAAATTTATACAATCCCCCCCCTCTTCCCCGATTCGTGAGTTGTCCGGACAAATCACGAACGATCTGTTTTCACTGAGTGTAGAAACACAATATCCACCTGCAGTTCTTTTTCAAAGTTGTAAATCCTGCTCCGCGGTGTTCTTTGACTCCCCCCCCCCTCTGGGACTGTTTAGCTTTTTTTTCCCCCAACTCTGTTTTTTTGGCGCCGGGCATTGAACGGCTCATCTCCTCCCCCCCCCTCCTCCGTTGTTTGTTTTTTGTTCACGGACCCAATTCCCTTCTAACCCCCCCCTCCAGTTTTTTGTTGGCTTTCCTCTACAAACCCCCTGGCCACGATGGAACGGTCCCCCCCCCCCGGTCGCGATTGAAGACTTTAACTTCCGTTTTCCCTTTCCAGGTCAGAATTTTTGACCTCCTTTTTCCCCCCCCTATACACACGACGGCTGTTTCCAAGTGTTTGCCGGTACCCCCCAAACCTTTTTTTTTCTCCCCTTTGTGCGTTTTATATGGCCTGCCGACGTCCCTCATTACTTATCATGGTCTCCAGGACTTATCTTACTGCTTTTCCGTATTTAGCTCCAAAATAAAACGTTGCACCGTCCCCCGGTTCTCAGTTGATCCGCCCCCCCCTCCGCCACCGCTGGGTGTACCTCATAACTTATCCCCATTTTGGGCGACTCTCCTTCCTGATTTACGCTACTTTGCGTCCCCTTATTTGTTTACAGTATCAGGACCGGTTCGTCTTCTTCATCAAACCTGAATCCCGTAACCCCCCTCCTAAGCGGACTATCAGTTTTCCTCTCTCCTTCGTCTCTTGTTTTAACCCTGAACCAGAACCGGTTCTGCGTCTTTTACCGAATTCCTTAAACGGACGCTAATTTTTTTGGAAGCCTCGTCCCTTCCCTAATTCCAAGGATTTTTTTACCCTCCCTATTCCAAACTGTCGTCCAGACCTTTACCAAGATAACATTCCCTCTCCCCCCTCGCCTGGAGTGATCCCTTCTTATCAACAAGGTATGCCTTCGATTAATTTCCGTTTAAACCGTAATAGGCTTGAGTGGTGAAATTTAAGTTTCCCCTTTTCTTTTACAAGGCAATCTTCAACGGAGTCCCCCTTTCCCCCCTGATTCCGCCCATCTTATCTCGGATATTCCTTTTTTGAATAACCGTCATTGTCCTGGTTCCTCTTTCTCGCCTGAAAAAGCCATGCCAGCCCCCCTTTCATTACTTACTACGGCTACTCTCCTTGCCAGACACCTGTTAACGGTGCCTCTCTCCTCCTTTACACTCGGGTCGCTCCCCAAGGTCCCTCCCGACTAAACAACCCACGCACCCTATGGCCCGGTACCCCAAGGTGAATTCCCCCACTATCCCGCTTTGACTTTTCTTTGTACGTTTCTCTCGTGGTCTCGGAGTTTCGATCCCACCGGATTACGCTTTATTTTTCCCTGATCGGGACCGGATGGACGCGCCAACATTTTTTTCCGCATGCCGACTACAGCTGCTCCCCCTTACAATTCCCGCCATACTTTTCACCCCCCGTCCACGCAGTTGCGGGGGGAGTTTTCAATCCCAACACGGGCCTTCCCACCCTCAGCGCAGATGTAGCGCGGGTCCCCCTTTCCGGATGGCACCCGGGCTCTCCGGCTTTCCCCTACTACCCGAAGCCAATCTCTCTTTGGTTGAAAAACGGCGGTTCCTTGCCGGACTAGGCCCCATTTCTACCTCCCTGATTTTTTTTTTCCGTGAAAGTTTGTTACCGGGTCAGTCATCCTTTCCATCCGAGCTTCTAAGTCCGGGTCTTAACTACCCACCAAATTCTATCCTACTGATTTCCTTCAAGCGTCTTTCATAAATTGCAGTGCTGACGGCCCCTTCCCCTTGTTCCTAGGGTTTTCCGACGTTATCGGAAAACCAAAACAAACTCGCCCTACCTCATTCGATGCCCCTCTCTTTAAAGATTGCAGCAGCTAGTAATTTCGTTGCGGCTTCCCTTTCCTCTCTCTCTTTTCCTACTTTTTTTCCTTTTAGCTTAAAGTTCCACTGGTGAGCCGGTCTTAATTTTGTTTCATCTTGCAGACGTACTGTCCCCCCCCCGAACTTGCGGGGTGTTTCTGGTGGTTCCGTAAAATTGTCAGTCTTTTTTTCCCGCCTGCCTGCAAAAACGCCTTTTTGTTGGTTTTTCTTTTTCCGCAACTTCATTTATTTCGAAAGTGATCCGGCTGTAACCCTCGACGCTTCTTTTGCACTGCAGCGCATGGTTTTTTTCCTTTTTTGAATAATCTTCCCGTAATTAGCGGTCTCTTCTTTTTTCCGCGTCAAGCGTGAGGGCGCAATCTCCCAGATTCAAGATCGGCGTAAGTTCCTCTTTTGGACATATATCCCATTCCCCCTTATCCCCTTCAATACAACATGTTTTTCTTAGTGCTTTCTCTTTTTGCGGCGTACGGATGGACACTTTTTTACCGGCGGCTTATGTCTTCTTTTTTTTTGCACGTCACGTTTTTTGAAGTTTTGCTTGACCCCCTTTCCCCCCGAACCTACGGTTGAGTCGGGTTGACATCCTCTGGGAACGTTGTCGTGGGGCAGACGTCCCCATTCCCCCACCCTCTCCCTCCCCTTCTCCCAAAGGCAACCACCAACTTCCCTCCCCTCCCCCACCGCTCCTGCACGCAATTCCATCCCCCTCCGGCCATCACGGAACCCCCCCTTCCCTTCCTATTTTTTGCCCCCTGCCCCCCCTGCTCCCCTCTTTCCCAAACCCCCCCTTCCCCCACTTCCCACCTTGTTTCCCCCCACCCTAATCCCTCTACTCCCCTCGAAACCCATCCTCCCCTCACCTCCCCCCCCCCCCCCCCCCCCCCCCCCCCCCCCCCCCCCCCCCCCCCCCCCCCCCCCCCCCCCCCCCCCCTCATATCAAGCTCATGCCCAACGGGTGGTCTCGCCCCCCCCCCGGTTTCCCTTGATCAGGCTTTTGCCCTCTCTTCCACCCGGAATCCGGATCCCTTTTTACGAACGCCTCCCACCGCGAGGAGAAAGTTATTCGATTTCCTGAAGAGGGATTTTGTTCTCCCCCCCCCTCCACAAACCTTTCCCGGCTTGGTTTGGTTGTAGGTTTGAGTTCTTCGAAACCCCCGAGTTAAAGTCATTTGATCCACAGTAATTTTTTTGTGACTTTCCCTTAAGTCTTCTTGTCGTTGCCTAAGGACCTCTCTCCCTCGGATCCCCATTTCTTAAGTTGGACCCCCCGGGAGCTTAAGATTTGCGGATTACTACCCCTAACTCCTGTTTCGATCCCCGTCCTCTTTGCATTCAACAGGCTGCAGCCATTACCCCAGGATTTTCCAAAATCGTTCCCCTTTAGGACCATAGAAAATCCTCCCCTTAGTGACTCCGTGGGTCTTACACGCTTAGAGAGATAGGCTGCATAGCCCCGGCGTTTGATCTGTTAATCGTCTTCCATCCGAAGCAGGTGGTGGTCATTGTCCCCCAAATTTTTCTTAATTCGGCGGCTCGCTTTCCCAACTTTATTTTCCCGCAGTTAATCCAAGATAGCTTTCTCGCGAATGTCGACCCTCTTGTCTTTTTGGAAAGGACATTTCACTTTTCTTTGACCTTCGCTCCTCGGTCGTATTCGTTTTTTGACGTCCAACGACGGGATTGACCCTTCCTCTGAAAGAAAAACCTCTAGCGCTAGGTTGACCGAACAACCATTTTCCCTTAGGCGGTACCCCAGACTGTTGTATGTCATATACCCCTTCGAAAAGGAGGTTGTTGTTTTCTGAATCTTTGGTCCCCATGGACTTCCCTGATGCACTCAGTCAGTCATTGAAAGTTCCGATTAGTCCCCCTGTTGGACCCCTTTTCGTCAACTATATCTGACATGCCCATGGCCCCCCGCGGGCGTTTGCGGCAACAAATTGGACCTCCTGCCCTGGCTGGTTGGATAGAACTGATTCCCATTTCGAACCGGACGTTGCTCTCCCCTTCCCCCCAGATTTTAACCTGCCGTGTACCTAACGTTTTTTTGGAGATGGTGGGGCACCGCGGGTGGGCTCTTGCGGAATTTTTCACCGTGGTCCAAG
>Ga0179593_1485870_pt1 | contig 17565 bp, 20 predicted proteins | sample CZODoug2_1_08_16_FD_185931 | JGI IMG/M metagenome (GOLD analysis project Ga0179593, IMG submission 185931) | Vadose zone soil fungal communities from Angelo Coast Range Reserve, California, USA - CZODoug2_1_08_16fungal (PacBio error correction) | ecosystem: Environmental > Terrestrial > Soil >... | reverse complement strand
CTCTCTTCCCTTGGGGTAGGATTGACGTTGACGTCTGCTGTTCACGCATTTCCTTTTTTTTTTTTTTATTCCTTAGTTATAGCGTTTGAGATAGAATTTCCCCTTACTTCCTGGCCTTAAGGAAGAATTTTTCAAGCTCCCTCCTTTCACGTGCATGTTCCTCGCCGGTTCCCCTTTTATTATAAGGCTTATACCTCCCAAAACTTGGAAATCGGATTTAGAGGGAACTTCCCCGATGCCCCCCCGATGTGGTGACTTACTTTGTTCAGACGTTGTCTTGCGGCGATTTCTTCTGAGATCTTGGGTGTCCTAGGGTCTGGGCCTTTTCACCTTTTTTCGTAATTCCCAGGATCAAAGAGTTTTTTGGTTCTTCGATCAGGGGCGTCCCCCCTTTCTATTCACATTTTCTCCCCCTCTTCCTCCCAAGAACGATGGCACGATCACCTCTCTCCCCCAGCTGCAAGTGGTTCATAATGGCGGAACTTCCTGTTTTAGGTAACCCTTTCTGAAAGCAGCCCCCCTCAAGATGTGTGTGCACCCCTTCAGGGCAATAGACTTTTTTTCTTTTCTTTTCTTCAACTATGTTCTTAGTATGGTGTTGTCTTTTCCCGCCAAAATGCGGCGAAATTCTTCAAGACCGTACCTGGGACCGTGTTTGAGTCACGTACCCCGCCTGACTCCCTTTTAGCATTTCGGCCTTCTTTCGGGGTGCCCAAAATCCCCCGTTAAGACGGTTGACGGTCGACGATAACTTTTTCGGCTGCTGATTACTGGCCATGGGCCAGCGGCATACCAGTCCTTCTTTATTTGTTTTTGCGGGATGGTTGTGGACTGCTTTCCTCAAGAGGACTTGCGGCCCCCAGAGGGCGGCCCTCGCGGGAGGCAGCGCTGCCCTAACTGAAACACTCTACTCAGCCCCCAGAAAAAGCTTGCAAAAGCAACCGTTTCCTTCAACAATTATGACACTTTGCTTTTCTCCCCGCGCCGACCTCTTCCCCCATTTGTTCCTGCTGTAAATGGAACCTCACGTCACCCTTCCCCCCCTAACGGTTCGACTCCAGGTTATCCTTCACCCGTCTCCATGAAGCGGGAGTACCATTCTACTTTGTATCTCCACTGTTTAAGTTGGCCCGGTCTCCCGGACGTCCGACCATTCCCCTCTTCCCTCCCGGCCACAACAGGGTGGTGGAATCTGACTTTCTGCCAGTAGGGGTTGGTTCTTTTTGGTGTTATGGTGTTAGCTGGCTGGCAGTTAACCCTTTTCTTACATGCGACCCAGGTTCCCCCCTTTTTAGGTTCTCACGTAGCAACCGGACTCTTACCACCCCGGCTGAGAAAACACTTGTTACGAACGGGCCAGATGATCCTTTTCCCCCCCCCTCCGTTGTTGTTCCTGCTTCGATAAGAGTTCTTAGCACTTTCTCTTTCCTCAGTGGAATTCTAGACCATTCTTACTCATTGACCGCTTCTTTGAGAAATTCTGAGGAAACTGCCAGCACCAAGCCTCCTCCCCCCCCCTAGCCCAAGAAGCCGTTCCTCAATCCCCCTCTTTGGACGAGATCAACTTTCTCGGTCAGAAGTTACGGTTCTCTTGAGACGTTCACACCAGGTAATCTTACAAAATTCCCCCCCGTTTTATGAAACCTGGGGATGGTCCAAAAGTGTAATGTATCATTACCCTTCCCTGACCCAGGGTTCTTTTTTTATAGAAAAGCATCCGGCGAAAGAATTCCTTCTTCCCCAGGCAGCTTTCTCGCCTTCCCAACGGCTGGAGTCCCGAGTCTTCGGGGAACATTGAGCTCCCTCCGGAACTTTGGGACCTTTCCTATTATACCCCTTTTCCCTACAACTCTCCCTCCGCTCTCTTTGCTTTGATGTGCTCTGCTCCCAATTGATTTATTTTAGTAGTCTTTTTTTCCGAGAAAGTCGAATTGCCTAGATCCCGAGGCCGAAGTTGCCCCCTCCTCCATGGACCCTGGCCAATTCTCTAGACCCCCAAGTTCAATATAGTATAGGTTCTTTTTGCCGCTTTTTCCCCTCCCCCGGCGGAAACAAGATTCAAGCTCCGGGTTTTTTTTTGCCTATAAGTACCCCTTGGCGACCTTTCTTCGACTAAAGAAGTTCGTCCACCCCTCCCTCGATTGGGTAACTGACACTTTCGTGACGGGCAGTTCCTGAGCCCCCCGCTGTTTTCGTGACCGGGCAGCTCCCCTGTAACCAGTAAGACGACGCTGTTAGATGACCGAAGGGAAACCCCCCCCCCTTGCTTTATTTTGCCCGTCATGAACTAAGGAGGGGTTGAACCCCCCCCCCTCCTTGGGAGGTTTTATGCCTCCCTTATTGTGAAATAAAAACAACCTTTCATTACAGCGGTCGTTTCAATTTGGATTCTTGCAGAGAATGTTTATAGTTAGACCACGTGGACGTTTGATGGGTCCACCTTCCGGACGACCGGCCCCCCCTTCCTTCTCCCCAGGACTCTCCTCTTTAAGTGGGGGGGGGGTGGGTGTTATTCCGCGTGCCGTCCCCTCCCATGCCTGATCCAAATGGACAAACAGGGTTCCACGGCCCCTTTTCCCCCGTCCCCTAATCCTACGACGGGCCGCCAACGCTACTCCAACCCTCCTTCCTCTGTTGGTGAACGTCCCCGCGACCCTTTTTGCAGGAATTCTTCTCTGCCTAGTTTTTGAGTAAGTGAAATTTTTTTCTCTCCCTTTTCCCTTCTTAAATACGGTGGTCCTGCCCCACCCCTGTCGCCCTTCTTCCTTTGGACGATCACTGGTTGCCCCCTTCCTTTTTTCCTCCTCCAAACTCCGTCCTCTTGATTCCCCCAGTCCGTGAACGCTTCAGTCCACCACCCCCCCCCCCCCAAAAACACCCCCCCCCAAGTAAGAACCCAATCCCGTTGGTTTGTTTTTTTCCTTCTTTTTTATTGTTTTTTTTAGTTTTGGTCAATTGACGTTTTCACTCTCCCTTTTATCCCGGCCAGGGCTTCTTGTGTGGATCTTTTACCTCTCGGGGGGTTTCTCCAGACTCCTTCCTCTGGAGGAAGGCGTACGAGAGGTTTCCCCTCCCTCCTCTCTCCCCTTTTTTTAAAAGAAAGAAGTAATAATTCCCCCTCCCTTGCCTCTCCGCCTCAACTTTTCAGTCCGGCGGTGACCCGTTCACCGTGACCCCCCATTTTTAATCGTTGGAGCCGGCGGCGACTTTCTTCTTAGCTTTCTTGGGAGTAAGTGGTTTTTCTGTCAACCAGTTGGCTCCCTTTAGGCTGAAGAGTAAAGCTCCCCCGGTAGGAGCTTCCTGTGTGTTTTTTAAGTGTCCCCTCCTTATCAATGATCCGCCTCATCATTCCCCCCCCCCCCCCCCCCCCCCCCAACCCCCACCCCCCCCCCCCCCCCCCCAACCCCACACCCCACCCCCCCACCCCCCCCACCCCCCCCCCCCCCCATGGGAAACCTTCGGATCTCTCACCATTATAGCCCCATCGTGGAAAGCTTGTTCGCAACTTTTTTTCTCCTTCTCTTCCACGCTTATCAAGCATGCCCCCCCCTCCCTCGTGTTTCCACAACTCATTGATCGGCACTTTGTCCGTCTTTTCCCCTTCTTTGATGAGCCCGTTCCAAAGAAAAATTGCCTTTCATACTCGTAACTGAACCTTCACGTCTTTGTGGTAAAGCCCCCCAAAGATCCGCGGGGGAGCGAACTCTTCGCTCCTCGTACCATAGGTTTTTTCGTTTCTTTTTCCTATTCCCAATGCGACCTGGGAGCGTCCTCCCCCTTTTCAACTCCCCGGTCATCCCACAGACGGGTTTACTAGTGTTTGGCTTGGCTTTTCTTTTCTCTTCAAGTTGAATGCGAAGGACTTAGTCTTTCCTTCCTTTTTGAGACCTTCGAATACCCTAACACCCTATCCCTCCTCCCCCCTTTTCCCCCAGGGCAAGCCACAGCACCCCCTTCACGCCCCACTTAACCAAGAGGAGCCTTCAATTCCCCGAACCTGCCCCAGAATGGTCCTTTAGCCCCCCCCCTTGTTTTTTACAGCAAAAACCTAGACCTGTGGTCCATGCCCTTTTTTCCCCCCCCCTTTCTTTTTTTCCCCTCCAACTTCATCTTGGCTTACGCTGTACCTTGTAGATTCTTTTTTAGGAATAATTTTTTGACCTTCGATACCTGAACGTCGTTACAGTGACGGAGGCTCGCCCTTTCCCCTTCTTTGATCTTGGGGACTTGTGGAGTTTCGTTTTTGGGCCCCCTTCTGGTTCCTTTTTGAATTAAACCAAGTTTCCCCGAAAGGTATGGTTCCTTCGACCCCCACCCCGTCCCGCAAAGGGAGCCCGTACATCCGTTTTCGAAGTGCCAGCTTATGAGATACGGGTTTTTGACTTCGTCTAGTCTTTATTCATATTCGCCGTCGCCCTGGTGAATTTGGAATAATTCACTTTTTAGTGCCCACCATTGACGTCCCTCTTCCTAATCGGTATTGAATTTACATTCCCCAGTCCCAGCCTTTTCCCCCATCTCCCAAAGACTAACACTCCCAACATAATCCTCAAGGGCCCGCAGCTCTGCCTCCAAAACTTGCAGTGTCCTCCGTTTTCGTGTCCTCCCTAAGGAGCTTTCCCCAAGTAAACGTAAGGCTTACACTTCCTTTTGAAGACAGTGCCTTTTCCGCCTCAGGCCTCAGACTCCCCCCCCCTTGTACATTACCAAAGGGCCCCATTATTTGATTTCTAAAGGCTCCCCAACACGGTGTTTTTTCAATCCCTTCCCCCCCCCTCATTAGCTGACCTTGTCTATAGGAAGGGTCCCCTCTAAGTTTTTGTTTGGGACTTCTTTCCTTTGGATGTGATTTTAAATTTTTTACCAGGCTTCGTTTTTTTTCCTTCCCTTAAGCGTTTCATCAGAAGATTGAGTCACGTGGGAACCCTGGTCCCCCCTGGCCCTGGAAGCAGTCCCACCTCTAGAAAGAAGTGGACCAGATACCCCCCCCTCTTCCTTGATGTAGCAAGTTATGGACCCTTTTCCCAAAACCCCCCCACTGTAAGAATTAAGGTGATAGATCCATTCAGCTTTCTCCAGCACCTTCCGCGTTCTCCCCCTTCCCCGACCTTGGAATAGGGGTACTTTGACCCCAACAACGGTCCCTTTTGATTAAGTCGTTGACGCCTTTTTTCGTGACAGGTCCCTCCCCCCTTCAAAATTAGAGCGAACCCATTGATTCTTCTTTTTTTCCCCCCTTGGATTTTGCCTGACAGTATATTTAAGTTCGGGGTTGACCCAAGACATATGGAGAGGGTGTTTTTCTTTTTCTCTTAACTTGGAAACATCTTCTCTTCCGTTCGTTGTGCTACCCCCTTCTTTTCTTCTGTTTTGGTGTTTTGTTCCCCCCCTTCCCCGTTCCCCTTTCTGCCTCCCCTTTTTTTAAGACAGCCATCCTCCGTCGCCGCCTCGATTCTCTCCCTCAGAAAGTACCCATGGTGGTCCCCAACAGTTTCCCCTCCTCTCTTTTTTTTTTCCCTGTTGTCCCATTTTTCGGCGCCGAAAAGAGTCAGCTTTCCCTCTACTCCAAAAGAAGGCCACTCCGGTGTTCCCAGTTTTAAGTCCCCTAAACCCTTCCCAGGTCCCTTTCCTCCCAGGTTTGAAGTGTGTTTTTTTTCTCTCCTAAGTTTTAACTTTGTTCTGCGGTGTTCACCTTCTCTTCCCTTCCTTTGTAAAGAGAGTCCTCTCGGCACCCCTTCTTCCCCCCGATTGAGATCAAGCGCCCACCGGCGCGGTTACCTTCAAAAAAGACTATCCATGGTTATCAACCGTGACCCCAATAACTTTACCCCCCTTCAAATTCTCTCTCTAAGTTTTGTTTCTAGTCTGTTTTTTCTATCCTTTCTTTTAGTCGAATTTTTTTGTAGTAATGTTGATAACTGCCATGGTCCCTAGGATTTCTTCTTCAGTCGACGGTTTAAGCCTTATATATCTTCCCTTCCACGGCCCGAGTGAAAGCTCACCGTATCAGTCCCATCTCCTGAGTGCAACTTTTCCTGCATAAGATTCATAATTCAATCCCTCCCCCCTCCGGAGCCTTGATCAAAAGGCTCAGTTTGCTTTACCAGGATTTCCTTAATTGAACACCTTTTTTTCTTCTTTATTTTTCAAGACCCTTGAGTCCCTCCTTTTGAGGAAGATTTTATTCTTCAGTAGGTCCTACTTTTCTTGCATGGTTTTCAACCCCTTCAGTCCAGGTAGAGGCACCTTCGCCCCCCCCCTTTCCCTTGTCCTTCTGCTTCTCAGCTCAATGATGCTTTTCCCGAATACACATTGATGGACGATCACCTTTCCAACCAGCAGTGTCCGACTAGCCTTTTTTATGCCTCTTCCCCCCTTTTAGTCGCCAAATCCTTTTTTTTTTTTTTTACAAACCTTAAGGGCCTCTCCTTTTTAGATGGAAGTTCCCCCCACATGCTCCCTTCATGTTGATTTCGCTTTCTTCAATGGTTTCTTTTTTCCGGTAAATTTCCCCCTCTTCTGAATACTAAAGCTCGGACCGTTCCTGCCCCCTCACCCCTACTGAGGTTGATGAATCTCTTCAGGAGCCAGCGGCAAACTTTACATCCCTTTTCTCTTTTTTCTCATTGACAGGGTTTTCTCTTTCAGGTCTTCTGCTGCTGGTTCAGCATCCCACTCTATGATTTTATGGTCCTGTGTTTCTCTGAGGTTTTGTGCCTGATTTTCCCTTTTTCTTTTTCCCTTTACGGTGATTTTGCCCCCTTTTTTTTTTCCCTCCCTGCACGACTGTCCGCGATTCTTCTAATCACCACGCCGCACTACCCAAGCCAGAACCCCTCCAACTGGACCATCCCCTTTTTGGAGAACAAAATTTGGTTTAAAGTAAGCAACGACATTTTCTTCTTTTCCCTGCTTTTTCTCCCCCCCTATACTTTAATTTGGCGATTCCTTTGGCCTTTCCTCTTCTATTCCCCTTTTCGTAGACCCCCCATTCGTTGCGTCACTCCTTTCCTTTTTCCGATTAACTTTCCTTTGGGCCATTAAGCTTTTTCTAATGACCCTTTTTTCCGATCACTAGTTTCTGAGTAAGGGCCCAGTCGTCCTTTTCTTCTTGAGTATGTGGAGCTGCGTGCTGTCAATTCTCCTTGAGCTCCCATGCTCCTAAAAGGCGACTGACGTTTGGGTTCCATTTCTCCCCCAGCAAGCTTCTTTCATGACGGCGTTTCACCCTTTTCTTCAGAAATGATTCTTCCTTTTTCATCCTAATACTTTTTCTTTGGAGATTAGCCCAGCTCCGTTTTTATCTTACCTTATTCCCCCATGATTTTCAGCTTTCTCCCTGCGGTTTGCAGCAGCCTCTTTTTTTTTCAGACTTTCGAGAAAGTCCCTTCCATAACTTTCCATCACCTTTGAAACCAATCTCCCCCTCCCTCCCCCCCAGCCCAGCCGGGACCCTTTCAGACATCTTATCAAACAAGCAGTCTGCCCCCTCCTTTCCAATTTTCTCACCTCTACTGAAGTCCGTTGCTGTCGAGGCCCATAGGGCACGGACGCTCCACACAATTAAATGCAGTAAGCCCCTGATAGACGGCGGTTTCCACTCCCCTTTTTGAGGCTCCCCCTCTTCCCCCTTTGCCTACTTGGGTTGACCCACCTTTCCCAAGGAGTGTGTTTTGGATCGCATCTCCAAATCCTTGCAGTACCCCCCCTCTTCTGGTGTTCCGATCGCCGTTTAAGGTCTCCATTTTGCTTAGTTGATTTGATTGTTTTTGGACCTTGTGGAGGTATGTTTCTTTTCGATAAGGTTTTTTTTCCCTCTTTGCATACGTACCGGGCATTACCACTTTTTTTCAGCAGGCACATAAACTTTTTCCCTCAAAGCCCCCAACAGAATTCTTTTTTTCTCTTGGACTAATTCCGTAAAATTCCGAATCGTTTCCTTGGTCCCTCTCCCTTAAGCTTCCCCCCCCCCCCCCGTTTTTGTTCGATTGGGAAATAGTGAAGCAGACTTTTTCCCGATCCCCCCTCTTTTCTTGGTGTCGGAAAACCCAATAGCAGTCCCCCCTTTCCAGTTCCGCTCGGAAGTTTTTTGTTTTGAAAGGGCATATAACCTTCGTAAGTCAACCCCATGGATTTTTACCTCTTTTTCCCCTCATGAACCAAGCTCGCCTTGACATTTAAGGAGGTTTTTCCCAACCCCCAAGATATGCTCTAGGTTTTTTCCTGTTTTCGAGGCATGTTTCCCCCTCCCTCTACCAAAGTAGTAAGCTTTCCTTCTTTCTCCTTTTTTTTGCTAGTATTCACCTCTTTTTCTTTTTTCTTACTGAATCCTTCCCCGACGTTCTTCACTGCCCCTTTCCATACCTTCCCCCTTCCTTCCAGAAGGTCTATCTCGAAATTTATGGTTTTTCCCCCCCTTCACTTTTCTCTTCCCCTTCAGAAGGAGGCCTCCCTTCCCTTCCCCCTGAAGAAGCACCAAAAGGCTATAAAGCTTGTTCCCACCACTAGGTGTAACCTTCGTACCCATCCTCCAATCGGGCTATTCTTCCTGTTGGATTCTCCTATTTCTTATTGGCTCTACTCCCTCTTCCCTCCCCCCCCCCGTCAGTGATCACCCCCAGGACCTTTCTTACTGAAGGTGTCGGGAAAGATACCCGGTTTCTTTTCTTTCCCTTCAAGTCCTTGGTGAGGATGACTCCCGGACCCTTACTCAGTCATAAACCCCCCCCCCCCCCCCCCTCCACCTTTCCTTTTTTTATCAACCAGTACTTCCTTCCAGCTACAATTACCCCCCTTTAGTATTCATAAGTTGTTTGTTCGATCTGGTTCCTTCTTTGTCTGTGTATTTTCCTGTTCCCCAGCTCGGAGTGAGAACTTTCAGTTTTTTTTTGTTGGAGTGAATTTTCGACCCCCTTCTTTTTGGAGGTCAGCAGCCGATATTGGTGCCCCTAGACTTCTCAAGCTAGGAAAGAAAAATCTTTCATAGCATTTCAAGTTATTACTCCGCTTTTCTTCTTAACTACCCCGAAGGCGATTTTTTCAAATCGCCGTGATTTCTTCTTTCTCCCTTTACAGTGAACCCTTCGGTTTAAGTTTTCGTTACCCTTCTTCTTCTTGCGGACAGGCTCCTGTAAGAATTTTTTGGCCCAGTTGTTAAGGTTTTTGGTTGGTTCCCCGTTCCTCCTAGGAGAGGCCAACCCATTTCCCCCCCCCCCTTTTTCTTGATTTTCAAGTTCCACAATTTGTTTCGTCCCCTTTTTTGTTTTTTTTTTTTGGTCAGTCACCCCCTTTTTTTCCCCATTTTTTTTGAAAGGCTCTGACACCGCCAGTGTAATCCTCCCTCCCCGGTTTGCGTCTGTTCTTTTGTCCTCTTCCTAGAAAGGCCTTCCCTTCTCACAATCTAATGGTGTGCAACCTACTTCCTGGATTTTCTCCCGTCTAGCCGGCCTTTATTTTTTTCGATGGTTGTCCCTATAGTCATTTTTTTTAACTTTCTTCTTCCCCCTTCAATCAAACTGAGGCGAATACCAAATGACCACATTTTTCTTCCCCAGTTTTTTTTTCCCTCCACCCCTCGTCAGAGGGTTCAGCTTTTCTTTTTCGGAGCTCTTCACGCCCCTCGTGGCTATTTTCCTCCCCTTAAATTGGAAACGTATATTGGGTCAGTTCCCCCTCTCCGGCCCCCCGAGGGAAAGCACTTTTGATTTAATTGGTGGGCTCGTTCTGGAAGCGCTTTCCCTTTTTCAGTCTGGCAACTCCATTCGTCTTTTTCTTCTACTTCTAACGAACAGCCGACGAAGACCACGCCCCAAGGGACATGCCCCTGCCCCCCCGCCGAAGTAAAAGACTTTTCTTTTCACCCTTCCTCCCTAAAGTTTTTAAGGAAGGTTTCCCTCCTTCTTTTCAAGTTTTTCTCTCCCCCCCCCCCTTCCTTGCCCCTTTTTTTTACTGTAACTTTTCACGGTACTTGTAGGTTTACGAATTTTCCTCCCCCGTTTTTCCACTGGTACTCTACGGTGAATCGGTCCTTGATCCAGGTCTTTAGACCTCCAATAGGAAAGCCCCTTGTTTTTTGTCTCCTACGGCCTTTCCTTGACTTTTTTTTGGAGGTATTGGGTCGTGGTGGCCTCCTTTCTGGGTTTGGCAGTGCCGTGGTATCCAAATTCGCCGCCCTTCTCTAGACATTGGATTTGGGTAACGTCTAACCCTTCCATACCCACTGCTTTTCCATTCTCCCCCAGGTTCAATTTTCACCCCAGATTTTATTACCTATTTTAATCTCCTAGTGTTTTTTCTTCGAGACTTAGTCATTCCCTGATTTTCTCCCTCCTTTCGATGTGGTTTTTTTCTTACTTTCACAAAGTAACTCTCTTGGGTCGGCACCCATTCCAGCTTCACATCAATTCAACCGTGTCTCACCCACAATACCAAGATAATGACAAATAAACATCCTCTGCCTTTCCCTTTCAGATTAACCCAGGCCTTTCAGACTCTCCCTTTCCGGTTAAGTATTAGACGTTCCCCCCCACCCCGTAAAAGTAAGCCCCACTCCCTGTCTTTGAATGATGCGGGGACCCCACCGTGAGGTTTTTTCCCTCGGCCCTCCAATTTACCTTTTTTTTAAAAATTTGTAGTCTCTGCTCGGGTTTTTTCGAAATTAGAAAGAGGGTGTTTTTCCTGAAAGACAGTCTGTTCCTGCGGGGCGATGTCCTAATGCCTTGTTTTTTTCTCTTCTTGTTTTTGTGACTGTTTTTTGGGCTGGTCTTGGGCCATTTCGCTAGCAAGTCTTTCGAGTCCGTTTGGGCCTCGTGCCATTTCGCAAATTTCAGAATTTTCCAATTTTCTTTCAAAGACCCTCCCACGTCATTTTTTTTTTTTTTTTTCCCCCTATACCCCCTCTCGTCTGGTGCTTCACTTCAAGAATGGGCGGAACCGCAATGAATAAGTGTTAAATTCTTTTCATTCCAGTCCCTTCCCCAGGCCCCCCTTTCCCGAGCCTAAAATACCTCCAAACCATGCAGTCTTTTTGTAAAGTTACCCCCAAGGAAGAGTGGGTCATTTCCTCTTATTCCTCAGAAGAAGATGTCGTGAACGGTTCTCCCTGAGTTCCCCCCTTTTCCGTCTTCCCTCACCAGATGGAGGGACAAGATGCCACCCCCCCCCCCCCCCCCCCTTCAGGCCCTTCCTCTGAAGGAGTTTTTGTAAAACCCCCCGATGAGTAGGGGTTCCTCTTCTCCAGTGAATTGCCATGAACACACCCCTTCCCACGACGCGGGCAGTCAATTTATGTGTTGCTCTGTGCTGTGATCTTCGCAATTTACCTTTTTGAACTTCGTGTGAAAGCATTCCCCCTTCCCTCCTATCAACTTTACTCCGCCGAGCGTAAGAAGAACGTCCCAGACCTGTCACCCCCCCCTTTGACAGCGACAATTTAAGGAAAGAAGTGCCTCCAAGAAATTCGCCCCAGTCCCAAGGATCGCCCCCACCTCCGCACCCCCCCCCCTCGTTGGTCAAGGTTTTCCCCCGGGTCGCTTGCAGGCAACCTTCCTTTAGCCTTTCGCGTGTCGCTGTGAGTAATCTTCCCTTGACGCTAGCTACTCATCGCTTTCCCCTTCTTTACATTTTGTTTTTTTAGTCCGGTATTGAAATTGAAGATCGGCTTTCCTTATACTTTTGACCCCACCGTCGCTAGAATTAATCACACCCCATGGTCAATCTGGAAGTGATTCAAAACTGAATCATTTCTTGAACAAAAAGGTACCCTCTCTCTTTCTTTTCATAATCCCTTTGTGTTTTTTTTCTTTGTATGAGATTAGGACCTGTAGGGAATGATCCTTCAATTTGAAACTTAAGGGAGAGGATTTGAGGAGTCTAGGAGGGTCGGTTTGGGTTGGTGTTTTTGGGCGGGCCCTCTGGGCGGGGTATTTTTGTGTGGGGGGTGGGTGGGTGGTTTGGGTGGTGGGTGGGGGGTTTTTTGGCTGGGTTGTTTTTGGGGGTGGGACAGGTGGGGATTTTTGCACAATTATTCCTGCCTGGCCTCCTGCGACAGAGGACCAAGTCAGGTTCCTTCCCTTTTTTGAAACCCCCTCTCTTTCCTCTTTTTCGTCTTGGCCCCCCTTCCTCATTCCCCAGCTCGGAGGTATTCGGGACTTCTGAAAAGAGGTGCCTTTCGTAGATTCGGATGAGATTTCTTAGGGCAGGGTCCGTCTTCCCTTTTTTTTTGGCTTCCCTTTTTTTCTTCCTTAATTACGGCCGCGTGGCTGGAGTCTCTCTTCCTTTTTTTGCTTACGTTCTTCAGAGAGAAGTAAAGAAGAAGCTTTGCCTTCCCCCAGTCCTCCCCCCCCCAGTCCCTCCGCTTGTAAGATATCTTTCCCTTTACCTTTCTGGAAAAATAAGGCCATCATTCAAAACTTATCCCACTTTATACTCCCTTTCCATCTTTTTCGGCCTTGAAGAGTTTAAATATTTCTAATGGAGATAGTTTTCAGTTCCCTTCTAGTCACGTTCCCCATGTTTGCACTCGCCTTTCCCTCTTTCCGTGCTGTCCTACCCCGAAGACTCGGTCAGCCTCCCTTTCTTAAAATAGAGCCTCTTTATAGATTTCAATTCCCAGGATTCTTCCTTTTTTCCATGCAGTTCAGCGTGCACCTCACCTCTGCTTTTCTTTTTTTCCCGTGGGCCGAAGGTTAAGTGGGGAGGTCATGTGCACGCCGTATTAGAACCGTTTTGAAAAGAGGGGGACCGGGACGCTGTGGGTACGGTCGACCCGCAACCACACAACACAACCGCCCCACACCACACCCCCCCTCCCCCCCCCAAAAATAACAACCCACCACCCCCCCCCCCCCCCCCCACCCACAACCCCCAAAAAACCCACCCACACCCCCCCCCCCCCACCCCCCCCCACCCCACACCCCCCCCCAACCCCCCCACACCCACACCCCCCCCCCACCCCCCCCCCCCCCCCCCCCCTAACTCTAAGAAAAGCAGAAATCAAACATCACCCCCGGCCCCTCTAGCCTTACTTTCCCTTTTTTCCCCAGTCAGAAAGATACGGTCTTCTCAGCTTTGTCCTTTCGATCCCCCCTCCAACAAATAAGTTAACTTGGAAATGGAAATACCTTTAAGCGTTCTACCTCCCTTAAGGCGTTATGGGTTCCCTCCTTCCCCCTTTGAATTTATCTTCCTTTGAAGTGTAGGACCTTTCTTCTCTCAATGACTTTTCCTACGGAAGCGGGTTTCTCTCAGTCATGCTCTTTCCCTTTTTCTGTGGGGTTTTCTTCTTACACGTTTCCCTCCCTTTTTTGTCTTTCTCGGTAAAAAGACTCCAAATTCCTCACCCCTCAGCTTTTGGTCTTTCTCCACAAACCCTGCCCCTTCTCCCCAATGAAGTCCCGCCCATACTTTAAGAAGAATTATATTTTCAGTTGTTGTTTTAGTGAGAGATCCCCAAGGTTTTTGAACCCCTTTAACCCATTCTTTTTTTTCTCTAGAGCTATGGGTTTCATTGACCCTTCCCCTTCCTCATTGCGATTTAAAGACTGTCCAAATTCCCTGACCTACCCCTTTTTATCTTTTTTAGAAGCGCCCCTTAACTGCCCATATAGTGAGAGAGTTCCCTATACAACCCCCCTCGGTAGTTACCTTTCCATTTTCCTTTTTTTAGGTGACTTTTCTCCGTACGCTCCCCACTCCCCCTGGATGAAGAATGTAGAAGGTTCCCCTTTCTTCTCCCTCTTACCCCTTTTTCAATGGCTCCACGGGCACGCTTGGTTTTCGGGATAGACCACCGCGGAGACGCAGAAACCCCTTCCCTCCGAGGTAGGCTGGTTTCATGGAAGTGTAAGGCCTCCTTTAGCGTACCCTTTTCCTTTCCGTACTGCTCTTTTTCTTTCTTTTTTTTTGCGGAAAGGGTTGGGGAGTTAGCTCGGAGTGTTTTCGTAATTTTCAGGCCCTTGTCTTCCTTAGGCCGACCCTTTTTCTTGACACGTACGCAGTCACTTTCGCCTGGCCCAACCTTCAGACCCTCTCCCCGGAATTCCCCCCCTCTCCCAATTTCCATCCTTCGTGTGCTGCAGGAGAAGAAAACCTTCCTTTATAAGCCTAGCTCCTATCTACTACCCCCTTTCCGGTTCTATTGGCGTACATTTCGCCGACTGCCCTCTTTCTTGAAAACCGATATTTTTTCTGTCCTTAACTTCCAACCGCGCTTGATGTGTTCATCGGCGTCTGTTTTAGTGCAAGGAAGATAAACGGTACCTTCGAATACATTTTTAGATTTTCCCCCTTGTACCATCTTCCCCCCGCAGATCGCCTCCCCCTTTCCTTATTTGTTTTCCCCTATGGAGAGTTCATGCTTTTTTCTTGGCCGCGACCTTTTTCATTAAAAAAGTATCCCGCGCTTGTTCTCTTACACTTTTTGTTTGATCGTCTACCCAATTTTTTCCATTTTGCTGGACGGATTCCTTTCTACCGGTTTTGAACCCTCCCATGACTCACCCTCCCCCCTGCCCCGCCGACTCCTCCTCTTGGAACCCGAATGTAAGCACGGTTTCCCACCCCTAAGGAACCGTCATAGGGGTCCCCACTCCTTCTGTCCTCCTCCCAACACCGGACCAAAGTCCCCTGGTGGTCCCCTGGCCAGTACCTCCTTCCCCCCCCCCTTCTCCTTGAGTTCCCCTTCCTTCCGATTTCCTTTTCTTTTAATCCGCTGTCTCTTCAGCGCTGGTGAAGGCCTGCGAAATGAGTATGTTGGGAAAGAGATTTCCCCGTTTCGCTATTTTAACCTTTCTTTGCTGTGTATTTCCCTCCCCCCTTCGGATATTATAAACAAACCTTTCCTTCTAAAAAGTCCTGACACGTAAATCAGACACTACCAACTTCTATTCCCCTTCCTTCCCCCCCTTTTGTTTGAGATCTGTATCCTTTTTGTCTGCTTTTTTCCATTGACCACGGACTTGTTGTCTCACGGAAGAGGATTTGGGAGCGTACCGAAGCATTTTCGCCAGATAATGGCTTAGGATTCCCTTCAGCCCCCCTCTTCTTGGCCCAGCCACAGTCTTAGGTGAACCGCCTGAATCTCGCTTACTCATAGAACACCCTCGTGTGGAATTGCGCAACTTCTCGAGGTACAGTAACCGGTGTTGTTGCCTTCTTTCAGCTAACGTGGCCGTTTACTTTTCCTCCCCTTTTTTTAGTTTTCTACTTTTCTCAACTGGTTGTTCCACAAGTTGGAAGTTCCCTCTAACATGGGTTTCTCCGGAGCTTGGGTTAGTGGACCGTTTATCCCACATTCTTTCCTCGTCCACAGAAATTTCTTAGTCCGATCACCAGCTCGCCCAGTTTGACGAGCTTGGTGACTTTCGTTCATTCTTTCTTTTCCCCAAGGCAGAGTAACCATATACCCCCTCTTTTTTTTTCCGTCTCTGCAGAGTCCCCCTCCTTCCCCCTTTTTGTAGCAGCTCATGGGGTCCTTCTTTTCTACTGTGTGCCCGTGATCGGCCAACGAAAAAACTTGGCACCTTTAACTGTCACGAGTTCGTACCTAATTCTTGAGGGTTTCTTCCCTTTTATCGGGCCAGTCGACCCGCTTGAGATCTCAGTCCCCAGGTGACCCTTACTGACCGGCAGTCGGAAAGAGGTTCTCCCTTCTTTGTGAGGATTATTTCTCTTTCTAGGCTTTTTGCGGGTGGAATGATGCCAGTTCTGCAGCGGAGTCTTCCCGAGGGATCATCCCCTACCATGTCCGTCTCCCTTTAGACCTACAAACCAGCCCTTCCCATCAACCATCAAAACAGCATTACACGTACCACCGGACTCAGGCAAACTTATCGTGAAGCCTCCTCAGTCCAGGCACCGTTCTCCTTTCCCCCTCCCCTCTTTGCCCTGTGTTTTTTGAATAAATGGTCCCCCCCCGAGTGATCCTCCTTTAAGACTAGACCATGGTTCAGGCCTTACTTTACGTGTGACCTTTCCATCCTCTCCTCTCACATTCACGTCTCCTCAAGGCGTTTGAGTTCGAATGTTCGTAATTCACGGCTTGGGAGCTTTTTTTTCCGCTTGGTGCGCTAGGGTATGGAAGTGCCTTTAGTCACTTTTTTCCTAGATTCCTTTTCTTTTTTCCCGTAGCCCGTCGAAGAGTTCTTCTCACCCCTTTCTAAGAACGGCATGCCCGCTACTTCTTTAATCATACCCCTATGTTCTTTTTTCGATATTCCCTTCGTCTTTTACTTAGCCTCTCTAGACCGTCTCGTGTTCCTCAGGTTTTATCGTCCCTCCGTCCAGTTTTCATTTCTTGTTGGACAACGCGGCCCTTCCATCAACGTCTTCCAGATCCCCCCCCCCCGACGCCGCCCGCAATCCTGTCCCCCCGAAGCGCGTAGAGCAAAAACCCTGACTGTGAGTGTAAGTTTTCTCCTTTTCAGCGGAGACTTCCCGTCACCTTAAGCTCAACAGCCTTGGACGCCCCGATTGCGACGACGGCCCAGAAGGGAGCCCTTGACCCCATTCCTCCCACCGTTCCTGTCTGGCTCTAAAGGATCCAACATCGGTTCTGAAGATCCCCCTGTCCGGTCTCGAAGTTCAGATGGAAGTTCTTTACAGATTGGTCCTTTTTGTCTTTCCCCCATTTTTTTCCGCGGAGTAGTCGTTTCCGTAATGTTCCTAAAGGAGAGACTCTGCCTCATCTTTTGCTGACCCCGGCGCCAACTGGCCAGTGGCATAAAGACCCCTTCCAAGTAGATTCCGACAGTTTGCCGTTGGCCTTTTTAGGCACCTGACACCTCTCAGCCTTTCTCTCTAGTACGCTTCCCGGGATGGGGAAGGAGTTGAACTTAGCTCAACCCTGATTTTTTTTTTGTGTCCCCCCCCCCCCCGGTACCTTCGGTTTTCCCCCCTTTTTCCCCTCTTCTTTCAGCAGTTTTTCGTGACGGCGAGCACGGTCACCAGCAGTCAATCCACCTGGTCTCAACCTTGCCAGATGTCCCTTTAGAAATATCTTTCCCCCCCACGTTTATCTTCCCCTGAAGGATTTGTGTTCCAATGGAAGTTCTTTTAATTCTTTTTCTCCCCCCCCCCCCCCTTGGGCTCCCCCTCCCAATGCCACTTTCCCCGATTGTGCTGGCGTCCCAAGGGTGCCCACTCCTTGGTGATCTGCACTTCTTTGCTTCGGCGGCCCTATCATGGGAAGAACGGCGTTCCAGACACCCAGGAAATGACTTCAAGAGCGATTTCCGCCCCGCATCAGAACCATGTTGATTCCCCTTACCTTTACTCGGACACAGGCGAAGTCCGCAGGAATCGACGGCCAAAGGATGAGCCCAAGACTTCCACCCCCTCCTGTGGTGGTGAAAAGTTAACTTCCCCTCCTTCCCACCTGTTAATTTCCATTCGTAGGTTTTGCATGTACCCAGCGCTTTTTTTTCCTTTGGACCTGTCCTGTCCCTATTTCTCGCCTGCCCCGCCCTCATTCTCTGCTCTTCCGCCCCCCCCGCGCTTGACGACTCCTAACACCCAGTCCCTCCTGGCCGTGACAACCAGTCGTGAAAATCAGCGACCCCAAGGCCC
>Ga0179593_1450578_pt1 | contig 17566 bp, 28 predicted proteins | sample CZODoug2_1_08_16_FD_185931 | JGI IMG/M metagenome (GOLD analysis project Ga0179593, IMG submission 185931) | Vadose zone soil fungal communities from Angelo Coast Range Reserve, California, USA - CZODoug2_1_08_16fungal (PacBio error correction) | ecosystem: Environmental > Terrestrial > Soil >... | reverse complement strand
ATTGTAGGTGTATCACGTTTCGTGCGGTGTCTACGGCCCCCTCTTTCATCCACTAGAGCGGTGCCCCCGTACCCCCACGCCCCCATGTTTCCCCCCTTTTCAACGCGACCTTCTGGCTTTTTTTTTGGTTTCCCATTCCCCCACCCATCCTGTCTGCTTGTTTCCCTTTTCCCTTTCTTTTTTTGAACTGGTTTTTTCTTGTTTTTCCTAGCCCGACGTTTTTCACAGGAAGCTCATGTTTCCCCCCTTCCCTTTTGTTCTGGGGGATACCAGTACATTTGCCCCTCTACTTTTTGTGTTTGCGTACCTCCCAGCCCATATTGTGAGTGCCCCTTTTTTCTCTTTCAGGGCCTTCCGTCCTTACTGTTCGTCTAATTGTAGGCCGTCCCCCCTTTGTTTCACTCCTCTCTCCGCGACGTGACCGTAACGTTTTGCAGTTGTGCTTTGTGTGTGATGTTCTTGCTTTGCTGAACTGGCCAGCCCTCCCCCCCCTGTTTGCACCCCACTTCTCGATACGATTCCGTGTGTGGGGTCAGGCAACCCACTTTTTGGTTTTTTTTTTTTTTACTCCCCCCCAGCTAACATTCCCCAAGGCCTCCTTTTTTTCCAGCCCACGTTTTTTCCCTTTTTCGAGTTTTTTTTCTGTTTTTTGTTGCTCCCCCCCCACCACTCGTCTCTGGGTCCCCCTGCACAATCGTTCTTTGACGCCCCCCCGTGTCGGCTGCCTGTTCCGGGCTTGCCCCTTGGGGGGCTCCCCCTCTGCCCGCCCACCCTTTCTTTTCCTTTTTTGCCCCCCGCACGTGTTTCCGTGTTTCCACTTGTCTTTCACCTGAGGATTTTGGGTAATTTTTTTTGCCTCCTGATCTTTGGGGGGTGCCCCTCTTTTTTTCATCGGTAATGTCTTTCCTTTTGTCTCCCCCTTTTTCGCCCATGAATGGGTCTTTTTTTTGGGAATTTGCCCGTTCCCCCTTTCGGTGCTTAATTGTGCTGACTGACTTTGCTGTCTTTGAGATTTCCCTCCCCGGGACCCTCTCGAAAGACCCTTTTTTTTTTTTTACGCTGCCCCCCTTTTTTTCCTTTTTTTCTGGTTTTCCGCTGGTTCCTTTTTGGAGCTGCTTTGTTCCTTAGCGTCCTTCTGTTCCACCCAGTACCTTTTTGACTTTAAACTTGACCTATTTTTTTTCCTTGCTTTATGCCACCACATCTTGTTTTCCCTTTACTTGGTCCCGGGAGTAATTGGTGCCCGGCATTTTCCCGCGCCCGTGTTCCCCCCTTACATGTTTTTTTTTACTGTTTGGTGCTTTTTCCCCGTTTCGTATGGGTGCGTTTTACTTTTCCCTCCCCAGTCCTTTTTTTTTGTTCCCCGCATTGGGACTTGTTTCTGTGTTTCCCCTAGGCCACCTGCCTCGGCTCATTTTCCCAACCCAAAAGAGAGATTTTTTATTTTTTTTTACAACTCGTTTAGAGTCTGCCTGCGTTGAACTTTGGTAGGTGTTTTCTTTTTTCCCCAAACCCTCCGTTTTGAGTGCCCTGCGTTGGGGGCTTTGTGTTTGGTGTTCCCTGGGCTTCAATGACATATGTTGTTTTTTCCCCATCTTTCTGTTTTTTTGGGAAACCACCGGACCTATATTGTGTTGGTTTTAGTTTTTTTTTTGTCGCTCATTTTCAAGAATTGTTTCCTAATTTTTTTCTTTCTCTCTCACCCCCCTCAAGGTGTGATTTTGGTGTTTTTTGTGTTTTCTATGTTTCTACTCGTTCATCGGGACTTACCGATTCCCCCTTCAATAATATTTTTTTTCTTGCTGTCCCCCTGCCACCTTTGTCCCTTTGGGCCACTAAAGCCTTATGTCTTTTTTTTTTTTTCGTTGTACGGTCTGGTTTTCTTGTGTGTACTTTCCCCCCTAGTTCTTAAAGATGTGTTTACCCGTTTGTGACTTTCCTTTTCCATTTGGGTTATTTTTTCAGGGTTTTGACTCATTGATGACGGGACAAGGGTGACAGTGTCGTTAACCCATCGGCTATTTCTGGACCCCCCAGGATAAGCCCCCTCTACGGCTATTTTTTTGCCCAGACCCGGGGCCCTTTCATACCTTGTCTTTGATATCCCCCTGTGGCCATCTTTTTTTACTTTAGTTTTCCCTCTCCTTTTTTTTTTACCTTTTTTTGCGTTTGTTGTTTTGATTTGTAGAGTATTGTATGAGTCCGTTTTGGTTCGTCCCGACCGTGCAGGGTTCTTGACTGAATTGGATTAGAGACGTTGATGATTTCTTTTTCGTAGTCGTTTGACTTACTTTTTTCTTCCCCCTTCTAGTGTCCAGAATTTGGTGTGATTGTAGCCACGGACGGGTTTTTTCCGCTGGTCTGCAGCCCCCGGCTCGGTTTCACCACCTTGAAATCCCCCCCCTTCCGGGGTCCCCCCCCCCCTGGCCCACAAACCACCCCCCCCTGTTTGATGACAGACCCCCCTCCCCGGCTCTTTTTTTGTTAGCCCCCCCCTTGTCACTGACTGGTGTTTTTTTTTTCCCACCGGGGTTTTGGGGTCGAATGTAGCATTTTTAATTTCCCCCTTGGCCCACCGGCCAGTTTTTTCGGGGGTTTTAGACAGTCCCCTTGTTTGTCTCTTGCCGATTTTTTCTTTTTCCACTATTTTAACGTTGTCATGACTCCCGTGCCCCCACCCCACCACCACCCCCCACCACCCCCCCCCCCAGAAGTTTGTTCCCCCCCCCCCGTTTTCTTTATTCTTTTTTATCCAATAGTAGGTGTTTTTTTTCCCCCCATTTCGTGGTCTTCATTCCACCCCCCCCCCCCCCCCCAATCTTTAATTGGGCGATGTTTCCCCCTACCCCACAGGCCTTTTTGTGGGACCCCCCCTTCCCGGTCCCCCCTTTTTTCACCCCAACCCCGCCCACCCCACGCCACCCCCCTGTTTTGGCTCGCCTTGGTTTTGAAGCGACCTCCCCTCTTCTTCCCGACTTTTGGGGTCACATCCCCCCGTCCCCCGGAGTGACTTTTCTTGCGCTACTTTTTTTGTCACTTTCTGAGGTTGCCGGTGGTTTGGTAATCTTCGGTGGTTTCTCCAGAAACTTCATCATTCTTTTTGTTCCTTGTGTGGCATCCCCGTTTATTTGTCCGGGTAATCAGTTTTTTAGCCATTCCCTCCTGTTTGCTCACAACCTCCCGTGGCTTCTTCCCCCACCTCTTTTGACTTTTCACGGTTAACAAACTCAGCCACTACGTTAAGGTCCCTGGTGCTTCTACCTCTGCTTTTTCCGTTTTTCTCTTATTCTTTTCCGACCTGGACGCTCATGTTGTTCACTATTATAGACGTCTCCCCAGCCCCCCCCGCACCATTCACCAGTCAGGGGCACAAGTGGTGGCCGTTTTGTTTTTATTGTATTTTACCTTCTCTGGAAGTTTTGGTTGAATTTTTTTTCTCACCCCCCTTCGTGGCCTCTCTTTGTCCCCCCCCCATGGTTCTTCCTCAAAGTCCCCTTCCCCCCGCCATTTTTCATTTCGGCGGTGCATATTTTCCAGGTTCTTCCCCTCTATTGATTTTCCCAACACTATTACCGTACCCTTTTATTTACCCTTTTTTGTGTTTCTTGTGTCCCCGCCTTTGTCCCCCCCTAGGTTTTTCCTTCTGACCTCTCACCCCACCGCGGTGTGGCCTTTTTCATTTGCACGTCTCCCCCCGCCTGACTTTTTTTTTGCGGTGTCCCCAAGTCCTTTCCCCCCCCGTTTCCCCTCCCCCCCTTTCCCGGTGGTCCCCCCTAACAATGTACCCGTGCCCGTCCTCTGTCGTCCTCTTCACCCTTTTTTTAGCTTTTTTCGAGACCCCGTTTTGTTTTCAGCACACAAAACCCCCCCTCTTGACTTCGGTGTCCACAATGGATTATGTTCCACGGTTGGTTACTTTTTTTTTTCTTTTTTGGCCCCCCACCCCCCCCTTGTCTCTTTCCTCAATTTTGCCTTCAGGATCCCCTCGTTTCGTATTTTGTCGTCTTAACTTTTTTTTTCTTTTGCCTTCCCCTGCGTGGCTCAGCTTCGTTTTCCCCAGTTCCCTCGTTGAGATTTCGTTCAATTGTCCACAGGGCTTTTTGTACCCTATTGGTGTCCCCTTTCTGTTTGTTTCGCGTTCGTTATGAACTGTGTCCTGTCACCTGCGGGGTGTTTCTTTCTTAGACCCACACCACTTTTTTTTTTCCTTCTGGTTCTTTTTTTGTCCCCCCTTTATCCTCCCCTTTGTTTTTCTTCATACCTTTCCCCCCCCAAGGGATGACTTCTCTTTTTTTTTCCCCCGTTTGTCTGACCCCTCTGCGTGAGTTTTCCCACAAGCCCGCCACTGTCCCCCCCCTTTTGATCGAGGTGCACACCCCCTCGACCCCGATGAGGTGTTCGACCCGACCCCCCGTCACCCAGGCTTTTTTTATGGGGGGGTTTCCCATTTGGGTGCTTGTGCCTTTGTTGCCGTGTCTCGTGATCTGCCAGATTGGCTTCTTTGCCCCCCACCTTCTTTTTCCACCCTTTTTTCCCCTCCATTTCTTTCTTTCCCCCGTCCTTTTTTCTGTTTGTTTTGTTGTGGTTGTTGCGTGCTGGCGATTATGGTTGTTTCCCCCTTTGAGTTTTGATTTGCCTTACGGTTCCCCCCCCCCATTGGCTCCTCCCCTACTAGCGGGCATGTTCCCCCCCCCCCCCACAGGGCCTGTTTTTCCCCCCCCAAATGGTTTCCGACCACAAGCTTTTTCTTTTTTGGGCGTCCACCCCTTCCCCTTTCTGCGTCTTTTTTTTTTTTTCACCCGTTTTTCGTCCTCGTTCGTTTTCTTTATTTAAGGTGTTCTTTTCTTACAAGGTGTGACCATCCTCCCCTGTTTTTTTCCCCCCCATCCTGGTATGTATGTTCTCGTCCAGTTCCGTCAGCCCCACCCCTTTTTTTTTCCGTCGAGACAACCCCCCCTCTCTAGCTTTTGGCGTTCACATTCGGCCCTCTTCTCGTGGATAGGCGTTCCGTCTCTCCTTTCCCCCTTTTGTGTTTTCCATAGACCTCATTTTTTGTTTTCCTCTTTTTCAGCCTTTTCTCCGTTCTGTCTATAAGTTTTATGTAATGTGGAGGTCTCGTTTCGATGTCCTCTTTTTTTAACCCTTGGTACGCGTGACCTCACTATTTTGTGTCCACCATACGATAGCGCTGGCGTTGTCGTGCCGTGAACCCTTGTTAGAACGATGGTTTTGGGTTTTTTTTTTCCAAGGTTTTTCAACCACCATTTTATCAGTCCACCTTTTTTTCACCCTATGTCCATCTTTTTTAGCTTGGTTTTGTTTATGTTTGTTAATTTTTCCCCAACCCACATTACTGTGTTTTTTTTTTATCTATATTTTCCGTTGTGATACCGTCGCGTCCCACCTTTCTTAGGTCAATCCCCCCCCCGATTTTTTTGCGGGATTACCGACGCCCCGCCCTATTTTCTTGGTTGTCCTCACCAACGTCCGTTTCGCCTTTTTCATTTCTTCCCTTTTGTTTTGTGTGCGCTGTGGAGTGACTTCTGCCTGTCTACGCAATGTAACTTCTTTGGGGTGTTTGGCCCTTCGTGGTTTTCGGTGCCATCAATTGTTTTTTTTGCTTGTTTTTCCACTTATTCCATCGTTACTCCCCGTAGCCCTTCTTTTCACTCTTGTGGATGCCAGCTCCAATGTGTCTTTCCATTTTCTGTATGTTTCCTTTTGTACTATTGCTCGTACTTCTTTCATTGTGAGTGCTTTTGCTGATCATATTTTTTTCAACTCAATAGGACTTGGCGTTTTCCCTTTTCTTCTCAGTGCAAATTGCCTCTAATCGCGTTGTTAGTTGCTGGTTATAAGTGTTATTCTTTTTCGATTTGTTTCACTGTGTCTGTGTCGTTATTTTCTTCTCTTCTTGTGATTTTGTTTTATTTTTTTGTGCCCTGTTCCACTTTGGACCTGTCGACCTCTCCCAAGATTCTCCTGTTACCACCTCCACCTTGGATTTAAGTGGCTTTCTGTGTGCCCACCTTTTCCGCCCCATTAAGGACGCACAATTTTTTGAAGATTGGACCCGTCTTTTTCATTTTTTGGCGTCCCGTGCCCCCACTTTGCTTTCACTTCATTTTCTCTCTTTTCTTCTCTCCAGAGTGTTGTTTTCTTGTGTGGGGTGCTTGTCTTTGTATTCATCGCATGTCCTTGTGGTTTTTACACTCATTTATTCGCACCTATTGGCTACTGTTTTTATATTTGTTTGTTTCCTGTCCACTTTGGTTTTCCCCCCCGTGTTGCAGCTTCTTTGCGAGACCCGACTCGTTATGCACGCACGAACACCTCAAAGTAGCGTTATATTTTCATCTTTTCTTTGATTCCCTTTTTGTTTTTTCCCCCCCAAGGCGTTGGATAGATCCCCCCCCGACCCTTCGTTGTATTTACATACCTCCTGGTGTGCACGTTTTGTGTGGAGATCGCATTTTATTCAGTGTTTTCCCCCACTGGTCTGACGAAACCCTACCACCTTTTGTGTCACCACTCGTCTCTCCCTTCTTGTTGTTTGGATTCTATTTAGCGCCCCCCCTTTCTCCTATCTTTTCCCTCCTCCCGACTCTACGCAAACCCCACTCCCATTCTCCACTTCTGTTTATTGTGATGCGTACTTTTTGTCCAGACCCTTCTTTGTTCTGACCATCATTGACTACTCATCCCTCCCTACTTCACCCTTCCTTTCGGGCTTTTCTCCCCTGTGTTCGGTTGGTTGTCATCTCATGCATCGTTTCACACCCGTTCTCGAACCGGTGTTATAGTTTGACTATGCCCAAAGCCACTACCTCCTCTCCCTTTTTCTTCCTTACGTCCAGCATCATTGCCTCTTTCCTACCCCCGTTTTTTCTACCCCTTATGCAGTGCTTTCTCCCATATCTATCTTATTTCCCGCGTTCCCCCCCTTCCTTTACTTTTTTGTTTTCCTCCCTGAGTTCATTTACCTTCCTGTATTTCCCTACTTTCTTTTTTCATCCCCTTCCTTCCTCCGTTTACCTCCTTATCTACCTAAAATCTTTTGTCACCCTTTCTATCTCCACTAGTGAAAATGCCACGTGTAGATGCTGCTTCCCTTACTCCCAGCACTGGAATTTACGGGTCCTCCCTATACCATCAACTTGACCGAGCCATGTGCAGTCTTCTACCTTTCACGGTGCCCATTTTTTTCTACACACTCAGCCACCTTCTTGCTCTATTTTTTCTGATCTCATTAAATCCCCCATTCTACTCTTATTTTCTCATCAATAATTCTTTGCCATTGTCTTTTCTTTTTTGAGTGTGAGAATACTTTATTGTTTGCCTCTCCTACTAAAATCCTCACCAGCTCGACTTTTCATTTCCCGTGATTTGAACTCTTGTCAATCTTTTATTTCATATACTCCGGAATTTAAAGTCGCACCGGTAGATCTTCACGAAGCTGACCGACTGCGTGGTGTTTACATTTGTCGCTTCTTTATTTTTACCATTCTTTCCCTCCCTTTCCCTCCATTTTTTTCGTCGCCCCCGTGGCGGACCCCCCCCCCAACCTCAACGTTACCCACTTTTCCATACAACTTTGGTATTTTTAGCCCCATAGTTTTTATTCTCATTCCCTACCCCCCCCCCTTTTTTACTTTACACTCAGTGCCCCCCTCCGATACACTTATTTACTAGTTTACCATCCTATTATTTCTCCAACCGCCCTTTCCTTTTCTCCCATCCCTCCTCTTCAGGGTCACTTCCGAACTCTTTCCCCCCACCCTTTGGCAGTTTTGCGACATACTTCCACTTATAGCACCCGCCGTTTTTCCATTTTATTCCCTCTAGTTTTTGCCCGAGAGAACCTCTGCAGCTTGTACCCCTGCCTCTTCTATTACCCTTATTCCCCCATTCCTTTTATGACTGTCACCCCCAAATTCCGATTTGTCCTTTCGTTTTTTCCCCCCCCCCCCCCAAGCCCCCAGCCCTTTTTCCTTTTTTTTTTACTATCTCCTTTTCTTTCTTCACCTCCAAAGACCCTTCGTCTCTTTTTTTTTCCGCCCCCACCTCCCATTATTTCTGCCACTAGTTCCCCCCCCCCCCTTCCTCCCCCCACCCCCCCCTCCCCCCCCCCACCCTCCCCCTTTTTACTAACAGGTCCCCCCCCTCTCCCCCCGTCCACCCACATCCCCTCCCGCCCCCCCATGGACAATTTTTCGTCCCCTTTTCCCCTCCTCCAAACTCCCCCCCCCCGTACCCAAAACCGGCCCGGCCCCCTGTGGACGAGTTCCCCTGTTCCCTCGAATTTCCCCGTTTTTTTGCCCCCTTCAAAGCTTTCTACTCCCCCGCCTCTCTTGTGTGTTTCCACTGTTGGCGATTGCGGGTTTGGCCTGTGGCTGTTCCGTTTTGGTTTTTGTTTCACACCCCATTATCGTGTCTGCATTGGCCGGCCCATTTTTCTTTTATTGGACCAGTTAAACATTACCTTGATTTCAGCCCCCATGGGCTTCCCCCGTTTTTTTCTTTTTTTTCAACACCACTCCTTTCTTACCCGGTACCCCCCCAACCTCCCCCGCTCCTTTCACTCTGTCCCCTGGGGTATTCCTCCGTTGCGTTTCTCTTTTTTATTTGGTGTCCTGTTGACAGATCCTGTTAACCCCGTCCCCCTCATGATGATTCCCGAAGTTGGCCACAGTTTTTGACCGTTCGGAGGTCGCCTTTCGTCTTTGGGCCTTTTTTCATTGCGTCGCGTAGCGCCAACAAGGTTCCAGTTTTTCACAGCCAGTTGTGCAACCGTCCTATTTAAGCACCCTCACACGCCCCCCCCACCCCACCTTCCGCGCTGCTTTTCCAACGTTGTTTGATGTGACCCAACATTTTTTTTTTTTTTTTTGACACTGGCTGGCCGTAGGCCCCCTGCATGGTACACCCCCCCCCCCACTGCTCATATTTAGAACCCACATTTTTTCCCCACACAAGCTATTTTCCTTTTTCTTCCTGCCCGTGTTTCCTGGACCCCTTTTGCGTTCCCGGGCACTAATTTTTGTTGTTTCCACCCCCCCTTTTTTTTCATCCTTGACTAGCCTTTACCCCAACCTCGTTTCGTCGCGTCGTTGCCTGTTGAAACTTTAGTCCCCCCACTTTCCCGCCCATTGACGTTTGTGTCCTATTGTTTTCTTTGAACCTTCACACCCCACAACATGTGTCCAAACTGACACACCCTTTTCTTAACCACGCTTCTGCTTCGTTTCCCCCTTTTCCACCGCTTTCTCTCTTCCCCCCTTTTTTTACCATTTTTTAGGTCTTTCCTCCTGTTGTTTGTTCTTTTTTTTGCTTACCCCAACCCCCACACCCAATCAGTTTCTTGCACTCTGTTTTCTTTTTTCCCCCCTTTTATTTTCCCCCCCTTCAGGTTCTGCGTGCTTACCCCTTTCTTTCGTTTCCTTCGTGTGCTCACCCCCTTTTTTTTTTTGTCCCCTTTGACGCCCTGTTTCGTCCCGTCCCGCGGTGATTCGGACTCCTGTCCCCCCCTCCCTCAACACTAGTTTGTTGCCTTTTTCATCTCTCCCACTGTTCTTTTTTTCCCCCTTGTGGTGAGACGGCCAGCTGTTCCCTCTTTATACAGGATCCTTAGGCCCCCATTTTCTCTGTTTGCTAGAACCCCCTTCTCCTTTCGTTCTTCCCCTTTTTCCTTCACAGTCTTCTATTTTCCCTAATGCTTTTTTCTTCCGGTACCATTCTCTCTTCTCCGTCATGTATCCCCCTTACGTACACCTCTGATACCTATTTATCCTCCAAGCCCCTATTTTTTTTTACCCCTTTTTTATCACTTTTCCTGCGGCTCCCCCCCCCCCACTCTCGAGCTTCTTTGTCCTCTTTTGCCCATTTTTTGTTTTTGCTTGGCCTCCTCCTACTATTCCTTTTTGTTTCTGACCACTTTTTGTACTTGGCTCGTTTATGCCCACAATTTTCCTCCAACTTTCCCTTTCCATATCTTTTTCTTCTTATCCCCTCCTCCTCCCCTCCGTTTTTCCTTTTCACCGTTTCTTGTTGATGCGTGAGTACTTCTGCTCTCTCTTACACTTTGTTCTTTCTTTCTTCTTTCCCTTTTTTTTATCCCTTTCCCCCAGTTTTGACTTTTCCATTCAACCTCCCTTTTGCCCCCTGTGCCATTGCTACTCCCCAGTCTCACTTGGCCAATGCTCGTGTGCTTTGGCCCCTGTCCCCCTTAACCATCCTCTTCTCTTTCCCCCCCCGTCTTTTCTTTTTGCCTTCTCTCCCCCCCTCCCTTCTTGTTGTTCTCTGTGGTCCCAGCGTGTCCTTTCTCCTCAACGTGAAGTGCTTAGTTTTTTTTTTTCCTCCCCCCTTTCTGTTAGAGCGGTCTCCGTTTTACCTTGCATAGTTTCCTGTTGTGCCTGTGACCCAGTCATCCAATATTGTTTTTTATAGTTTAGGTCCTTCCCGTGCTTCACTTCATCTCTGTTTTAGTCCCCCCTTCCACTGTCCCTTTTCTTGCCCAGTGTTATTCCTTTCGTCCCTTGTTCTTAATTTAGTAGTTTTTCTCCCTCCCTTCCCCCCACCGCGTCAGTTTTTTCACCTTCTCTATCTCTTTTTTTCCAGATGTTCCTATGTTTCTTTCCTCTTGGTATGTCCCAGCCCGCAATACGTGTCAAGTCATACCCACCCTCCCTGTCTGATTTCCCCCCCACCCCCCTCCGGATATTTTCAGGCATTATTTTTTTTTTTTCTTTACCCCATCCTTTATGTGTATTCCACAACCCAACCCACCCCCTTCTCAGGGCCTTCGGGCGTTTTCTGTGCGGGGTTTTTTGGGGTTTGCCGATGCCTCTTCATTTGTGTGGGGTTTTGGGGTGGGGGCTGGCTTACCTGGGCCTCGTGCTAGTTTGGGGGGGGGGGCGCTTGCTTTGACCGGTTTTTCCGGGCTCGCTGTTCGCGGCCGGGACCGTGCGGCCGGCTGGTTTGGCGGGCCCTTTCTCCCCTCTTTTCTTTTCTTCTTTCTTTTGTTGTTGGTGGTGTTTGTTTTGGTTCGGCCGGGGGGGGGTTTTTTTTGGTGGGTGGGTGGGTGGCGGCCTTCGGCTTTTCTCCTTTTCATAAAAAATGTCATCCAAAATTATCCCCCACCCCCCATGTTCCAAGTGCATCCCCTCTCTCGATCTTCTTTTTGTCTTTTGTTCCCATACCAACCAGTAATATCAGGCGACCCCTTTTCACCAACTTTTCCTGCCTCCATGTCCCTGTCAACCCCCCTCCTTTACACCTCCTAGCCTTGTCTCTTTGTTTTCCGAGTAGGTGTTGTCAGTTCCCGCCCACCCCCCCTTCCTTTATTGGCCTTTCTGACCCCCCCTCAACTGCTACCTTGCTGCCCTTCCGCATTTCTTTTACACCCCTTCGCCGCTGTGGGTTGAGTATCTTCTCGACTCTCATGGTTTCTTTCCCGTCCCTTTAGTCCCCTCCCCTCGTTTTTCTTTCTTCCTTACATCCCCTCCTGCTCACCTCCTTCCTTTATGATCCCAATTCCCCGTCTCCCCCTTTCCCCTTTTTTCTTCTCTCTTTCTTCCTTTTTCTGCCTGGCTTCCCTTGTGCCGTTGCCTGAATTTTGACTTTTGTCCCTTTTGTGCATTCCCCTTGACCATTCGACACCCACTTTTCTCCTTTTCCAAACCTTACTTCTTTTCCCCCCATCCCCGACAATCGCCCACCCTCTCCTCCCTTTTCCTTTTCCCCCCCGGTCTGCCGCATTTTGATCCGTGACGTCATTTTTTTTCCTTTCTTTTTTCATCGTGTGCCCCTCCACCCCTCACTGACACCCCCTTGGGCCTCCCTCTTGCATCATCTTTTTATGAACCCTCCACTATTCCCCTCCCTTTTCTTTTTTTTCTTTTCTCACCAGCCTGCCTCCGTCTGAGTTTCCCTTTTCGTGTCGATTCTTAGTATCCCCCCCCCCCTTTCCTAGGCTCTTTACTGTTTTTTTCTCCGCAACATTTGCTTCTCACTCCTCTTTATGTCCCTCCTTCCTTTTTCTTCCTTTCACTGGTTCTGCCGAGTTTCATGAATCCCCCGCCCCCCCCAGTGGATTTTACTTTGTCTACTCCTTTCCCTCCTCATCCTTTCCCACTCTCCCGCCCTGTTCCCCACTTTTTCTCCTCGTCTGAATGTTTGACGGACTTTTCTGCTTTTCCAGTTACAGTCCTTACTCTGCGTCCGTCCCTTTCCCGCCTCCCCCGACCCCACCTTCCCTTTTATCATCCCCCCGATGTCCCTCCTCGTTAGCGCTTTTTCCTATTTTTTCCCGCCTTTTCCCTTTTTCCGTCCCCTGCATTGATCCCCTTCCCAGCCACCTTCCATTCCCATTTTCCTCCGCCGTATTACCATTATTTTCCCCACATTTCGTGCCACTGGTTTTGAATCTTTCTTCTTGGACCTTTTTCCTTTCTATCCCCCTTTCCCCCATTTCCCTGGCGTGTATGCCCTTTTTTCAGAACCACAATGGTCAACAGGGCTTGGTGCCACCTTCCCTTTAGATTTGTGTTGGCTTCTTCCCCCTGTCCCCCCGGGGGTGTGTTTTTTTACCCATTAAGTTTTTTTTTTTACATCCTCCCATTTTGTTTGATTGGGGGTTTGGAACTTGCCACTTTCGGTTTTTTCCTCAGGGCTGAATTCTCAGGTCTGCAACCCTTGCGCTGCCTAACTGTGTCGCTTTTTTTCTTGGCCTCGGAGTGCCCCCAAAAATTTTTCCGGTTACCCTTTTTTGATTAGTTTTTTTCTTTCTCTGAGTGTTTTTTTCAATTTGACTGCCTGTTTGTTCTTTTTTTAAGGTGTGGACCCGTTCCTGACTGGCGTTTGTTTGTACCCATTTCTTCCGTGTCCCCCCCTGCTGCCCAGAGATTATCTCGTTGTTTTCATTCTTTCCCTTTCTGACTGCCCAGTCGTCGCCGCCATTTAGAGCTTGAGTCTTCCCTTTCCCCTCTTTTTGGTTTTACGAGAGGTCTTTATGTTGTGCGGTCTCTGTGTACTTTCCCGGTTTTTGAGATATCCTTTCTTTTTATAGTTTTTTTGTATGATCCCCTTTCTTTTGCCCCCCAGTTTCATTTCTGTGTTAAAGCCCCGTCCGGTGTTCCCGGCGTTTTTTTTTTGATCTTCGTCCACCTTGCCACCACCCCCTCCCCCCCCCAAGGCTGTGCCCTGTCCCCCTGATTTTAAGCACCTCGATTACTCCCCCCATTCCCCGCGAATCCCTCCGTATGTCTTTTTTTTTTTTCCGCTGTCTGCTCTTTTTTAAATTAACTCCTCTTTTTTTTTTTTTCCCCCTTGGCGTTTCCCTATGCCCCCCTCCCTTTTGGTCTATCACCTCGCTTTGTCCTGGCTCCTCTCCCCCTTTCTTTCCGTCCTTTTAGCTCCCCACTCCCTTGACCTTCAACACCCCCTCCTTTCGCTACTTCCTGTGCCCTTTCTGCACACCCACCCCCCCCCCACCCGCCCTTTCAAGGTTTTTAGTCTGGTGATCTCTAACATTCCCTCTGTTTACACCTTTTGCCTACCTAGGCTTCTCATTCAATTCTAGCTTTTTTTTTTTCCTCTTTCTTTCTTTTTCCTTTCTGATCTTTTTTCTTCCCTCCCCAACACCCACTCCACCCCACTTACGTCCCTCACTTTTTCGGTGGCCGTTTCCCCCCAAAAGTGGGCCTTTGACTGGATACCACCCTAACTTTTCTTTCTGTACTTTTGCCCCCCCTTTCTCCCAAACCCCCCTCCGTCCAACCCCAACTGCTTCTCTCGTGTGGTGGTCCGTTCTGACGAACTTTCCCCTCCTACATTTTGTCTTTTCTGCCTTTATTTCTAGAGCGTTTCTTCCCCTCCTTCCGTCGACTTCTCTTGTGTCTCCACGCCCTCCCTGAGTGTGACGTTGCGAATCGTCCCCCCTGTGGCTTTCTGTATCTCCACCTTTCCTCCCCCCCGGTCTTCTTTTTTCACTGTGTCCCCCCTAATTGTCCTCTTGGCCTTGCGTTTGAATTCGCTGTCATTTTCCCATTCTTTGGTTTCCCCCCCCCTCCTCCTTACTTGTGTATGTTTTGTTTCTTTATGCCCCCCCCTATCAGTGTTTCCATGGTGTCGCTTTTCCCCGGTTTTTTTTTTTCCACCTGTTTGCTTTCTCTTTTTTCCTACACTACAATTTTCCCCCTCGTTACCCTTTTCTTTTGGTGCTCGCCAGTTTTAACGTTGCGTTCTTATAGACTTCTGAAGTTGAATCTTGAACCTCTTTTTCTCACTTGTCCCCCCTGCTTTCACACCTTCCAGATCCCCTTGTACCTTCCCAGTTTCCTCTCAGTTTTTGTACTTCTCACAGTTGTGCCTTCTCTCTGTTTTTTGTGCCTTAATTCGCCCTTTTTTGACTGTTGCCAATTCCCGCCCCAGGTTTTCCAACATCTTTCCCTTTTCCCCTCCCCAGTCCCCTTTCTTTTTCCTCCTGAACCGCTTGCCCATTTGTCGTCTTCCTGTTCACATCTCAGCCCTGTTTCTGTCTCCCGAACTTATTCCACGACAGGCCTTTTTTTCGAAGCAGCCGTTACGTTTTTGTCCCCCCTTTTCTTCCAACTGATCTGATCTTTTTTTTTTTTTTTTTGTTTTTTTACATTCTCCCCAAGCCTTATACCTCTATCTCACACACCGACAAATCCCCGACTTTTCTATTTTTTTTCCCTTTGCCTTTTGCCGTTTCCCTCCTACACCTTTTTTCCAGAACATCAAATTCCTTTTCTTCCCCTCTAGTCTTCCCACCCTCCCCCTCTTCGGCCGGACCCTTTAATATTCAACCTTTTCGTCTTCGCCTCTTTGTCTCGTACCCCCATCCATGGTTTAACTTTGCCGCCCCCCCCGGATTTCTCACTTTTACTTCAGCACACACTCCACTCAAGAACACACCCAACACCCCTCCGCAAATTTCCTTCCACTGTCCCCCGTGACTGCAATTTCTGTGGTTATTCTACCTTTTCTTTATACCCCCCCTTCTTTCCCCTTTGTTTTTTTCCCCCCTACTCACCACCAACAACCCCCCCCTGTGCCCCCGTTCTTTTCCTCACTCGCCCCGTGTTCTTCCCCTCATCTTCCCTGTTTTTTCACAGTGGCTTCCTCGCTTCCCCTTTTTTTTGCTTCGCGTATTCAAGAGTGGTTTTTGGCACTCTTTTAACTTTCTTAGCCCTTTCTCTCCCCCCTTCCCGTATCAGGCCTTTCCCCCGATCTTCTCTTTACATTGATAACCAAGGTTTGGCTGCCCTTCATTTCGGACTTCACTGGATGGCCTTTTCCCTCCGCCTCTTTCCCGCCTTCTAAGCCCCCCCCCCCGCCTTCCCCCTTATCCCACTCCAATCTTCTGTTCTTATCGCCTCACCCCCACCTCATCCCGTCCCCTTTTTCCTTCTCAAGGCTTTCACATTAGTCCCCTCTTTCTTTTCTTTAGACCCCCTCTGGCCCCGTGGTGTGCACTTGTGAACACCACCCAAGAAACATGTTCCTGTTCTTTTCTTCCCCCCTTTTTTTTTCTTGTTCTTTTGGTGTTTTTTGTTTGTGCCCATGACTACCCCCCCTCGAAGCGAGGCGTTCTTGTGATCCGCCCCCCCCTGCGAGGTTGATTTCCCCTTTCTTGTTCCTTTGTCTGACTCTTGGCCCTTTCTTGTCTATATTCCGTTGGGCTTTCCCTTCCCCCTTTCAGACTCGGTACGTTACGTTTTGGACAAATCCTTTCCATTTCTTTTTTTTTTTTTTCCCTTATCTCCCTCCTATCCCCTCATTCTCCCCTTTTTCCATAATCCTCCTCCCCCCTTTCTGTTGTCTTGTTGTTTTACCCCCCCCCAGCCTTGATGTCCCCTTTTTCTTCTGAATCTATTTGCTTTCCCTTCCTTATCATTTTTCCCGGTCCCCTCCCTTGGGCCTGCATTATCCCATACACTCCGTCTGCCCCCCCGTGCCCCCTGTCCTCTCCAATTCGCTCACACCCTGTCCCTCCCCGGTTTGGGTTCCCCCCTCCTGACTCCTTTTTTCTCTCCTTGCCCTTCCTTGTGGACGTCCCTTTTTTTTTTTTTTTCGCAGGAGTTCCCTAAAGACTTTCTTCTCCTCTGGACCTCTCTTGGTTTGGTCCCCCCCGCTCCCAGTTTCTCCCTCCTGATTCTAGGTGTGAGTGTTTTGACCCATTATGTGCACCCCTTGGGGCTATGTGGGCTTTGTCCGCCCATCCCTTTTCGTAGTCCTTCTTTCCCCCTAAGTTCCTTTGCCCTGTTAGTTCCGCTTTCGTTCCCTAATTCCCTCAGATCTCCCAGAGTACCCGTCGTGTCCGAAGATGTTCCGCTCTTGATGTTCCCTTTACTCGGCTAGTCGCCGCCTTCCGTCCAACCCTTCTCCCGCGTTTTTACATGCACTTTCTCCATTTTTTCTGCTACGTGTGGTTGTGCCGCTGGGCGTGTGCAACCACTCGGTTTCGTCTTGTTCGGGTTTTTTCCTACCTCCCTACCCCCACTCTTTTTCTCTATTTTAACCACCTTTCCCCGTTCCCTTTCGCTTTTTTCCCACCCGCGTACCGTTCCTTCTTTTTACCCCTCCCCTTTCCGCCCCTTCTTGTTCTTCGTTTCTTTTGTTCTCCCACAACAACCTCCCTTCAGCCGCTTTTTATAAATTTCTCTTTCTCTTTATTTTCGCGTGCGCCCCTGATAATGTATTGGTCCTCCTACGGCGTGTGGCTTCCACCCGCTTTTTTATTTCATCTTTTTTTTTTTGCACCTTATTCTCCCACTTTCCCTGGCTTTGTCTCTCAACCCCCCCCCCCTAATCTTCGTCGGGTTTGTTTTCCTTTCTCGTTTTAAATGTCAGCCGCCCCTATCTGGGTCACTGAATCCCCCCTTTTCCCCTTCTGTACTCCACTTTCTTGTCCTTCCTTCTTCTTGGGGTGCACCCCGCACCTCGAGCCCCTTCCTTTTTATTCTGCATCATCTATTCCATGTCTAGCCATCTTTTCCACCTGCTCCTCCTATTTCAACTTTTTTTTTTCCCCTTTTTTCCCCACGTTGTCCCTCTCACATTGCTGTGCCTTTTCATGGTGTTCTTTACCTTGCTTGCATTCCCCTTTCTTCCGAGCCCCCCCTGACCACGTCCCCCATCTCTTGACCCTCCCCCCTCCTCTGTTCCTTTTTTCTCTCCCCCCCCTTTCAAAAGCCCCTTCCTCCACTTCCTGCACACCGCGTTCCCTTCACACTCTTTCTTCCCTTTTCTTTTTTTCTTTTTGTCCAGGTCTTTTGATTTTGGTCGCCGAGCACTCTTAGTCTGGCCCCACTTTTCTCCTCCCGACCCAAATTACACTTACACGTTTTCCTCGGCACTTTTTTCCTTTGTCTTTTTCTTTCCCATCCCATCCATTAATCTGTCACCTTCACTATGGCTTTGCATTTCTGCCGAACCTTATCCCCGTCGCCCCCCTTTGTCTGCACGAATTTCTCTATCCCCCCCCCTCCCAACATGGTGTTTCCCCCCCATTGGACGTATGGTGTCCCTCTTCTCCAGCCCA
>Ga0179593_1399926_pt1 | contig 17566 bp, 26 predicted proteins | sample CZODoug2_1_08_16_FD_185931 | JGI IMG/M metagenome (GOLD analysis project Ga0179593, IMG submission 185931) | Vadose zone soil fungal communities from Angelo Coast Range Reserve, California, USA - CZODoug2_1_08_16fungal (PacBio error correction) | ecosystem: Environmental > Terrestrial > Soil >... | reverse complement strand
CTTTTAGTCCCCTCCCTGCTCCCCTGCGAGATCCGACATTTACGGGAATTTGCTGGCTTTCTCTTTCCTCTATCCTCCCTTTTAGGGTGTTATTTTCATAACCGCGCGCACTCTTTAATTTTTAATGGATCCTTCAGGCGCAGGCCATTTTTTAGTAGTTCAGAATTGTTCTCCTTTTCCTCGCTTGGGTTTTCGGCCCAAAACCAGCAAGGATCCCCGTTCGCGGGTCTTGCTGGCGGAACCTGTAATCGTTAACAACCTTTGGCGACGACTTATCCTCGCCTTTTTTCTTTTCTTGGTCTCTTTTCTTGTTCTACTTTTCTCCTGGGGGATCACCGCGATATAGTCGCCGAATCGCTCATTTAGCTTTCGAACGGACGCGATGCGTTTGAGTGTTTTCCCCTTTGTTCTTTCTTGATTTTCGACTACCGTGCGACCCGACCTCCCCTATCGTACTTCTTCTTCAGAGTGTCCGATCCGCTGTGGACGTTGGATGAAGCTGTCGCGCTAGTTCCCCGTGAAAGGCTAAACCTTTGGTTTTCGCCTTTGGAGTTTTCGCGAAGACGTCCTTTTGCAATCCACTTCTTCAAGTATTCCTCAAAGCACCCTTTGTTTGAGCGTGTTCCCAGGTATTACGCGCCGGAGCCCCCTTGCTTGTGCAATACTATAACTTTCGCCCGCTTCTCCCCCCTCTTCGCTGATTATTGATCTCCCGATGTATCTCTCACCCTTTTCCGTCTATTTTGCTCCTCGATTTACGAGCGGGACACAAGCGGTTGCGTACGTTTTGCCTTGAGTTATTGAGGGTCCCCCCTTTATTACTCTCCCTAAAGAATTTCACCCCTCCTGTTTCTCTTTTCGGCCCAATTTGGCCTCCCTCCCCCGGTCCTCCTTCCCGGAACGTCCGCGATGTTTTCTAAGCCTCGGGGCTTTTCACGTTGTAAGTGGTGGGACGGACCGGTATGATTTGCGCCCCAAACCGTGTGGAGAAGACGATGCAATGCCCCTCTGCTTTGCACTCCCTTTCGTACCTAGATGTTCTGAGGTCTTTTTAAGATCTCTCTATTTCATACTCTTTGTAGATTTTTGGGTTTTCATTTATTCCCCCCCCCCTTTTCCAAGTTTCCTCATGTCTTCTCCTTTTCCCCCCGTTCTTCGGTACTGTCAATTCCTCTTTCCCCCGCCGACAAAACTTTAGCCCTGGCCCCACGTCTTTCTCCCGTTCCCCCTCCTCCGCTATTAAGCGGCTCTCTTCTGATTTCCTCAGCTCTTTTTTCTTTCGTCCGTTTTCCTGTTCGTGCCATAACTCGCCCTTACTAGAGTGTCTTCACTTGTAACCAATGTCCATCCTCGCCAAAAAATCCTCAACCATAACGCAACCTCCCGCTGATTTTATTTGCGCTAGTCCTTTCTGGGCCTAACGCGATTTTCGAGATCGCCCTTCTTAGCCGCTCCCTAACATAGAGCTTGTCGACGGCTTTCTCCTTCTTCTTATGCAGCTCCTGGCGCTTATACAAGCATTTCTGCCCTGCTACTTTTTTTTTGTCGGGCTCCATCTTTTCTTCCTCAGATTTTCTCTTAAACCTACGGCGCCCAACAATTTCGAAGTTACTTCCACGTTTACCCCGCCCCTTCCATTTCCCGGGGTCGCCCACAGCTCCGCGCATCCCGTCCGCTTTTCCCTTCTCCACCTTTTCTCATTATGAACCTGCTTCCAACGTCCTGGAATATCGGTCACCAACTCCGCAGCTCCCCACAGTTTCGCCATGCTTAAATCCGATTGTAACCTTTTTTTTTTTGAAACCCCCCCCCCCCTTCTCCTTCTGCCAATGACCCGCGTCCGGACTCCTCTCCCCCCATTCCGCTCACAGAACGTTCGTTCCGTCCGGGTGGGGCCACATAATAAAAGGCCGTGGGAACCAACTAGCAGCACTTCCCCCGCGGTTTTACCTCTTCGTTTTTGAAGAAGACCCCTTAGCGGCCCCAACCTTTCGCACTTCACGGGTCTGTCTGCGCTTCTGTGCACCTCCTCTTACTCCGCCTCTGTAGACCCTCACCGCTACGATCCTGGTAGTAGACCTTCCCCTCCCCCCTTCCCAATCACACCGTTTTCTTCCTTCGCCTGGATCCAGCGTTTCCCCCTCGTTTGACTATCGCCCTCGCAAGACAAGGGTCGTCGACCCCCCGTACCGATCCGCCCCTCCTTTGCCGGTTGTTTATGTCCGCTTTCTCATGCACACACACTACCTTGCTACCTATTTAGGAATGCTTGCAATTAATCATGCCCAGCGGCCTGAGAGTCTGACACAGCTTGCACGTGTTTCGTAGCAAACACTCTAATAGTTCAATGCAGGTTCTCCTTCTACAGTTTCTCGAGTCCCACTCCGTGTCCGTTCCAACTCTGGTGTCATCGCCCTTCTCTTTCATTCATGTCTTTTCGCTCCAACACCAAATGTGTTTCTTCTGAAGACCTATGGCCATTGAGGACCTCCGGTCACTAGATCCAGATCTCCCGTAACTTTTCACCCTTTGCGAGTCTTTTTCCTTTCCAGAGTCGCGGCCAGCCGTTTTTCTCCCTCGGAATTTTCTATTTCAACACCAACCTTACTCACGTCTCACGACCCCACCAACACCACCCCCTTTAGGCCCTTCAGTCCCTTCGCCCCCATTTATCGTGTTCCACAAGTCCTTTGTTGTTGCGCCCTTTAGCATCTTTACTCCCGTAGAAGTCGTCTCTTTCTTTCTCGTGTTTGTTTTTTTCTGAGGCAGAGCAGATTTCCTTTCTTATCTCCTGTTGAGAGTGCGCCACACGCCCCAGGGTCACGTAACGCAGTTTTTCATTGCCCGTAGACAATGCTAATCGGTCCCTGACGAACTTTTGGGACGGTCTTACAGTATCCTTTGATGGGGTTTGAACAGTCGTTTTTCCCGTATGTTAGAACGGTTTTCCGGGGTACGTCCTCCTCGATCTACCGTTCACCCGTTTCCCACGTTTGCTGGTATCGTTTCTCCTCCCGTTTTACAACCAAAGTCTTTTCCTCCCGCCCCGAATTGCCCTTGCGCCCTCCCCCTCCCCCATGGACACCGCGTCAGTTCTTTAGCAGCGTTGACTTCTACAAAGAGGGAATTGACCTCTCCATAGACTACCTTCAAGACCTTTTTACGCGCTCAGTTCTCCCCCAAAAGTAGGTATCTTTTGTCTTCCCCCTTTCTTAAACACCTTTTTCGCCCCGCTACTCCGCTTGCATTTCCAGACTGATTCCCTACCACCCGTTCTCTGTCTTTTTCTGTCTTTTCACCATTCTCTTCCTCGGCTCACTCCCTTCTAAAGCCGAGATTTGCGGAATTTTCGTGATGTATATCTCTAGAGTTTTCCGTCCTTTGGGATCTCCACTATTGAGTCCCCTTAGCCAGGAGCCCTATACGAGTTCTTTGCCTTCTGTAGAATTCTTTTTTTTCTACCAGCTATACGTCGGGTTTGAGGGTTCATTCCTTTGGAGGCGTATTATTTTTTTGCCCCTTGACCCAAAGCCCATGCGGTGCAGGTCCTTGTTTCTTTGCTCCGCTATTTATTCCGTGTCTCAGATGTCTTCGTTCCAACAAACATTTCCCTTTTTAGTACCCAGACGCTTTGTTCATTTTTGTCGGAAGTTCCCTTGGACGTGCCGCCCCGACCCTCCCCCCCCCGATTGTTTTTCTATGCGCGGAGGCTTTTTCCGTCGGTGGCGTGGTCGTCTTCAGTTCTGGTTAGTAAACTTTCCCGATAGCATCATACTTTCGGGACTTCCATTTACGCTACGGTCTTGTGGTTTTTTTTTTCCCCCCCTGCATGTGTGACGTTGGAAGCCGATCCGAAGACTTTTATTGTTCATTGGCCTCATGACTTCGTTTCTACTTTTTTTTTAATAGTGCCTCTCCTGCTGTCTCTTTACGGTGACTTTCTAGGTGCCCGCTCTGTCCGGAGATGCCTTTCATTGTCTCCCCCCAGTTTTGCCTGCGTCCTACGGCCTCTCTGCTTTCAGCAAACTTTTTGTCTCTTTTTCCTCCCCTCTCGGTGAGAAAAAGCACCCTTGTGAGCGTGCTCAATTGTTGTTGACGTCGCCGGTCCGGTTTGAGTGCCAAAACCCTGCATCGAGCGCCAGCCCGGTCTCCCCTTCCGGGTTCACTCAATAGAGGAGATATTCCACCCATGTCGCTCGGCATTTCTTGGCCAGTTAAGTGCCTCCCTCGCGGACTAAGCGGGTTCCCTTGGACCTCAAGCGTTGCTCGCATTTTCCCCCAACTTCCCCCTCTCAGTCTTTCCGGAAAGGTTTCTTTGCAGCATCAAGGCCACACTGGCCGAAGACACTGACTCTCGTGAATTGAATCACCTCTCTGTCGCGTTTTTAATCGCTCGGAGGCGGCCGTGGCTACGCTGGTGGGGACATGGCCTTATTTTAGGCTTTTTTTCGAAAGCCCCTCTTTTTTTAAACTACCGCACCGCGGATGCCAAAAGGTGAATCCCCTCCTCGTTGCCATTTTTCGGGCTTGGCCCCATACTTCCTCCCTCTAATTTCTTTTTTTTTGCTGATTTCTATTCCTCCCCCCCCGGCCTGGTCCACCTCCTGGTTTCGAGCCTCACTTACACTCCTGCTTTTAGGTTCTTCCAAAATAGGTTTTTTACAGTAGTTCCTCTCCCCCGTCCCCCCCACGCTTCATTCCTTCGTTCCTTCTCCGTAAATCGATTTCCTGATTTCTCGCGTCCCCCTGCTTCGTCCCGTTTTGTCCGTTTGCTGACATTCCAATCGTCCCTTCTGCCCCTTTCTAGTCCAGTCAAAAGCCTGCCCCACTCTCTCCCCCAATCCGTAGGACCCTTCTCAACGTTTTTGAGCCTGATCTATTCATTTGGATTCGGGAAGAATTTAGCCAGACTTTGTGCTTTTCGCATATCCTCTCTTATAGATGACCAAATGCCTCTCTTTGCCCCCCCTTGCTTTTTCGAAATATCCTTCGCCTATTTGCACCCCATACCGGCTCCGTAGCTTCCGCCTTTTCCCCTCCAACTTTTTGTTTCTGTCGATACTCTTTTCTCATATTCCCCCAAGCGCATGGCCTTGCCCACTCCGGCTCCACAATGTTTTTTTCTCTCTCCACTTACAAGCCGAGGGTAACTTCCCCGCGTTCACCGGGTTTCACCAGTAAGCCTTCCCTTTCATCACCTCGCCGGTTATCTCCCCCCCTTTCTCCAGTAAAATTATAGAATGCTTAAAGCCACCCTGGATCTATGACCTTTTCCCCCCCCCCCACTACGCTGTTTGTGCGACTTGCGTACTAAGCGATTCTGCCCCAAGATTCTGCTAGAACCCCCCCTCTGTCTCCCCCCTCACCCACAGGAAGTTCTACTCTTTCCCCCTCGCATTCTTCCATAATTCCTGTCTTTCCTCTTTTCTGCCAAGCTCCTCCATTTTTGTTGACTACCACCTTCCCATGTACTTTAGATTGCTCTTTTCCCTTCAGGGTTTTTGCCCTCCAGACTTCAGAAACGGATCCACTCGCCACTCACGCTCCCCTGTGGCTGCCTCCCGGAGATTTTACTGGGCCCCGAAGGGTAAGCCTCCCGGCTGGGACCTCCCTCTTCGAGGCTGGTAGAGAACGCCCCTTCCCTTTTTTCCAAAAAACCCCCCTTTTAGATTTCGCTGGCTCCAGGGTGATTCGTTGGATACGCCCCGCATAAGAAAACGGTTTAACTTTCCGCTATACCCATCGTCTCTAACCTCCGAATCGTCCGTTTTTTGATGGTTTCCTCTTTTCATTTTTTCTCCTCCTCAGTCCCTCCCAATACTTTAGGGCCTGATGCCAAGCAGCTCCATCAAGCGGCTGATCTGTTTGACCACGTTTGTTTTTTCCCGGACCGTAGCACAACAAATCCCCTACTAGTTGTTACTCTTTCGCTCGTTTGCGCTTGTCTTTCAGTTCCCTTGCGCTTTGTAGCTCCATCTCTGCACTCTCGCCCTTCCTTCGTTTGTTCTCCCCCACGTGAAGTTTTTCACTCGGTGCTGACGTAAACGATCTAAAGGGCCCCATCCCTCGGCTCAAAAGTTTTTTCCTTTTTGCGTTATTCGAGCGTCCTCTCCCTTAATGAACGCGTTGCCTCTTTCGGCCTTTTTTTTTTTTCCACCCTACCGAATACTTCTACGAACTGCCCCAAACTTCTTTCCCGGCTATCCTTCTTTTTGTCTTTCAACCCTTGTGTGTTCCCCCATGCGAGTGTTGTCGACCCCTTAGCTTTTAATTCCTCCGCTTCGCTCTCTCTCTTTTCCGCTTTTTTTTTTTTTTTTGATCTAGAAGATCCTGGGAGGGATTGGGAAATCGGCTCCTTGATTCTCCCCTCCCAAGGATGTCGCCGAACTGTTTTGCGTACGTGGACCGAGTCCTCTCCTCATCGCGCCTACCCGAAATTTTTTTGGACTCTCACGTGATTCCTTTCTTTCTTTTTTTTTTAGAGGCCCGTCCATTTCTTTGCTTCGGTGCTTCCTTTCTTCTACTCGATCTATTCTGCAATTACCCCCCTTCGTTGCTATGGCCTTTTCCCCATTATCGTTTCAGTTCCCTTCACCGTTACGGTTTCCCATAAGCTTAGTCTTCCTAACAGTCGAACAGTAAGCCTCCTTCCCCTTTTTTGGGACTTGAACAAAGTTCATGGACCCCGAGCAGCGGACGATTGACTCGAACTCCCCTCTTTTCCGACCGCCTCTAAACCTTCTGTTCCTATTCCGTTACAAGCTGTTTTCCAGAGGCGCCTGATAGATTATCCCCCTAGTAGAGTTTTGATACGTTTGGTTCAAAAGTTTTTTTCCCAACCCCCCCCCCCCCCATGAATTTCCTTGTACGTGACCCGCCTCCCCCTAGTCGCTGTAGTGTTCTCTTCACCCCCCCTTCCTACAAACGAGTCAATCACTCCTGGTCCCCCATCCCCTTTCTTATCTGTATGAGTATCTCGTTTCGGAAAACGTTTTCTTCTGGGGTCCTCACCAATCCTTTTTTGTCCCGCTTCTCGCTGCTCCCATCCGTTCCTTCGGCGTTTGATCTTCTTCTTCTCCCCCAGCCTCTCCTGTCTGCTTGGAGGGGCTCTCGCGTGTCGTCAAGCCGGCCCCCTGACCTCTCAGCTAACAAGTTGATCGTTCGTGGATCTTCTTGATACCTTGTTGCTCTATTTCTTCGCCAAAAACACGTTCCTTAACTTCGCGAGATGCTTCTGGCTGGAAGTTTCACAGTCTTTGGGAATTAGCGTTTTTCCACCCTATGCGGCTTTTTACTCTTTCTTTCGCATTCGCGTTGTGATGCTTCAGGACGTTGGTTCGGGTCGTTGGTTCCTTTTCCGCTTTTCTCCCGACCCATCTTTAAGATCCTCTCCTTATGGGAAATTCATTTTTCTGACCCTTCTTTTTTACCCGTGCCTCAAGGGTGTTCCCTTTTCTCCAGCTTCTCGAGAGACAACTTGGCGCCGGACCGCGAGCCGATACGACGTGTTGATCCTCTTTCTCTTCCTCTTGCTCCGGTCCCCTCTTTTCCTTAGTTTTTGTTTTTTTGGCGGGTTGTCCGTGGTCACCTGCCCGGCCCCTTTTAGCATCCCCCTTATTTTTCCGCTCCCTTTGTTACAGAAAATGCAGCGATTTTAATCCAAGTTCCCATTTCTTTTTTCCCCCCTTCTTTATTGACGCGCGAGCCTTTCTTTGCCAAGGTCCTAGCTTTCTCCCCCCTCGGACCCATCTCGCTTGATTCGCCCCCATTCCCTCTCGGTCCCTCCTCCCCCCCCCTTCGCTCCGACTCTTTGCCCCGACGTCCTCATGCACGTAGTGGCGTTCCCTCGCGAGGTTCGTACGTTGCGGTTCCTTGGCGTTTTCCCAATTTTCACCCTTTTCCCCATTTCACTCAAGGTAACGCGGACTGACGTATGGCAGTCAGACACATGACGAAAGACACTTTCGGCGTTCTGTCAGACGCGATTTTTGCCATTTCACCGACGTGGCTGACCTTGTTTTTTTGACTTTGGGTTGGTCTTGACCCATTTTCGGCCCCTTTTTTCGGCGGTCAAGCCTCTTTTTTTTTCAATTAAACCCGCGGATTTGACACTTGGAACGCTCGAAGCCAGGCTTTCCACTTCTCTTTCGTGGAAGATACTCCCCCCCCCTCCCCCCCTTTTTTTCTTTCTATGCTATCTCTTCACCTCCAAGAGATTTGCCAGCTGCTTTTCTTCGAGGGTTTCTTTTCCTCCTTCGGTTATTACTTTCAACATCGGCTTTCATCGAAACCCCCTTGTTGCCCCCTTCCTTAGGCCACCAGCTTAAAAATTTTCCCTCTCCCTTGAATTTTATCGGGGACATCGCGTTCGGGTTTCGCTTTTCCCTTTCTTTAATTTTTCCTTTTCTGTTCCCATTTTTAACTTTTGCCCTCTCTTCACTTTTTCACCAATTCCCCTTTTTGCCAACGTTTCCCCCCCCCTCCTCAACTCAACCTATCTTTGCGTGGCCCCGCTTTAGCCTTCCTTTTCGCCAAGTACTTTAGCGAACTTTTTTGAGAAGAGCCCGCTTTCAATCGCCGAATTCGAGGTCTTTTTCTCCCGGCTTGGAATCCCTTTTTATGCATTTGACCCACGCCTCTCCGGCTCTTCAAACCCCCGTTCGACCCCGTCAAAAAGGCGTTCTTTTTTTTTTCTCAGTCAAGCAGTTGTTTTTACCTCTGCCTTGCTATGAACCACTTGGCCCCCTTGCGGCCTTTTCCTTAATTCTCCTGACCGCTTTCCCTCTCAGGATTCCCTGGGATTGAAAAATGAAGCTCCCCCTCCCCCCCCCAACTAGCGCTCGGCGTTCCGCACTTGAGTTACACTCCGCGAATCGTTTTCCCAAGAGCCTGCCGGTTCCAACACCTCCGTCTTCGCGTTCGACCATGCGACATGAGCGCTTTTCGGATTACTCATGTACAATACCACCCCTTATCAGGCACCTACCCTCCCATGTCCTGTCCTATCCCATCCCGCGACTCAGACATCGTTTTCCTCCCTCTTCTCCAACTCATTCCCAATTTTTTGTCATTCCCTCCCCCCCACATCACCAGCGCTCCTCATCTAGGTTCTACTAATTTCGCAGGTCCAATCCTAGTAAACTCACTCTTTCCCACGTGGCCTTCTCCTCTCTTTTCAAGATAAACCCCATCCTCCTCTGTATGACCCCTACAGCAGGGTCTTTTGGTAGTCAACCTTCGTCTTCCCCTCCCTACATCAAGTGTTCTCTCGACCTGTGATCCTCTTTTTCTCCCATATTGTTCCTACTCCTTGCCAACGAAGATGTTTTTAGACTTTTCCTTCCAGTTTTCTCTGATATACCCCTCCGATTTCCTCCAGATCTGCCTGTTTGCTCCTTTCCTTGGAGCCCTCCCCTTTCTTAACTTATCACTACCCCCTCCATGTTAAATCCCTATAGTAATGCTTCCTTTTAATTTTCCAATGCACTGCGTGTCTGAATTTTCTTTCACCAGCTTTAAACTCCACCCTGATAGCACATCCTAATAGTGTTTTTATCAATGCCTTCTTGCAGTTTTCTGCATAGGTCTCGTGAGCGTCTTTCCCTCCGTTTTGCCGTCCCAATTTTTTTAAATCCCCTGTCTTCGATTGGGAATTCGTTTTCACGCCAACAGTCCCATGTTTTTTTTCCTACCCCATCGTCTCGTGCATTACGTCAAATATCCCCCCCCCGTTTACCCCTAGATCCCTTATCGGCACCCGGTTTTCCCCTTTGCTAGTCGTTCTAACTCTTCCCGAATTCTGCCAACGCCGTTCGCCCCTTTCTCTGTCATTTGCATTTCTTAAAAAACCCCTTCCACGGATAAGAACGGTCCCCACTTTTCTTCCCTGCGCGTTTAGAATCTTCGCGTCTTCGAAAACCACGTCCCGGTCTTGCACCCAGCCCCCTTGGACGTGTGCCCCTCCCCCCCCCTCTGCCCCTGACCCCTTCCTTTAACTTCGGGTTCTCTATCTTTACTAGCATCCGTGTTTTGTTTTATCTCTCTGACGATTAAGGGGATGGACCTGTTTTCACTGACTTTCCCTCCCCCTTTTTTTTCCACTATCCCTTCCCTTTTGTGCTACGTTCTTCACGCGACTGATCTTCAATCGAATCCTCCCTTTTTTTGGGCAGAGGTGGTTTCTCTTATCCTTTTGAGGTTTATAGTTCCGTCCCTATTTAACTGCTTGCGTCCCCCCTTCCTATCTATCCTCTCTTTAACCTTAACCAGGCACTTTTGATTGTCCTTTCTTCCTGCCCGAGTTTTAAGTACCTTGCCCGACCTCTTTGCCGAACACCATCTTGCCTTTCTGTCTTCCCCCTGAAACCTCTTTTCGCAACCTCTCAAGCTGCTCTTTCCTCTCTACTCTAAGGTTTTTTGAAGATTCTACTTCTAATATTCGAACAGCTGCCTTCTCGCATTCTTGTACCCCCCATCTGGATTTTTTTCTCGTCACTTTGAGCCCCCAAGCTTTCATTCCGCTCTTAAAGTGCATGACCGCCCTGACAGCTTCCTTCCCATAGTCGTAAGCGTCGTGTATCGTTTCATACTGAAGACCCCTTATTCGAAATTTCTCCAACCGGTCAGATTCTTGCGGATCTTTAACGGATTTAGTCTTTTTTCACCCACGTTCTCTTTCGCCATCCCCACGATTTTAGACCTGTGTCCCCCTGCGGCGCAGTCCCTCCGCGTCTTAAGGGATTTTTATGGAAGGAACTTCCCCCTACCAGCCTATAAGTGCTTTTCGGGGTTTTTGCATACCTCCGTCGGTAACCGTTCTTTTTCCCCATAACCTACCCTCTGGTCCAAGTTGATCTGCTTTCCTCCTCTATGGCCGTGGCGGTGTCCTTCCCCCCCCCCCCCCCAAAAGGCATAGATTTTTCTGTCTCGAGTTTGTTCCATTTCTTTTTCAAGTTTAATCTTGTCATGATAGGTTTGTTTCCTCCCTATGTTCCGTCCCTCTGGAGCATTCCTCTTGATGTGTATCCCCCTTATGGTTAGCGTTATGGTTTTTCATTTCTTTTGTGTTTTCCCGACAATATCCCAAATTTCCTCTCCCGATCTAATCCTGGTCTAATTTCAGCTCCTTCGGTTTTTTCACCGGCAACTATTGTTTTTTTTTTTTCCGTTGGCCCACTCCCCTGACCGTCTCCTACTGTACTTCTCCCCACGTTTGGCGAGTCCGCCGAGCGATCAGACTGGGCTTCAGATTCTCGCTTTTCCCCCCTAGTCCTCTTTAATTGGTTCCCTGCACTCTTCGGTTATTTTACGTACTTCCCGTCTGCACAGTTTTGTTTCCCTGGAGCGCTGCTGCCTTGAAGAAACTGCTGTCTCGACCCTCCTCCAATCCCCCCTCCTAGTCTTCTACGCGTCTTTCCCGTCCCTTTAGCCTTGTTTTTCCAATCTTATCCTGACTTTGATTGCTTCACACCTCTCTGCTTCTTCATCCTCGCGCGATCTCGCACAATTCTCGGATTTTTTCCTCGAATGCCGTCCGTCTGTTGCCCACTCTGGGTTTAATTTCCCCCCCTTCTTTATTTGGCGTGAAGGTTTCACACTTTAGGTTTAACAAGTCACTCTAGGTACAGAAGGTCACTCAGTTTGTGGCAGCAGAACTGGACCCCCTTACGACAGGTCCCCCTTGGAGGGCGGTGCCCCCCTTCCCTACGTTTCCGTGGATAATGCACCTCGCGAGTGGAAGGGGACTACGTCTGGTGTGGTTCTTAGTTTAACAATTGTTCCTTCTTCCCTCCCCCAAGATTTTGACACTTTCCGTCCCCTCTTTTTTAACTGAATACTCCGGACACTAGCGTTCCCCCTTGCTTTGTGAAGCCTTTTTCCTTTCCTCCTAATTTTTTTGAGCGAGATCTCCACTACCCTCCGCAGCTGGAAAGCTTCTTTTTCCTTTTTCAAGCCCTGTGATATTTCCTTGTCAAATCTCTTGCCCGCCCCTCACCCAAAAGGTTTGTCGCAAATCGTCCAGGTCCCCCCTCCCCCCAATGCTTCTCCCCCCGTCGCCTCAGTTCGTCCTGTAAGTACCTCTCTTTTCTCCCTCCTGATATTGTTTCCTCTTCCCCTTGTCACTGTGGATGAATCCTCTTCTCTGCTAGAGTGATTTTTTAACCCTTGCCCAAGCTTCGCCCCCCCTCCCCTCCCGTATCACAACCTTATGATTCAAACTTTTTCCTTCCTGATCGTCGGCGAAAATTGTTTAACCCGCCCCTTCTAGATCGACCGAGTATAAGCTCCTCTATCTTGATTTTCTTTTTGAACTCTCCTTTTCTCCTATTTTGCACAAACCCTTCTCCAGTTGCCCGAAGCCACAGCTCACGTCCCCCGGAGTGATTTTTTAGCATACCAGCTTCCCTCCTTTTCAACTGATTCTCGTACCTCTTTCGAACCCCCCCCCACTTGCACCTTTCCTTCCACTCTACCTTCCTCCCACCACGGAGGCCCCTCTTTCCCATCGTTCCCCGTCGCACAGCGAGCGCAATTTTTTTCCTTAAAGCTTAGATCTGATTCGCGTAAGTTCTCCATTTCTCCTACCTTATTTTTCCCTTTTCCCACCGTCAAAGTTCCTTCTCCGAGTTCCCCAACCCTCCGCTTCGCGTGTTTCCTCCCCCCCCCCTTTTCTTCCCTGAGCGATTACGGATAACTTTGATTGCCCTCTCTTTCCCTTTCCCCCCGGAGCCATGCCCCCATCCCCCGATCTTGGAACCGCCACCTCTATGTCTCCAGCTTCTGTTTCCGGGGTCCCTCTTTTCGAACGATTAATCAATTGGTCCCTTTTTTCCACTTACGAGCACATCCCCCCCGCCCCCCCTCCGGATGTTTTCCTCTTCCCCCCTTTTTTTTCCACTCCTCCTATCGCCCCTTCCCCCACTTCCCTTACCTCCGTCCCTTTGCATTGCGATGCTATTCTGGCAAATAAGCGTCCCCGCTTTTCGGAAACTCCCCTCCAGATTGTCTACTTTTGAGAGAGCCTCTTCTTCCCCCCTCCCCCCTCACCCGTTGATTTTGCGGGCTCATCTTTTCACTGACTCTATCCGCCCCTCTCCTCCCACGGGTTCGGCCGTCCCTCTCTCCTCCCGCATACGCCAGCTTTCCCTTTTGCCTCTGATGGCCGAGTGCTTTAATTTTCGTCCCCTTTCCCCCTATCTAACTATAGTCCTTTTTCCCTTTAGTTTTTCAATGTCCAGCTGTCTCCCCCGTTGTTCGAAAACAGCTTTACCCGTCCCAACTCTGCTCGCAACCCCCCATTCACTAAGTTGTCTTTTCCTCTGCGAGCCCTTGCCGTTTTTGTTCCGTTATCGATTTTCCACCGGTCCTTTCAATCGGCCAAGAAGATGGACTCCGTGTGCCCTTTTCTTTTTTTTCGTTCGCAACCTCCCCCCCCCCATCTTTCTTCGCCCCATCGTAGGTGCATTGATCACCGCCCTTTACAGAATCTACTTTGCCCTCCCCCACTGGTCAAGTGAGGTTTTTTATCTCCGCCCAGCGGATCGTTTCCCTTCCTGACGAAGTTAGGCCCCTGGATCCTCTTTTCAACAATCCACCCTGACCCCTGTCTCAGAGTGCCCCCAAATTTTTTTTCTTCCTTGGTTTTCTTTTTCATTTCTTCTGTCCCGCGACCCCAACCCTTCCGTTCTGTTTCACACTCTTTTCTTTGCTTCCTTTCCCCTGCTCTCTTAACGTAGAAGTTCGAACTTTTTTTCCTCCCCTTTTTGTTTTTTTCGTGCTTTCCCGCCTCCTTTTTTTACTGGTCTTTCAATGGCTACATTTAGTTCGGCACACAACTGATGTTTTCCCTCTTCCAGGTTTTCCTCCCTTTTCAAAAAAGATTTGCTCCTTCCCCATTTTTTTTTTTTTTTTTTTTTTTTTTTTTCCCTGAAGCTTTTGGGCCGGTAGTTCTTAGTTATTCCTTTTGTATGGGTTTGTTGTCCGATTGCTCACCTAGTGACGTCCGTTTCCGATTAGCCTCCTCGCACTTCCCAGGTGCGCCTCTTTCTTTATCCTTTACAGTCCTCGTTCCTTTTACTTTCCCGACGATGTGCGTCCCGATTTGACGTTTTGCTACCGTAACAAGAACGGCAAGGCGGATTATCTTTTTCTCCTCCCGGCGCTTTGGATTGATTTATGGTTGACCCTTCTTTCATCGATTACATAGATCCTTCACGTGTGAAACCTGTCTCCTGTATGATACAACTTTAGTGTTTTTTTTTCTCTTTATTCACTGAGTACAACTGTATTTTCCCCCCCTTTGAATTTCTTCCAAAGATCCCGCAATCTGTCCCCTTACACTTCCTTTCCCAGCCATTAAATATAGAGTTTAGCACTTTAGTGTCGTAGTGCTAACCTGAAGAAGATTTCCCTCCCCCTACCCTTCCCCTCACGAAGATTAGGCTTCCTGCCTGATTCTATTTTCTCGCCTGCTCACACCCGTTTATTAGCCCCCCCCACTCTCTCCCCCCCCCACTCTTTGAGAGGTGTTTTTTTCCAACCCCTTTTGACTGCAGAAGCTTCCTTCCCTTTGCTTTTTTCTTTGTATGATTCCCCTTTGCGTATTTTTCTCTTCCCCAGCCGCCCCTTTCGGGATGTTACCTCTGGCGGTTTGTACTTCCCTCTTTTGCAGGCAATCGCAGGATCTTCCCCGTTTGAGGGCGGCTTTTTCTGGATCGTGCGAGATTATTAGGCCCAACCCCCTTCAGCTACCCCCGCCGGGCTTGTGCAGTTCTTTTCTTTAATCCCAATTCCCCTTGTTTCTCGTGCTCACTCTGCGGGCGCCGATTCGCCTCCTTGACGGATTTGTTTTTCTTTTCCGTTCCGGTTCGGTGGTTCTTTGCTTTTTCCGTTCTCCTTTGGTTTTATTGCGATTAAACACTTTAATACTGAATCCTTTTCTCCATTTACGTAGGGGACCGTCTGGACGGAGTTTTTTTTGCCCCCCGGACCCTATTCCTTGTGTCCCGTTACTCTCTGTGATATCTGTTTCCTTTTTCCGACGGACCTCTCCCTATTGAAGTTTTCTCTTTTTTTGTGAGCTTTACTCCTGTTCTCCCCCCCCCGTTCCTCTTATGTCGATGGCCCGCGTCTTCTTTTTATATTAAATTCCTGCCCAGAGTGGGTGCCATCGGCTGTAGTCCCTTCGAATGCATCCAATCTTGAAGCTCTGCGGTAAAGCCCAGTTGTTTTTTTTTTAAAGCTTTTTCCCTTCGGAGCCCTTTGCTGTTTCCATCGAATTTATTTCAGCAGGCTAACTTCTTCGCGATGCTAGTTCAGTTGATATATTTCCTCCTTTTCAAACGTTCGCTAGTACCTCTTGGACCCCGCCTCTAGTCAGTTGGACACCTCCGTTTTCTTCCCCTTTTGGTTTCTTTGCTTTCAGTTTTGTGCACCTTAGGTTACCAACTTTCCCTCTAAGGTACCCTCCTTTGACTGAGTTATGGCAGCATTAACAGGTTTACCCCCCTGGACCCCTCACCCGGACGCGTCGGAACGAATCCGAGTAATTTCTCCTTGCCCCGCAGGAGGCGGAAGTTTTTTATCAGATGGCTTACTTTTCCGATCTTGCCGCACCCCGTTGTTGCGTGCAAGCGATTGAACCATACCTCCCTTTCTGTCCAAAGGCCTCTTCTCAGCCCTCATCCCGTGTCCAGGCGTCGTTGTCGTGTAAATCTTTTCTCTTAGTTTTCCTCCTCTCAAGTGTGGTTGTCTGCCTTCCACCTCCCCTCGCCATTTCGCTTGATTCTCTGCTCTTTTCATACTCTTTGCTGTTTCCTTTTTTTTCCCATTTATTGACAGCACAACTTTTTTTTTCTGCCACATGTAAGGCGACCACCTTCAAACCCCGCCTAGTATCGTGAATTACCTCTGTACATTGTATGAATTCCGAAGCGCCCTTTTGTCTTCTTAAAGTTTGTCCCCCTGATTTTCCCCCGACTTAGTTACCATTTATTTCCGTTTGAACCTTGTACCTCCATTTTCCCCCGTCTCTCAAATAAATCAGCAACGTACTCCAACCCCGCTCTTTACTTATTTCCCATGCTTTTCCCACACTAGCCCTTGCGTAATTTCTTTAGAGACAAATCGCGAGATTTTTCTTTCTAACTATTTTTGAGTTTTAACCCTAACCGGCTCCTTCGCTTCAATCCCATTGAGACTGCTCACGGCCCCCTTTTCTTCTTTCGCTAGCTTTCCCATCCCAATGGATGGATCTGTCACCTCCTTCGTCAACAAAGTCCTTCTTCCAAGTAACTAGAAACGCTCTTTCTCTTATAACCGGTCTCCAGCGTGTAAGAGCATTGAATCAACTCCTTTATCGAGTTCCCGTATGCCACTTTGGAATATTCTCGTACATGATTTCCCCCAGTCACAAAGAGAATTTCTTCTTTACCACCATCGCCCGTTCTCCTGGCTTCGTGCGTCCCTGACGCTGATTCCCCCTCTGTTATCGCTTTCCCACCAAAGGAGCCCTAGAACACACGAACCACCCTCTCATTTCAGAAGTTTCTAGCGCTCCTCCACAGAATCTGTTCTAAGCATATTTCTCCAGCTACCTTTCCCCCATAAGTGATCCCCCCCCTCCCCTGCAAGCCGCTCTTTCCTTCCCCCCTGGTTTGCCGATTCCCATGCCCCCGGATCCACTCTCTCTGTCGCACTAATTTGGTGCCCCCTCCCTCGATCTTGTTCCCCTCCTCCCCGCGCCACCCGGTCGGCACCCTCCCTCATCCGTAGCTGTTCTCTCATTTTTCCAGTTCTCCACTCAGCGTTGCTGTTCTGGTTTGCCTCGATGTTCCTCCCTCAGTCTCAGAAGAAATTCAGAGACACGCCCTGTTCCACGTTTGCCGTGACTGACCCGAATTCGAAGAAACGGGTTGCCTTTCCCTCCTTTACTCTTACCAATCCTCCGACTCTGTCCCCTTTGCGCCGTTCTTTTTTGATTGCTCAGCTTTTTTTTCTTTGCTTCTACCCACACACAGTTCCAAATCCGCTTTGGAGGTTTAAACGTCATATCTTGCACGTCTGATTGTGTTTTCTGTAATAACATTTGTGTTTGTTAATTTGCCCTCCTTCCCTTTTCATAAAACTCCTCTTAGCTCCCTCTTTGCTTCTCCTTTTCCAGCGGTTTTCATGAATAGTAATAGACGTCCTTTTTCCCTATGTAGCCGTCCATCGTTTTTTCTCGAAGTTTGGTCATTTCCGGTCTGTTTTCCGCCCAAGGTAACCTTTAGTTTATTCGAATCTTTCGTTCTCGTAAACTCTTCCCTTTCAAGGATCACTTTCTTTCTTACGCCAGGTTACTTTTTTGTGCTTCGCTCGATACGAAGGGATCGACGGGCGTACCCCTTTGTTTTTCCCCAATATTTACTGGCCTAACCATTCCAAATGAATCTGTTCTGGGCCCGGGCCCATTATTTTCCTTCGAGTCTTTTCTTAATTCCTTTTTCCCCTGTTTTTCACACACACTTTCGGTTTTGGACCATCCCTTTTGGGTTGTCGCCTCCTGATCCTATTGTAGTAAGTTCCT
>Ga0179593_1337996_pt1 | contig 17566 bp, 27 predicted proteins | sample CZODoug2_1_08_16_FD_185931 | JGI IMG/M metagenome (GOLD analysis project Ga0179593, IMG submission 185931) | Vadose zone soil fungal communities from Angelo Coast Range Reserve, California, USA - CZODoug2_1_08_16fungal (PacBio error correction) | ecosystem: Environmental > Terrestrial > Soil >... | reverse complement strand
GTCGTGGAGCTGCGGTCTCCTTTCCCTCCCAGTTCGATTGGCATGTCCTGGATTGCCTCCTTTTTTTTTTGCAGCTTCGAAAGAGGACTTTTGGGTCCTTTCTTTCCCTTCTCCGGCGTTGCGACTCAATGCCTTTTCTTTTGAAATTGCTGGACTTATCTCTCTTTTCTCTCTAAGTTCAGTGGTACTTTCCCTTGTCTGGTATAAGAGCGAGCCTTGAGGAGTTTGATTCACTTTCCTTACCTCTCTCTTCCGGTTTTTCTCTCCTAGAGCAGCGTTTCACCTATCTTTCTGGCATGTTTGTCCGGTTTGCCGGGTTTCTCTTGAAATGCATGCGTTTTTTTGTCCTTACTCCTCCTTTCTGCTGGCTTTATTCTCCCGGCCCTTTCACCGTCTACGGGCATTTGTTTTCCTCCTCTCCAACGTGCGAAGAAGTTCAACCGCACTTGCCCTTTTTGCAAAAACGACCGTTATCAAGGTTTTTCCCTCCTTCCCCCCATGGATTTGAATGAACTTTTCTTTTTTTAGCCTGGCGAAAACTTTCTTTGTCCCAATTTTTTTGCTCTTGAGACCCATTCGAGATTCTTTCGTCTCACCCTTCTTTTCTAGCCTGGACCAGCGTAGCCTTTTCTTCTCTGTTCGGGGGCGTTCAAAGAACTTTGTCCCCTGTAGTTCATCGTAGCATTGGTGATGTGGTCCCAAGTCTAAGCGATAGATACTTTATAGGTCCCCCCTCCTTTTTCTGGGGAAGCCGCGTTCGTGTTCCTTTTATTTTTTTTTCCCACATGACCGCTCTGCCACCGGATATCTAAGAACTTTTGACACCGATAGACTTTCACTCATATGCTGTTCTTAAGGCGCTTGGTGTTTATAGCTTTTCCTTCGTATCGGCGGCTTTTTTCTAGGTCCCTTCTTCGGCCCTTCAGTGATGCCCTCTTTTTTTATGTGCGCGTCCACCCCCCCCCCCTTCTTTTGCTAAGTTTATGCCTTCTTTTCCTCCACATTGAGTGGACGTGTTGGGCACTCCTTGCTAGTTGTAGGTTTGGTCACCCCCCTTCGGCTACTTAACGGTAATCCTCGGTGGGATTGGATTTTTTTTGAACGCCAAGATCGGATTCTTGTTTTGCTCCTTTGGCAGTCCGTCGCGGTGGACTTTCTGTACTTGCTCAGTTTTCTTTTTTGTTTCCCGCGTTCGATCTGCGTTTGGCTCTCTTTTTTCCACGTCCCCCCCGTGTTTTTTCCTTTTCTTACTCATGACGTTCGCGCCCCCCGTTTCTCGTTTGGCTAGTCTCCTGTGCCTTTGTTTTGATTGCCATTAGTACAAGTTTCTGCAATTCCTCGTTTCTTCGGTTTCTCGGGGACTTTGCTTCTTTATCATAGTTCCGTTCCGGCGTCTCTTGGCGAAGACCTTCTTTATTTTTTTCTGTTCACACGATGTCTTCCCGATTTTGTTTCCAATAGTTTGCATCCCGTCGTGAAAGGAGAGACGCAGCTGTGTATGCGTTTTCCCTCTCTGTTCTCCAGGTACGGTTCGAGGCTTCTTACGATACGTTAGGGCGACGTAGTTCCCCCTCCTCTTTCCTTACCCCGATTATTTTTTTTTTTTTTTCGCTCCTAGTACTGTTTGGTGAATTTTTCCCCAGTCTTCCGAAGAGGGCTTCTTCCTTTCACGCCGTTCGGTGTAGGGCCCTCCCCGTCCTCCCCCTTCTCTCATGCCGAAGGCGGACGGCGCGGGTTTCTAGGCTTTTTTCTTTTCATTTTTGCCCGCTGCTGAGTTGAAGTCTCCTCGGTTTTTATCCACATCCGTCACACTTTATCTTTTTTGGTATCGCCGTTTGTCCCATCCACAAACCTCTTCTCCCTTGGACTATTGGGTCCCTCCTTTCTCTTTAAATGCTCCCTGCGGGGCCCTTTCGTGAGGGAAAACGGTTCCAGTCGATTTTTAATTGGTCCGTGGGGCGAATATTTTAAGATTTCCCTTTAGTCAGGGCTCTTTTTTCCCTCGTTCCTCCCGTTTGGACCATGTTAACTTCCCATGATAGCAGGTCCCTCATTGGTCAAGTGTGGGAACTTTTTTCCCTGCTTTCTCCCAGCCGTTGCTGATTATCGTTTTTTGCCGCGTCTTTTTTCCTTTCTTTTGGTGGCGATCCTTCTACATTCTTGATTTTTTACATTTCGACTCGATAGATCTTTTTTCTGCTTTCCACTATTCATTACTTTCCCCCGCGCTTTCTACGTTTGTCGTCTCTCCCCCCCCCCCCCTTTCCTCGTTTTTTGTTTTTGCTGTCTGTTCTTTCTTACATCCATATCCGGCTCCTTTTTTTTTTTTCACGTTTTTTCGACCTTCAGTGTTTAGATCTCGTCTCCGGAGTTGGACCCTGTCCACCGTCTAAAACCCTTTTTTGCGCTTCAGCCCCCCGTTCCCCTCCCAAAGTTTTGTCGTTCCTGCCCCCATCCCACCCCTTCGCTTACGAACTTTTTTTTCTCACATTTATGCGCCGCGTCTGTCCCGGTCCCACAGTTTCCGGGGCGTTTTTCGAGGACGAGTTGGTTTTGTGCCTTTCTCTTTTCCCCGCACTCGCGCGCTGATTTGACCCCGCGGCCCGTTTGCTCGTTTGATCTAAACTCTTCTTCCCCCCCGAACGGATTTTCATCCCCTTTTTGAGTCCAGATGAACACCTTTCTTCTTTTCACTCCTTGGGAGTTATACGCTCCCTCTCCCCTGGGTGTATTTTTTGTTTCTTTGCCCGGCGGGCATCCATAGGTAATGTATATCTGTCCCACACCTAGTGATTCAAGAAACTCTGCCCAATGGCTTAAGAGCTCCCCCTCTTTGGCTCGGCACCATTCTCCGCCCCCGTTAGGCTTTTGATGTCTTTCCCCGTCTTTCAAACCGCTCGTCTTGCTTGGTTTTGCTTGATGAATTCAGATTCTCCCCCATTTCCTTTTTTTTGTCTTTCTTCTTCACGACCGAATGTTAAGCTATTCCTTGAGTTACCCACCCTCCCCTTCCCCACGTCTCTTTCTTCAGGACCTGGAGCCCAAGTCACTCTCGTCCCCCCCTGTTCTGCTAGTTTTCCTTCCCCTCTTGAACCACCAAAAGGACCTTCCCCCCAGCATCTTTTATTTGCAGAGTTTCCGCGGGACTTTTCGCGTCTTCTGTTTTTCAGGGAACGCCGGAAGCCTCTCCCTTGACCGCGTGTCGTAAGTCTAGACGTGACCCTTTGGAGGTTTCCTATCATCAACTTTTTTATACTTCCTCTCCTCCCATCAGGCCAAGTTGTTCCTTTTCTCTCAATTTAGTGCCCGCCTCCTTTGCTCGTGTCCGGCTTTTTTCAAAAACGGACACCTTTTTTTCCTTTTCCACCTTAACTTTAACCCCTTTCTCCCCCATTGTTTTAGCCAATTGGCCCCGCACTGGTCTTTTTTTGTCTCCCTTCCTAAATTTCGCTTTTCCCTTCCCCTGTCTCTCCATTACCTTTTTTTATCAGGAACCCCCTTTTCCACCTCCCCGTAGTGGAGCCTCGTCGCCCTTCCCTTTTGACCCCTTTTTTACTTTTTGAAAGTGGTTTGATTTTCGTGTCCAAAAAGCGCTGTTGAGACTTTTCTTTAGTTGATTTCCGTCCTCCGCAGTTCAAGTTCTTCTAGCTGCAGGTTTTTTATTACTCCCCCTGATTCTCTCTTTTTTCCCCTGTTTGCCGCCGTCCCCCTCGTATTAAAACGCTCTTGAAGTGTCTCCCCAACTCTCCATGTTGGGGCCTTCGGGTGGCTTCCCATATCTTGGCCTCCCGCTCTGCACCCCCTACCCACCACATAGTGACGAGAAGCGTGTTCCCCTTTTTCCCCCCCGCTTTTTTCCTGTTTTCCTCTGACCGCTTCTCCTTGCCATACAATGTTTTTAAACTTAATTTCCCTTTGATGTGCGTTCCCCGCTCTACTGTTTTCTTTTTCGCCGCGCTTTTTTTACATCCTTTTCTTTGATCCATTCTTTCCTTCTGTCCTCCGCCTTTTCTTTTTTTTAAAGATGTGTTTCTTTTTTTCCCATCTTAGGTGTTTTTTTTTTCCTTTGGCCGGATCGGGCAGCCTGAGCAGGATTTTTTTTTTCCTTTTTTTTTTTGACAGCAATTTTTTTTTTTCCCTTCGCGTGGGGTGTTAGATTTCCCCTGCCTCACCTCTTTTTTCTAACGGGGGGTTTTTTATATTTTGCCGAGACTGTCTCCTTTCTTCTTAGTAGGTTATCCTGCCGGTCGGTTTATTTTCATGGGAAGGGCGGCACCTTTTTCCAATCCCAGTCGAGGGTTTCGCTGTCTCTTTCTCCCCAGTCACTTCGGGGCCGGCATCCCTCACCTCTTTTTTCCAATTTGCATTTCTAGAATTCTACCGCTACAAGGACCCCCTTTCATTGCCGTCCTCAATGAGCGCGCGTACCGGAGTTCCCCCTTGCTCTGCTAAGCGTTTGAGAGATTGTTTAGCCTTTTCCATATTCTTTTCAGAATGTCGTTTTTGAGAATACTTTTTTTCCTTTCTTCTTTTTTCGATCGACGACACTCCCCCCTTGTTATCCTCTCTTCCTCCCATCAGTGTTTTTGTGGCCCGCTTGTTTACTCCTCTTCTGTGTCGCTTTCAGCTGTGCGCATTTGGGAGTCTTCCCCTGCCGATCTCTTGTTTGAATTTTTATTTTTATAGTCAGGCTTTGCTCCGGCTTGTTGCGCCGTTTCCCGTCGCTCTTTTTCGGGAAAGATGTTTTTTCCATGCTCCGGTTAGAAGTTTTTTTTTCTTTTTTTTTGATGTCCTCCTGTGAGGTAACTCGCGCAGGACGTTTTAGCTCTTTCCTGCGCCTTCAGTTCTGTATCTGTGGTATTTTCTGTTCCGTCAATTGCATCCGCGCCCGGTATTGAGGCTTTTTTAAGCCCCCGGTACTTCGCGCGGATTTTTTTTTGAAATTACCCCCTTTTTTTGACTTCTTGTTTGTTATTTTCCCTCTCAAAACCGGTGTACTCGGTCCCTCCCCCGCTGTCAAATTTATGGCAACTTTCCCTCTTCCTTGATTCCCGGCTTTTAAATTTTCCAGCACGTTTTGTTTTTTTTCCCGGCAGGCAGGTCGTTGTCTCCCCCCCCCCGTCGGGGTCGTTTTTTCGATCGCCTATTAATAGAACCTTTTTCTCATTCGCGGGGATTGAACAGCGTTTTTTTTTTTTTTCTAGCGTCTTTTTTCAATAACATTTTACTTTTCTGAGCAGTGGATGGTTTGTCAGGACTCTTCCTCTCTTCCTCGGTCCATCAGGTACAAGAACCTCTTTGGGCAAGTCCCGCTTTTTTATACGAAGGTGGTTTTTTTTTCCTCTTTTTTAAGCGCAACAGGCCACCTTATTGGCCACTCCTTCTTCAAACGTTAGATTTTCTTCCCGTCCAGAGCTGTTGCTTCTTTTAGTTTTTCTGCTTCAGCCGGTTCAGTCGCTTGAGTTGAGGCTTCTTTGCTTTTAATTTTTATCGGTTCGCCCCTTTTTTTCCTTTTCTGGGGAAAGGTGATTAGTCCGTTGCTAGCCTAGCGTACACCTTGATGGTTTTTCCCTCTGTTTCTCGCGTGAGACACAGCGCTTCCTGTCCCAACATTTTTCTTCTTTTTTCTCACTGGGGAGTTGTGTTTGATTTTTCCTCCCTTCTGGTTAAGTTTTCGGGATTCTTCTTCTTTCTTCTTCGTAAGTTGGCAGTTTTTATTGCGGAGTTGGGAGGGGTTCAGTAGTTCTTGGGATCGGCGTGATGTTAAACTCTTTTTACGTGGGTAATATCCTCTCTCCACGTTGTTTTTTTCTTTTTTTTTTCCCCCCAGTCATGAGCCGGGGTTTGGGATTTTGATGAACCCCTCTCTCTCCACATCCGTTTTTCTTCTCGTCGTGGAGACGGCTCCTTTTTTGAGACGTTGTTCTCTTTCCTCTTCGGAGTTGCTGGCGATTGTTGCCTCGTCTCCTGTCGCGGAATCGGTTAGATGTATTGTTTTCCCAAAGCTGACGAGTTTCATCGAGGCGCAGAGTTTGCGCGTGCTTTTTAATCAGTTTCTTCTCGTCGCTGTTGAGTAGTTTAGTTGCTTAGCCCTGGTTACATGTTTTTTTTGAATGAGATTTTTTTTTTTGAGGGCTCAGACGGTTTTACGCCTGGAATTTTTTTTTTTCCTTAAGTCTTACAGCAGCATTTGCTTTCGCCTTCTTTTCTTTTTGTTTTTGTTGGTTAAGCCTCTATCATTCTACCTTGACGGTTTGTACTTTGTTTTTTTTTTTTAGAAGGGGGCTCCTTTTTTTTTTAGGTCGTCGTTGGGTTCAGTATTTTTCTTTGATTCACGACTCTTCCCCTTGCGTACGTTCTGGTATGTCGCCTTTGAACCCCACTCTCCCCCAGTGGAGTCTTTGGCCTTTTTTATGAACCCTTTCGTTTGTGGGGTGCAATATTGGTTCACCCTGGATTTTTTTTTCCGAGATGGGGGAGAATTGTCAGTTCCTCTCATTTCCCGTAGGGCCCCCCGCCGAGGTCTTGTTGTCCGGATGAAAATTGCAACTTATTTACTCCTTCATTGGGACACATTTTACCGGATACGCTTTTGCTCAAAAGCGGCAGGTATCTTGAGATTTTCTTTTTTTTCGGTTTTTCTTTTCCCTGGCTAAGTCGACTCACGGTCGCATTTGGCAAATTTTTTTCTCGTGACTCTCCCATCCTCTTCTCCTTACACCTGCGGTTTTATTGGAGGTTTCGCTTTCTCTCCTCTTTTTTTAATTAATCTAGTTGTTTTGTTTAGTTTTTACCGCTTAGGTTTTCGTGTTTTTCGGAGTCTTGAAGTTTGCTGGTTTTTGCCCTCGCGCAGGTTTGTCCAATTCTACAAAGTGAGTTTCCTCAGACACCGAGTCCGACGCAGAGGGACGACGAGGAATGGCCTCCGTTTCTTTACAGGTCCCTTGTTTTAAACTTATGTTCTTTTCGAGAATGGGGAGTGCCACTTGTTTTCCGCACCTCGCGATTTTTTGGCACCGCTCCCTGCTGTTGAGTCTGAAAAGTCTTTTTCAAAAGCCCTGCCCCAGGCAAATTCCAGTTCCCCTCGACATATTTGTCCCTTTCAGCGACAGCCGTTTTTCTTTTCCCGCCGAAAGCCTTTTCCTTTTGTTTTCTTTTTTTCTTCTTTCTTCACGGCGTACTCAAGAAATTTTTTCGTACGAGTGTTTTTTTTGCCCAACCCACATCGCCTTCCTCTCCAGCAGCGGGGGCCCCATTTTTCCTCCTTTTCCCCCTTTTCCTCCATTGTTTCCAATCTGACCTTTTCTCCCGTCTGCTTTTCCATGCGAGTGATTTTTCCCTCCCCGTCGCGTCCTTGCACGGGCTTACCTGCGCTTTCTTCCTTTCCCTCTCCCTCAACAAAATTTCATTCGTTCGCCTCTTCGGCGCATTTAATCCTCTTTCCCCTCTTCTGTACGCGAGTCGACAAATTCCCCTCCAACTGTAAGTCTTTAGGGGACGTTTGTATACCCCCTTTTCACGCGACTTCCACGAATGGACCTTTTTTTTTCATCTCCTTTTTGTAACTATTTTCAAGAAATCTCCCCCCCTTTTCTACGATTTAGGCGTCCTCTCCTTGTCGCGGTGACCAAATATTTCCCAGCTTTCCTTTTCCCTTTTGGACCCGCGTCTTCCTTTCTTCTATTAACCGCGTGTTTTTTTTTTTTTTTGATATCTCAGTTTTTGGCTCCCTAAAGAAAGAACTTTTTCACACGGATCTGTACAGCCACGCCTCTGGTTCTTTTTTCTGTCCGGCTGCTAAACCCCTTCACCCTGGTTACCTCCTCTTTCATTCCCCGAACTTTACAAAAATAACCGTGCCCCCCTTTCCCCGAGACAGTCCCTTTATTAATATTTTCTCTAACTAATCCTTTTCCGCCCGCCTTAGTTTCGGGAAGCCCCAAGTTGTCTCCAATAAAAGAGTTTACTTCGTTCTCTTTTTCAATTGGTTTCCCCCCTCGTTTTTTCTCGTTGCCCTTGGCTTGAAAACGTCTTTTCACCTTTGTGTCTTTTCTCGATTCACTTTCTTCAATCCAATTGTCTTTTGCCCTTCCCCTCTCTTTTCTTTTATATCCATCTCTCCTCTTTTAACATTGCTAAGCAGCACCCTTCCTCATCAACCAAGACTTCTCCTTAAACCTGTCCTCTTTTTCCGCGCCTTGGTGGCGTTTTCATAACAGTTTTCTGCTTTCCAGTAGGCATTCAAAAACCACCTTTTCTTCGAGAAGCGGCTAACCTCCCCTGTCTTTTTTTTTTCCTTTTCGATCGCTTCCCCTTGAACTTAAAAGGTTGTTTTTAGTATGAACCCACTAAGTTCCCAAGTGGTTTTTTCCTCCCCCCTCGCTTCCCCAGGACAATTGCTCCGCTTTGTCGAAGTCAGTTTGCGTAAGGTTTATTTCTCCTGTCTTTCCGCCCCGTGATTTCATTTGGCGCTGCTGAGCTTTTTTTAGACCTTTCTTTCGTTTGTCCTTTCCCCCTTTTTTTAGGATGTCCCCGCCCTTTTCTTACTTTTCCGTTTTGCCAGCCATGTTTCTCTTTTTCTTCATTTTGTAGATTGTGCGAAATCCTATGCCTTTTTTTTTTTACTTTTGAGTGCCGCGATCCGCTGAGCATCTTTTTGTGGTGCCCCTCATGAATCTCGCGTTTCATTTGCATTTTGGTCGTCACCCTTGGCGGCTCATCCTTCTCGGTCTTTTTCGAGCGAGTGACCTTCGGTGCCTGGCTCAGTCCTACGACCGTCTTCTTAACCTCTTGTCTTTTCATGCTTTGCAAAATCCGTCTTTCCTACCCTAGCTCTTCGGAGCTGCCTCTTTTCTGTGGCGCAGCGGGAGTCGTGAGGGGGACTATCACTGACATTCCTATTACCCACGATCTTTGGTTTTTCTTTTTCCCCCCTTGAGCCGCTGGGCGATCGTTCGACCTCCCGTCACCCTTTCTATCTCCTCCAAGGGGTTTTTGTTTTATCTCGTTCGGCCCGCGTTGTTTCGTCGTCTTTTTTTGCGTTATTTCCTTTGCCCCCTTCCTATCGTTGGCTTCTTTCAATGCGTACTTTTTGTTTTTTTCGCAAGCGGGCGGAGACCGTTGCTTTTTTTTCTTCTCGACGGGAAGCGTTAACTTTTTTTTCTCTGTAGCAGGAGTCGATTTTTTGATTGTCTATTTGTCGAGGGGGAACTCTAGCGGCCCGAGTCTTTTTTGAGTCGACCCTTCGTTTATTGTATTTTTGGGACGACGCCGAGGTGCTGCTCCCCTGATTTTTTTGACTGCCTACTTCGGAGCTGCCGTTGATTGCTGAGTGTTCTTTTTCTCTTCCATCACGTGCCCGGGAATCTTTCTTTTGTCTCCAACTACCCCCCCCTTTCGACGTACGGTGACCCGCACAAGAGAAATGGTTGTTCCCCACGCTTATTTCCTTTTCTTTTTTTCCATTCCTGTTTTCCCCGTTCCTTCGTTTTTTACCGCGCAAGCAGTTTAACCCTTGTTTTCCCCCTCAGGCGGTTAGGTTTTTTTTTCTCATGAGGTTTCCGCGTTCATAGAAGACCCCAGTTGAGAAACCTCCTTTCTCCCCGCGGCCGCATTCCCCCTTGTCGCGTGGTTTTGTTTTGCACGGGGTTTTTGACAAAGTTTTTCAACCTTCTTTTCACTCGCAGTTTTCTTTTAACTACTCCTGACTAGGACGTGCTGTCCTAATGAACACTTTATTTCTCCCGCTCTCGTTTGTTTAGTGATTGTTTTTGCTTTCGGCCACCAGGGCCACGTGTATTTCGGCGCGGCTTTGCTTGCTTTTTTTACCCTTATTATTGTTGATAGGCTCTAGGATTCCCTTCTCGTATGGTTCGTTTCGCTTCGCGCCTTGCCCTCCCCTTCCTCTTTGGTCCGGTTGATGTTTCCCCCAAGTTTCTTTCTCTTAGATTTTAGTCCGTCTTTTTTCCATTTGGGTAGCTTTTTAAGGGCACTCTGGCGTGTCTTTGTTGTCATGTCAAACCCTCTTTCTTTTTCCCTTTCTTTGGAGGTGGGTGCCCTTTTCACAGACATTTTGACTTCTCTTTGGATCAGCGCTTTCTTTCAGGTTAGTCTGAATGCCTTTGAGTTTCTTGGAGGTTTTTTTCCCTTTAGGTCCTCGGCGTGAGGAAAACTCGTGTTTCCCGTTTTTTGCTCCGCCGTTTTTTTTTGTCGCGGGCCTTCGTTGCGTAACCCTCATGGCGGGGAAGGAGTTATGGTTTTTCCAACCCATGTTGACTGAGTAAAGTTGGAGGCTCCCCCCCTTTCCTCTCCGGTATAGTAAGGAGACTTTTTTTTTTTGCTTTGACTTCCTGTCGGATCTTATATGCCCCCCACCCCTTTTTTTTTTGGTGTTGACTGTTCCGCCGATTACTGTTGTTCGCTGCTCCCACGAGTCTTCGGCGGGCTTTTAAAGAGTTTTTTCTTTTTTTTTTCTTTGCGCCGCGGACGAATTTTTGTTTGCCGTTTTCCTTTTTAGGAGAGTTGACCGTTCTTTTTTAGACTTTACCGACGCTTTCCACGATTTCGGTTTGTTTCAACTTATCGACCCCTTACTTTTTGGGGGAATTTGTTGAGTATCACTCCCTCCCTCGGGTAGGCCGGCTGGGAAGGCGGTTTGGTAGTTCACCGCCCTCATTACTTCCCTTCCTCGCTGGCGGACCTTTTTCTCTAGGTTTGGGCTTTTTCCCCTTCCCGCGTTCTTGGCTTGTTTTAAGCTCTCTTTGTTGCTCAGCAACTTCAGGGATTAGTTATGGTTTTTTCGTTTTTTTTTCCCCTCCCCACCCAACCGTCTGGGTCGTCGGGTTTTTTTCGTTCCTTGCGAGCGGGCGGGCAATCAGCGGTGCGGATTTTTCCGATGCGTTTTGGTGGGGGTTTTTCCTTAGTTCAATTTCTGGGCTTCTTTTAATATTCGTTTGCGTTTTGTCCACTTTCCCCGCCCCCGTGTTTCGCTAGGCCCACTAAATTTGACACCCGTTTGAACCTGTATATTGAGTTGAAAGCGGTCAGGTTCTTCTTTCGTTTTTGCGGGGTTTTCCTTCCGCGACGTGTTTGCCTTGTCTTTTCCATTTCCTCTGCACTCAAAAACGCACGCAAGCACGACTATTTTTTTTCTGGCGCCTGATTTATGCTTTTTTTTTATCTCCTTCATCTTTGTGGTTGTTTTGAGATTTTGATCCCCAGTCCCCCTCTTCGGTTCTTTTCTTTTCGTTTTTTTTTTTTTTTTTCTTTTTTGGGTATTCTGGACCCCTTGATACACCGTGCGCGTTCCAAGGCCTTCCTCGGTGCCCTTTATAAACATCCTCCTGATCCTATTTTTTCCGGTCACACTTTTTCCCATTTCGTGCTGGGGGCCCGTTTGGATTGGATGACTCCTGCGGCTCTGGTGGTCCCTATCTGCTTTTTTTTGTTTAAAAGGCTTTCCCACTCAAGTTTTTCTAGTTCAAATTTTCCCTAAATGGAACCAGCGCTTGGCTTGTCGTCTGCATTCCTTTTTCTGCGTTTTTTTTTTCAAGGCGTTTAATTTCCCATCCGTTACTTTCTTTGATTTCACCCCTAGTCGACTTCCCGATCAGTCAGCGTTGTACCCCCCCCCCTTAAGCAGATGTGTTCTGCCCCTCCTCCGTTTTTTTTTTCCATATTTTCCTCTGTTATTTTTCGGAGGATGTATGCCCTACCACCTTAGTCTGCGGGCTACCGGAATTGCTTGTTGTTTTTTCCTAATGTGATTCCTCCCCCATTCACGTTTTTGTTTCATCACCGGAAATCGATGGCTCCTTTTTTCTTGTCGCGCGTCTATCTCACCTTCCTCGCTGACTTCCGCAACGTTCCCTCTGTGGGCCCTTGTTTTCTTCGGCTCCCCTCCCTTTTTTGTTTCACCCTTTTGTCCAAAAGCTTTTTTTGGAAATTTTTCGGACCGTTCTGTTTTTGTTCTCTTCGTCGCCGCAAATCGCCTAAAGCCGCATGATGAGATTTTACTTTCGTCCCCTTCGCCCTCTTGACCGGCGCGGAGTTGGTTCCCTCCCTCCTTTACACTTGGCATCCAGAACTTTCACCCTTTTCATTCTTTGTTTACGTCCCGGCCTTCTGTGCTCGACTGGATAAACCATTGCACTATGCACGCCGATCGACCTCGATTCCCTCTTTCGAGCAAGGCCGAAAACGTTGCTCCCCCTGCAAACTGCGCTTTAAGAGTTTTTTCTGGCGGGGATTTTAACGGGCCCCACGCTCCACCCTCCTCTTTCTGTGCCCGTTTCCGTTCGAAGACGTTGCCCAAAGCGACCGACTTTCAGCTTCCCCCCGGATTTTTGATGTGGCGCATTTTTTTTTTCTCTCACTTTCACCTTCAGAAAGTTTTCATTTTAGGGCGCCCTAGTTGTCTCAAGATCCTAAGACCATTTCCACCTGTTTTTCCCCCGAGTTCCCACCACTTTTTTCCCTTTTCCCACCAGCTTGGAGTTGACTTTCCAAAGCGCATTTTTTCTTTTTTTTGGTGGTCCGTCCGTTTTTTGGGAAGTTCCTCCCTTCCCCGGTCGTTTGACACCTTTTCCCCCCCTCGAGTTTACCCGACCAGTTTGTTTGATGGCCAGCTTTACTCGTTGTTATTGCCCTTTCCACTTTGCTCGGAAACTCCCTTTACCCCAACTTTTTTTTCTCACACCCTCCAGGCGCTCACGTTTGTCCCATTGTGCGGGTCTTTCTGTTGAGTTTTACCACTGTTTTTGCGCTATTTTTTTTTTTTCGCGAGCCCGAAAGAATTCTTTGATTTTTCCAAGGTGCGCCTTGGATTCTTTTTGCTGCCCGCCGTCTTTCTTGATCCCTTTTATGGCACGCCTGCTGCAGGCCCCTTGTCCTTTTTTGGCATCCAACAGGGGGCTCCGTTCAGTTTTTTCGAAGTTGGTATTTTCACGCGAACCCTTTGGGAGATTTTTATTGCCGCTTCCTTCCTTCGGCAAGAGGTAGAAGTAATGGGACATGGCCTGAACCGTTCGGCGGCAACCCACGTCGTGTTAATTTTGCTGAGATCCGTCCCTTTCCCTCGGGATTGCGCGTTCCTCGCCCCTCTCCCTTCCTCTTTCTAGACTTCTCGTCATTTGTTCCACCAATTACCCGTTCTTTTCTGAGCGTCTCAACCGGCGATGACCTTTGCCAGGAGCCTAGAGAACCGCATCCAGCAACCCTCTTCTTCATCCGGATTTGAACGCAGTTGCCTGAGAACTTCCTTTCGATCGGCAGACCGCACCGTGCAAACTTACTTTTATTTTTTTCTTTCTCTTAATACGTTTGAGATATCTTAGTTCTTCCCTCGGGTTGACGATCCGGCGATTGGCAGTTTCGTCGTTCCAGGCCGATTCGTGCTGAACTGTTTTTTGATTGTCTTTTCCGGCGCTCGCTTTAGCGGGGCGCCTTTCGTAGTCGATTTCGGTACACGAGTTATGCATTTTCATTTCTTAGCGCTCTGATTTTTTTTCGCTTGACCTTTTTGAAAAATCCGCCATTCCCGAGTCCCCGGATTTTGAAAGGAACCTTTTTTCTTCTTTTACATATTCCGGTGTTTTCCCATGCACTCCCCTTTGACTTTCGGAGTTGCGAAGCGGCGGCTGTCTAGATTATCGCGCAATTCAACGTCTTTTCCTTTCGGCGTGGCTAACCTCCCAACTGCGCCTGATGAAAGCCGGCTTTCTCCTGATTGTCCCAAACTGCCGATTCCTGTTTCAGGCGGGCTTCCCCCCCGTGCTTCCAGCACGAGGGTGCGCCTTTAATGTGAACTTTTAAAACATACAGGGCGGTCGGCTCGTCTCCAGCTTATATCTCGTTCCGAAACTTCTCCCAACGAGTTGACGATTTTTTTTTAGCATTTTTTCTGTTCGCGCTTGCGTTCTACGAACCCTTTTTTTCCAAGGTCCTATTCTCCATGTTGCTGTTGTCAAGGAATACTTACCTCTTTCACTTACACACGCCTTTTGGTTGGTTCAATGTATCTTTCTCGGTGATTTTGGTTTGAAAAGGACCCACCGGAGATTGAAGTCCAACGGTCTTTCAAACGATGCTCGCTTTTTTCTTCACGTCACGTTCTCTTTCTTCGATTTGGTGTGTGTGGAGTTTTTGAATCCGTAGAGGCGGAGGACTTTTTACCCGTTCCTTTCCTTATGTTGACTTTTAGGGTCCCTTGCGCTCGTTCTCTTTTTAAGCCTGACACTTTTTTTTTTCCCCCGCCGGGCACCGCTGAGTTTATTCTGCTTGGTAAACATTTCTGGGGTTCTTCGGGGAGTTGGATACTGTGTGCACCGATGAATGGCTTCTTGGATTTTCCGATTTATTATTTTAGTTTTTTTCTAGGTTCAGTGTGCTGGTTTCCGTGGTTTTTCTTCTCGGTCGATCGGCTGTTTTTTTTTAAACCTCGGTGGCGTTTTTTGGTGCCCGCTTTTCGTCCCCCTTTCGATTTCCCTTTTTCGACGGTTGTCCAGAATTCTTTTCCTTTCCCTTGGGTTGATTCACACAACCCCCCCCCACCCCCCTGAGTAATTTGCTCCTCTCCACTCTGCGGTCTTCTTCGCTTCTTTCTCGGACGTTCTTGTCGTTGCTTTTTGCGTTTCCTCCTATTACTCCGGCCGTGCGAAACTCTTTCGCTTTCGGTGGCTTTTCAAAGATTGCGAACTTTGTTGCTCTCTTTTTGGTGGCTCTTTTTTTTCGCGCGACGTCTCCTTGTCGTTCGCCGGTTGCCTTTTGATGATCCGCTCGTTACCGTTAATCTTTCTTGGGCGGTGAGGCGACGTCACTTTTTTAACCACAGTTCACTTTTTGTGACTTCCTTCTTTTTTTTCTCCTTTCCTGTAAGCACTGCCCTCGGGTTGTAGTGGCACACCCCTCCTTCTTCCGCCGACGGTGCTGCTTGACGAGGCGCAGGGGCTCTGAGTTTTTGACCCCCTTGATGTAGTTTGCTTTTTTTTCGTTTTTTTTCCACCCTTCCCCGGTGTACGGACGCGGGGGATTCTTCATTTTTGAAGTCCCCAAAACGCATCCAAACAGGGTTTTTTGGCGGCCGGAAGTCCGTCTCGTATTTTGTTAACCTTTTGATTTTCCCCTTGTTTATGGCAGGTATTTTTTGCTATCTTCAGTCCTCTCATTGCCGGAGGGCCACCGTGGCCTTTCGGAAGGAACAGGTGGTCACTTTTGCGCTATTTCCCCCCTATTTTCCACAAATTTGTGCCTTTGGATATTCCTTTGCGCTATTTTCTCCGGTCGGTCCTGCTGTGTCTTTTTCCCCTTTTCTTTTCGACGTCTTATTGGAAATTTTTAAGCCTTTCGCTTCTCAAACCCTCGATGACAGCCTTGCATTGTCATGCAATTTTTCTGTTTCTATCATGTTTTACATTTTCTCCGGTTGTGGTGTGTCGACCTTATCTACCCGACTATTCATTTGCGCTTCCTTCGTGGAGATCGTTGCAGTTTTTATCGACTCTCAGGCGGGACTCAAATGTCCCCTTCCACCGTTTTTTTTTTAAGCGCCGCAATTCTGCCTCCCCCTCCGCGGGCCAGAGTTCATCCCTTTTTTTCCCGGTATCAGGTTAACCCAAATTTTTGGCCTTAGTTGGTTTTTGGTATCCTTTTTTGTTAATTTTCCGTGCATTTCTCCTTTTTTTGCTCGCTGGCCCCGCTCTTTTCAATTTTTCTCCAGGAACTTCATCCTTCCAAATATTGGCCCGAATTTTTGATTTTGTCCTAGAGGCCTTTGCGTGTCCTTCTCCCTTTGCCAACTGGGGTGAGTTTTCGTAAATTCACACTCCTTCCTTTCCAATGTACGAGTTCTGTACACACCCCCTCGGGAATTTACATGAATATGCTTTCTCTTTTTGGCACTCGTCGTTCGTTTTCTGCTTCCAGCATTGGATGTTTCTACTTACACCCAACCAGAGAGTCCTGACTGGGCTTAAGCCTTGCTCGTGGACATTCTCCCCCCAGCCCCCAGTTCTTCTTCACTCCGGCCCCTCCACAGTTATCGATTTTTTTTCTCGGTTTACGCGCTTTGAATTTTATCAACCTGCTCCTCGGTGCCTGTGTTCTCCCAACCCCCCCGCGTCGACTTTTCTTTCTTTTCTTTTTTCTTTAAACTCTTTTTCGGCCCCAACCCTTCTCGTGATGACCGCTTTTTTTTTTTTAGCATCGTCGGCCGACAAGAGATTCAAGCGTTGTCCTTTCTTGTCGAGGATACTCCCTTCTCCCGCTTTATTTTCCTTCGACGCTTAACGGCCTGGAGGTGGAATACTTTTTTCCCCTTCCTCACGACCATTTATTTTTGTTCTTTTTTGCTCATTTTTACTAACCTGCTGTTTTTGCTTCCTCAGTTTGTGCGCCGGCGGCTCCCCCCAACGATTTTTTTCATCACGACAGACGTGTCACTTCACACTTTAAGATCCAGTCCACGCTTTGTCATTCTTCCTTCCCTAATCAAGCTCTATTTTTCCTTTTCTCGTCTTGGTGCGGGTCAGCCCCCTTTACCCCTCCCCTATTGCTGTCACGGCAAATGTTCCCACTCCCGACCGACCGTCGTTCTTCCCCATCCAATGTTTCTCCGTTTCTCTTTTCTCCAATCAATTCCATTCCGTCCCCCCCCCACGGCCAGTGGCGCCGAGGTTATTTCGTCGATAATCCGCAATCTTCGGCTCACCGGCCGCGTTCCCACACCACTCGCCTTGCACTACCCACTCATCTTTTTTTACTCCAGCACGCCTTTTTGGTTCCTTTCCTTTCTCCGGTGGCTTTGGCGGCTAGAACCCCATTCCACCTTCGAAGATATTTTTTTCTCCAGTTCCTTAGTGTATTTTTTCTTTTTCTTTTACATGTCTCTTTGACATTTCCTTTTCCACTTTCTGCTTCCCCCGTCCCCTCTCCTGAAAGGACTGAGCCCTCGCGTTGTGACCGGGTTGTGATTTCTTATTTCTCTCGGCCCTCTGTTTCGCGAGACGGGGTCCCGCTTTGCTTTTTTTCCAAGCTTTTTTTGCTTTTCCGTGAGGGTCGCCCATTTTCGTGTGGCCGACTGTGGGTCTTTTATGGCCATTTTTCGATTTTTTTTCCCGGTCAGTTTTCCAGCCATGTTCCCTTTCTTGGCGTTTCCGTTCTTTTTGTAGACTTTTTTTCGTTCCCTGCTTCAATTTTTTGCGGCCTCTCCTCCTGCCCTCCTTCCGTTTTTTCCGCCGCTGTTTTTGTTCCTTGATGGCGGCCCCTTGGTTTCATGCCACCTCACTCCACGTCGTTTTACTGGTTAGATGTAGCCGCGGAAAACTGTAATGTGGTTCGCTTTTTCATTCCCCTTTTTTCTTTACCATTTGCTCCTTTGCTCTTTTTTATTACCTGAGCCTGTCCCATTCTTTCCTGACTAAGAGCGGTCGCAACCGGGCGACCGTTTATGTTTTGCCCGCGAGTTACTTTTTTTTTGATTCTTTCCAGCCCACTCCGATCGCATTTTTTCCCTCCGGCCCTGCTCACTAGTGCATGAGATCACACGCACGTGCTGGGATCAACCTTTTTT
>Ga0179593_1275994_pt1 | contig 17567 bp, 15 predicted proteins | sample CZODoug2_1_08_16_FD_185931 | JGI IMG/M metagenome (GOLD analysis project Ga0179593, IMG submission 185931) | Vadose zone soil fungal communities from Angelo Coast Range Reserve, California, USA - CZODoug2_1_08_16fungal (PacBio error correction) | ecosystem: Environmental > Terrestrial > Soil >... | reverse complement strand
TCCACTTATCTAACTCTTGGTACATGAGGACTTGCTTCTGGACAGTTTTCCTTCCTTCCTCTAAGGGCGCCTTGTTTAATTTCTTTCTCTGCCCTGGCGGTCATGCCGACGGCCCTTGCACACCTTTTCTCCGCATCACTTTTCTCTCTCAAACCCTTCCTTTCCTCAGCACTTTTTTTTGCCTGCCCGGTCGCCCAAACACACAGGTCGGGCTGCTTCTTTCCCCCCCCCCACTAGAGTATTGATCATGGTGTGTGATCCCCCCTTTATGGCCCTCGATATGTGCTCTGGGTCTGCTGGTTCTGGGTTATCCCTGCACCTTGCTTTTATCTTCCTCTCCTCCGGCTCTCGCTTTTTCGCCCAGCCTGTCATTTGTCTTGTGTGATGTTGCCTTTTTTTTTTCTCGCTTCTGTACGCAAGACATAAAGTGACCGGTATGGTCAGTTCGGCCGTGGGGACTGATTCCCCTCCGCATTACTTCACACACAACCCAATCGCGTCTTCCTTGCCCGGGGACTTTCGTTTACTTTTCGATGGGATACGGTCCCCTTCTTTTTTTCCTCTATTCGCTAAATTCTGTCTACCTCTTTCATCGGTCCTTCTCTTGTATTCCATCATTCCCTTGTCAAGTCCTTTTTTTTCGTCGTGCGTTTATTTTTTCTTCTTTTAACGCTCGGTGTCTCGGCGATCCCCCCCCCCTCCGTTTACGGATCATACGATCGCCGCCTTTAATCGTTTGCTGATCAGCAGACCCAAAATTTCTTCCCTCTTGCGTTCATGGCGTTTTTTTCCTCATCTTCTGTTTTTCTTGACTTTCCTTTTATTAGGGCTAGCATAGTCCCCTCCAACGCGGAACACCCTTTCTACTCTTTCTTCCTCTCCTCTTTGTTGGACGGCTTGTCGAGTTCTCTTCACGCCGGAAGCCGCCCTTTGTCTGCACACTTTAGCGCGCTTGTGCCTTTTCCCGCTCCCCCGTCTCTCTCTTTGTTTTTATTGTCCTGCCTTCTTCTCTTGCGCCGCCGATTTGCTTTTCAAGGTCTTTTTTGGGGGGGAGTCTTTCGCGAGAGGTCTCCCTCTCTGGCTCTGCCCATCCATTCAGGTGCCCCCGCCGAAACCTTCTTTCTCTTTTCCTTGCATGATGCGAGTCGAAGCAAAGCCACGACGGATGATCGGTCCCCCTTGAGCCGACGCTCCCGGTTCACTCCGCGTAGCAAATTCGTTAGGACTGTTTCCCCCTTTCTTTCTCCTGGAGCGAGCGAATCCTTTTTCTGACCTTATCACTTCGCGACCCCCCCTCTACTCATCACTTTCACGGTCTTTGGCCTTTTCTTTAGGTCTGACAGTGGGTTCTGATGCGTGGCTTTAGTCCCCATATTCCTCTTCGTTGAAAGACCCGGTTCGGATTCTCATGGATATACCCTCCGTGGCTCAGTGATAGGTCCGTTCCTCAATAATTGTCCCCTTTACGATAGTTTGACTTTCCTTTAAATAGCCCACTTACGAATAGGTTTGTAGTCCCCCCCGGCAACTGAAGTAGACTTTAATTGGCTGGCCATTACACCCTCACAATGATCTTACGTTCTCAACGAAAAATTCCTCTGGAAGGAAACGGTTTCCCCTCCTTCCGGAGGATTCTCTCCCCCGCCTACCCAAGCAGTAGCAATTTACTATTTTCGGTTCGGGGTAGGTCTTTCCCCAATTGAAGCAGCTTGTGCTTACACAGGAGGAATGGTCTCGGTTTCTTCTCACAGACCCCCCAACTGACCGAGCTTTATACTGGCTCTGCACAAGTAACCTCTGCTATTCCCCCAGGTTTTCCGAAACCTCTTTTACGTCATGTCTTTTCCCTTTCTCGTTGCTCATTGTCGTTGAGGGGTAACTTTTTTCGTCTCTTTTCTGGCCCAGAAGAGTGCTCGTATTTCTCCTATTTTCCCCCCTCTATCACGCAGCTTTCTCTTTGCACGTCGATCCTGGGCGGGCGATGTTGACCCCCCCCAGCACCTGACAACAGCCCTTAACACCAGCCTTCTCCACCGCCTAGGTCCCTCCTCTCCCTTTCTTTGATGCAGACGTCGTTCTTCCCCTTCTATCCTTTCTCGGCTTACACATTTCTCCTTCGTTATATGCGAAGCTTACAATCTGTCCTGTCCGCTTCCTGAAACAAACAGCCCGGGTTAGGTTCATCCTTTGGCAAGGCCTTTTTCCTGGTTCTTTTTCCCCCAAAGTGTTTCGCCATTCGCTTTCCCTTGCGGGGGAACCTTTCTCGTCTTTCTCGTTCTCCAACTTCTCCTTCTGTTGTGAATGCCCTCCCTCCCGCCCCCCGTTCGGTCTGCTCCCTCCCTTCCAGCCACACACCTGCCAGCAGGCATCCCTCCCCTTTCTGGGCTGTTCATTGTTCCCCGCCGGATTTTCGGGGTGGGTATTATGCCCCCTTTTCCCCGACCACGGGGCCGTTCCTTTAGGCTGCCGTCGGTCGGGTACGCGCCGTCTTTTTTTAACCACATGACCACCTCTTCTGATCGAAATTAGTTGATACCCCTGTAACTTCTCATCCCCAAGCTCTCAGTTTGCTTTTTCCGTTGCTTTTAAGTATGTTCTGTGTTGCTTTGCGGTTGGCCGTCCCTGTTTTCTACAACAAACACGTCCAGCTCTTGATGGACCTCTTGGATTGAGGTTCTTTTTGTCTGCCTGCCTGCTACGCCTTTCCCCCTCCCTTTTTGACTCTGAGGTGGGGAATTGCGACCCATTCTCCCTTTAGGCGCTTCCCGCACCTTGCACATCACCACTTTCTCTTTATGTATTTTCTCTCATGGTGGGTATTTTCACCGCCCGCTCGGACGAATTTGACGGCCCCCCTTCTGCCCCTTTCTTCTATTGTGTGACTATCGTGAGTGTAGTGCTGTGTGTACTCTGTATGCCGTCGGCGGACGTTGCGTCTTTGTCTTTCCGGCCTCGATGTCTTTTCACCCCTTTAAATTTCTCTTCTGCATTTTATTTTTTGTCTTTTGTGTCTTGATCGTCACTCCTGCCCCCCTCTTTTTTTTCCGAATAGCCTGACCTTGTTGGCCTTCCATTCAGTCTGAATTTCTATCTTCTTCCGAGCCCCCCCCCAGAAGTCTCAGTTCTTTTCTAGCCGAGCGACTTCTTCGCTCGAGCGAAAAAAATCTCGAAAAAAAAAACCCAAAAAAAAATTTTAACACAAACCAAATATTGCCCTTTTTGGCAAACGCGTACCTCCTTGTCTCTTTGGGGCCTAGCCCTTTCAATACGTTTCCCGGTTTATCTGGATGTTGATGGGTCTCCCATGTCGCACCCCTCTTCCTATTTCAGCATGACCGTCAGTCCCCCTTTCCCTTCCCGTTCGCAGCCCCGGACACCCTTTTATCCCTTCCAAAGTTTTCTATTCTCCCTTTACAACCTTTTCCCTATTCACTATGTGTTCCCTTTTGGTCCTCCCCCAGCCGCCGCCACCTCATCCCCCTTTTTTACTGGCTTCCTCTTTGCGAAGCGTAAGCCCCCTTCCCCCCCTGTACTGGCCCGCGGGTTTGGTTGCCGGCCCGGGTTTTAATTCAAAATGGCCAGTCCGGTGCCTTGTGTTTACCCTGGCGTTCGGCCGCCGTTCTGCCTTCTCACTTGCTAGTGAGGAGAGACCCGCTTTGCCCGAGAAATGGTTTCATGAGACCCCCCCGTCCCCTGACGTGAATGACCACCCAGCCTTCCAGACGCCTACCCCTCAACTTCATCCTTGGAACCCCACACTCCCAAGCTCACGTTAGGACCCTGTTTCTCGACACTCTAGGCACGGTTTTTCGCACCCGCCCAAAGCTATTCGGGCGGTCCAGCTCCATACTCGGAGTATCTTTCTGTTTCCAGAGGTTTTGACCTTCTTTTCGAGACGGGGATGGAGGTGACGGAGGTGTCTGTTTTTCCTGCGCTCGTACTGGGTCTGTATGGGTTCGGGGGTGGGGGAACTCGGTTGGAAGAGACCCCTGGACTCCCTGCATTCGAGCGCTCCCATCCACGATCCCTCATTTATGATCCTTTCTGGCCCTACCTTTTGGGTCCTCTCCCGGAGCCGGACCGACACACTCGTTTATTATGTTCCAGCAAGATAAAATACGGCGGCGGCTTGCCGGTCCAGCCTTCCACGTCTCCTTTTCCCGACTCGTGGCACATGCCAATGAGGCTTTTACTTCTTTCCCCCTGCGAGCCAGGCCGTTCCTAAATACGCATGCCACTTCGATGTTTACGCTTTTCAGCCCCTACCCGCTCCTTCTTCCCCGCTGACTTCGCCGGTTTTCAGTGTCGGTTGCAGGTATGCTAGTTTGCTTCTCTTCTTCTGGGTAAGATAAGTGGGCGGTTGTAGGAAAAAAACCCCGTTCATCTCCTCCTTTTCCTCAAATACTCCCCGCCTCATGTTCTGAATTCGATTGCCACAAAAGTCGTCAAGGCTTGTTACGGCCCCGGATCTCAGATAACCACCAGGCCCCACCCAGTCCCTCTTCTGCTCACTAATCCCTTTCCTCTTTCTTGCAAGAATCCTATAGTCGTGAGTTGAATTACTGTCGTTTTCTCTTGTCTCTTATTTTGAAGAAGAAGGGTCCGTCTCCGATGACTTTCCGGCATCGACCATCTAAATGGCGACAATGTCATTCCCGCTGAAACCCGATCCTGCGTTGAATCCCTTATGTGACCACATGCCGCTGCATCTCAGGTTGAAATTAGTTTTCTCCACCCCAGCTCCTTCTGCCTTCACTCCCTTCCTACACCCCCCCCTCCGCCACCCCCACCTTCGGCAAACCTAATTTTTTTCCCCCGGCGACAGTGAGGTTTGTGTTCTGGGATGCTCAGCTAAGAGCGAGGTTCCTCCTTTGATCGCGGATACCCGCTTCTCTGTTCGTGGTGTTTTCGGTTGAATCATCCCTTCACCGCCACCGTTTCCAGTCAACCCCCTCCTGGAACCTGCCCTACCCCTACGTCTCGCAATGGACCTTTCCTTACCGTCGGCTTTTGCGAACAACCATTTTCTTTCACACGGAAACGTTTTTCACGTTCCGGGGCGCGTTTGGGGGCTACTTTGTTTGTAATGCCGACAATTGGCAGTCTCCTCCTGGCACCCATTGGCACCTCTTTTTCGTCAACCTAAAGGTCCCCACGAATTATAAACTTCCCCCTCTTGGAGTCGATCTTCATCCTACTCTCCCGTCCCCGCCCCTGCCCTCGCACACTTCTTTCGGTTGAGGATTTCCCTTCATCCAGTGAATTTTTTTTTCTGTTTTACAGATCTGACACGTAAGCAGACTATTTCTCTTAACCCATGCATCTGCGCGCACTTTCCACACACGCCTCCCTATTCACCCGACGCTCCCGCCGAATTATTTTTCTCCCCCCCCACGTCCCGTCTCCCTTCAAGGCAACACATCCTTTTTTCCTTTTTTCGCCGACAGCTTCACCTCTTCCCCCCCCCCCCCCCCAGGGGCCGTTTTTTCCTCCTCTCCCTCCCGCCGGACACCCGCGCCACAGTTTTACTTGCCCAATGCGGCAGCTCATCTTTTAAATCCCGCTCGACGCCAGTTACCCCCCAGGCTCCCGCAACAGATCTCGGACACAGGCTACTGTACCATAACCCACCACGCCCCACTACATTCCGACGCCGATCAACCAAAGTGTAGATCTTGACCCCAAACACCGACGTTTTCGTACCGCTATCTCCCATTCATCTGCACAATCCTCCAGAACTGATCGGCTTTTGTTGGACCGAGCCTAGACTTGCTACAAGTCTTGCCGGCTGGCTCACCGCCTTCTCGAGTTTGGAGCCCAGGACTACTGGTTCTGCGCGGACGTGTAGGTGGTGGCGGAGTCAGGTCACACTACCATGACCCCCCATCTTCGAATTTCATCCCCTATCGAAGGATGCACGGTCGCCCCCCACAAAGGACCAACTGGTGCATTTTCCTTACGTTCATGTCTCTCGATATGCCAATAGGTTCTTTTTTTACTTTAGTTGTTGGTTTGATTTCATGTGTCATTGGTGTTCCTTTTAGTGTCTTCCACTATTTGTTTTTCTTTGTGTTTGAAAACCCTTCCTTCCGAAAAGTAAAGCGAATACCAGACTCCTTTATGTACCAGACCCAGTCCAAATGTCTTACAGCAATTTTATCACCTCTCTGAGAATTCCTTTGAGATAGTCCCCAGTTCTAGTCCTTCATATTTGAGACCAACTCCCTTTTTTTTGAGGGTTTCCGGTCTTTTTGTGTTGCTCTCTTCAAGTGAGAGATTTCCCTCCTCTCACTAGGTTAGTCGTTTCCCGTTTCCGTCTTCATCGTCCTTCTATCTTTTTTACTCTGTCTAGATCCCTCGTGTCATGTTGTTACAACCCCTCCTCCTTATGGCCGCTTTCCACACCAACTCCATCGTTAGACCACTCGCGACCAACATTTTCTCCACACACCAGAAGACCTCCCTTTGTTTTGACCTTACGGTTCCGCAAATTCCTTCCCTTTCTGGATGGTTGTTGCGTTCACTTTTTTCCCCTTCTCTGCAGGAATTTTGGGTTTTATGTCCCGTACCACCACCCATCCTCTCACCAAATCCTGGTGGGGTTTTTCCCGGCGAATCGCAGAGAGGTTGCGAGGCGGTTTGGCCGCGACGCGTTAGCAAAGTTTGTTGTTCGCTGGGGGGGCGTGCGGAAGACCCCCTTGTGGTTGGGACGTCCACCTTCTTTTTGCATTTGCCCCCGACCTCCCCCCCCTTCCCCTTTCCTGAGTGAGAGAATTATGCCTCGACGAGGGGAGCGCAGCTTTTTAGCTGCGTTAGACTCCCCGTCTCCCCAGTCATCATCCTGACGCTTCTCCCCTCCCTTTTAGCTCTCGAACACGTCCTCCCCTCGGCGACTCTTCCCACCGACATTATCCCCCCCCATTGCACGCCGTCCCCGCTGTTGTGATGTATTTGTTGGGGGGTGATTGTGGTTCTTCCCCGTGCTAAGATCCTATCTTAACCTGTGGTCTCCCTCCCGCCCTCTCGCCATTTCTGGTCCTTTCCTTTTCACTTTTTCCCTTTTCCCTTCTTAGTGGAAACAGCTCTGTTTCCATCGATTGTATCGGGCCTTGCTAGAAGCTATTCGCATCCCCGACGAACGAACCGATTGCGCCACACCATCCCGCTACGGCTTCATAGAGAGAGAGGTTCTTATTAAATTAATCTATTCCCCGCCTTGTTTCCCGATTTCCATTTCCCCCCCCGAAGGGGGAGCTGTGGGCTCACATAATTGCTGTATATTCCAACCACTCCCCGCAGGCTCTGTGGGTCCGTAACACCCTCCTCTTCAGGGGCAGCCCCCGGCTTCCCCGCTTCAAATATCTCATTTTTTCATGGAGTGCTGTTCTGTTCTTGTTCGCCTTGCCCCAGTAAGCCTCCCGGTATGGGAAAATAAGTTCCCCTTCTCCCCCCGCCCGGTGGCATGCCCTCTTTCGTTTTTCTGATTACATTCTTTTATGCCGCCTTATTCTATCCGAGTAAGGTGAAGTCTTTGACCTCCTTTTCCTCCCGTACCTGCCTGTCGTATGGTTCCAATGTTCTTTTTCCGGACGTTGCGTTTGACCTCACCTGGGGAGTAAGGCTATATCTCAGATTCAAAGTACCCTATTTTTCCTCCCGATATCTCTATGCGTTTTCCCCCCCCTCCTCACCATATTCCCCTTTTTTTTCCCGTTGACTCCACTTCCTTCCCCCCCCCCGATAACTTGAGTCGTGCTGCCCTTTCTTTTGTGGACATGGTGCAAATACCTCTCCTTAGAAGCGAATCGCCCGTAGGATTCTTTTCCGCCCCCGGACCTGTTGCGTCCATTCACTTTCCGACCAGGATGCGCCTTCCATCCCTTCCACCCGTCTCACAAGTTCTATTTTGTTTGGATCTCTCATCTCGCTCTTTCCCTTCCAACAGATCAACCTAACACGGTTTTCGAACGTTCATTCACAGGACGATGCCTATCCTGATCCCGGAAATGCTAACTCACAGACCGATCACCAATCCCTGAACATTCGGTGCCCAAGGTCTTGTCTTTTCTCCATATATCCCTCTTTTTCTGCACGAAAGAGAGCCTGACAAATGGCGCCGGACGGTTTTTTCCTGCGGACTCTACGTCCACATCTCCCCGCATTGCTGTCCACCACGGCCCGTTCGGCGATTGTTGCTTTACAGAGTATCCGTTTTTTTTCCGTGGGACCCCTCTGCTTAGATTACGTCTCCCTCTAGTTGACGAGCAGGACACAACCTTACCAATATCGCTGCACCTCCGCCGAGAAAGCCAAACTGTAGGTCCTGGAATGGCTTTTCCTTTTTTCAGGCAGGAACTTATCTTTCTCTGTCTTTACTGCCAGCTTACGTTAGCGTCGGACCCGCTCTCGTGCACCTTACACCCCTATGCCAACGGAGAACTCCCCGTCCTTATAAGAACGTCTTCCACTTAGCCTGCCCGACCCCCTCCCCCCGAATACTCTTTCAGTCTGTCCCCCGGACCAATTTTTCCGAAATCGCCTAATAGACAGGATATGGCGTGCTCAAAACGCTCCACAGCCCCTTTAATCTGACGCTGAAGGTGGCGATGTTTGTTTGTCCCCCTGATCGGCTGCACCCTGTCGGGAAGATGACGATTCCTCACTTGTGGCTTGTCTTTTGCTATTTTTCTTCTAACCTGCGTCCAACTTTTCACCTACTCCCCCCCTCCGTCGCGTGTTTGTGAGCCGCTGGGGCTTGGTCAGTCCCCCGTCGTTGAGAGGACTTAGAAGTTCCCATTATTTTTCCCTTTGAAGAAAGATAGATTTCACCTCTTTTAGCACCCCCCATGTTTACCCATGAGCCAGCGCCCATCCTGCCGTAAATTGCGTCATTTCCCCCCAATGCGTGAAGCGGCCTTATTTTAGTTGATGAATATTCCACCGTTCATGGCGATGAAGAACTTCCCTCGTTCCGAAGTTTCCCCTCTCGCCTCTGATGGAAAGAGGCCCAGTTCCTTCCCTCGCTTTTTTTGTTTCGTATTCCGACTTTCTTGGTCATTTTCCCTTTTCATTATTTTTTTCTCATCCCCCTTTTGTTTTTTTAAGAGATCCTCCCCCCCTAATGGTACCTGCGTGAAGCGGAGCGGCCAGTGCTCCTGCTTAAATGAAGGTTTCGGTCTTTTCTCCTCTTTCCTAGGCGAGTTCCACAGCGGCTGAAATTTGTTTCCATGTCAGTTTTATATACGAACCCCCCTTCCTTCTTTCACTTGTTTTTTTGACGGTCGAATAACTGGGCGTTTTGCTGTCCCTTGGTCTTCTTCGCCCGTGGTGCTGTTCAAGAGGAATTAGACTTGGCCCTGATGCCTTAATAATGGCCTTTTCTTTTTTCTCCTTCTTTTCGTCTTTCCCCTGGTCGCACCAAACCCCTCATTAGTTTTTTTGGGCGAATGGGTTCTGGGCCCTGTGCATGAGCTCCCCCTTAGGTTCTTTCTTTTTCCTTCCGAGATTGCCATAAATCGTCACCACCATGAGACAATGGTGCTATTTCTTTTTTTTTGTGGATAAGGACATCTTATTTCTTTCGTTTGCTATTCCTGCTGGGTAAGAGGAGCGGCCCGGAAAGGCTCGGTGATGTCATAACGAAAGAATGTCTCGTGCTGATAGGTACGTAGTCTACGTTGTTCTTAGTCTGCCCGTTCAACTTCCCTTTTTTTTTTTTTACGTTCAGAACCTCCTCTCTTATTCCCTCATAAACTCTCCTCAACTACTTCCAGGTCCATGCTCCCTCCCTCCTGCATCATGGACTATTTTGGCCGGCTTGGCTTGGACCTCGAACTTCCTTGTTTTGAGGCGCCTCTTCAAATTCTTTCTCTGCCTCGGTCGAAATTCAACCACTGTTTCTCGTTCTGATATAGTCGTTTTGGTTATGGACTGGGTAGGTCCCGGCACGTCGTGTTCTGCGCCTTTCGATGCACATTTTTCGTCTCTCTCTCTTTACGCAATTTCTCTCTGTTTGTTCGGTTCTGACTAGTCGTCTTCCTTTTTTTTTGCGGCTTTTCTTTCGATAGAGGTTTCATCCAGCTGGATCGGCGTGCCAGGTGACGAAACCTGCTGGACGCTGTTTAGAGGGTAATAGCAGATATTCATCACTACTCCCTCTTTCTGATAGGTTAGAGTGATGTGGCTTTCCAGTCTGCTGATTTCTATGTATCAAGCGTTCGGCTTCATCACCTCTTTCGTTCTCGGTCGCTCTATTTCGAATTGTCTCCTCCCCTCTTTTCCGGAAAAGAAAAAACCATCCAGGTTGGCCTTCTTTATTTCCACGGTCTTCTGCTGGTTATTCCGTCTCGGCATCTAAGTTGATCCCCTTTGCCAGTTTAAGTGACGTGGGCGGCGGACTACTTTCTTTTTTTAGGACGCGCTAATTTCTAGTTACTCTAGCCCCTTTTCCCCGGCAGCCATTTGCGGCCTCTTTGCTCGGGCTCGTCAAACCTTTTCACAAGGCTGTCGACCCTCCTTGCGGTTCCCCCCCTTCCCCCCTCCCAAGAGCGGCAACTTCACCTTCGCCTGACTGATTGTCAATCTTCCGGCGTCTTCGCCCAGGGTCCAGCTCCCTCCCTAAATGATTATTTGGCTTTTTCCTTGGCCCATCCCTGGTTCTTGCCAATGGCCATGATTCTTTGGGTCTGATCACGGCGCGCGGTCGGTAATGTTTCCCCCCTCCCCTCCCCTTTAGCGCGGTCTCTGGTCATCTTTTTTTTTGCAACAAAGGGCCCCGCTGTGCCCTCTTTCTCGTGACCTTGATAGTTTCTTCTTCCTCTTCCTCAGATTGTGGTCCTTCCGGATTAGGATGTGTTTTTGAGTAAAGGCCACAGACGAGCAATCGTCTGGGGCGAATCTATTCCTTTTTTTCTGAGTTCCGCGCCTTTCTTTTCCTTCCTGCACGTAGATCCTTTGGCTCGTCTTTATTTTGACCATCTCATTCACCTCTTTTACACCTTTTTCAGACGATCACGGTCAACTGCCTTTTACCGAACGCTTATAGGAAAGGCCACGAAACACCTCTATTTTTTCTTTTAATCTTCGTCATGCTTTCGTTGTTATTTGGTCGAGCACGCTATCTCCTTTGTTTGATGCTTCTCCCATTTTGCACTCCATTCGTGCCGTGTTGGAAACAAAACCTCTCCTCCTTTTTTCTTTGCACACCTTGTTTCTCCACGACTGTCTACTTCCCCCTTGGTCGGTTTTGTACTTTTCTTGCTTCTTTTCCTTTCTAAATGCGATTGTGATGTGTCCCCCCGACCGACCGCTCCCCCTCTGAGGGAATTGATGCCCCTGTGCCCTTTCTTGAAAGCGAAGACCTCGCCCCCGTTAAGGGGGGGGCCGATCTTTTGTTAGCCGCCGCTTCCCAAGTTCTTGGTCTTTTAGTGTTAGTGCTGGGCTTTTTTCTGCTAGGGTTTTATTTTGTCTTTTTTCCTCCTGCTGTTGCGCTTAGGGCTTTGGGTCTTGTTTTTGTTAGTTACCACACAACCTTTCCCCCTCTAAGGTATATCCACGTCGTCCCCTGCCCCAAATTTTTATCCGGCCTTTCCGAAAACCCTGGATGGGGGCTTGTGGTGGGGATCCTATCTTTGAAATCCGCCCCCTTCCCTATACACTCCCGACCTTATTTTTTTCCCGCACGTCTATCATCTTTGCTCCCGACTGCAACCTCCCGAAGTAGTTTTTTGACTTGGTTCATTCTGGGGATAATAGTGATCTCTGTTACCATAGGAAGTGCTTACTCCCGTTGTTTCCTGGCCGTTGTTTGTATTGAAGTTTAGTTTCCCCCGCGGCCGCGGTCCCCTCGTAAAATTTTCATCTTTCCCCTGAACTATGGACCTTTCTTCAACTCCACACCGCCCACTTGCAGTATGTTCCCTGTCCTATGTTCAATTCCTCGGTGTAGCTCTCTGCCGGATAGTGGTGTCGTGAATACTTCTCTCTTGCTTAGGAATGGTGATGCTTGTTACCATTCCCCTATCCCCCATAGACAAAGGCCTGGCCTTGTTTCCTATTCGAGAGCAAGGTTCAGCATTGCTTGTCTAACGTGCTCTTCCCTGCCCCCCAAAAGAAGTGATCTTGCTTTACGGCGCCTTTTTCCTGATCGGCGTACTTAGCTCTCTCCGGTCGACCCCCTCCCTTCGTCCGCTGCCCTGATTATTTGCCTCTTTTGGCGTTCTTGACTGATTCTGTACGTTGGGTTTTTTCGATGTTGACGTCAGCGCATCCTTCTTGTGAAACCTCCTCCCCTTGAAAAACAAACCCCATCCTTTTTGTCAACCCCCTTTGCTTTCTCCAGGGTAGGCGCCGCCATTGACTCCCTATTTCCCATTCCTCTTTTTTCGAGCCTTTTCGCCGGCCTTTCTGACCGTTAGAAGGCTGGTGTTGCATAAACTCTCTTCTCTGTTGAGCATGGGTAATGGCTCGCGCTGCAGTCCCGCCATTCTAGCGTCTAGCTCTTCCCACCCCCCCCCTCGCCCCCAGCACACCTTTGTATTAAGTCGCGCCCCCCTCCCTTTCTTTTGTCAATCCCTGGCATCGGGATAGTCGGTGATCTCCCCTTTTGGAGGTCCTGCCTTTGTTCTTGGATTGTTTGACCGCGCCTGTTCACATCTGCTCGTCCCTTTCCTTTTCCCCAACCCAAACCCTCCAGCGACGTTTTTTCTTTTGCCTCTTCCTTGGAAATCTCCCCCACGGTCGCCGCTACTTGGGTCGTCCAGCTGACCTATACGTTACGGGTCACATTCCGTTGTGTGTGGGGCACAGGTTTCCCCCCCCTCTGGGAGGTTTATGGTGCGTTTTTGACCCCCGGCGTCGAGACCCCTCCGTTTTTTGGCGAGCACTTTCTCCCTGATTTTTCCTCCCATCAACTTGCCGGCGTGTCGGTTCCCTCCTGTTGGGTACTCCGCACTGTCTGCGGAGAAACGTGATCTTGCCCCCTCAGGCTCATCAGCCGTCTTTCTTGTCCCCTTTTGGCGTAAAGATACGATAACATTATCAGGTTATTTTTTCCGCGATTAATGATCATTTTTTATATACCTTCTCCGTCGAGCCGCTTTCATAGAGCATCCGATATCCTTTATTGATGCCCGATCCTCTCAACTTCAAAGTAGTTCGACCCAGTATTCCTTCTTTTTTCCAAGAGGATGAAGGGATTTTTTTTTTTGATCCGCTGACCCTCAAGCCCCGGTACACACACAAGCAAATCTCTCTTCCATCCCCCCAACTTTTTTTTTGAGGAGATTCTTTTTTTACAACTGGGATCGGTGATTCACGTGCGCACAATCCTGCAGCTTCTTTTGAAGCCGGCTATCTCGAATGATGAACTCTACCTTTGAGGTCCTTGAGCAATCCGTTTTCACCTTGAGCGAGATTTTTCGAGTATGGTTTCAGCCTTCCATGGAGATAATGTAATTCATAGGCACACAACATCTGCCGTCCCCTCCTGACTTCTGGCATGCAAGCCGTTCACGTCCTTTGACGGGGATGTGATATTTATCTTCAAGTCTCTCCTACCCCTCTCCCCCTTCTTAACGTCCCCCACGTTTTTTTTACGCCGATAATAATTGCGTTTTTTATGGAGCTGATATGCTGCTTTCCTCGTCTTTGCTCGTATCCGACGTCTTTGTTGACCCCTCCCCCTCCGGTCAACGACATTTTACCTGTCAAACGGGGCCGGCACCTACGCTTCTCTCTGTGCCGACCCGAAGAGGGTTCACCATTCAATCTCCCCCTGTTTGCCCTCAACTACGGTGGTGATTTTTTTATTTCCCCGCGGAAGGACTGTGCACATCTTGAGAAATTGATGGTTGATCAACCGGTACAGTGTTCGTGTACCATGATCGCTTTCAAAGACATTCCTCCTCATATCATTGTGTGAATGTCCTTGTCCCAGTGGTAACAGTGAGACGACAAAAGGGATTTTTAATTACTCACGGAACTTAAACTGTATTTTTGTCCGTTGTTCCGGCCTGCGTTCTTTCTTCTTGATTTTGTGCTGTGCTGACCTGAATATGAGTCCATTGACACATCCGAGAGGGGAGCCAGTCTTTTTTGGAAACCCTCTCGGCTGTGTCGTTCGCGGTTGACCCTCTCGACGAGAAGCCCCTGTTGCGCTCGCTACTTTTAGTGGGAGGCATGTTTTGGCTGGGGGGTTGTGGGGTGACCGCACCGCGTTTGAAGGTACGGTCTGTTCGGTTCCTGTCGCCCTGTAGCCCCACCCCCCCCTTCCACTGCCAGTATCTGGTCCCTCGCACAATGACTTTATGACTCTCCCTTGAAAAAACAGCCGCCCCCACGACGGGCTTTCGTTCTCCTCATGCAGAACCCCCCGCTTCACACCCTAGCAAAGACAACTCCCAACCTCGACACCCATCCCTGTCCCCCTCCCCGATCCAAGGTTGGATTGTGTCCCCGTGAATTTCAGCACTACCCACGGCTTGCAGCTGAACCCTCCATTTCCCTTCTCTCCACCTTTCCTTCCCCATGACTAGTATGCGTCTCGGCCCCGAGATTGACGTCCTGGTACCCACCTCGCCCCTTCCCCCTACGATATATTCACACCTCTCTCCCCCCGACCCCCCCCCGCCCGGTTCTATAGATCCCGCTAGCTTTCCCTTGTCGGGGCGTTTGTTTTCTTGGTTGATGTAATGATCGCTCCGTTGTAGTGCGCGGTACATTTTTTTCCGAGCGTTTTTTTTGTCCCCTGTATTCCCGATCCCGCCTTTCTAAGGTTGACATCTTTTCAGCGTAATAGTTCGTCAGGGTCGCCTCCCTCTTTTCCCCTTAGGTCTGAGGGGCATTTTGGCATCGATCCTGAAGTTCGCCCACCTCCGCTGTTTTCCATAGGTAGGTTTTTGTCTTCAGATATTCTGTGGCCCCCCCCAGAACCAGCCAATCGTTCATTCCTCTGTTCTCCCGTTTTAACGGTTGATAAACTTGGCCTCCTCGAAGATTGTAACTCTTAGATCCCCCTCTCTATTGAAGTTTTCCCCTATAAGGTAGTATCCCGCGGAACGCCCCAATTCTGTAAGTCCATATCTGTGGACAGTTTGCTAACACAGTTTTGCCCAATTTTTCCCTGTCTTGTGCGTCCAATTCTGTCTTTGCGGGTGGTTTAAAAGCTGTTGCGGAACCTTCATCATGCGGGTTTGAGGGGGCGGTCTTTCCCGCACAGGCGCAGTTTTTCTCCATGAGCAAGAGAGGCCAGACGTGCCCCCTTTTTCCAGTGCCCGAGGCGGGTCCTCCCACAATGTGGTGGTTCAACACAACGGATTTTTGGTGGCCTCCACCTGCTGCCTCGTTGCCTTGTGCCCTCCTCCCTTCAGAGGTTTCCACTGCGCGATAAAGCTAAGCATCCCATTACATTTTTGCGCGATGCTCCTCGCCCCCCTGTGACTCCTTATCTTTTTACCCCCCCGACAGGTCCTCTTGGCCGATAGTGTTATCCTTAGCTTCCTTCCGTCTGGCTTTTGTTTGGTTCCGTTTAGTGCCTCGCAGGACGGCCCTACCCCCCACCCCCATCCCCTCTATCGACCGAGTGTGCCGTCAGGCGCACGGCTGCGCGATTTTCAAACAGATAGGTTCGAGTTTTTCCCTCCCTGCTTTTTTCCGGGAATCGCCCCCTCCATCACCGAGCATGACTCCTGATTGAGCCAAACATGCTCTCCCTTGGGACCCCCTAAGTACTGTTTTATGTCTTCGGTTACAACGGCCGTAGCTTTTTCGGTTTAATGTTTCCGATTATAGACTCCTCGGCGACCGTTTTTTGGTTTTCCCCTTCAACCCGAGCTCGCATTTTTTGGTGTAGTGATCATCAAAGTAGAGGTCCCACTGTTCCCCGAAAGGAGGGTACCCTCCGTAAGTGCATGGCAGTGCTTCGTGCGATGTCTCTGGTCACCTCTGGGTATAGGGCTCCCCTCAGGCCGCCCGGTCTCCCCCTCCGGAGTGATTTGTCTTTGAGTGGCATACCTCTTTCGGTCGTACGCCCTTTTATGGCTTTTTGACGATCCCGATACTCTGGTACCCTGTCCATTGCTTCTTTCCCTTAATTTCCAATTTCCCAGCGACATTTCCTGTGCCCGCGTCGGGCGTTTCCCCATCCATCATGCCCCCCCCTCTTTCCCCCCACGCCCCTTCGTTCCCCCGAGAGACCTTCTCTCTCTTGGCCCCACAGTCCAGCATCACCCTCCCGCTTCTTCCCCCCTACGAACCAAGGTCCCCGACGTGTCTGCCTAGTCGTGCGGTGACCTTCCAATTTCCTAAGTTTTATGACTGGTGCCCATTCGTTAGGAGAGGTTCGAAGTCCCCCCTTTTTGTTTGTTGTTGGTTGTTTGTGAGGACCTTGCGCCTGTCTTTTCCGTCAGCCGGTGCTAACCTTCATCCTCCCCCAGTTTTGACGTTTTTTTTTCCTTCGAATCTCGCTCTTCCCTTTCACAGACTCCATTTTCTTTTTTACCCTTGGACAGGACTCATCCGATCTTTTGCCCCCCTCTAGCAGCAGAACCCTGAAACAGCTTCATGCCAATTCCTTTCTGCACAGTTCCCCACACCCCGAACAAACAGATTCTCCCTCACCTTTTCGCGAACCCCCCTTAGCCCCGGCGCGTTGACAAGAAACCCGCCCGGCTTCCGGCCCCGGAACAGCCCCTGACACCTCCCTCAACCAACCCCTGCTTCCTTTCACAAAGCGTAAATTTTAGCCGTTGCTCCCCTTTCCTTTTAGGCTTCGCCACAAACCAGACCCAACCGAATAACTGGTTGAAGAATTCACCCTTGTTCAACCCACCAACGCGCTCGTAGCTGGCCTTTTTGCACATAGGCCCCCCCCCTTTTTCATTTGCGGTCGGAACCCCCTTTTTTCCCATCCGTGGACCCAGCTAAGATCTAGTGATTAGCATCCTTCGTAGGAGTCTGCCGTAACTCTCAACCCAATGTTGTCCAACGGCCCCCCTTTCCAGACCCACGCGACTGCGCCATCAGCCTCCCACCCTTTCGGCTCCCCGTCTTCCTTATTCCCTTGTCAATAGTTACCGTAATCCAGAATGACGATTAGAGGATAGTGGTCTTTCCCACCAACTCAGTCCCTACCATAGTACGAGCCCTTGGTGGCTAACTCTAGGTAGTTCACTGATACCCCTCCTGAAGCAAGCTCACGCATTGATGGCGTCCCCCCCCTTGCGGTGGTCCCTTTTTAGCCCCACAATTTTCCACAACGCCCTCCTTCAAATTTTTTATCCGGACCAGCTACAAACCTTCTCCCCGATTTACAAGAATGCCGACTCATGCCACCCGCACCCACTTCCGTGAGCCCCACCTTTTGCGCGACAAAAAGGCACACTTTACAATGAGGAATTGTTTTTCGACCCGTATACCCAGCGGTGAAGACTTGTTTGGTTGGCTTAAAGAGTTTCCTCTCTGAGTATACGCCAGTGCCGTCAGCGTCATCCGAGAATAGAAGTCTTCACAGCATCACTTCCTATCGGGAGGAGACTGTCACTTTTCCCTCCCCTACTCTCTATTGAAAT
>Ga0179593_1649416_pt1 | contig 17568 bp, 43 predicted proteins | sample CZODoug2_1_08_16_FD_185931 | JGI IMG/M metagenome (GOLD analysis project Ga0179593, IMG submission 185931) | Vadose zone soil fungal communities from Angelo Coast Range Reserve, California, USA - CZODoug2_1_08_16fungal (PacBio error correction) | ecosystem: Environmental > Terrestrial > Soil >... | reverse complement strand
AAAAAATACAGTGAAATAAACATATTTATCCCAACCCATTCTCTCCCTTCTTTTTTCCCCCTTGTTTTCCCTTTCCCCCTACTCTTGGGCCCCCACCAATAGTGAATGAGAATGGATTCTATCTAATTAGCTTCCTTTTCCCCCCGTCTCTCCCCATCTTTTTTTCCCCTTTCCTTTCCACCTTTTTGACGTCTATTTCTCTCCGTATATTATGTAAAAACTAGATAGTAATTATGTAAGAGGAATGAGGATCCTCCCCATTCATCTCCCCTTTCCTTTCCTCTTTTCCCCTCTCTTTCTTTTTTCCTTTCCTTTCCCCCCCTTTTTTTTCCTCGGTCATGACATTAAAACTGCACATCTGTTGTCATTGACCTGCCCTTCCACCTCTCCTTTTTCCCCCTTCCTTCCTTCCCCCTTTTTTTTTTTTTTTGGCTTTTTTTTCCTTCCATTTTCTCTTTTCTCCTTGTGATATGACAAAAAAACCTTTCCTCTCTTTTCTTTTCTCGTTCTTTTCCTTTTCCCCTTCCCTTTCATTCCCCAATGGCACAACGACAGATAAGTTGCACTTTTCCGCTGCATTCCTCCCTTTTCCCTTCCCCGTTCTTATCTTCCCTGTGACATTTGCACATTTATGTTGAAACTTTGATGACATCAAACTTCCCCTCTCCTTTTTTCTTTCCCCCCTCCCCTCCCCAATCTCCCCTCCCTTTTTTCCCCCTCCTTGTTGAACAAGTATAAGTGTCTGGAGTCACCCCCCCTCCTTTCTTTCTCCCCCCTTTCCCCCTTTTTCGGTTTTTTTTTTGGTCAATAGCAATTACTCACAGCTGTCCCTTCCTTTTCCCCTTCTTTCCTTCCCTCTTTTCTACCTTTTTTCCTCTGTTCCCCTTCATGTAGCATAGTATAAGTCGAATAACTAGGTAAGTAGTAGAGTTTTTCGTCCCTTGTTCCCTTTTTTCCCCTTCCTTTTTTTTTTTTTTGCTTTTTCCCCCTTTTCCAAAGTATTCTCTTTTTCCCTCCCTTCTTTCCTTCCTGGGGGCATGATTAAACATGATGTACATTGAGGGATCAGTCCTGATGCACCCCCTTTTTTCCTTTTCTTTTTTCTCCCTTTATACAAGGCTTCAAAGTGTAATGTGGGCGGGAAAAAGGGAAGTAGAACATAATGCTTGGTTGACTTTGGCCCGATAAACCTTTTGCCCTCGCTACCCTTTCTTGTCCAAAGATGAAAAAGAAACAAATCCATTCGTCCCGTCCTTTTTTTCCCTTTTCCTTTCTTTTTTTCCCCGATCTGTCAAGGGGGGTAATTGCTTGTGCCACTCCCCCCCCCCTTTTTTCTCTGTTCCTTTCACTGTTGACCCTCTACCCTGAAAGAAAGATTATATTGTTCGGTCTTTTCCCTTTCTTCAACGCTTCTGGGAAGAAGACAGAACGTGTTGTTGTTGAGAGCTTTTCCTCTCCTTTCCCCCCCCATTTTCCCCTTCCCCTTTCTCCCACCATAGTCTGATGGATTGAAAAAGACAAATGCTCCTGTGGTGCATTCTTTCTTCTTCCCCCTCTTCCTCTCGTTTCCCTTGCCCCTTTTTTTTTCTGGTGGAATATGGGGACAAGAAGATTATTTTGCATTATCTCTTCCCCTTCTTTTCCCCCCTCCCCCCCTTCAGAAGGCTTTCTTTTTTTCCTTCTTGGTAGAGGCTCTATAACGGGTGGTGGGTATAGTATGAAACAAGCTGCACTGACTCCTTCCTTTTTTTCCCCCCCCCTTCCATGACTTCTTCTCCCATTTTTTTTTTTTTCTTCCTCACCTTCCCATGTGAAAAGAATGAAAGCGAACTGTTTTTGCCCTCCCGTGGGTCATGAGTATAGCAGCACACCTAATGTTTCGTTCCGTGCCCCCCGTCCCCTCCCCCCTTCCTTTTTTGTCATTTTTGGTTTTTTTCCCCTTCTAGTACCGGTTTCTATACAGTATTAGAGGCAAGAGCTTGTATTTATATTGTAGTGTCTCTTTCTTTTTCCTTTTCCTTGAAGATTTTTCTTTCTCCCGTTTGTCACTTCAGTTCCAACACCCACCACAAAGTGCCTCCAGACGCTCCAAGTATCCGATTGCTTTGCTTTCCCTCCTTCTCCCCTCTTTTCCCCTTGGGTGCTTTTTTCTTTTTCTTTTGCTTTATATCAGGAACGTGAGAATGTGAAAGGCGTATTGGCGCCCTTTTTTTTTCTTTCTTTTTTTTTTTTTTTTTTCCCTTTTTTCCCCCCCCGCAATAGTCCCGCCAGTGTACATGATAGTTTGGTGACATATTGAGGGAAAAACCTGTTGTAATTGAGCCTTTTCGTTTCTCCTTTTTTTTTTTCTTTCTAGCCCCAACTTTTAGGCCTTTTTTCTTTCTTTTTGTTCCCCTCTCCCGGATCCAGATGAATAAGTTCAGGCCATACAGGAAACATAAATGTCGTTTATTTTGTCCTTATTTCCCCCCCCCCCCCCCTTTTTTTCTTTCCCCTCCCCCTTTCCCCCTTTTTCAAGTCCTTTCTCCTTTCCTTTCCTTCCTATCACCCCACTTCACACAGTGTAACATTCTTATTGAGGATAGAAAATTGCTGCCGCCCATACATCCTTTCCCCTTTCCCTTATTTTTTTTCGTTCCCTTCATTAGATATAGTGGGACATATATCCAGGAGAGAATGCCACTTAGGGCAATTTTTCTTTCTTTTTTCTTTTTTTCCTCCTGTCCCCCCCTCTTTCCTTTTTTAAGTCTTTTTTTCCTCCTTGCCCCCCTTAAGCAGACGTAGAGAGAATAAGGAGAAATGCACTATTGGTGTGGCAAGGATTATTTCCCACTTTTCCTTCTTTCCCTTCCATTTCATTCCTCTCCTTTTTTTTTTTCTTCTCATTTTTTTGATTCATATGGTGTATGAAAGTGATGGGGGAGCTCTCTTTTTCCTCCTCCTTCCGTTTTTTTTTTTCTTTTCTCTCCCCCCCCCCCCCCATTTTTTTTTCCCTTTATGCACATTGCCTTTGCTGCGGGATGATAGGGAAGAAGAATCAAATACTTTCATTTTCCCCTCCTCCCCCCTTTTTCTTCTTTTTCCCCCCCAAATGACTTTTTCCTTCCCCATTTTTCCTTCGCATGATTATTGGAGCATATGCTGTCAATGCTCAATCCTTTTCCCCATACTTCCCCTCCCTTATCCCTTCTTCCCTATGATTTTTCCTTTCCCACTTTCTTGCCTTTTGCCTTTATTGGCGGCCATAAAGGCATCTCAATAAGATGTTCCCCTGTCAGTTTTGTTCCTCTTCATTCCTCCTCCCTCCCCCTCCTTTTTTTCCTGGTTCTCCCTTTTCCAGTACAGCCCTAAACTACTAGGGATGGACTGAATATGTGACACATTCTTTTCTCTCCCCCCTTTTCAGGCCCCCCCCCCCCCCCCCTTTTTTTTTTTCTCAACTGGCTGATTACATGGCACACTACAGGCCTACTTTCTTTTTTTCTTTTTCCCCTTTCCCTTCCCCCCCCCCCCTTCCCCTGTTACCTGTCCCCTTTCACTGGTTTGCAACTTGATGAATCAAAAAACCTTCCATGAATCCCCTACCTTTTTCCCTTCCCCTTTACTTCTCCCTCTTCCCACATCTTCACAATGATTAATTGCGAGAGGTAACACAATCCTTGTATTATTTTCCCCTTCCCCTTTTTTTCTGCCCTCCCACTCTTTTTCCCTTTTTGGGGGGGTTGGAATGATCAACCCCCCCCTCTTTTTTTTCCCTCTTCTTCTTCTCCTCTCCTCTCAGCTAGGCTCTCCTCTGGAGAGAAAACTGTACTCTACCTCTTTCGTTCCTTTTCCCCCCTTTCCTTTCTCTTCCTTATACCTTTCTTTTTCTTTTCCTTTCCCCTCCACCCATTATGGGTTGGCCTGCGATAAGCAGACAAACTGCTGCCTCACCCGCCGCCTCTGTTTTTTTTTCTTCCTTTGTAATTATTCCCTTCTTCCCTGCTTTCCCCGTCATGATGGCAACATGGGGTAAAGGGAGGTGAGAGTTGTCTGTTGCCGTTCCCCCCCCTTTCCCCTCCCGGTCTCCCTTTTCCCTTTCAGGAGAAAATCATGCGGAAGAAACGTTTACTTGTTTCCTTCCCCCTTTCCCCTTCTGTCGCATGACCCCCCCCTCCATTAGTACCTGCTTTTTAGTAGAAAAAAGGCGTACCTGTGCACCGCCCTGGCCCCCTCCCTTTTTTTTTTTTCCTCCCTTTTGCTGGTCTCTCTTTCCCCCTCCATCACCTTATTTGTGTGAACGGAGGGAAGATGATGAATTTTTTTTTCCCTCCCCTTCCTTTCACCTTTTTATCCTTCGAACTTATGTAAATAGTACACCCTCTCCCCTCTCTTTTATCTCCCATCCCCCATGTCTTTCCTGTGGGCATGGATGGTATGGATTGCACCCTCCATTACACCCCCCCTTTTCTTTTTTCCTTTCCCCCCTTACGATTTTTTTTTTTTTCTCTAGTTACAAGTCAGTTCCAATGGGTAGCAGGGGGTATGGAGTCAAACAAGGACACCGCTTTTCTTTCCGCATTCGGTTTCCCTTCCCTTTCCCCCTTCCTTTTTTTTTTCTTTTTTTTCTTCCTTTTTTCTCTTTCCCCCTTCCCCGCACTTAACCAAAGGTTTTGCATAATGAATGATAAATCAATGACATCATGTGTAATCCTGCGCTCTCTTTTTTTTTTCCCCTTACCCCCCCTTTTCCCCCTGCTTTTTTTCCCCCCCCCTTTCCCAGGCCTATATTCTGTTGTTGAGCAGAAAGGGGGTCATGGCTTTTTTTTTCCTTCCCCACCGTTCCTAAAATGGAAGAATTACACGATGAGTAGACCCTTCCCTCTGTCCCTTTTTCCTTTTGTCCCCCCCCCCTCTTCTCTCTTCTCCTGTAGGTTTTTTCTCTCTCCCCTTCTCCTATCTTAAAGGGGTAAAGATGAATGTAAGCAGCCTGTGAGTAAGTTGCTCTTCCCCCCCCTTTTTCCCCCCCCCCCCCCCCCCCGTACCCCTTTCCCCCAGAATTCAATCAAAGATGAGTGATAGTTTAACATTCATTTACCCGGATTTTTTCTTTTTTCCCCCCTTTTCGTGGTTTTTTTTTTTCCTTGGGTGTATCAGCATGTCACATGAAAGTTGGGATAATAATGTAAGGGATGCAGGTCGTTTTTTTTTTTTCTTTTTTTTTTTTTTTTTTTTTTTTTTGTTGTTTTTTTTTTTCCTTTTTTTTTTTTTTTTTTTTTTTGTGTGGGCGGCAGGGTGGTGATGTTCAGCAAAGTTGCAACCTACGGTTCCCCCTTCTCTGCCCCTCTTTTGACCCTTTTTTTCCCCTTCTTCACTTCCATTAGTCGTAGGGTGCAAGTGGTAATGCAGCAAGTTATAGCCCACCCCATTTTCTTTTTTTTTTCTTTCCCTCCCCCCCCTCCTTTTCCCCTTTTTTTTTCCTTTTTTCCTTCTTGCCCCCCTTAAATGCCCAAAATGAGCATAAGTGAGATTGACACACCTATGTGTGCACTAACCCTGCTCCCTTCCCCCTTTTTTTCTTTTTTTCTTCCTCCTTTCCCTGACCTTTTCTTTTCCTCTTTTTTCTTTTCCCCCCCCCCCCCCTTCAGGGCAAAATTGAATAGTTTAACATCATATGAGGATATAAACTGTCCTTTTCTCCTCATTCTTCTTGTTTTTTTTTTTTTTTTTTTTTTCCCCTTTCCCGCTTTTTTCTCCTTCCCCAAAATATGCAGCCAAGAATCAGGCTTATGCAAAATGCCGATTTCCTCGTTAATCCTCTTTTCTTTCCCCTTCTTCCCTTCTTTTTCCCCCTTCTTTTTTCAATGACCTTCCTTTTTTTTCAACCTACCGCAGCAAATGGCAATGTGGAATCCATGGAAGTGCTTCCACTGAGAGGTACTGTTTCCTCCGGGTTTTTTCTCTTCCCCCTCTTTTCTTCTGTTTTTTTTCTTTCCTCCAATATGATTCCCACACCAGGATGAATGCACAAAATGTGCTCGATGATCCCACGATTACACTCTCCTTTTCCTTTTTTCCTATTTACTCCTCCCCCTTCAGGTCCCTTTTCCCTCCTGGCCACACCAATAGGCATGGAGCCTGGATTCGCTCTACTTCTGTTCATTTTGCCCCCTTTTTCTCCTCCCCTCCGTTTGCCCTTTCCCCCTGCAGGTTCCTTTTTTTTCCCCGGTTCTCTGCCTGGCTCTGCTGAAAAAACGAGAGCGAATGCATGGCCGCCTCGGCTGCTGCTACACTGCCCCCACTTTTCCCTCCTTCTTCCCCCCCCCTTTTGCCTTCTGACATTCCCCTGCACCATCGTTGTCCGGGAATGACAGGAAAGATCTACCTCAAGCCCCTTGCCCTTTCTCTTTCTTTCCTTTTTTTTCCCCGGTTTCTCTCTTTCCCTTCTTCCTTTATCTTGAGAGGAAAAAAAAACTCTACTTTCATTCTTTGCTCTCTTTTTTTCCTTTTTTTTTTTTTTTGTTTTTTTTTTTTTTTTCCCCCTTCCTCCTTTCCTTTTCAGCTGCATGATACAGTATCAAGGAACAAATGTTTGCCCCTCAATATTGCACCACCCCCCCCCTCTTTTCCCCCTCCCATTGGACCATTTCCTTCCATCATCCTGACCTGGATTTATCAAACTGTATGCTGAAATGCATGATTACCATGCCACTGTCTTCCTCCAATATCCTTTCCCCCCCTCTTTTTCTTCCCCTTGGTTTCTTCCCCCTCCTTCTTTCTTAATTCCGTGAGTGCCAAGTCAAGCACTCTTTACTTAGCTGCTTCCTCCCTTTTTTTTTCCCCCCCCATTTTAATTTTTTTCCTTCTTCCCCCCCCTCCCTTACCCCTTAAGAGGAGGAATAATATATAGTTCAAGCTCCGCTCTCCCCTTTTTTTCTCTCTTCCCCCCCTCCTTCTTTATTTTTTTCTCTTCTAAGTCTCCTAACCTAGTGAAGGAGGAGAGTTTAGGGACTTGTGCACTTCCCTCCCTTTTCCCTCTTTCTTTTTGTACAATCCCCCCTTTTTTTTTCCCCTTTTTTCCCGGCATGATTACAAATGATGTGCATTGCTGGATCATTCTTCTTCCCCCCTTTTTCTTTTTCTTTCCCTCCCCCCCTTCACCCCTCCCTCCCCTTTTTTCATGCTACTCCCCGTGTACTTGGTGAAGGAATATCAAACTGATCACCCCCTTGGTCCCTCATCCTCTTTTCCCCCCCCTCCCCCGGCATTTTTCCTTTCTTTCCTTCTTTTTTCAATCCATACCCATCAGAAAAGGAAAGAATGGATTTTGCAAGCCACAGACTATGTGTATAAATTTCGCTTTTCCTCTCCCCTTTCTTTTTTTTTCCTCTTTTTTACTCTTTTAGTTTTTTCTCTCTTTTTTCGAATCTTATGTAAATAGTACAAAGATGAATCATCATCCTACTTCCCCTTTCCTTTTTCCCCCTTTATGGCTGCTTTTCCCCCCTTCCCTTCCCCCCTTGAAATTTGCAAGTGAGTAAAAGGGGAAGCGTGGTTTCCTCACCCTGTTTCTTTTCTCCACCCCTTCCTTTTTTCCCCCCCCCGGTGTTGCTCTTCTTAACAAGGAAAAAGATGTACTGCAGACAGATGTATACGCAGTTGTCCCGTCCCTTTTTTCCTTTTTTTTTTCCTTTTTCCTCCCCTCCTTCCACCTCACTGTCACAAAGTTTGCTCATGATGATCCCTCCAATGCCCCTCTCCCTTTCCCCCTCTTTTCCCTCTCCCCTCCAGCCTATCTTCTGTCTGTTGAGCAGCAAGGGGGTTATGTCTTCTCTCCTTTCCCTTTTCCTTACCCCCTCCCTCACGATTGGTTAAATGGAAGTTGGGAACCGCGGTGGTCACCTCCTCCCCTCTCCCCTTTCTTCCCCCTCGCTCTTTTTCCCTCCCTTCTCCGTCCTTTGAACGGGTAAGATGCATGTAAGAAGCATGTGAGTACGTTGCTATGCCCCCCCCCTTTTTCTTCCCCTCCCCCATTTTCTAAGTTAAATTAATAAAAGATTCTTGATAGTTTTCCAAATCTTCCCCTTCTTTCCATTTTTCTCTCCTCTTGTTCTTTCTTTTTCTCCGTCCTGTCACATGACCAGTTTTGATATAATAGGGATGCATGGCCTTTTTTTCTTGTCCTCCCCCTTTTCTTCTCCCTTTCCTCCCAGCTTTTTTTTCCCTTTCGCCCTTCTTTCCTTCTCTGAAAAAGTGCAATAGTCTGTAGGTGCCAGTGGTATGCCGCCAGTTCCTCCCCCCCCCCCCCTTTTTCCCCTTGAAGTCCTTCCTTTTTTCCGGCCTAATATTAGTTTCTTGCGTACTAGGGCAAAAACCTGTAAAGCACAGCCGCTCGGTTTTGCTCTTGCCCCCCTTTTCCTCTCTTTTTTTTCCTTCTCATTTTCTTTGAATTTTTTTTCTTTTCCCCTTTTCTTCCGCCCATCCGGCACAGCAAATAGTTGATGCCAATATTCGGCAAAATGAATAGTTTTAACATCATCTTGAGGTCTGTTTTCCCTTCTTCTTCTTCCACTCCCTCCTATTATGTGTTTTTTTTTTCTTCCCCCCCCCCTCCTCTCTCATAGTTTCTGTCATATTGAGGACAAAGTCATTGAGTATATGATGGCACCAGTATTGTTCTATGTCTTTTTTTCTTTTTTTTCTTTCCCCTTTAAACTTTTTTTTTATCCCCGTCGTGCTTCTACTGAGAGGGTAAGGCTTGAATCAGGAGCAAGGTGTGCATGCTCCTGGTTTTTCTTTTTTCCTTTTTTTTCTCTCTTTAACCCTCCCCTTCCTTTTTCCTTCTTCCACTCTCCTTCCTTTTTCTGTCTTCTTCCCTCCCCCCCCCCCCCTCTTTCCCTCGCCTTGGAATGATCTCTACTTCGCGTCATTTTGCCACGTCATATACCCCTGACTTTTTCCCCCCCTTTTTCCTCCCCTTTCAACTTTTTCCCCTTTTTTTTCCCCCATTCTTGCATTCTATCCTGGATATGATGTCACCCCCTCTCTACTTCATTCCTCGTCTTTTTTTTTCCCCCCCCCCCCCCCTATTGGCCCCCCCACCCCTTTTTTTGCCCCAATTTAATCCTCAATAGATGGTAAAACGGTTCAGTTTGGGACGAGGCATGCCATAAAATGCCACATCTTTTGTCCTTTACTGCCCCCCCTTTTATTTCTCTGCTAAACCCTTTCTCCTCCCCCCTTCCTCTTTCTGTCCTGACTAGGGCAGGAAAGGAGGTAAGCGTGGATAATTGATCTGACAAAAAACCTTCTACTTTCCTCTCCTCTTCTTTTTTCCCCCACCTCTTCTCACTTTTTCCCCCCCCTCTTCCTTCCTACAGTCTAAAGTTTAACAAACAGGTTTTTGCCCTCAATATGTGCCCCCCCCTCCCCCCCCTCCCCTTTCTTCCTTTTTCCCCTCCCCCCCTTTTCTTCCCCCCCCCCCCCCTGTATGTGAAAGGAATGTCAAAATGCCACAAAGAGTCCTCCAATCCGACTTTCCATTTCTCCCCCCTTTTTTTTTCCCAATGATTTTCCTTTTTCTTCCCTCCTTTGCTTTATTTCCCTTTCCTTGATGGACAAGGACAGCAGCTTACTTGAGCGCTGTCTGCCTTTTTTTTCCCTTTTTTGCTTTTTCCCTCTTCCCTTTCATGACTATATATAGTTAGATCAGATATAAAGAAACGCTCCCACTCTAAATACAAGCCTCTCTTTTCCCTCCTCCTTTTTTTTTCCTTCTGTTTCCTTTTTCTCTTTTTCCCTTTTTCCCTTCCCTACCCATTAGGGGTTGCTGAAGAAGAATTGAAACATTGCTGTCAACAGACAGAAGATAGCTGGTCATTTTTTTTTTCCTTCCTTCTTCTTTCTCCTCCCATCGTTCTTTCCCCCCCCCTTGACATTTTGTGAGAGCTGGTAGTGAGTGCTAATCATCTTGTATATACTATACCCCCCCCCTTTCTTCTCTCCCCCCCCTTTTTTTTCTCCCCCCCCCCTTTTAGACCCTTTTTTTTTTCCCTTTTTCCTTTCTTCCCCCACTGATAAAACCATTTTGAAACCCTCCTCCTCCCTTCCCTTCTTCCTTCCTTTTTAGTAACCAAGGCTTACCTGTGACAGCACTGTGCCCTCTTTTTCCCTCCTCTTTTTTTCAGCCCTTTCCCCCCCCTTTCTTTTGCACCGTAGGAAAGATGGATGAAGCGGTGTACATTACATAAGCTTCTAACCTCTTCTTTTCCCCCTTCCTTTTTTCCTCCCCCCCCTAGCTCCCCTTCCCTCCCCCTTCTTTTCCTTTGCATGAGGTCTGGAGTGCACAATCCACTTACACCCTTGCCCCTTCTTGCCAGTGCTTTCTCCCTTTTTTTGGATTTTTTTTCCTTCCTATAGTAAAAGGAAGGGGAAAAGGGGTTCTCCGTGTGTGTGCCTTTTCCCTCCTCTTGGGTACTTCTCCCTTGTCTTGCTCGGTATCTAGAACAGGGTTTCTTTTCTCTTTCCCTCAGACCTTTTCTTTCCTGCTTCCCCCCCCCCCTCACTGAAAGAATGTGTAATTCATGCCATTGAGAGTGCGCCTTTTCCTTTTTCCTTTCTTCCCCCCCCCCTCTTCCCCCCCCCCCCCTTTCACCAGCACTATATATTGTCGTTGAGCAGCAAGGTGGTCATGCTTCTGGCATCCCCCCTCCTTCTTTCCTCCCCCCCCCTACCCCCCTACATTGGAAGTTGGAAAGGAACACTCGGTTTCCTTCCCTTTTCTTTTTTCTCCTTCTCCCCCTTTTAGCTTCTTCCAGTGGTAAGATGAATGTAAGCAGCCTGTGAGTAAGTCCTTCCCCCCTTTTCCCCCCCTTTTCCCCCCCCCCCTTTTTCTTTTTTTCTCAAAGAAAGAGTGCTTGACTTGGCCTTTTTTTAACCTCCCCTTTTCCCTTCTAATTTTCAAGCTGTGAAAAGGGAAGATAGTTTGCTGTATAGCCTGTCCCTTTTTTTTTTCTTTTCTTCCGTTTTCTTTTTTTCCTCCGGGATGCATGGAAGAGGGGTGATGTCCTCCCTTTTTTCCCCCTTTTCCCCTTCTTTTTTTTTCTTTCCCCCTTCCTTTCGTAATGCAGCTGCAAAAGTGCCCTCTCCTTTCTTTTCCCCTTTTCCCCTTTTCCTCTCTCCCCCCTTCCGTCCCCAGCGAACGCTAGAAGGTTTTTGGCATAGCAAGGAGAAAGATGAATCATTTATGCCCCCCTCTTCTTCCTTTTCCTCGTTTCCCCCTGGCTTTTCCCCCCCCCTATGTGGCCAAGAACCAGGCTCAATGCAAGGTGCTCTTGAAGGGGCCTTCCCCTCCTTTCTTCCCCTTCCCCCCCAACAGTTCCTTTTTTTTTTTCTTTTAAAGAAAAGAGTTTTATGCCCATATTCCTTTCCTTCTCCCCTTCTACTCCCTTTTTCTTTTCCCCTTCTTCCTTGCCATTATGTGGCCAAGATTGGAGATGAAAAAAAGATGCAGCCAAGGAATCAGGGCTTCTTCCCCCCCCCTGCTTCCCCCCCTTAATTTTCCTTTTTTCCCCTTTCTTTTTTATATGAATGGGCAAAATGAAGCAGAAGTATTTCCTTACCCCTCTATACGCCAGCAGAAAAGGGAAAGTGCACAATGTCAGTGCTTTTCCTGCCTTCTTTCATTCTTTTATCTGATTTTTTTTTCTCGCGAGAAACAAGCAGTGATAACATATGATCCCACCCTTTTCCTTTTTCTTTTCTCTTTTGGACCATTTTCTCTTTTTTTCCTGTAGGAGAGTGAAGGAAGCCTCCAAATAGTGTTACTTGTTTCCCTTTTTTCTTCCTATCCCCTTTCTCCCCCCTTCTGGCCATTTAAAAGATGTAATCGGAAGGTGGCATTAAGCCGATTCTTGGTGCCTCTTGTTCCTTTTTTTCCCTCTCCCTCGACTTTTTCCCTTCTTTTTTTGAGAGCAATGCAATATGATGTTAACACTATTCCCCTTCCTTTTTTTCCCCCCTTCCCTTTTCCCCCTCTCTGACATGAAAGGCACAGCGGTGGGCCGTGACATGACTTTAAACTATTCTCCCCTTTTCCTTTCCTTTTCCTTTTTTTTCCCCCCTCAGTCCCCGCAAGAAAGACGAGGGAGGGACTGAATAGGCATGACCTTATCCTTTTATCCCCCTTCTCCCCCCCTTTTTTCCCTCTTACACCCCCCCCTTCCTTCCCCCTTCCCTACAGGGATAATTGCATTTTCAGCTGCATTACTACCTCCCCCCCCCCCCCTCCCTCAACTCCCCTTTCCATTTTCCCCCCCCTACTGGTTGCAAATTGATGAAATTCAAAACCTTCCCCTTCATCCCTTTCTTTTCCTTTTCTCCAAAGTCCCCTCCTCCCCCTCTCTTGAGAGGGGCACAGCTGCACACCTTATCATGGCTTCTTTTTCCCTTTTAAACCCTTTGTCTTGCCAGTCAAGCACTCTGGAATTGAGCTGCTGTATGATTGTGGGGGTTTTTTTTTTCCTTTTTTTTCTTTTCCCAGGAGGCCTCTTTCCCCGTGCCCCTCAAGGACAAGCGCCAGATAACTCCCAGCTCTGCTCTCCCCCCCCTTTCTTCTTTTTTCCAGCTTTTCTTTTAGTGAGAGGGAGGGACATTGGGCATGCCCTACCCTTTTTCCCCCCCCTTTTCCAGAATCTTTTTCTTTTGTTTTTTTTGTCCCTGGAATGGGAGGAAAGTAAGGTACCCAGTCTCACTCTCCCACTGGCCTTCCCCCTTTTTTCTCCCCCCCTTTGATTCCCCTTTTCTTTTCCCTCCTCCTCTTGTTTATCATAATCTTACCCCCCCCTCCCCCCACCCCCTGTCCTTGTCCTGAGACACTGTGCCAGTAACCTTTTTCCCCCTCTCCCCCTTTACACTCCTTTCCCTCTGCCTCTACTGCAAAAAGAAGATCTTGTCCCATATCCCCCCCTTTCCCTTTTTCTCCCTTTTTCCTTTTTTTCCTTCCCCTCCCTCCCTCCCCCTGCCTGTGCATGGGGCTTTGTAAGGACCAGAAACTCTGTTGTATAAACTTTCGCTTTGACCACCCCTTCCCTTTCCTCTCTCCTGATGTATCCTCCTTCTCCCACTCTTTCCCCAGATTCATCATTTATTGAATGATTGCACAATCATAATAGTGAATTTCATTTCTATCCCCTCCCCCCTCCTTTTTTTTCCTTTTTTTTTCTTTTCTTCCTTTTCCTCTTTTTTACTAAAAGGCCTGTTAATATGGGATTGGGTCGGTGATTCTGGTGGGCCCCTCCCCCTCTCTTTTTTTTTTTTCCCCTTTTTTCTTCTCTGATGTATACTGCAGTTGTCCAGGCCAAGGTGCCCCCCTTTTCTCTTTTTCTCTCTTTTTTTTTCTCGTAGTCTTTTTTTCCTTCCCCCTCCCCCATGTAACAAAGGTTTGCATCATGCATGCTCTTTTCCCCCCTTTTCCTTTCTCCTTTTGAATCCTCTTCCTTTCCTTTTGGTCCCAACCAGGGACCAGCCTATTTTCTGTCTGTTTTTTCCTTTTTTTTTTTCTCTTTTTTTTTTCCAGACTCCCCCCCCCCCCCCCTCCCTTTCCTTTTTTAACAAAGAGGGGAAATCCTCTCCTTATAGACTACCTCTTCATCTTCCCTTTCTCTTTTTTCTCTTTTACCCCTTCTCCTTCAGCAGCCTGTGAGTACGTGCTATGGCCCCAAAGGGGTAAAAGGTTGATAATTTCCCCCCCCTCTCCCTTCTTGACCCTTTCTTCCTTTTTCCCCTCCCCTACCACGGATGGGTGAACACTAAGACAAAGGATAATGTTCAAGCTGCTGCCAAGGGCAGATAGGTTGCTGTCATCTTCCCTTCTTCTTTTCGTGTTTTTTCCCTCCTTTTTTTCTTTTTATGCATGGAAGGTTGATGGAATCAAAGTTGCACCAGTAATTTTCCTCCTTTTTTTCCATTTCCTTTTCTTTCCCCTTTCTCTTATTATGAAGCTGAAAAGTGCAATTAGTCTGTTCTTCCTTTCCTTTCCTTCCCCAAAATCCCCTCTTCCCTGTTAGAAGGTGGTTGGGAACGATCAAGGATAAAAGATGCATCCCCCCCTATTTCCCTTTTTCCCCCACACCCTGTAATGAAAAAGGAAGCGAAGGTTGGAGCTTGACCCCCTTTTCCCCGACTTTTTCTGTCATGGGAGATAGTCTGTCTTCTTTCCCTTTTTTTACTGTCAGACTAGGACAAAAATGAACAGTTTAACATCTTATGAGATGAACTTGATGCTCCCCCCCCCCTTTCCCCTTCTTTCCCCTTTTTCTCCTCTTCCCTTCCTTAGATATAGTGGTTTTTTTTTGTACATCAATCCAGGATAGAATTCCCCTTCCCTTTTCTTTTATTTTTCCCTCTTTAATCCTTTTCCTTTCTTCCCCCTTGAAGCAAGGAGTAGAGATTTTTTTTTCTCCCTTTCCCTTTCCCCCTTCAATATCTTTTTCCCTTCTATGAGAGTGTAATGATTGAATAAGGAGCAACGGTGTGCATGGATCATGGTTTTGCTCATATGTTTATGCCCTTCTTTTCCTTTCTTTTCCCTTCAGTGACCCCTTTCCGCCCCCCCCCCCCCCCCCCCCCCCCCCCCCCTGCTTGTAAAGAAGTACACTCATAATAGAAGCACTGCCCATTGCTTCCCCCCCCCTCTTTCCCCCCCCCCTTGGAACCCCTTCCCCTTGCTCATTTTTTTCCCCCGTATATACAAATGACTTTGCCAAGTCATATCCCCCCCTTTCCCCCTCTTTCTCTTTTTTTGTCCCCTTTCCCTTTCTTTCCACACTCTATCTAATTCAGTCCTAGGCATGAGGATAAACGGGCACTTTTATACCCCCCACCTCTCCCCCCCCCCCTTTTCTTTTCTTTCCCTTGACTTCTTTTCCCCCTCCATGAAGATGTGAAACGGGGAAGGGGGGGGAAGAGGAATGACTTAAACTGCACCCTTTTCCCTCCCCCCCGGGTCTTTTTTTTTCCCCTTTTCTCTGCATGCATGGAAGGGGGGGGAAAGAAGACAAGCAATAAATAAGGTTGATGTCCTTTTCTTCTCCCCCACCCCCCCGGCGATTTTCCTCCCTGCGTGTCGGAACAGAGAGAAGGCTTGTCCGTGATCTCCCCCCCTTTTTTGGATCCCTCCCTCCTGCACTTTGAATGAGGAAGGAAGAGACAGTCTCCAAGTTTCCCCCCCCTTCTTCCCCCCCTATCTTCCCCTTTTCTTGCAAAAAAACTGTGCCTTTTTCTCCCCTTCCCCATATTCCCTCTCCTTTTTTTTCTCCCCCCTTCCCCACATAGTCATAAATAAGAAGTTAAATTTTCAAGGTTCCTGATTATTACATCCCCTCTTTCTCTTCCCTATTTCTTTTCCCCCCCCCCCTTTCCCAATCACTTACTTTGAGCTGATGTATGGAATGTGGGGGGGGTTGTGAACTTAATCCACACCTTTTCCCCCCCCATTTTTTTTTCCCCCTCTTTCTCCCCCTTCGGCCCCTCCCTTCCTCCCCCCTGCTTCTTTTAAAAGACTGTAGATAAAAAGGGAATCTACCTTTAGTCACTTTTTTTACCCCCCACTTCTCTCCTTCCTTTCAAGTGTAGGAAAGAGGTTAGGGACCTTTCCCCCTCTGTCGGGTCTCCCCCCCTGGCTGACCCCCCCACTTTTTTCTTTTTTTTCCCCCCGGTTAATGGATTTGTCACATGGGCTTTTTTTTTCTCCCTTCTTCAACTCCTCCCTCTTTTCTCCCCCCCCCCTTTGTTAAATTTATGTGAGGTCGTGTCGTGTTGCTCCCTTCCCTTTCCCATCTCCTCTCCAAAGGCTCACCTTTGACTGGACACCCCCTGAAGCCCTTTCCCCCCTTTCTCCCCCCTTTGCCATGACTTGGACTAAGAATGCAAATACTCTTCTTGTCCCATTCTTCCCATCCCTCTTCCCTTCCTGTCAATTTCCTTCCTTTTCCCCATGGCTATCGTGTATAAACTTGAGATTTGAAAGAGACAAGAGATCACTATTATGCTGTCCAGTCTTCTCCTTTCTTTCCTTTTTGTTTTTTTTTCTCCTCCTTTCACATCCGAATAGGGAGGGAAGGGTAGAGTTAAAGATATAAAGTTTATAAATAGTCTGATGGCTTTGCCCCCCCTCCCTTTTTCCCTTTCCCTTTTCAGCCCTTTTCTCCCCCCTTCTTTTTTCCCTTGGGCCCCGAAGATTAGTGGAATTCATAGTAAAGTGTTAATGTTCAAATGGGTTATCATTTTGATCCTTCCCCCCTTCAGCCTTGCCTCCCTTTCCTTTTTTCCTACCGGAATAAGGGAAAATTTTTTTTCCTTTGCTTTTTCCCTCTTCGTGGGTTCTCCTCCCCTCCGCGGCTACGGGGGGGTATATATTCTCCCCCACCCTCACCAAGACCTCAAAACGCGATCACCTGCCTCTCCCCTACCCCCCCTCCCCCTTAGGGGGGACAGAAGGAATGTCCCCCCCCCCCCCCCACTTCTTTTCCTGTAAGCAAAGGCCCTTTCCACTTTCTGATTCCTTGTGGACGGGAACCCCTTTTCCCATGGAACAAAAAGAATTACCCTTTTCCCATGTTCTCCCCACACCCTAGTTTTTTTTTTTTTCGTTTTCTTTTCACCCCCCCCCGGAGACCATTCTTTCCCTTCTTCTTTTTCTGGGAAAGAAACGCACTATCCCCTCTTGAGGCCCTCTCTTTCGTTGAAATCAGCGAAGGAGAGACTAAAGAGTAGGTCCCGTTCTCTTTTTTTCTTTTCCTTGCGGTGTTCTTCTTTTCCTCTCTCTGATTCAGGAAGAGGAAAGGGGTCCTCTTTGTCTTTTTTCCTTCCCCTTTTTCTCCGGGCCAACAAAACCCCCCCCTTTCCCTTTTTCTCAGCATTTCTTCATCCCAAGATTATTGATAGTTTCACATCATCCCCATTTTTTTTCTTTCCTCTAATGGCTTTTCTCCTCCCCTTGATAATGGAAAGTCTTATAGGACTCTGTGGGCATTTTTCTTCTTCTTTTCTTGACATTCCTTCTCTCCATTTTTCCAATGTTCAAGTGGTTGAAGCCAGCATCTTTTCCTCCCCCTTTTGTCCCCCCCCACGCGGGTTCCTTGCCGCTGAAAAGTGCACTTCTTTTTTTTCCTCGCTGGTCTTTTTTGTCAGATCAAGGACAAAAGTAGCTAGTTCTCCCCTTCCTTTTTGCCTTCCCTCCCTTTCATGCATATTAGGACATAAATGTAGTTCTTTTCCCTTTTTCCCCTTTTTTTTTTTTCCCCTCCTTTTTTCCCCTCACCCCGGCTTCAAGCAAGGTGCTATTGAAGGTAGATAGTTCTTTCTTCCCTTTTCTTTCCTTCCACCTTTCTCCGCCCATCCAGGCACAAGCAAATAGTTGGATGCCAAGTCCGGGCCACTTGCCTCTTTTTCCCCCTTTTCTCTTCCCGTTCCTCTTTCACCCTTTCTGCCGCCAAGCATCAGGCTGTAAGGCAAAATTGCAGCTGCATATTTCCGTCCTTTTTTCTTCCCCCTTTTCTTTTTTTTTTTTTCTAAGTCCCTTCCCTTTTT
>Ga0179593_1662666_pt1 | contig 17569 bp, 32 predicted proteins | sample CZODoug2_1_08_16_FD_185931 | JGI IMG/M metagenome (GOLD analysis project Ga0179593, IMG submission 185931) | Vadose zone soil fungal communities from Angelo Coast Range Reserve, California, USA - CZODoug2_1_08_16fungal (PacBio error correction) | ecosystem: Environmental > Terrestrial > Soil >... | reverse complement strand
GCCAAAATTTTGGCGTCACGAATGGTGTTTTTTGTGCCCTACTTTTTTTCCCCCCCCCAAAGCCTTTAATCCTTTTTCCCCCCTCCAATTTAACTTTGCATTTTCGAGGGTTGCCCCCCCCCCTTTGTGTGTTCCGGCCCCTTGGGCTGTTTTTGATCTTTCACCGCATCCTTTTAATGTGCCAATGTTTTCCCCCCCTTTGGGCCTCCCCCCCCCCCCCTTTTTTGGGTTTTTATTAGTTTGGGACAGTGAGTAACCCCCACCCCCTTTTGGGACGCGTGGGGGGTTCCAGTTTTCGGCCCGCCCTCTGACCCAAAACATTCTGCCGTTTGTCTCTGCCGTTTTGTTTTCTTGAAATTATAAGCCTCCGGGTCGTCTTTCGTGGTTTTGGCTTTTCTCGAAAAACTCTTAAAACTGTTGTGCAATTTTTCCTGTCGTTGCGTTTACTTTTTTTTTCACCCCTTTTTTTTGCACCAAAAAATTCCAACCCCCTTTTTTTTTTTTTCCCTAAACCCCAACCCCCTGGCTTAAAAAAATATCTTTCATTTTTCTTTTGGTCGTTCGCAGGGTTTTTTCCGTGGTCTCCTGGTTCCCCCCCCCCCTATTATTTTTTTACACCTTGGGAAAAATCACAGGTTTGTTTGCTTTGGAGATTCCCTTTTTAACTGTGGGACTTGTTTCTCGGGCGAGGTACTTTCTTTTGTGTGGGCACTTTTTCCTCCCTCTTTCTGTAAATGGGGTAACTTTTTTTTTGCGTTTTTGGCCGTCCAGGAATTGCTTAGAAAACACCTTTTTTCACCACCCTTTTCGCGAGTGAATTTTGGTGTTACGCCCCGCTTTTTCCCGGGGGCGTTCCTATCTGTCCCCCTCTTTTTTTTTTTTTTTTCCAAAGTTCCCCCGACCCCCGAGAAGGAACTCCCTGAACCCCCTTTGACCCCCCTGTAAACACGGGTCTCCCAAAATCCATGTATTTTATTCCCTTTTTCTTAGCCCCCTTTTTACCTTTTTCTCGTTTTCAAACCCCCTTTTCGAACCCCCCAAAATCCCACTTCTTGACCCCATGTTTCACCTTCGTCCCCAGAACATTGCCCTTCCCGGGTTTCCCCATTCTCACCGTTTGGCCAACGTAGATGGCACTTTTTGTTTTTTTTTTTTGCCACCCACCCCTTAAACCAACCCTGCGGGCCCCCCCTCTTGGTGGGAACCCAACTTCTTTCCCCCCGTTTTTTTTCGACCAAAAAACAAACCCACAACCAAACAATGTGGTGGCGTGCCCTTTTTATTTTTCCCCCCCCCCCCGCCAAAGTGACACCTCCCCCAACCCTTTTTTCGTCTTTTTTTTTTCCCCCCCTTCCCAATTCTTTTTCGTTGGCGCCAAGAAAATGGTCACCTCCTGGTTGATGTTTGCGCTTTCCCGGTGGGCGGATAACACTTTGGTGTCCTTCCTTTTCTTGTTTTTGATTTTCCGCCCTTCAACACCTTTTGATTCAACTTTTAAAAAGGGCTTTTTTTCGTCAAAAGTTTTGGGTTTGCTGTTCGTCCTAAAAACCAACACAAAACCAAACTTCCCTGGAACTTTCCCCACCCTTCCTTTCCTTTTGTCTCGCGGTTGTTGTCCTTTTCCCACCTTTTTTTCTTTTTTTTTTTTTTGGCAAACCCCCCCGCATCAATACTCTTTTCTGTTTCCGGGGGAGTTGGGTCTTTCTGAGCTTTTTTTTGCAAAATTTTTTTTGAAAGCCACCCACTTTTGTTTTCGCCGTTTCCCAACTAATCGGTTTTTCTCCAAGGAAAAAAACCCGTTTTCCACGGCCTTTTTTCCCAGTTCGAATTCCCCCCTAGTTCGTCAGGGGTCCCTTTTTTTTTTTTTAGTTAATATTTTTTTCCTTGTTCTCAGTCCCTTTTCCAACTTATTCCTCAGAGAGGGCAATTACACCCCCCCATTTTTTTTTCCCCCTTGGGGACCATCTTCTCGGGCTTCTTTTTCTTTTTTTTTTCTTCGGGCCTGTTTTTTAAATGGGTAAACTAAAAAAAAGTGGTCCCTTTCTTTTTCTTCTCCCCCCCCCCCTAGGGAAGGGGCCATTGTAACAGGTGAGGTCAGTTTTTGTCGTTGGACTTTTTCCCATCGGATCCTTTTTTAGCGGGTAGGGCCTGCACCTTTACCATTTTTTTTCTTGAGATTGTCCCTAGGGGTTTTTTTGGTTTTCCCCTCCTACACGTTGCGGGTTAGACCCTTTTTTTCACCTTTTAGAATTTTTTTTTCCCCTCCCTGCCTCCCACCTCTTTTCTCACACCGTTGTTTCCTCCTGTTTGGGACAAAATTTTGTGTACCACCAAAAACAAACACCCCCCCTCACCGTCTTCCAAGTTCCTGGTCTCTTTTTTTTTTTTTTTCCTCAATCTCACAAATTGTTCCCCCCCCTTTTCCCCCCAACCCCTCCTGCCCAGTCCGATTTAAGAGGTGGGTCAAACCTTTCCCTTTCCCCCGTGTCCCTTCATTTTTTCAAAGGGTTGCAAAAAATCCTTTTCCATTGGAGAATTCTATAGGAAACCTTCTTTTCCCTGATTGTTTCCCCCCAACCCCCTGTGAGCCCTGCCTTTCACCCCCCCCCCTTTTGTGGTCGGTTTGCTTTGATGCCCCCCCCCCCCAGCTTTGACCCACATCAAACCAACGCTTTCCCTTTCCCACTATTTTTTCCTTTTTTGGGTTTGATGCTACCATTTTTTCCCCCTTTTTCGTTTTTCCGGGCTTTAAGTATTTTTTTTTTTTAGTAGTCCCCACGCCGAGCTTTTGGTTTTTCCCCGATATTTCTCCTTTTTGCCCCCACTCCCGTTTCCGCTGGTGCCCCTTGCCCCAACGCCCTTTTTTTCATCTCCCCATTTCCCCCCAAGTTTGTGGGGTTTTTTCTTTTTTTGGGTGATGATGTTCAAGTTTTTTTTCTTGATTTTAATTGCGTACCCAGTGTTTTTCTTTTTTTTTCTCACCAATATCTCCCCCCCCCGTGGGAAAGTCCCTCTTTGGCCTTTGGTTTTTTTTTTTGGAACCGTCCAACCCCCTTTCCCCCCCAAGTGGGAGCCCCCCACACCTTTTTTTTTTTTTTTTGCATCCCACCACCCCAATACGGAAAGCCCACCGGCGCCTTTTTTTTTCCTCCCCTCCCATTGGCTTCCCGGTGCCACCGACCCCCCCAAAATAGCCTTTTCAAGTCTTTTGGGTTTTTTTTCAGCGCAAAAAGGGTGACGACAGTATCTTGTTTTTTAAGCGGTGCCACACCCCCACTGTTTTGCCAACTGAAAGTTTTTTTTTCAAGTTGTTGTTTGGCCCCTGTGGGACAATGTTTTTCCAAACCTCTCATCGTCAAGCGGAGTTTCTTTGGCTTTTTTTTTTGCGGTAAAAAACCCCCAATTATAGGAACTTCGCAGGAGGAGGAACCCGGTCTTTCCGTGATCCCTTCTTTCGTTTTTTTTGTTTACCTGTTACTCCCCCCTGGAGTTTTTGGTAGATAGGCGCATGTGGGAACATCCCCTCGGGACCCCTTTATTTGGCGTTTAGGTTTTTCGGACTTTCCCCATTGAGGTTCCCCTTTCCCCAAGTGGATCACGCTTTCTGTCTGTGAAATCTTTCAAGAGTTTATTCACCCAATTCTTGCACCCTTCTCCTTTTCGTTGGAACTCTGCCTTCCCCATATTTCGACCCCCCCCCCTACCGGACAAAACCCCCCAAATTCTTTTTCTGTTTCCCTCCCAATCCAGAGCCCCATGTCCCAAACACCTCGGTTTTTGGTTTTTCCTGATACCACCAAAGGGGGGGTTTTGTTTGCCTTTTACTTTTTTTTCTTCTCCCTTTAGTTCATTCCCCTTGATATTTTTCCGTGGTTTCATCTGCGTTACCTTACTCCCTTCCGTCCACTTTTCGTCCCGGGCGTCTTTCAACCCCACTTTTGCCTGATTTTTTTTTTTCTGTGTCTGTCAAAAAACCGGGGGTCCTTCTTTTGACTTTTCGTCCCCCTGTTTTCACTACCCCCAGGATCTCATTTTAATTGGCGTCTTTTTTGCCCACCCGGAACTTGGCCCAAAATTTTTCTAGTCCCCCCCCCAAAAAGCCTCCTGTTTTTCCCACCCCCCCCCCGAACCGGGGAACAGGTCTTGATCAGGTTTCACCAGGGCGATCTCTAGCCGAATCTGTTGTTTTCTTTTCCAGGTCTTTCCTCCAAATCGAACCCCCGACCTTTCTTTTTTGCAGTTTTGCGCCCTCCAAAACAAAAAACCACTCGATTCCTGCGTTTGCTTTGCTGACTACTTGTGCGTTAAACCACCCGTTTTCTTTTAAAATTTTTTCCCCGCCCCCACCCTTTATGTTTTTTTCTGGAATTCAGTTTCCAGATAGCTCTCAGCGGCGGGTTGTTTTCAGTTTGCAGCCGGTTCCCTTTTGCCACTTCTTAGTTTTTTAACTTGTTTTTCCCCTTTTTTTTCCACCCATTTCCCCCCTGTAATCCTTTTGTTTTTCTGACTTTTCCGTCGACCCCCGACGGTTTTTTTCCTTGGAGAAATGTTTTGGGGGCGCTTCCCGGCCGCTAAAAACCAATCCCTGGTGCCCTGAGGTTTGTGATTTTCCTCTCGTTCCTTTTGAGGTGTCGGCCAAGTGACTTTTTTTTTTTCCTTTTTTTGGAACTCTTGACCCCATCGGGCTTTTACCCCTTTTTAACCACTTTGGGACCATCTTTCTGTGGCTGCTTCCTTTCAAATTTACTATTTCGGCAACTATTTTTCTCCCCCCAGTCCTTTTCCCAGTCCCCAATTAGCGATGTGTGGTCCCCCCACCCCCCCCGTTCCCCCCCAACGGCCCATCCTTTCTGGTTTGGCCCGAGACCTCCTTCTTTGCCGTGTTCCCTTTTTTTCCCCACACAACAACCCACATTTTTTTTTTTTTTATTTATACCTTGGATTTCTATTATATTGTGCTTTAGGTACCAATTTTCAAAAACTGCCCCCGTTCCGCAAGTCCCCATTTTATTTCATGTGAAGTGGTAATTTTCAACAGTTGGAAACTTCCCGGGTTTCCCTCAACTGGGACCCCCCTAAGGGTCACCATTCCCCCCTACTGATTTTCCCCACTTTGTTCCCTTTTTAAGCCCCTCAATTTTTTTTTTTTACCATTATAACTTTTCCCCCTCCCCCAGACAGACGACTTTGGTCTCAACCCACCCATGGTTTTCAGAGGTTCGATTCTTTCCCTCATCACCTTTTTGATCCAAAAGCGTGGTACACGGTGGTCCCCAATTTTGCCCCCCGTTTTAAGGGAACCCCCAATTTTTCCCAAGCCGTTTTGGGACAGTCTTTTTTCTTAACCAGTTTCATGGACCCCTTTCCCCTTGGTTTGGTCTTTTTTTGAAAACCTTTCCCCTCCCCAGTTGGCTTTCAGGCCCCCCCATTCCCTCCCGGCTCGTAAATTTCCGGGCAAGTTTCCAATTTCCGGTTTTTTTGGGGGAACTACAGGACTCCCCCATCAACCTCCCTCTGTTTTTCCTTTTTTTTTTTTTCTTCTATTTTTCTTATTTTTTCCCCTTTCCTTAAGTTTTTTTCAGACCCTTTTGGGCCTTTGACGACATTCTCCAGTTCTTTTCTTTTTTTCCCACGGTTTCCTTTGCCTTATTTCCGCTTCTGGACCAACCCTGTCCCCTTTTTTTTTTGTGGCCCAACTCGGGCCTTTTTCCCCCCCCCCTGGGCCACTTCCCCCCTTTTTGATTTAATTCGTAAACCCCCCCCCCCCCCCACTGCCCTTCAATTGTGTCCTTCCCGATACAAAAACAAACAACCCTCCTTTTCTGTCCCCTGTTTTTTTTTTCCGTGATGGGTTTTGCGCAACAAACTTGGGCCTTTTTGTTTTAGTTTGTTCTCCCCCCCCGTTTTTTTTTCCGGTCCCCCCTCGCCACCCCCAACCCCCCCTTTTTCGCGTGTCCCCCCAGCCTCGGTCTTTATTTTTTTTTTTCCCTTTTGGAAAACTGTGAGGAAAGTTTTTTCTGGTTTTCCCGTCCTTTCCCCTGAAGCAAATTTTCCTCCACCCCATTCATTTTTCTGCTGGCCGTTTGAGTTTTTTTTGTGTTTTCCCTCTTTTCCCTGCAACCGTAACAAAAACTTCACCCTTCCTTTTTTTCCCAAAAAACTAGTTACTTTTTCCTTTGTTTTTTTTTGGGACGTTCTTTTAAGGTTTTTTTGGAGTTTTTGTCTTTTTTTTTTGGGTTTTGGTTTTTGGTCCTGGCAATATATCGTGCATCAGTTTAGGCGCCCTCAGTTTCTTTTTCTTTTCTTGGAGCCCCCACGGTTTTTTCACCTTTTTGTCCCACGGAGGACGTTTGGCCCTAGGTGTGTCCTGTGTTGAAGGTTTTTTTCGTTCTTTTTCCTGTTTTTTGTTTGAAAGTTTCTGCGGAACCACGTGGAATCTTGCTTTCTTAACCAGTGACTTTTGCAGGCCATCATCTTCCTTTTGAAAGAATTCTTCCGGGTCTGCCTTTTTTATTAATTTTCCCCCCCGGTTGTCTTTTCCCCCATAGTTTGAAAATCGTTTACTTTTTTTGCCCCCAGATTTTTTCACGGAAAATCCTGGTTTCCCCACAGCCGGCCTCCCCCGGGTCGATTCTTGTTACGGTTGCCCGGGTTCTTCCGTTTCCCCAACCCCCCTTTCCTCCTGGTTTTCGGTCCCAATCACCCCTTTATTTTGTTCCTTGGTTTTTTCCCCAAAAAAACCCAGCATTTTGGCTTTCACCAAAATTTCCCCGACACCGACGTTACTGGTCCCTCTTGTGCACCTTCCAACAACCCCCCCCGCTTTCCGGCGCTCCCTTTTTTCCAAAACCCTTGCAGCCCTTCGAACAAAAAAAACTTTAACTGGGGCGTGTCCGTAGTTTGGTATACCAAATCACAAAAAGCGTTTTTCCCCCAACCTTTTTTCAGCCCCCCCTTAGTCTGACCCAAACCACCCCCTTTTTTTGACCTCTCCCAATATACTGTTTTTTGCCACTTTTTGTTCCTTTTGCCCCCCCCTTGGGGGGACCCTTTGGTTTTGGCGGCGTTTCTTTTTCAAGTCCTCCCTAATTACGGGCAACGACGTTTTCCCTGAACCCAAACCGTTTTGCTGAAAAACCCCCGGGGTAATGAAGTGGGGTTTTTTGCCCCCGCCCAGATTTCTTTTTCCCCTAAACCCCCCCCAAAAACTTTTCTTAAAATTGTGGTCCCCTCCCTTTTTCGCCTTTAAATAACAGACAAAGTTCTGTCCCGATTTTCCCCCCTCCCTGGACTCTTCTGGTTGAGGCAAAAAATTTCCCTTCCTGTTTTTTCTTTTCCCCCCCCCCACCAGATTTTCACCCCCCTTTTCTTGCGTCCCCCCCCACTGGCCGTTCCGGCCTTTTTTGAAAAAAAAAACCCCCATTTCGGTTTTGCTCAATCCCTTCCTTGGGCTGGACCTTTCACGGTTTTTTGGTTAATTTTTTTTCTTTTCTTTTTTGACCCTCCCCCCCCAAAAATTTTTTTTTTTCATTTCTACCTTTTCCAGTACCGGGGTACGGCAAGCTCATTCCCCCCCCTTAACACTTTTTTTTTTGGTCATTCCTCCATTCCTTTTATAACCTTCCCCCTGTTTTTTTCCCCTGGCCTTTTTTCTCCTTTCGTGGACCTTGGGTAACAATGCCCCCCTGACTTTATTCTACTTATTCCCCCCCTTAGTTTTTCTTTTTTTCCTTAGGTTTGAGTTCGAGGTATGGGTCCTGGGCGGGACGGTTGCCCCATAGTCCGCGGCATTTCACCCCACCCGTCTGACAATTTTTTTCTCCCTTTTCGACCCCCCTTTACCCTAGGCCTTCCCAGAGGTTTTTTTCCAGGTCCTAAAAAGGTCCTTTGAAGTCTTTCGAGGTTTTTTATCCTTCCCCCATTTGCTTTCTGACTTTTCCCCCCCCCGTTTCTTCAACCCCTTTTGGTTTGACTTTGTTAAAAAAAAACTTCCACTTCCATTTTTTTTTTTTTCCCCAGGCTCCGTTTTTTGTCCTTGGCCACCCCTCTATAATTTTAACCAAATTTTTTTTTTTGACCCCCCCCCAGGTTCAAAAAACCCCCCCCAACCAAAAAAAACCAAACACCCCATCGACCTTTCTTTTTTTGATTTCGTTTTTTTTTTTGGGCACAAACCAACAACCTTTTTTCCCCCTTTTTTTTGGCCCCCCCCCTGTTTGAATTCAACAAGTTTCTTTTTTTCTGGTATCCACCCTTTGTTGCTGGGTTTTTTTTTTTCCCGAATTTTACACTGCTTGACCTCCTCGTTGCACCCGATTCCTCACCCCCCCCCAAGTTTTATTGAAAGCTTTAACCCTTTTTGGGTTGACCGGGGTGATGCAAAAGCTGCCCCCAAAAAACCCCCCCCAAACCACGTCGTTTAATTTTTTCCTTTTCTGACCCCTTTTGGTTTTCTTTTTTTTCTCGGGGTTTCCCCACACACCAACAAGGGTTTTGTTCCTTTTTACCCCGCTTTCGCAAACCATCCCCATTTTTGTTTTGTTCTGGTCCTCTTTTTTTAGGATATTTTCCTCACCCCGTTCCTTTGGTTCCTTTTCCAAAACAATTTTGATTTGTCTTACATGTTGTCCCCCCCTGTTGCATTATATTTATTCCTTCTTTTTTTTTTTCCCCCCCCCCCCCAAGCCCCCCCCCTTTCCCCCAGTTTTGTTGTTTAGGGAGTTTGATTGCCCTTTTCTGGTGGGGACTTTGACTTTTACTTCCACCCGAAGCGCAGTTGGAGATTGTGCGGGAAAAACCCTGTTTTTTCCCAAACCTTTGGAAACTTTTTTTTTTCTCGTTGTTTTTTTCCTGTTTCCTTGTTTGAACAGGAGGGTCGTCCCCTTAGCTGAGTCGACCCCCCACCCCCCCCCACCCTTTACTAAATCAAGGGTTTTTTGGGAATCCCACCAACCCACGGGGACATTGGCAACCCTTTTACGGTTTTGGCCGCGGGGGTTTGGGAGGCAATCTTGGGGGCCCCCCACCCACTTTAACCCGACCCCAACCCCTTTTACCGGCTTTTTTTTTCCACTTTTACCCGCTTGTTTTCCCCCAGTGAACACAACTTCCTCTTTTATTGCTTGGAGCTTTTTTGGACACCTTGTGCAACCCCCCAAAACGGCCCCCCCTTTTAATTGGCTTTTGTTTGCCCAAGGGGGGAAAACAAGGGTTTGTTCCCTGTTTGAACTCCCCGTTCCCTAGTTACTGGGACAATGGGTTTAATCTTTTCCCATTTTCAAAAATTCTCGGGGGCTGGGAGCCGGTTTAGGGTTTTCCTTTTCCTCCACGGGTGGGGGGTGTTTTCCCTTGGTCGTTTCTTTTTTGTGACTTAAAATTCCCCCCCTTTTTTTAAAAGCGTTTGTGTTATTCTCGGGGGGAGGAGTTTCCCCCCTTGCCAATCCGTTTTTTTTTCCTCTTTTCCCTTTAGTTTTTTCCCGCCCTAACCCCACACGCTTCCTGCCTAGTTGAGGGCATCTCACCTCGCTCCCCGCTTTGGTTTTTCCCCCACGCTTACCCCCCTATTCACCCCCGTTTTCCTTTCAATAACTTTGTCCTCCCCCTTTCCCTCCCTTGATGGAATGTCGCCCTTTTTTTCTCTTTCCTTCCTAGGAATTTCCCCCCCCCCCCCCTTTTTTTGTTTTTGAACCTTCCCACAATTTCCCTTTTCCCCCATCCATCACTTTTTTTGAAGGCCCTCTTTTCAGGGTTTCTTTCCCCCGTCGGACGGAGTTTTTTTTTCCGCCGCCCCAACTTTCCCCCCTTTTTTTTTTTCCGCCATTCCTGCCATTCCTTAGTCCTTCAGGGACCCCCCCTTGAAGCGGATGAATTTTGAACTTTACCATTTTTAAAAAAAAAAATTGATTTTGGTGCAGTTGTTTTTACTGTTTTTTTTTTCCTGCCCAGCATGTTTGGCCTGTTTTTTTTTTTTTTTTTTCCTTGCCCACTCAACCCCTTTCTTGACTCTATTCAGGAGTGTTTTTTTTTCTTTTTAAAACCTTCCGGAAAATTTTCACTGGGGCTTTTGACCTTTTACAACAAGACCTTTTCTTTTCTTCCCCCCCCTTTTATTTTTCTTAGGTGGGACTCCCACATTATGTCTTTTCCCCCTTTTGTCCAGCCTTTTCCTACCTTTTTTCGACGATTTTGCCGGCGTCCTTGGTGCCTCGTCTTTCCCCAGGGTTAAATGACCCCTGTTTCCCCCCAGACTTTTTTTTTGTTTTCCCCCTTCTTGTCTTGCTCACCCCCCCACCCATACCCTTTTTTCTTCATCGGTTTTTTCCATTAGCTGTGCGATCGGTTGTCTACAAAAAACAAAACGATGTATTCACCCCACACCGGGGTGTTTTTCCTCTTCCCCAATTTAGTACAGTATCTTTTTTTTTTTTTACTTTGGTTTCACCAACGACGTTTTTGAGTGCAGGGCTTTCCTCTCCGTCGTTGGCGTTGGTATTTTGTAGCAGGGATCTTTTTCTTTCCCCCCACCCACACTGCTCCCAAACCCCCCCCCCCGGAAGAATTATTCTCCCCCCGCGTTTTTTTTACGAGAGAATTGTTTGCTGACTTTCTCCCCGGCCCGTTCAACAAAAATCTCCCCCCTTGCTTCTTTTTTTTTGTCCCTTTCCTCCCTCATTCCCTGTGCTTTTTTTTATTTGGTAGTTTTCCACGGATGCCCTCGCGAAAAGATGGCCCGGGGTCCCCATTCGGCCGGCTTTTGAAACAGCCCCCGTTTCCCCACCGGTCAGAGATTTTGATGATTGCCTTTACGTCCTTTTCCCCCTTTTCCGGTCCAATTTCTCTCCCCAACTGTCACCATTTTGAACCTTTTTTTTGCCCTTTCTCCTTCCCCCCCTTGAACGACCTGCTCGCCCGAGAATTTACGGTCCTCCCCCGCCCCTCCCTCCACAAAAAAATCAAGAGTATTTTTTGATTCAACTGGATTGGCCCATCATTTGGTCTGCGGCACAACCTCAACCCCCCCCCCCCCCCCCCCCCCCCCCCCCCTGAACCCCTCGTCCCCCCCCGTGGTTCCAGGCCGTGTCCCCAACCCTCTTTTTTTTAAATCCCCTGTTTATTGATAGTGTTTTTCCGTTTTTCACCTCCAAATACACTGTACTCTCCTTTTCCCCAGTCTTTTTTTTCAGTTCCTCCAGTGTTTCTTTTAGTTTGACACCTCCCTTTTTTTTTTCCTCTTTTTCCTTTCCGGCTTAAGGTGGGAACCTCCAGCCTGCTCCAGGCCCCCGACAAACTTGCCAGATTGTGTCGGTCTTGGTATCTTTTCTTCCAAAACGCAACCAGGTCCCCTTCCATTCTCGAATCCACAATTTTTCCCAAGCGTTTTTTTTCCGGAGGGTTTGCCTCTGGCCCAGTTCTCATTCCGGGGCCAGTGTTCTTGCTTTGCGCACCAACCCCCCCCGGGCCCCAGGCGTTTTCCCCCCAATAGTCCACCTTTGAAACCTTGATGAAGCTTCCTTTGAGCGGGCAAGTTCCCTTCCCTTTTTTTTTTGTTGATGGGTTTTAAAGTAGGTGCCGTTGTTCCAACCACTTTAGATCGTCTTCCCCCCCCCCCTCCCTCTTCTCCTCCCCCCTTTATTCCTTTTAGGTTTTTTTCCTTTTCTAGTGTGTCCCCGGTTGCTCTTTTTAACACCCCGTTTCCTTTTTCTTCGTTTTGGAGGAGGGCCTCACTGTTTCACGCCGGACCCTTCCTGCTTTTAACCCTCAATTGGGCAATTTCGAGTTTTGAAAAACCGTTTCCCCTCCTCTTGGGGGGTGGGAATCTTAAACCCCATCAACCTTGCCCCCCCTTTCACTTCCCCAGGGGGAACGTTCCTTTTTTGCCGTCTAATTGATTTTTTTTCAACAAAAATCGGCAACTTTTGGGTTCAAACCCCCCCCCCCCAAAATTGGTTTTGGATTTTTTTGATCTCCCCCCGGCCGATCGAAAACAAGCGCCCCCCACAACACTCCTTTCGTTTCTGTTGCAAGTTGCTTTTTTATTTCTGTGCTTGGCGTTTTTTTTTACTCCCCACGGGGGGGAAACACAATTTTCTACCCCCCACAGCTTGGTTTTGCGGGGTTCGTGAATTTGTGTGCCTCCCAAAACTCCCCCCCCTTTTTACCCCTGAGTTTTCCCTTTTCTTTTTTCCCCCCCCCCCCCCTTCGAGTTTTAACATAAGGAAATGCTCCGATGCTTGTGGGTTCTTCCTAAGAGTCCCCCATTAATGCTTCCCTTTTTTTTTTACTTTCCACCAGTCCTTCTTTGTCTTGTTCCCCCGACGTTTCCACCCCCCCTTTTTTTGTTCCCCCCTCAGGAACATTTTTTGTAGGGGAAGGAAGCAACCCCCTTTTAGCTATTGTTTTTTTTTTTGCAGTCCGCGACTTTTTTTTTCTGCATGTAATGTACTTTTTTTCTCCCAGTCCCTTTTGGGAAAGGTAATTTTTTGAACCTTCCTTTGCCCTGACCAGACCTTTCACCACCGTCGACGGAGTCTTTTGGATTCTTTTTTTTTTTTTTTCCTGGGGGTTTCCCTCCCCCCCCCCAGGGCACCTAAAAACACTACCTAGTTTTGGCCCTGGCCGCTTTATTTTGCAATAGTAGCTTTTCCTGGCCTTTTTTGACCCTTTCAAAAGTGTTAGGATGACCTCCCAAAATCCTGGCCCTTTGACCTCTTAACCGGGATCCTTTTAAGGACGTTAGATGCCTTTCCCCGTCGAAAAAACCCAACCCGGAGATTTCGACCTTTCTTTGACCGTTTATGGGTCCACCATTTTGACCATGGTTTTTTTGGTGCAAATGTGGTTGTTCGTTACCCAAAAATTTCGGCCCCCCCCCACCGTTCACGTTTGACCCACCCGTAGTATTTTCCAACATTTCCTTCTCCCCCCACGTTTTCCCCCCCCCAACAAAACGGAAACACGCGCTTACTGTTCCCCCAACTTGAATGGACGTTGGAAAAACCCCCAACCTTCCATGGGTTTTTTTGCCTGGGAAGTGCCTACCCCCATCCCGTAATTTTCCAACACCTCCCTGCCCTGCCTCCCCCACTTTAGTCCTCCCCGTTTTCCTCGGCAACCCCCTTTTTTTTTTTTTAAAAATTTGGGGTGTTTTCCCTGTCCCTGCTTGGTTGTGGGGGCGTTCTTGGTTCCGGGGACTCCGGATTAGTTTTTTTTCCAAGCTGATCCTTAATGGTCCCCCTTTTTTTTTTTTAAAAAAGTTGGGTCCCCCTTCCAAGGCTTTTTCCCACTGCTGGCGTCCACCCCCCTGAACTTAAACTTTTTTGTGAACCCCCCCGTTTGTTTTTTCTCCTTAAGTTGGGTAACCACCCAAGTCCCCCCCCTGGAACTCCTTGCCAATTAAGGCCTCTTCCCTTTCTGTGAGGGAAAGTGGCCGGGGGCCGTTATTTGTTCACCACCCCCGGATGCCACCCCCAGGTTTCCCTAAGTTCCCCAAACACCTATCGCGGGATCCCCGCCCCCGTTTTTTTCAGTTTGTGGCTTCCGGTTGGTCACTCCACCCCGTGTTTCCACCCCCCCCCCTTTTCGACTTTTTTCCCCCAATTCCCATAACTTTCTGATCTCTCCTTTTAGGACAACCCCTTTTCGTGTTAAGAATCCTTGCGGGCACTTCCCTGCGTCCTCCCCCGGCACGCTCGTCACCTGGCATCCTTGATACTCCTTTTTGTCAGGTCACAAACTTTTCAACCAATTCCCAGGCAATTGTTTTTTTTTTTTTCTTTTCTTTACCCTCCCTCTGTTGAGGCCTCCTGTGCTCCAGGTTTTTTTTTTTTTTTTTTTTTCTAGTTGCGATGGTTTGAACCACTCTGGTCTTTTCGGTCCGTAAACAAACAACCGTTCCGTCTTCTTTTTGGTCTCAGGCCTCGGGCCTTTTTTTTCTTGACCCTCTTTTTCCGCCACCCCCCCCCTACGTTGCGTCCATTCCTTTTCGAGGTCACCTTTCTCCCCTTTCATGCGTTTTTCCCCTGACCCGTTCCCGCTACCCCCCCCCCCCCTACCCTGGAAAAAACTTTGTCCGTACAAAAAAACCCCCCCCTCCCTTTACATGTTCCCGTGACGTTTCCACATTTTTATTTTGGTGAAACGAATTTATATTTTTACCCCATTCCCCCCACCCAACCCACCAGCTAGTTTTCGTCCGTTCTTGTGTTCCCCTTTAACTTTTAAAATTTTGGGTGCCCGCCTTCCAGGTTTTTTGTTTTTTGCTAAAAAAAGGCCTTGGGGTCCACCCCCCATTGTTTCTTTTCCGAGATTTTTCTAGTGGAATTTTTTATTCCTTTTTTTCCAATCTTCCACCTGGCGTTCTTCCCAACATTTTAAGTTGTGCCTGTGTTTTTCCCCCAATGGCCATTTTACCAAACCACCCTCCCCGTTTTTGGACGTTTTTTCCCCCCCCCGTTTTGTTTCTTTCCCAACCCCCTTCAGATTTTTCCTTCCTCCCTGATTTTTTTTACCTTTTTTTCCCTCCTTATGCACCCAAAAAAAAATTTTGGTTAAAATCGCGCCTTCTCTCCCCAGCCCGACCCAATTCCCCCCCCTTTTTCCATTGTCTGCCAAAGGTTTTGCTTGAGCCTTTCAATTTTTTTTTTCCCCTCCATTCCGTTTTTTTTTGTTTAGTATAGATTGGCCACAGCATGTTTTTTTGTCCTTTCCAATTCAGCGCAGGGCATTTTTTTTTGAGTTTGGGGGCGGCTGGGGTGCCCCCCCCTCTTGTTTCTTGCCGGAAGTCTTTTGGCTCCCCCCCTTTGGGTTCCCACTTAAAACACTTCCCCCGTTACTGAATTACCCGGACTTTTTTTCCATCCCCCCCCCCCCCCCCCCCCACGTTGGAACATGCACATTTAGGGTCCTTTTTCTTTCCAGTTTGGGGCACTTTTTTTTTTTTTCCTTTTTCCACTTCCACCCCCCGTTTTGGTCCCCTGCTTTTTTGAACCGCCCTTTTTGCCCTTTGTCTGTTTGGCGCATGAAGGCTTGCCTCCCAGAATCGATGGTGCCCCTTTCTGCAAAAGGTTCCCCAACCCCTTTTTTTCAATTTATTTGGACTTCCCCCCCCCCCCCGTTCCTTGCTTTTACAACTTTTGGGAAGTTTGTGTTTTCCGCGATTCTGTTCTCGTCTGCTATTTACCCTGGAGGGCCTTTTGTTCAAAACCTTTTTTTTTTTTGGACTTTTTCAGGGAGCGGAGTTTTGTGGCCGTGAAAACTTGGTTTTTGTTTGTTGGATTTTTTTTTTACAGCAATTTTCCCTGCCCCGTGGGAGCGTTTTGGTCAGGCGCCCATTTCCCGTTACCCTCCTCCAAACTTTTGATCTATTTGCGTCTTGTCTTGTGTACCCCCTTTTTAAATCAGTCTGTTCCGAGGGACTTTTTTTCCCCCTCTGATAAGTTCTTCTTTTTTCCCCCTTTGTCTGTCCCCTTTTTCCCTAAGTAGTGCTAAAAAAACCCGTCGCACCCCTCGTTGCTGACCGGCGAATTCACCTTGGCCTTTCTCTGTTTATAGCGGAAGGACCACTGAACAGGGAAACCCCCCTCCCTTTTTGTTTTCCCCTTTTCTTCCTATCAGGAAAACCTGGTTGGGGTCCTTTGGAAAAAAATCTTTTTTTTTTTACTCCTTTTTTTCATTTGCGGATGGGACCCTTTTGGAACCTTTCCTCTGCCCCCCCTTTACTGTTCTTCCTTCCTTTTCCCCCTCTTTTATTTTACGAATTGTTGGACCCATTGAACCGTGTTTCTTCCCGGAACTTTTTTTTCCCCTTGTGAGACTTCTCTAGAAAAAACCCCACTTGGGTTTTCCTGGCCGATTTGCGTTTCTCCTTCGTTTTCCCGTTTCAAAACCTTCCCCTTTTTTTTTCCCCAAGGTGTTTTTTGGGTTTTTTCCCCCTTTTTTTTTCCAATGTCCACAAAAATATTTTCATCGGAATTTGGCCCCCGACACAAAAAAACCACCCCTTGAGGCCCCTTTACTTTCCTGTAAGTTTTGGGTGGTGACAATTCTTCCCCCCCCCCCAGAGATTTTTTGAGGAAAAAAGCTGGTTTCAGTCTTGGTTCACCTCCCCGTTGATCTTTTCTCTTCGCGTTTGTTTGGGCCGCTCTTTTTTTTCACAGTCCCCTTCCCCTGCCCCAGAAAACATTCCGCTGCCTTTTTCTTGCATTTGTCTTTCAAACTATGGGGCTCCTGAGGTTTGTGTGAAAATGGTTGTTTTGCATGAGTTTTTCGTTCCCCCTTTTCTTTTCTCCCCCCCCTTACAAGTTTTTTTTGCCCCGCCAGTTTTGTTCCTTGTTCCGGAGAAAATTCACCCCCTCTTTTCCGTGAATTCCGGTGGTTGGAAAACTTTTTTTGGGTCCTTTTTTCTTTTTTGACATTACGTTTTTTGCTTTTTATTTTTTGTACACGCAAGCTCATTTCTTTTTTACCCCCCCCCCCCTTCATTAGGCCCCATTTAATAAAAATTAGGATTTTTTTTTCTTATGGTCCCAAAAAACCCCTTTAAATGTTTTGTTTTCCTGGAATTCTGGCCGGAAACAAACAAACGGCCCTTAAATCTCCGTTGTTGTTGATAGGGAATTCCCTTTCTAGACTTTTTGGAGGTTGGAGGTTTTGTGTTTTCCCCCCCCCCCCAACCCTTTTTTGACTTTTTTTGCTTTTGCCCAGCTAACCGGACGGTGCAATTCGGGCCCCCCCTTTAACTTTAAAAACCCTTTTCCGCTTAGCTTTTTGCGGATTGGTATGTTTTTTTGGTTACTTCTACCCCTATTTCCTTCCACACTTTTTCGCGCCCCTGTCCGCATTTTCGAAACCCCCCCCGCATTCTCTTTACCCCCCCAAAAGTGACACCCACCCCCTTTAACCATCTCGATAATTTGAGTGGACTTTTTCCGTTTCCCCCCCCCCCCCCCCCCGGCCAGGGAGTTGATCCCCTTTCGCTTTTCCTACCCGCTCTTTTCAATCTCTTGAGTTTTTTTACCGCCAAAACCCTGTCCATCCCCGCCTGTCGGATGAAACCCACTTCAAAACATTTTAAACCCCTTCTTTTGTTTTTCCTTTTAATTGTGTTTTTTCGACGCCAATTGTTAAGGGCCCCCCTCTTCAATTTTTTTTTTTTGCCTGCCCCTGAGTTTAAAATACAGTTTAGGCCGCCGCCCAACTTGTGGCTAGATCTGGGTCCTTCTTTCCAAAGGGACTTTTTTTCTTTCACCCCTTCCTAAACCCACGAAATTCTTTTTGTGTTTTTTTATGTTTTTCGATCCCTCCTCAACCCTAAAACAACCTTGGGGGGCCCAAGGTTTGTTACTTGCCCTTCCGAATTAACTTACCAGGTGTTTTCCCCCCGGTTTTCCCCCCTGGAGTCTTTTTCCTTTTTGTAATTTAAGTACCCCTGGACAGCTCTTGTCTGTTGCCCCCACGGGGCCAATCGGTTCCCCTCGAAATGTCCTGCCAAAATGCGTGTCCCCCCCCGAATTCCGTGACGTTTTTCTTTCCCCTTCTGTCCACATCACTTCTATTTTTCGACCAAAAATTT
>Ga0179593_1450064_pt1 | contig 17570 bp, 37 predicted proteins | sample CZODoug2_1_08_16_FD_185931 | JGI IMG/M metagenome (GOLD analysis project Ga0179593, IMG submission 185931) | Vadose zone soil fungal communities from Angelo Coast Range Reserve, California, USA - CZODoug2_1_08_16fungal (PacBio error correction) | ecosystem: Environmental > Terrestrial > Soil >... | reverse complement strand
ACTTTTTCTTTTCATACCCTTTTTCCTTGCGATTCAAGATTCGCTGTTCTAATTAGGTCGTTTGCTTTGGTCCCCCCTTTAGAACACGCCCCGTATAGTGCCGTTTCCCCCCTTCCTCTCGAATGATGCTCCGTTGTTAATCTCTAGTTTTTTTTTCCGTCAAACAACGGTCTCCCTTCACCGATCTCGGGACAGTTTCCCCGTTAAGGTTGCTCCTTGACTTGGTATTTCTCTTTGCCTGGCCTCAGCTGCTTTCTTTCATTTTGACCACTCCGGTGTTCTCTTCGGTCCCCTCCCCGGGTATTTTTTGATCTAATCTAGGCGTGGGTCCCTTTCTTTTTTTTCTATGTGCGACACCCCTGGTGCCGCACGAATTGTTAAGACATTGTAGGGCTAACACGCCCCACATTCCACACTCTTTCCATTCAGTCAAAGCTGATCCCTTCCCCCGGACAATTGTAGACCTTTTCATGTTCCCACCTTACCCCCACGCTGTCCGCCCCCTGGGGTTGGAGAGCTCTATCCCCTGGCCCCACACGTTTAGTTTTCCCCCTTTACCCTCTCGGGTGGTTTGCTGGATGATTGTGTTCTTCTGCTGTGGTTACAACATTTCTTTATCTGTTTTTCGATTCTTGGGGACCGATGACCACAAGTTCCTCCCCCTGGTTTGGTCTCACGCCTGTTCACCCCCCCTGACTCTTTTCCTCTTTTCGTTCAAGAGACCTTCATATGAGCACAACCCCCTCTGGACTGGTTGTCACGTTGCGGCCAACCGTCACCTTAGGGGCTTTCTTTTGTTTTTTTTGTTGTGTTACCACCCTCTTGAACTCCCCTTTCTTTTTTTCGTGTTACTCCCCTTTTACGTGGACGTGTTGTGAGTGTTCTTTTTTGTTTTAGTTGCCGAATGCCCCCCTTTTTTGTCCTTTTCCAGATAGCTAAGTAGTTTTAATTCCATACTTGCCTGTTATTCCTCAACCTCTTTTTTACATTTTTTGCTCTCCTCCCCTTTCTATGTCCAATCTCCTGTCTGCCGTTCACCAACTTAATGTGAACTTTTTTTCCTCTAAATGTTTTGCATGGCTTGGTTTCAAAAATAACTTCTCCCTTCTGCTCAAAACGTTCACAAGATGTTCTTTTAACTCTTATTATCAGTCTACCTCCTCTTTCCTTCTGTTGTTCTTTCCTTTCTGTTGTATAATTCTCTTTCCCTTCTTAACCCTTTTTTTAGGTTTTTGCGTATTTTGCGCCCGTGACCCAGACTTTTCGTGCTATATGGCGTCAATCTCCTGCGCCCCCGTTTTCCCCTCCCCCCTCGGGCCTTCCCCCTCCCATGTTACTCCACCCAATCTTGTCATTTTCCTTGAGATCCGTTGGTTCTTAAAAGTGAATCTTTTATCATCCAATTCCCAATGGGTTGACGTCCACTGCAAGTCCAAGAGGAATTCACATCATCCGCCCTCTCCCCCACCCCACCGTTTTTGTCCTAACTTCCCCCAAGTGGACTCCTTTGTCATGTTCTCATTTTTTAACCCGCCGACCGTATTTGCACTCTTGCTTACCTGCTTTTTGAATTCCCGATTCCATTTCACCGTAAGGTGTTACCTTGTGTTCCATTGGTTTTTTTTTTTGAGTTCTCTCTGGTATTATTGCTTCTTCTCCTCTCGGAGGTCCCTGGAGATGTTGTCTCCTTTTTTTTTCATTCTTGCGTGGCTTGTTATTTTTCTGGAGGTTACCGTCCCTATTCTTTTTGTGGAAATTCCTTGGCATTTCTCCTTCTTCTTTCTCCCCCTCACCCCCCGTGGCTTTCCCCTCTTAGTTATTCCTCCCTTTTTGGTCCCACATAAGGTGGGTTTTGGTGGTTTCTTTTTCTCCAGAACCATCTCAAATCCCCAAGCATGACCGCCTTTCGCCTCCACAAGACTTTCCCCCCCCCCTATTTTCCAGCTTTTCCCCTTTTCTTTAGAAGAATACTTTTATTTCCTTGAGGACCCTTTTTCTGCTTGTCCAACCCCAATCCCCTTTTTTTTTGTTCATCCCTTTTTGATCCCTGGTTCTTAATCGCTCTCCCCCACCCCCGTTGCCTGGTCCCAGCTTTGTGGCCGCCGGTCATCTGCGTAGTTTTAACCAACAGGAGATGATCCCCCCCTGATGCTGAGCACACTAGCTCAATTTTTCGTCCACCCAACTTGTTGTGGGGTTCCTGACTGTGTGGCTTTTGCACATGTCTTCCATCCAGATTTCCTTTTTTTTTTTCTCTTGAGGATTCCAATTGTTGACAATGCGCCCCCTAAGAACCTCCACCGCCTTGGGGATAAAAGGGTAACATCAAATTCATTGATCTGCGCTTTACGGTCCATCTGAACATCCTATTTCTTTTTTGCTGTTCTCCCTTTTTCGCCTCTTCATAAACTATCCTCGTGTTCTTTTCTTGTTTCTGTCATTTTTTTTTCCCCGTTTTTCTCTCCCCTCGCCCACCGACACGGTCTTTCCCCAGGCATCGACTACCTGCGCCTTCTCCTGGCCTACCTCCTAACCCTTCCCCAATCAAAAAATTTTTTTGATCCGGCCAACCCCCCAGATTTAACATACACTCAATTACTCTGACCTAGTGCCTCCCTCCTCTTTTCCCCCCTTTTCTCCGGTCCAAATTTTTTTTTCTGTTTCTTAGTGTTATTTCCAGGTAAACAACCCCTTCCTACCTGTCACCAATGTTGCTTTTTTTGTTTTTCCTGTAAAAAGGTTCTTTTCGTGCCCTCTGTAATTCGTACCCTCCCCCAGCTTTTGTAATAAGATTTACGTGAACCATGCCACCTTTGTTATTTGGGATTTCCCCTTTATTCCTCATCTAGTATTTTAGGCTTTATCTGGCACCCACCCCACGGACCTCACCTCTTTGATTTTTGTTTTTGAAAAACTCGGCCACAGTCACTTATTTTAGGACCCCTCTTTTTTGCCTATTACCTCTCGTGGTTGACGCATGGGGCCTTTTTTTATACCCGGCCCACCTCGGAATCCTTTTTTTTATTCCGTTACTGAGGCCCGCGTATCAAAGCACGTCGGTTTAGAGAAGTCCTTCCGTGGCAGAATGGGGAAGTGGGGGACATTGTTCGTCTTCGCAACAGGGTTGTAGGTGGGGCATAGGTGCCAAAGACTTTGGCCGCCTCTAACCGGGGTTTTGTTTTGCATGGCTTCAATCCGATGCCTTAGTAGACACTCAGCCCAAAAAAAGAAGAATTTTTGGTTTAGTGTGTGCGGGTGTGGTGTTTTTGACAGTACACACCTTTTACTCCGAGTATCCCCTCGCAGTACCCCCCCCATTTTCTCGCGACTTTCTTTTCGGCACGTTCAGACACGACCACAAGACACAACACCTTTTCGACCCCCTTCCCCTACTTCTCACCAACCACCCAACATCCCCCAACCCAATTTCTCCATATAATATCCTTTAAATAAAGATTCTACACCCCAGCCCACCATCCCTTCCCTGACTCTTCCTCTTTACCCCCCCCACCCCCCCCTTCCCCCTCCTTTACCCTTTTCCCCACCCCTTCCCCCCCCCCCCCCCCCCCCCCCCCCACCCCCTTCCCCCTCCCCCTCTTTCCCCCCTTTCTCCCTTTCTTAATTTTTTTCTTTCCCGTTTTTTTGTGTGTTGTTCTTATATGGCAAGGAATTTGCCGGATTATTCGCTCGCTCTTTTCCTATACTTTCTCGTAGGTTTTCTATTTGCGTTTTGTGTCATCATGCTTACCTCTTTTTTCATCTTCACTCTTCTCTGTGCGCTGGTGGTTTGCCTCTTTTTCGCTCCCCTCTCATTTTTTTATGACCTTCCGTTACCGACCTTTTTTTTCCGTGGCCTTCCCTATCATACTTTTGTTTTTTACGGCTTCGAACACGGGCTTTTTCGACTCCCTTCCCAGCAGCCCTCCAGACCAGCCTTCCAATACAATTCGTCTCTGTGTCTTCTTTTTCCCTTCGCCTCTGATCTTTAGTTTTTTGTGACTTTCCTACTCTCCGCCCTCCTGGAGATCTTGATCGTCCCCGGATGTGTCCCTCTTTGTCCCTGCACTGTTGTTTTTACATCGTGTCCCTAAAGAGGCTTTCCTCCTCGACCATATCCTTCACGCCCTTTCACTCCCTTCGCCTGACTTTTTTTTTCCCCCGGTTCCGATCGACCCCCTTTGGAATCTTTCACATGGTTTATCTTTCTTTTCTCCCTCCTCCCTACCCCTTTCTTTGATCCGTATTTAACCATTTTCCTTTTATATATCCCACTCTAACCTTTTTTTTTTTTTTTCAGTCCCCGACTTCTTTCTACTCTTTTTCCGTATTCGGAGACTATGATGCTAGATACCCTCCTGACTTTTTTGTCTCCGCTTCTCTCTTTCCCTATTTTTCTCCCTTGCTCCGTCGCTTCAATATATTCCAGTGGACTTGAGTCACCGCCGACTCTATAGCCTTTCTTCTCCCTCTTTTTTTTCAACTTATCTTGTCCCCGCATCGACATACGCTTATTTTTTTTTTATGCTCCTGCCCTGTTCCCTTTTTTTAGCGTGTTTTTCTGTTTCCTCCGCTAAACCCCCAACATTTGTCCGCTTTTTTCTCTGTCAAACTTACTCTTTTTCCTCTTTTTCTCTCTCATGTCATGACGGTCTCACCAAATGGTCCGATCGCAAGTTTCACTTTCTTAGCGTTCCAAAGCCCCCCATCACCTCATCAACTCGGAGTTTCCCGCCTTCGCACGCGAATTTAGCTGCCATGACCCGTTTTATTAATTTTTTCTACCACTTTTCCCCTTCGGTCCTTAGTTTTGATCCTCTCATTTGGTGCTGGCCTTGTTACGATATTCCCCTCCCCGAGTTCGCAACTTTTTCTGAGCGGTTTTTTTTGTTTTCTGTTCTAGTATAGCTTTTGTTTTTCCCCAATCGCAATTTATTTATCGTGGATTCTTTTCTTGCATTTTGCCCCAAAGGTTTTCCCTCTCCTCAGCTTTAAGACTTCTCCACCCCAATCCCCATCTGACCATTATTTTTTCTTAGACCTTTGATTTCTGTGACCACTGCACTTTTCATTTTCCTCAAGTCCCTCCAGAGGGGCTTGAGTGTTTTGGGGGTTCCTTCCCCCTTTTGGCACTAATATATTGCGTTAGTTGTTCCTCCTAGATGGTAATTGATCCCTTTCCTGTTGGAGCTGAAGCTTTTATGCATCTATTTGTTTCCCCCTTTTATTTCCGCTCTTTCCTAGTTCCCTTAATGAAGGCTTTTTTAAATGCTTCCCGTATATTCCGGTATAGTATTTACTTTACTCTCGATGTCTTTACCTCTATTTCTGTCCCTTTTACTTCATGCAACAGTTTTCTTTTTGCCTTTTTTTTCTTTCGCTCCCACCTTTATTTTATTTTATCACCCTTTGACAATTTCCCTACTGTCCTTTCCCTTTTGCTGTTATCTATAGTTTCTCCTCCCCTGTCTTCATTTTTTGTTATTGTTTGTGTCATTTTTCCGTTCCAATCCTTCTTTCTTGCCGTCTCTGATCTTATCAGCTCCCCCCTTTGTCGCTTCCCTTTCGAGATGTAAAATCGCCCCCCCCCCGTGGTCCTCTTATTATCCCTCCCCTTTTCCCCCCCTTCTTCATTTCTTTTTCCTTTTTCACAAACCGTGGTTGACAATGGTGGTATTTTTTTTTTCTTTTCGATCCCTCCCCCAAATGGCCTTTGCTCTTCGTGTGCCTTTGTTCTTTTCCTCCTCATCGCCCTCAAAGAATTTTGGTTCAAAGATTACATCTTTTTTTTCAACCCCGTTTCGCAATTTTATACTTTGGCATTTGTTTCTCTGGATAGTTTCTTTTTTCACTACCCTCCCCCTCCCCTTAGTGCCCCCATCACTTATCATGTGTTGTTTTTTTTGAGCAGTATCCTTGTTACGATTCCCGGATTCTGTTCCTCCGTTTTCTTTGTTGTATCTCTTTTTTCTCTTCTTTCGGGCTTTTGTGGTCTCTCTTTTTTTCTTGGCCCCTGTCCGGTCGTGTTTTTTTTTTCCTGGTTCCCCTTTGATTGTCTGGAGTCTCCCTTTTTCATTCCTTGACACCCTCTTTCTTTCCTTCCCTTTTTACCTCCCCTCTCCTCCTTTGTTGTTTTTTTTGTTGTATGTACAGCTCACCGGGGTTCCCCCCTGACGATATTTTTTTTCCTCCAGTGAAAACTCAGAACACCCGACCGCCTTGCTCCTCAATACGTATAACTACGCGCCTCACACTCATCACCGCGAACCTGTCTTCCCATGCCCCAAAGTTCTCCTTGTCCAATGATACCGCGTCTCACCAAAGTTGTCAGATTTTTAATACCGGGCTTTCTCTTTTTCCCTTTTAAAGTGCTGCGCCATGGTCGCTTGACATGCCCTTGTAGTTTTTTTTTCTCCCCCCACCAGTGAGGTTGCCCCAATGAGTTCTCTTTTGATGTCTCACATTTGTGTGTCTATGAGGATTTTTTTGATTGGCAACATCCGCCCCAAGCCAACATTTCCTTTGCTGTTTCCCCACATTTGTTTTTTCCACCCCCCATCTTTTTCCTGCTTTATGCCTCGTTGTTCCCCTCTCCATCTCTCAGCAAGCTGTCCCCATTTTTTTGAATCTCGGTTCCGAACTTCTCTTTTTTCCCCCACCCACAGCTTTTTTCTCCTTTCCTACTTAATACATTCCAACTAGCTAAACAACCCGACCTTAGTAACTGTGTTATCAGACTATTCCCCCTTTCGTGACTGTTGTATTTAGTTTTTTTTTTATGAGCCATGACACTTTTCCCTTTTTACATCCCAATTTATCCTGCGCATTGGTTTAAAATTTTTTGGTGCCATGAAGTTTGTACTGACTATTCTTCTTGACTTCCAGATTGCACCCTTATTTTTCCCTTTGGAATTTATTTTTTCCCTCCCCTCTTGGATAGTAATAGGCTATCTGTACCAAACGGCCCGCTTTTTTTTGGTAATGCACGACCCCCTTACTTTAGGATTACCCCCCTTGGTTCATTCACAAATATATTCTTTATCCCCACATGACCCTCTTGATAGTTTATTTTTTTCACCCAATTTAAATGAAGAGTTTTTCCTCCCTATTTTTTTCCGGGGTCCTTTAGCCTCCCTTTCAAGTTTTTACCCCGGGGTCCCGCTCCATTCTTTTTTTTGGCCCGATTCTCTTTTCCACCCATGGTCTTTCTTTTCTTGTCTGTTTCTTATTGAACACTGGGACCTGTGTGTACTTTTCTGCGAAACCCACCCTTTATACTTTTGTGCTCTCATGATATGTTTGACTCAACCCCGCCTATACTATCCCCTATAACCTCAGCTACCCCCTTCTTGCATACCCAATTGCGCTTCTCACCCCATATTTCTGCTTTAATTTTTTTTTGTTTGTTCTAGTTAGCTCATGCAGTACTTCCTTCGTCTTCTCCTTATCCTCGTCATCTTTGTTCCTTTTACTTTCCTCCGTTCGGGTGCGTTGTGAGCTCTTAACATCTTACGCACAGTTGTGCGCAAGTTGTGCTCGCCTTCGCACTCCCTTTATTTTCACGCGCCCCTACCCATCTTATCTTTTCTTCCAAGATTTTTTTTTTTTCCCGCCGACGAACCCACGTGCGGTTCTTTTCCCTATTTCTTACTTCCATCCGCTTGCTCATCCCATTCCCCTTCCTGATGGACAGCTTTACGTGATTTTTCGGCGCTCTGAATGGGACCCTTGTGGTCCCTCTTGCCTTCGTCTGGCATATATCCAAGAAGGAGCCGATCTTTCGACCGTTTGGTCCCCTTTCCCTTTCGCCGCTTTTTTCCTTTCCTAACAAGTATTCATCCTTTTTCCCATCTGTACTTTTTTTTTTTTTATCCCTGTGGTCACCTTTCCCTAATTATCTTTTTTTCTCCTCTTTCTTGACCTACGTGGTTTTCTAGCGCTCTAGACCCTCCCCCTTTCTTAATTCAACCAATTTCCGTCCCATCCTATTTTTCCCTCGGGGCTACTGTGATTGTTTTTTTTCTTCCGCTTCTGCAGATTCCCCATTGTCGATTCTTCCTTCGTTCTTCTCTTAAAGCTGGCGTGATTTTCACCCTTCTTGATTTCTTCCCACCATTCGACCTAGTTTCTTTTTTGTCCCGTCAATAGTAGAATTGGTTTCCTTTCTTGCGATTGCGGCTCCCTTTTCTACCTTTACCCGCTCTGTTGTTCTTTTCCTGCCGACCACGTTTCTATTTTTTATGTCCTCTCTACGAGTCCCCTCCCATTTATTTTTTTTTTATATTCATTGGCGTCTTTTCCGTGACCCACCCCCACCCTTTCTTTGCAGACTTTATTACCCTTTTCTGCAGATGGTAGTTTCCCAAAGATCAATAACCATCTCGGAGGCCCAAGGTGGACTATCCTTGCCCCTGAGAGGACCATTTTCTTTTTACCAATTCCTTTCACGGTTTCCTTCAGTAAGATTCGCTGGATTAGCCCACCCTGGCACATTTTTCGCGTCCGCCATTTTCTGTTTTTGCGTGACGGTGTTCTATTTCATTTCTGCCGCCCTTTTTGCTGTGCACTTTTTTCGCACCTTCTTTCTGGTCTTGACTATGTGATTATTCCAGCAACCCTCTTTAGGTATAATTCCCTGAAACCACTTTTCTTATTGACCGATACCCAGGCCCCCCCTCATCCTTCCACAAGGTGTCATACTGTCTGGTCTAGCTGCGTTACTCTTATACCATAAGTTCTTTTACCCTTTCTTTCCTTTGTCTGTTTTGTAAGCCTTCTTTTTGAATTTTTTTCCCCTCTTACGGGACCCCGCCTCGACCATCATTCTCTTCGATCATTTAGTTCCCGCCCTTCGTCTCTCCCTTTTTCCCATTCTTCCCTTTCTTTGTACCCGTTTGTATTCCTCCCCGAAGTCCTATGTCTTATAATGTCCTTTTGTCCAGCCTCAATCTCGCACTGGTTCTTCGCAGCTACTCCTCTGGAGTTCCCCTCTTCTTTTCAAATCTATGGCACCCCCTCTTTGATTTACATGCTTTCCTTCTTGGGACAAAACCACCTTTCCCTGCTGTAACACTTTGTCCCCACAGTGTTTACCTTTCACCTGCCCTATAGAGACGGTTTTACCCCCCCTACGGTTCCTACCTTGACTTTTGTTCCACTGTCCTTTTTTTTTGCTTTCTTAGTGTGTAAACCATTATTTTGTTTGTTGATTCGTTTCTGCGTGCTGTTTTAGTTTTTCTTTTTCCTGCGTCTTTTTCTCTCACCTCCTTTTTGGCTCCGCATAAAAAATGATGGTTCCCCTTCTTTTGGGCTCTAAATTTGTTTTTTTATATCACTTTCTCCCCCTTCTTTTGCTTGTGTTTGTGCTATTGGTCCTTTTCACTTTCCTTCTCCTCTTTCCTTACGGGGGTTCCTTTTCCCATGTGGGTCTAAGTTTAAATGAAAGACCCCCCCGACCACCCCCAGGTTTTTTTTTCTGTCCCCCACCCCATTGGCGTCCCTAATATCCAAGGGTATTTTTCTCCTGCTTGTTCTTTTTTTTCCTCTTTTAACTACGCTCGGGGCACACTAATGTGTTGAGAATTTTCATTTATTTTGTGAACTTGATCTTGTTTTCCTCCCCTTCTTTTTTGGTTTTTGTTCTATGCTTGTTCTGTCTTATCGTCGTCTTGTATCTTCTTTTTGTCGCACCGGTCGGTCACTTCTTGGTGTTTCTATTGTTATTTCACCCCTTTGTGCCCCTTTTGGATCTCTCCTTTTTTTTGTGAGAGATCCACAATTTTACAAATTGCTCTCTCCCTGTCAAATCCCTCCCCCCCATATGACCCGCCCGTGACTAAACCTCATCACAAACTACCATTATAGGCGCCAGAATACCATTTGTTCCTAACCTATCTGGCCCGCCCCTACCATCCTCCCTCATTTTTTTTTTCTTATTCTTTTTTGCTTTTCAACACCGCGTCCAAGCATCCCCTTTTCTTCACTCAGGTAGTTCGTAGTTTCAATTAAACCCCTTTCATATAGCATGTCTCTGCAATAGTCACCACTTCGGTTTGCCCCTCCGTTTTTTTTGTTTGCCCTCCCTCTCTTTTTTTTTTCCCCTTTGCCTTTTTTTCCCCTTCTTGCGTATTTTCTTTTACTCTTCTCCCTTTTTTCCTCCCACCTCTCCTTTACAAAGCAAACATGTTTTGTGGAGAACACAACCCCCTTACCCCTTTTGAGGATCCCCTTTTCTCATTTATTTGCTCACTAGTCTCCGCCCAATCTTTCTCATTCCCTTCCACCCAATCTGCCTCTTTTCCCGCCCAATTCCTTTTGCCCAGGTTCCTTATTTCCCCTCCTTCCACACCTACCCCCCTCACACCTGAATCTATCGACTTTTTCTATGTCTCCACCTGTAAGCCATCTGTTTTTTCGTTAGGAGAAGCAAAAAAATTTTTTTCTCCAACCTTTTGCCTGCGCTTTTTCCCCCTTGGTGCAGCATCCCTTGATCTCCCCCCGTTAGCTTCCAACTGACCATTTTGCCCACCTACCTTCCTCCCTGCACCCCCCCCTTTAGGCCTTAATTTTTTTTCCAGTATAGCTCACTTCTTCTTTTCGATTATTGTAACTCCCAAAACCTCCCTTTAAGTATTCGCGGTCACTGAGTGACGCACAACAGTCGACTTCATTCACCTTACATATATTTGCGGAACCATTATTCCTTTTCTTTCTCTTTATCTTTAGTCGAAGTCTGGGGCTACAACCCATCCCCTATAGCACCCTTTTTTTTTTCCCCCGGGCCCCCATACCCTCTTATTCGTATTGATGCCTTTTCCTTTTTTTAGTAACCGACCCCACCACCACCTTCTCTTCTTTTTCTTTCTTCCTATCAGGAATCTGCGCTTCGACCATTCCTGTTTAGAGGGGATTCCGCTATTTAGGACACTTCTTTTAACACGTCGGGAAATCGGCCCCCAATACCCTTCATCCATCCAGTTTTTTTTTTCTCAGCCCAGCTTCCTTTTCCTTCACCTCCTCCACCCCAAAAACCACGACCCGGGTTTCAGATTTTGTCATCCATCTTCTTCCTTCCACCACCATTTTTGCTTTTTACCCGCTTCCGGTTTTGTTGTCTTCCTTTGTTAGAATTTTACGCGTCTCCCTTGACCGCCTTGTTTTTCTGATTTATTTCCCTAAGATTTTGCTATCGAGTCTTGATTCTGCGGTGGTAGCGACTACCCTCTCTCAGTTCTCCTCCCCTTTTTTGCGTGCCCAAGAGGTGTCGTCCTTATAATCCGTAATCCTCTTTTGCTTCTCCATCTCCGACCCTTTTGTTTCCAGCAGTCGTCTTTATCTCTTTTTTCGTTGTGCTCCTCCCTCACCAATTTTGTTTTCTTTTCTGAGTTTCCAGTGACAACCCGCCCTCCTCAATTCTTGCTTCTTATTCACCTTCTGGCCTGTTATTTTGCCGACCCGCCACTCGTCCTTTTTGATTCTTTGCCGTCCCCCCTTTTTTTTGCCCGCCCCAATTCTCCACGATCGCCACACTTCTATTGGTAAGCCGGACCTTTGTGCCCTTGGGTCAAGGTCACGCTTTCTCATCAGTTTCTTGTGTGCCTCTTTCTTTTTAACTCCGTTTTTTCTCTCCAGCGCTTTCGCTTTTTGGGAGAGATTCCTTGGGCCCCCTCCTTTTTTGTTCTTCTACGTGTTTTGTTTTTTTTGATTTTTGATGTCCCCCTTGTTTCATATTATTCCACCCTAGTGTCTCTCCCATCCCCTTTCGCCTTATTCTCTCCGGGTTGTACGGATATGGGATAACGCATGTCTTTCCCCTTTTTCCACCGGGCGACCCCTCCATTCTCCGTCCCTAACTCTTATTCTCTGTGTTTTGTTTACCGGGAACCCCCTTATCATCCCATCCTAGATATATCTTCCTCAGTCCCGGTTCCCTCGACCTTCCCTCCCCAATGCCTATTTTTCTCCCCTCCCCGTTCCGTGGGGAGCCCTACAGAAACCTCTTTTCTTAGGTTGGGACCTTTCCGTTTGAACCTCCGTGCTCCTATTCCTCCCTTTTCCTTTTACCTTTACATTTGTGCGTTTTCTGCGGTTCCTTCTTGACGCCTCCCCCTGGTCCAACACCCTTGCAATGTCCCCCGACCACTTCGCTGATTTGATGGCTAAACTTTTCTCCTGCCCTCAATCCACCCTGTGTTTTACTCCTTCTTTCAAAGTTTGTTTGCGTTCTTTTTTTTTTTTCTATTTCCCTTGCCACTTTATGGAAGTGTATAAACCCTCTTTAAACTTAGCTTTCCCGAAAACCTTTTCTTTGGTGCTGGATCATCTTCCCTTTATTTTCCCAGTCTGCGCCCTGGTTTTGAGGTCTTTTGTTTTTTGTTTCTCCCGTTTAGAGGGTGGGAAGGAGAGGCTTTTGGATTCCCGAATTTTATTTTGGGAAGATGACAAAAGGTTCTTGGTAACTGACCCTTCCCCATCCCCCCCTCTCCTTTGAACCCGTTTTGATTTCAATCGCAATCTTTTTAATGATATCCCCACAAGCTCCCCTCCCACTTTAGTCAGGGGTCCTTTTCCCTTTTCCCTTCGTTTGTCCTCCTCTCCACTCTTCTCAATTTCGCTTAACATCACTCTGTTCCTTTCCTTTTCTCTTTCCTCCCCCTCGCTCGGTTTTCTTTTCTTTTTTATGGCCCAACAGCCTTTTCATTCCGAGCTCATTTTAAGCCCCTTTTAACATATTGGTGTAAGTCCTTTTGCTGGTGTTTTTGTTCGTCTGCCCCCCCCTGAAAAGTTTACCATTTTTTCATCCTTTGAAGCCCCATTCAGTTCTTCGATAACATATCCACCCCTGGTTCTATTCTGCTTTTTTTTCATAGGTGTCCTCTGTACTCTCTCCAATCTTCACAGGTTCTTCGGTAACACCTTTTTCCGACCCCGTGACTCTTTTTTTGTCAGTTATATTCTTTTCTGTCCCCCCCGTGTTTTTTCTTCTCATTTAACCCTGCTCTTTCTGACCTGTTCTTTTTAACCCCAGGTTAGATATCTCTACATCCTAGTCCCCCCTAATTTTCGGGTGTTGTATGATCGCCTCAACCCTTTTTTCCGTTCTCGTGATTTTCTTCCTGGTTTTTTCCGCCTTTTCTGCTTCTTCTGGCCCCTCCCCCCCGCTAACGCTACTCGACCGAATCACTTCATCCACCAAGATTTGGTTGACCAATTTCCTTCTCCTCTCACCCTTTCTACAAGCTCCCCTTTTCCTGACTTGAGATTTCTTTTTTTCAAAGTTACTTTCCCCCCCTAATAGCATCAACTTTCGCTCAGGGTGTAGACATGACAGTTTAACTTTTTTTTTCAAACTCGGCCTCACCTTTTTTTTTTTAACGTTTTGTTTCCCCCCCTACAGTTTCTTCTTTCCTTGTCCTTCCTTCCTCTGTTCGTCTTTTTTCCCTAAGACGACAGTCTTGTGCCCCTCCCTCGTATACGGGTCATTTTACCTTGGTTGATCTACTTACGGATACCCTTTTCTCCCTGAATCGCCCTGAACTTTCCTTGCTTCGACCCAGCAGTTTCCTTTTCCTGTTATCTTTCCCGTCCCTGCGCCTCTAGTCGTTTTCTTTTTTCTTTGACCGTTGATCCGTTTTATTTTTTTTCAAGCCCCTTTCTTTCTTTGGCCCTCTGGACTTTGATCTAGGCACTTCTTTCCCCTTTGGATCTTTCTTTTTTTTCTCCTAATCCGGTGTGTTTTTGTCCTCCTCAGTACACCCTTTTCCTTTGTTACCCTTTTTTTGACTTTCCGCTACCTCTCCCTATCAATCAAGTCCCCCCCACGTAATGACTGCTTGTACCCTAAAACGCCCCCCTCCCCCCAACCAGCCTCGTCCTTCTTGCGTTTGATCTAAGCTCACTCTCCCGACAATTCCTTCATTCCGCCCCCCCACGTTCAGCATTGTAACTTGTTTCTTACCTCCACCTTTCCCTAGCCCCCCTATGGCACTACCTTTCCAGGACCAAAGTAGTTCGAATCCGAGAGTGTCCCCCCATTCAATTGTCGTTTCGACCTCCAGTCTTTTCTGCAAGTCTGTCCTTCCCCTTCTTTGCTTTCTATCTCTGCCCTCACCTTTTTAGCACTCGACCACTGCTTCTGCCCCCCTTCTTTTTTTTTTTATCACCCTGGTTTTTTACCCATCTTTAGCGATTTCCCGACTTTTCTTCGACTTTTTCTCTTAAATTAGCTTTTTTTACGTCTTGTTATCAATTTCTTTAGCTCTCTTCCGACATTTCCCAACTGGGTGTCTACTTAAGTCTACAACAAACCCTCCTTTTTTTTCAAAACCCTGGACCTTTCGTGGATTTAGAATGTTTTCATCCCTCCCTCTCCTTTACGTTTACCTTTTCTGCTGTTCCTTTTCTTTTTCCCCATGGTGTGTCCTGGCCAAACAGGAACCCAGCCTTCCTCCCCCTCCCTTCGTCTTATGTCAAAAGGTCCCCCCTTTTTCTTTCCCCCTTTGTTTTGTGCATGATTTGTCCGAGTCCTTAGCTATTGTCAACCCTTTTTTTTGTTGTTTCTCCTCACGCTCCCCTCTCCCCCTTGACTTGCTTTACCCCTTTTCCCCCTTTCCCCTTAAGGCCCTTTAGATCTTTTTAACTCAAAATCTGTTTACCCCCACCCTGACGCTGTCCCTGTTGTCCAGACGCACCCAAGGAATCTGTACCTTCTTTCCCTTTTGACGTCACCCCTTTTTATATATTTTGGAACACTACGTTTTTTCGTTACCCTCTTTTTTCAAGTTCTGATTTTTTTCCGCCCCCCAACCATCCCCTTTGGTTACTGGAAGATACGTTTGTAATTTTTTCAGCCGTGGACGCATCTCATTCGTTTTTCCCCCCCTTATCCGATCTTTCCTAGGGTCGGTGGGATTTTAGACCAACTGGACTATTTTCGTATCTACTTTTCCCTTCTTCCACACAGATGACTCTTCTTCTTTCCGACCCCGTGTGCGATGTGGCCTCAATACGAATTTTTTTTTCTTCTTCACACATTAGCCTCAAACATTTCATTCAGCAATTGATCTGGGGGCAAAGACAGAGTTAACATCCCCTGTTAATTTTTCTTTTTTTCTCTGCTTTTCCCCTTTTTTTCGTTTTTTTTTTGGTTGCGCTTTTAATTTTTTTTTTTTTGTTAGCTCCTGCTGAACCTTTTTTCCTCACCTCTTTGCCTTCTTATCTTTTTTTTTTAGGGGGTGTCTTTGAGATCTCTTCGACCCTCCCCACCTTGTTCTTTTCTCCCTTTCAATCCCCCCCCTCCGGGTCTTGAGGTGTTTTCTTTTTCCCGAGTGCCACTTTTGATCCCTTCCCTTCCCGACCGCCTCCCTTTTTTTTCTCTTCGCCCCTTTTCGCCCAGCCTCCTTTGGAGCAAAATTCATCCTTCGGTTCCTGTCAAGCTCCCCCCCCGTTTTTTTTTGCTTCGTCTCTATGCCCCTCTTTCCCGTCTATTGCTTCACTGCCCAGAACTTCCAACACTCTCGTCATTCATGGAAGTTTCCTCCCCCACTCTTTCCTTACACCATTACTCTCCCTTTTTTGGTCTTCCCCACCTTTCAAGCTTATGGTTGAAGATTTCGGCTTTAGCATTTTGCTCAGTTCCCTGAGAGCATCGGCTTCTTCCTCTCGTTCTTCTCCTAACGGATTTCCTGTATTTTTTCTTCTAATTTGTGATACTCATTGCCCCAATGTTTATCTTCTTTCTCCCTCCCCCTTCCCTCCCTACCTTTCTTTCCCCCTTCTTTTTCCCTTCTTTTTCTTTCTTCCTTTTTTTTCCCTCTTCCCCCCCCGTTCTTTGTTGTTTTATGTTCGCCACAACCTCCCTAAACCAAGCTTGATCCATACTCGTTTTTTCCTCGTTACTTTGGCGTTTTTTTTTTTTCCCCTATGGACTTGACTACCGAGCGCCGACGCCCCCTTGCATTCCTGAGCTAATATTTCCATCCGAGGGTTGTCTTCTTCCCCGGATTTTTATTCCATGTCTTTTCTCTGGTTTTTTCCTTTTCCAGATAATGTTATCCTGTCGCTTGTCTGCTTATCTTCACTTTTCCTTCTCCTTGTTTCTATTTTCCCACACAGGATTTGTCACCCTACACGGTTTCCTCTGGTCTCCGGGTATATTCTTCTTGTCAACCATTTTCTTTCCTTTTTTTTTTTGTACCCCTTTTATTTTTTCCCCCACTAGCCCCTTCCAATTCCCTTCTGTTGTAGGCCATTTTGCACTCCAATACTTTGGCCCAATGCTTTCGACACTCCCCACCACACACGTTTGATGACTTTTCTGATATCTTTTTCCTTTTAACATCCCTCTCCACTGTTCTTGGGGTTTCTTGTTTTTTCTCTTTGGACCAGTCGCTTCCCGCTTCGCCCAGAGCTTCCTTTACCTTTTTTTTTTTTTTTTTGGGTGCCCTCTCCTCCTTCCCTTTCACCAAATTTTTTTGTTGTTTAAACTTTTAACAAATACCACCTTCTTGTTCAAAGTTTTCTCTTTTCCCTCCTCCTTTTCTTCTCCATTCGGATCTTTTTTCCTTCTTTGCTTGCTTATCTTCCTTGGCGTGACACACTTCCCCTCCTCTTTTTGGGATTTTTCCCGTGATGGCCCTCGTAGTCTTTCCCCCGAACACTTTTATCCCCCCTTTTTTCTACGTGCCTCTTTCCTTCCTAGCAATACCCTTTCCTGTATTTACGGTCCCCTGGGTTCCTTGTTTCGTCTCATTTTTTTTGCTTTCCCCTTCTCCACAGATAGCTGTACTCCTTCTTCTTTTTTTTTCCCGTAAGCATCCTAATCACCAAGATTATAGTATCTCCTTTGTTGCCTCCCTTCTTTTTTTTTGCCCTGGTCCAAAGGATGCACCTTTTTTCCCAATGCGCATGGATATTGGTTTCCCCCCCACTCCGTTTTTCTTTTTTTCTATCTCTGACTCTTTCTCTATTCCTTTTTTTCCTTTCCTTCATTGTTTATTTATCCCCACTATTCCTTTCTATTCTTGGTTGTCTTTCCCCTGTAAAGTTAAAAACTAGTTTGAGTCCTTTCGTTTTTTCGTCATGGGCAGTTTAGGGCTATGGCTTTTTTCCATAAATTCTTTCGTTTTTCTCCTCTTTCCCTCCCATCGGTTCCACCTATGCTCATATCAATCCCCCTAAGGTTGCTTGCCTTGATCAGCTGTTTTTTTTCCCTTTCAGTTTCATCTCACCCCTAAAGGTTTTTGAATCTTTCCCAGAACGTCCCCCGTTTTTACCATACATTTTCGCAACTCATTTTCAGTTTTTTATCCCTTTGTGCTTAACGCTCTGCTCTTATAATTTTTTAACTATGAGCCTTTGTGAATCCCCTTTTCTCCCTTCGTGTTTTGTTTTTTTTTTTTACTTCAGCGATTTTTCCTTCCCTCATGCTGAACTTTTTGCTTTTCCTCAACTTCTCTTTGTGATTTGTTGTTCTGATCTCGGGTTTTGTTGGGGATTCCATGTTTTTTTTCGCACCGTAGTTTCGTTTCCTTCCTTGCTTGTTCTTTGGTTAGCTCCACCTTTTTGACCCTTTG
>Ga0179593_1421169_pt1 | contig 17570 bp, 24 predicted proteins | sample CZODoug2_1_08_16_FD_185931 | JGI IMG/M metagenome (GOLD analysis project Ga0179593, IMG submission 185931) | Vadose zone soil fungal communities from Angelo Coast Range Reserve, California, USA - CZODoug2_1_08_16fungal (PacBio error correction) | ecosystem: Environmental > Terrestrial > Soil >... | reverse complement strand
GGCTTCCCACCCGGTTTTTTCGAGGTCAACGCCGACGCCCTTTCCCCCCTCACGCCGCTTCCCGGCGCTGCTTCCCGCCTTTCCGTCGGACCAAAAAGCCCCCCCCCCCGCCAGCCTCCTCTCCCCTCTCGAAACAGAGTCTGACACCCTTGCTGTCGTTGGACCTTTTACCTGGCCGGTGGTTTACCTCAATCCGACGCGCTTCCTGATGGAATTCTCTGCCTGGGGCTCCCTCCTGACGAGCCAGGAACTTTCCCCCTTCCCCCAAAAGTTTCAGGAGGAGGGTCTACCCCGCGCCCGTTCCCTTTGCTTCTCTTGCCATTCTCTTGGGCTCGACGTCCCCATGCTCAAGACGCTTTCTGATGGGGGTGTTAAGACGATGATTCGATTCCACGGCGAGAGCTACACCACTTTACGGCTTGGAATTAGTTCGAAGCGTCCCCCGCGCTCGGCAGGACTACTTCCCGTTAACCAACAAGAGAACTGCCTTTCTTCCCCGCCAGCCTCTCATAGGCTTGCTTATCCCTTTTCCCCAGGCAGGCTATCCCCCCAGTTTGGGGCTCGTTTTCCCGAGGGATGTCTCCCGGATATCCCAAAGTACTATTCCCGAAACGGTACTTTCCCTTTTTTGTCTCTTTGACCGTCCATTTCCTTGGGTTTTTGTTTTTTTTGTTCCCCTTGAAGTTCATGACAGTTTTGTCTAAGGGTCTCCCCTTCCGGGTTTGGGAAACAGGTTCCGCAACCGTGATAGAATCTTGCGCGTCTTGTTCTTCGCGGTGACTGGCCATAGGCAAGAGGAACTTTGGAGGCTTCACGCTTCCCGTGGTTTTAGCGTTTGTTAGCCGAGTCCTCTCGTTTGGATTTCTCCGTTTCAAACCCTTTTCTCTCACCCGGCACCCGCTCTAAGCTCCGGAGGCTGGTTGATGGCTCTGCACGATTTACCTGTCGAGAAGTTCCTCTCTCCTAGCAGCTTTTTTCCCGATCTTTTCCGCTAGCGACGACAGCGGATGAGTAACTGCTGATGAGATCAAATGCTGATTCGGAGACCGGTCGGCCCCCCTTTGGTAATGTCGCTTTCGCTTTCGGACGAAGACGTTCCGGAGTAGTACGTGCCCCCCGCTGTCTTCCGGGTCTGTGGGAATTTCCTTCTCCCCCTTGCAGTCTGGAAAAACGGTTGGGTTTTTTTTTTTTTGTTTGTGATCAGCCGAGGAGGCTTTGCCTCTTTGGGATGGAAATTTCCCCTCCTTTCCCGCAACGGCTGAGACGTGGTATTTGTTTCTTTCGTTTTCAGGATGATATCGTTTCCTCAGCCAATGCAGTCTCTTCGTGCACTCAGATGGAGGAGGGTGAGTAATCCTTTTCCCTGTGGTGAAACAGGGTTCTTTGCCCTTCTCTGGGCCTTCCTTCTTCGCGTTTTTGGCTTTCGCGGAATTTTGGAGAAGGTGGCCCATTCGGCTTTTACTTTGATTTCCACTTCACCGCCTCTCCGGTGACGGCTCCTCGTGTCACGTGGCTGAAGCTCCTTGCCCCCCTTTTTTACCACTTCTCCCTGTTTGTCCTTGCGAACTTCGTTTTTCCGGGCCCAGGACTCCTTTTTTCCAGGTTCCTCGCTCCCTCCTAGCGGTCCTAGGTCTTTGTCATGAATGGTCATTTCTCCTGTCGTCCTCGGCCAACCCTTTTCCCCTTCCTAGACTCAGCAAAAACCTCGTCCTCGGTTGTGCGGTGCCCTATCTTTCGTACTAGATTGCCATTGATGCAGAATTCCCCTTCTCTTTTTTGTTGTTGTTTAAGAGATGGATGCTCCTTGATGCGTTTGACTGCCTTATCTGTTGCCATCTCTACGCTCTGTCCCCCAAAAAGAGCTTTTTGGGCGGTTGTTTCTCGGTCCGCTGCCTTTGACGAGGAGTCTCAGTCTGCGTTCCTGGGAGGGGGACCCTTCGATTTAGACGTGTCCTTGGTCTTGCTGGGGTCTTCCCCTTTCGGTTGAACAGGACGAAACGCTCCCTACCTGCCCCGCTCTATATAGCTGTTTCCTTCAGGACGTGCGTAAGGTGGAACTGTGCCTCCATCAGTCGCGCTTGCAGGCTCGGCTTGAACGTGCAAAGCCGAGATACTTTTCTTTCCCCCCCCTTTTACGCCCCTTAGGCAGCGCCTCACCAGCGCCATGATTTCGGGTTCGCTCCTGCTACCCCCTTGTCCAATCCACAACCAGTATTCCCCCTCAGAAGGGCGAGATTTTCTCTTGAGTCTTGCAGACTCGATCGCCGCTCGCGTGCCTCTTCCCCTTCAACAACGTAGAAGCGTGATCTCCGCTCTGCGTTCAAGCTCACTCATTTCCCCTTGAGAGGACTTTTCTCCCCTCATTTTCCCCCAAAGGGCCTTTGACCCCCCCCCAGCCAGTTACCGGCAGCTGATTCATTCCTAACCGGGAGTCCAGCCATCTCTTTAACCCCACGGTTTTCGCCCGCTGGTTTCATAGATAAGCCTGTTCAATCAGAAGAAATTTCCGATTTTTTTCCCTCCCTGGTCGTCGATCACCTCGTCCTATAATCCCCTGTTTTTTCGGAGTCGTAACGGGGGCCCCCCCTTTCGTCGGCTCACCCCTTCCCGACATGCCCAGGTTTTTAGTCTTTGTTCAATAACCTCTCCGGGGCGGTTTGAAGTAGCCTTTTCCGGTCGCCCACCGTTAGCGTGACGTAATACCCACTCTTCCCAGGACGCTCCCCGAAAAAGCATGATGTTCCTGTGTCGGGCGGACGTTTTTTTTAGCAGCCCTTTCTCGCACCGATGTCGATCACTTTTCCGATGTGGCCTTCAACTTTCCCCCTTCCGACGTTCCTCTTCCACTGTCCTGTGTGAACACGCATTGCCAGATGGGAGGGGTCCGATTTCCCCCTCAAGTTTTGCCCCGGTTCGGACTCTTTCTGTTTTGCGATCAGGTCGACCTCTCCAGTAGGACACTAATTGTCGTTGGTCTTTTCTGAAAAGACTCCTCTGGATTGGACCAGTACTAAGTTCCTTAGTTTGTTTTCGTTGGAGGTCTTTGGTTGGGAAGAAGTTCTTCTCCAGTCATTCCTAGAGAGAACTCCTCGTGAAGACGTCCGCTTCGGGTTCATTCCGAGCGGTTTTGAGATCCGTTTTTGGGTACGGTCCGCCCTGCTCCTCTTCAAAAACCTGCTCGTTCAGGGCCCCAGAAGCCCAGAACTCCAGGCAGTTCTGGCTTTGGGACGTTTTCCCACGGCCTGTGATGATAGTATGTCTTTTGAATGAGACCACCTCACCTTAACTTTAGCAGGTTTTGGGTCGGTTGCCGGGGTTATGTCCGCCCATGGTCGCAGGTTGTGTCAATTTTCTACAGCAAGGTACTCTTTTCTTTTTGGGAATAGGCCGATGGACCCCCCTGAGCGTGCTACACACTTAAGCGTCGGCTTGCCGCGTACATTCTAATCTTTCCTCCCCATTCTGAGTTGATCGTTTTGAGTCTTCCTTTAGACTCCTCTGGGTCCAAACCCCCTTCCTAATAATTTTTTTTTTGTTTCTTTCTTTTTTTCCTAACAACTGTGTGTTCACCGACGAAGAGTAAATACACCCTTGACTTTCTGTTTTAGCTGCTGCGATCCCTCGGTCCTTTTGACTTTAGGCCAGACATCGACGACCCCTATCGAACTTGGGCCTCTCCCCCAGAAACGATGCATGTAAGTGACCCCTGCCAACCCGGCACGTTGTCAAATCTTCGTTCTCCCGACCAGAGAGGAGCCCACCCATTTGCTGTGCAGTGTCCAGCGAGCTTTCTAGGGGGCTAGCTTCCTCTCACAAAAGGAACAATTACCAATTAGTTGAGGAGGGGTACTACCCTGGCGTCCCCGCAAGATAATGCAGTCTTGCGACTCCATGTCCCCTTGTAGTCCTCTCTTGGTGCTCTCGCTTTTGGCGTGACCACCCTTTCGGATTCACAAGATCCGTTCACCCGCGCCTGAATACTTCTGAGTCTTTTCATCCACCTTCCCTGACGACTGACACCGCACGCCCCCACTGGGACAGTCCCAAGGTAACTGCGTTTCTTTTACATGGAAATTTTCACTTGGATACGGTTCCCCTGCCCTTCGATCTTCGACCCAAGATCAGACTGGGACCTTCTTCTCTGTGTTTAAGGCCCCGCCCAAGGCGGATTTATGACATGTCCTTTCACTCGTTTATCTTAAGTTCCTCGCCCGTTACGGTACGCCCTTGCTTTCTACTGCCAGTCGCCTTCTTCAAACTGGACTTCAGCGGAAATACAGTTTCGGATTCTTCCCCTTCTCTGGTTCGCTCCGGGTTGTCTCCGGATCCCTGGGTTGGCAGGGACCCGGTGTGTCCACCGTCGCTTCATTTTGTCCGATCTTTTAAGTGCTGGGAGTCCCTTCCTTAACTTCTGTGACAAGCGTAATCTTCTGCCGAATTGCCTTCCTTAAGAGCGCTTTCTCTTTTCTTCCCCCTTATCCCCAGAAAGCGGCGGACGAACGCTTTTGTCTGGTTATGAGCCCTGCCATTGGTTGATCTTACCCCGGGCGGTCGAATACCCCGGCCTTTCGCTGCTTTTCACTCCCGACGGGTTCCTCATCATGAAGCCGCTGGCCTGGCCACCTCCTGGGCACGTGATCCAGGTTCGCCGCGGGATCAGCCGCTGCTTCGTTGCTCATGCCCTCCTAGTCAACGGTGCTCTTCTGTTTTGTGCGGTGAGAAGAGGCGGGCGATTCTTTGCCTAGACCTCGCCTGATCTCTGTGACACTGAATGGCTTTTTTGTCGTAGTAAGGGTTGTGACGGGTGGTTTCGGTTTTGCAGGACTCGGTCTCAGGGTCGCGGACGCAGGCTTTCTAGCCGTGACACCATCCCCCTTTCGTTCTTTGGATGACACGTACAAGAGGCCCTGCTTCTTTTTCTTGCGAGGGCTCGTACGCCGCGCCCCTCTCTTCAGATCTCCCTTTTTTGCAACGATACGTTCCTGTTGCTGCGCTTCCCTGGTTTCAACCACATGCCCTCTCGCGACAGTTTTCGCCTTTCGCTCGTTCCTCGGGCGAACCTCTTTTGGCCCAAAAGGGGAATCGGCCCGAAGTCCCCCCTAACAGCAGCCCCAACCTAGCGTTCCCCCGGGTGGCCCACGGCTTCTACTCGCGTGAACGCTTCGCATCCCCCCCCTTCAGCTTCACTCCCCCTTTCCCGTTGTTGTTTTTTTATACTTTTTGGGAGGGGACTTGGGATGAGGGCCCCATCTCATCTGGCACGCACCACGAGTGACCAGATTTTTTTTTTTCTCCTTCTTCGGCATTAGGCCTCATGGTTTCCGAACAGAGCGGACTTTCTGAACGGTTACTGGGAGGAGCAGACGTCTTCCTCTTGCAGGATGGTGCCAGATTCACTTGGGTTAAGGGGAAGGCTTCTCCATCCACCCCCTCTCTCTCCAGTTAGCTCTCCTGTTTCTTGGACGGCGAGGCGCGTGCTTACTTCCGGACGAGGTGCTCTTTAGGCTCGGACGCTTGCTCCCGCAATTCTGGCATCTCTGGCCGGCTAGACCGGCGGGAAGACTTCGCCGCCCTGTTCCCGGTTTCTTGTTTCCCCGAGAAAACTTGCCCCCCGACAACCGTTGATCAAAAGTTTCCTGCTCCTTTTCTCGTCCTCAGTGGCTGAGCCACCGCGAGATCGCGCTTTATCGTGCTCCTCAGCAACAACGCCCCCCTTCCCTCCTTGCTTTTTCAATTTACGCCATCCTCCTTCATCTGGCCGCCTCAGGATATCAATCTCCACGGATTTTTCGTTCCTTGACCACGACAATCGAGATCGTTCCCTTTTGCCTCCCTTTCCTCCGGAGCCTCCTTTTACCCGGCTTACTCCCCATCTAGCCCCAAAGCTTCCCCCCTCCAGGGGTCTCGCTCTCTCATGCTAACAGAACGTCGAGATGGTCGTCCCTCTTAGATGATTTCGCGGCTGTTCGTCGGATAGCTACGCTTCCTGCAGACAGGTCCAGTCGTTGGATGCCCCCCCCCCTCCCTTCTCCGTCAGAGGCTTCTTTCCTATTCGCCTGGGTGGAACAGGAAAGTTACCCAACCGCGACGTTTTTTTTTTGACCCCCTTCCCCGTCATGTTCTCCGCCACGCTGACCTTTCGGCCGTTGCACCCCAGTTATCTCCTAAGATTTATCATGATTCCCTTTTCACGGGAAACTCCTCGCCGCTACACTTTCTTTTGCTTTGCATGAACAGCTAGCTTTTTTTCCCCGAGACTCACCAATCGACTCCTTTCCCCCTACTTTTTTTTCCCTCCTTTTGCTCCTTCCCTCGTTCAACGAGCCAGCTTAGATACGGTAGTTGGCATGTCAGAACTGCCGCCGATGTAGATGTTCTTCCAGGACCTTACCCCCTTTTTGGTGTTGTTGAGACGTAGTCTGTTCTTTGTAGACTCTCTACGAGACCTGTAGAAGAATCCTCCCTCAATCCTAGCGGGTGTTGCTCGCCGTTTTCCTGCTGGTTCCCATCCGCAGCTCGTGACCAGTCCTCTGAGACCGTTGATAGTCCCAGAAGCCTTTCTCTGAAGTAAGTGCCGGGGACCGCGGTTCGGGTACATTTTTACGTCCCGGGTGTGCTGATCGTGTTGTGCATGTCCATCCCGAGAAATACCTATCGCGGACTTCCTCTTTTTGGTATTTTGCCTCTCTGGTTATCCTCTTCCTCACAATGCTCCACGCCTGTTGACCCTTTTGAACCACGGTGTCCTAGGGTTTGTTCCAGTGGAAGAGACTTTATTCTTCTTCTTTTCCTCACAGGTTCTTCTTCCCTCTCTGTCCCGAGAGATCCAGTCTACGTGCGGTGTGTCCCTTATTCTCAGCACGTCGGTTGTTTTTCAAAATCTTCATTCCTCTTCCCGTGTTGTTGAGAGATCTTGTCCACCCCCCGCTTTCTCGTCACCGACTACGCACAGGCACCCCCCACCTCATTTCCTTGAGATGTTTTTTCCCTGGCCACCCCCTTCGTCGTGATCGGACAAAGACTGTAGCTCCTCTTTTCCCTCTCCTCAGACCCCGAGCGGACCATGGCCCCTTTTCCACGTCCATCTTTCTACGCGATTCCTCGCTGAACCATTCCCCTGATCGGGGGGTTCCTCATCTTCCGAGCATTCCTGGAAAAAGGCTCTTCCTCCAACCTTCTCTGGGGGTTTTACCCCTCTCCAAATGAACAGTCTTGTTTCTTTTATTTCGTCGAAGGCAATTGCCCCTGTCGCTTTGTGTTCAGAGATGGAGGAGGCCTGCGGCGGCTCCCCCCCCCTGGCTCTTCCGCGCGGCGAGTTTCATTGTCGACGTGATTTCAGGCATGCTTACTCCTCCTTGACCCAACCCCCCCGAGAACCTCTCTTTTTTCTCGGACCGGTCCAGCAAGATAAATAGAATTATTCCCTGCCAACTCCGTGTTCTGGGTTTTGATCGTTGTTCCCTTGACTCTCCTCCCCTCCCTAGTTTGACAGTCCCTTTGATCTTCAGGACAACCCCCAGTTGAGGCTTGTCCTGTAAATGACCGGTGTGATCCTTTTCTTCTCTTGCCTGGATTCTCTCTTTTTTTCGTACTGGAACCCTATCACAGTTACTTCCCTCTTCAGCTGCCATCCGGATCTCCAACCAAGGGAATGAGAGGTGGCTTCTTCCATCTCTTTTCGCTACGGTGTTTCGACCGTTTCTACTTTGACAGGATAAGGTCCCCCGGCGAATCTTCCCAAAGCTGATCTGCCGTGTGGTGATGGGCCCGGACTCTTTGTCCTAATCCAGCTGATCCGCCCTGTCTAGTCCTCTCTTCGATTTGGCTTTTGATATCTACTACTCTGTGTTTTCTCGCTACCCGGGAGCCCTCGTTCTCTTATGATGATGAGTCCTTAACATGCTGATAGAGACAACGGGATTTTGTCCCTGGGGTCAAGGCTGGTCTCGGCTTCCCTTCTTTCTCTGTATGAAGAAGATGCCGTCCCGATGGCGTTTGGGCTTAATTTCCTTTTGGGCGGCGCGAGTTGCTCATTTCTTATCCATTGTGCGTTGGAAACTCTAGATTTTGCTGTTTCTTCGGCAGAAGTTTTTTTTGTTAGAGGAGAGAGCGCTTGCCGATTTTTTAGGAGTTGACTTCAGAAAATAGATCTTCTTCCACTAATCTGGATCGTATCTGTTGAAGTCGGCCGGTACCCCTTCTCTCTCCGCATGCTGAGGGTAGAGGGTTAGATTCTTATGTCGACCGTCCAACTTCCCTCCGCCGGACACATTCACAGAACTGAGACTGGACAATGCTAAGCTTTAGGGCGGAATCGCGCACTTTTTGAAGCTCCTTCCTCACCCTTAATCCTCGTGCCGGTCAGAGGTGGCTCCTTGTCCCCCCATGAAGCCCTCCTCCCTCTGAAAGACTTTTCTTCTCGGGGGTTTCCCCCCCTTCGCGCCGGGGCCTCGGCGATCTTGCCTTCTTTTTTCGTAAACAAGTGGAATAGGAAAGATCCTACCTCAAAACAATCTTTGTTTTCCCACGGTGGAAAGATTCCCCGAACAGCAATGCCAGGGCGTCCCAGATCCCTTCCTCCTTTCAATAATAAGTGGTTGTTGTTGAGCTTCTGTCTGGCAGAGGTTGGATGGAAATATTCGACGACCTTTGCCAACCTATCCCCCAACCTTCGCGTTGAACTCTGTTATTTCGGGCCTCGGAAGAGGGTGTTTTCTTCTCCAGGAGCCGTGAAGTTCGTACATCGTGCGGACGTTCTGCCACCCCCCGACCGAGTACCTGCTGTCTTTTCATGTTTTTTAGTCAGGGACCGGAGGGAAGTGACCTCACCTCTTCCTCTGGCCATTATTCCAGGTGTGACTGACGTGAATGGGCCGGACTCGGCCTCATGATTCCTCGCTTGCCAAGGTTCCCTTCGGTGACGTGGCTCTTCCGAGCAGGAAGTGTCCGGCCGCCGCCCGGCCCCGACGTTACTCCTGACTTCCCCTTTTTTATTTCTTGTTACCTGAAACGTGGTTCACACCCCCAAACCACCGTAAAGTATCTCCTCTGCAGGTCACGCGCTGTCCCGGGTGTTTAGCCCTACGAGATCGTTTGCCGCTCGCGTTTCGTTCCCCTTTAACCACAAACGTCCCCTCTCCCGTTTGTCGAAAAGAGTGGCTTCTTGCTTAAGCGTGCCCTCTGCTTTTGCCCCAGCGGCTCCCCCCCGGTCTCCCCATGACCCCTACAATCGAAGGGACGTTCCGCCCTCCCGATTCCTTGAATTTTTCTCCACCAGAAAGTAACCATTTTTAGCGCCTTGGTTAGCTCAGCATCAGGCTCATCATACTGCCCTTTTCTACCGTCTGTGTAGTCTCCTTCTTCCTCTTGTCCCCAACTTTTTTTTCTTCCCCTGCGTCTCGAATTAGACTCACCTTGGCTTTCGACGGTACCAGCAGCTTGCCCCTCCCGCCGCTGTGAGCGGGTGTTTTTCAGTTTCGCCCCCTTTTTGAACGGAGCTTGTCCCACTCTGCGTCCCTCACTCTCGACTCCTTCTCGGATATCCCTTCACAATTCTTCCCGTCACGGTTGCCCCTCGGCAGCCTTTCCTTCCTGCCGATGTCGATCACTGTGTCTGTTCACGGAAACTCACTCTTTCCGCTTTTCTTTCTTTCTTTCTTGTGCGGACAGCGCAGATGGTTTTTTTGAACCATAGGTTCCCTTTGCCTCTGTCTTCGGGGCATTCTCGGTAATCTTCAGAATTTCTTGGAACTTTAGAACATGTGAAGATGCTTTGATTTGGACCGTCATTCTTCTCCCTTTCTGGGGGTGTTTTTTCTCACCATCTTTTCCGGTATCTGATTCGCTTTTCTCGTAGAATAATTCCCTTGGAGCCCCGTTTTTTGTAGGACGGTGTGACAAAGGTTTTTCCATCCGACTTATCCATGCTAACCCCATATAGACTCTTGTCCTTGCCGCAACCAGCCCTTTTTACACAGTCTTCATGGAGGCGTCAAACTGTGTGGATCGGCGGTCTTCCCCTCGGAGTTTTGTTTTTCTTGACTTTGTCTTTTTCCTTTCATCGCTGCAAATACTTTCATTCCAGCCTCATGGGTGGTTTGGACTCCATAACAAGGATGGAAAAGAGGGGTTCTCTTCCCCTTTCCAAAACCAGAAACACTCCTTCTTGCGGCGGGAGGGGCAGTTTTTTTTCCCTCGGGCCTATAAAGGTTCTAAAGGTAGGGACCTTTCTCTCAGCAGCTCCTAGCTTTCACTTTTGAGGCGGTTCTTTGACCCTCAGCAGGTTTCCCCTCTTCATTGTAATCCTCCCCTTTGTTTTTTCTCGAGATGTCCTAGGTCTTAACGCCGAGCAAATTTTATTTTCCCTAGTGCCTTTTTGCTTCCCCTGGAAGAAAGTCGTAACCTTGATTCGACCCCTCTTCTTACGAACCTTTACCTCAGCCAACCGACCCAGGCCCCTTTGACTGGATTCCCCCTGCGCCGGAGTGGCCCCTTCCTGCGATCCAGTCGGCCCCGTTTTTTCCCACCCCCTCTGCATGGTCCTTTTGAATGATGCTCCCCGATGAAATGAGACAGGGGTCCCTTTCACGCCCCCCCCCCGGCTTTGCTCGTTTTTCGAATTTGACCGCGATTCTACCATGGTCCCTGCGTCTGGCTCTTCTTTCTTTTAGAAGGAAATGCTCAAGCCGTCACAGTTGGTTTCTCTCTGGCTGATGGCCCGTCCCCGGGGATCTCACAAATTTTTTTGGTTTTACTTTCCTTCCGGGAATTTCGACTTTTTTGCTTCCTTTTCCGCGGAACCCCCCTCCAGAAGCATCAGGACCCCCCTTCCATATCCATCGTTCTGTCTTTTCCAACCCTCTCCTCTACCTTTCTTCTTTGCGTTAAGTGGGACTGTTTCCCCTGATTTTCCCCCCTAATACCTCTCCGGGCTTCCTATTACGATTTTTTCGGAGTCATACGACCCTCCCAGTTCTGTTTTAGGACCAACGACGGTTGAGCCTTTGGGAGCGGCCCTGTTTTTCTCAGCTTTTTTTCTTCCGTGGCCCGGACCTCAAAGTGATCCCTGATTCTCGCAGTTGCTGCAGGTGACAATTTGCCTGCACGGGCACCTTCCCTTTTTTTTTTTCTTTCCCCCCTCTATGCGCGTTTTCGACGTCTATACGTAGAGGAGAAAGGTTTGATCACCGCGACTACCTTCCCCGACGGAGAGCTCGGAAGTTGATTTCCCTGGTCCCCATCCCACTCTGGGAATGTAGGAGGAATTTTTTTAATTTCTTTTTCTCTGTCTCACTTTTTAAGCAGAGTTGATAATAGATGTTCTTTTGTTGATCGACCGACAACGAGAACGCTCCTTTTCGATGATGCGAAAAAGCGATCTTTAATTCCTTTTTGAGCTTTGGGTATGTAGAGGATGGTGGACAGGATACTTTTTCCCTCGCTAGTCATTTTCAAGTTTTTTTTACCTCGGGGGAGAGTGGGCCACCAGTCTCCGGCTGGGGCGCCGGGATGTTTCCCTTTGTCAGGTAGATTAGGTGCTTTTCTTCCACTTTATTGGCCTTCCGGTGGTTTTGTCTTGTTCAGGTTTAGAGACTTTCGAGATCTTCGGTTTTTCTTTAAGCGTGAAACTTCATTTTTTTAGGTCTTCGTTCCCAATTTTGCCGTTGCCGAGCTGGTTAACAGGAGATAATCTTTCCTGGGTTTTCCGCTTCAATTCCCTTACCGCAAGCGTCGAGCCGCGTTTTGTTTTTTCCCCCATCCCAAGTTCGCGTTCTGCCCCCACGTAAAAGAAGAGGCGGCCTCGTTATTAGTTCCGCTTCGCCAGCGTCCGTCCCCGGACGTAAAGTCGATAACCTTTTGTCTTTCTTATCTCCCTTCCCGACCGGTTTCGCTTTTCCCCACCAGTAATTACGCTCCCCGCTCCCTCGGCTTTTGGTAGCTCTTCTCCTCTGAGACGGTCTTCGCCGTTTCCAAACCTTTCTTTTCCCGCGACTGCACGTCCTCTTTTAACCGGAAAGATGGGGTTTTTGTGGGGGTTCGAAGATGGTCCAAGTCCGCGTGCCTGCTTTCCCTTCTCCAGCACTCCTTCTTTTAATACCTTGTGGTTGCTTCCTTTCTCGCGGGGAACGACGGGCTGTCTGTCTTTCTTTTCCCCTTGGACCCCGCCCACAATTTTTTTTTTGGTGCTGTTTTTTTGATCGGTTCTTCGAAGACGAACTTCGCGCGGTCTCGAGTTTCCTGGCGGACACCCCGACCAGAGGACCTTTTTTTTTTTTTCAGGCGCTTCTGGCCCTGGGTCTCCTGCACTTTTTCCTCGGAGTACCATTCTCCCCCCCCCCCCCAGGAGATAGCCAGAGTGAGGGCTTTGCCGGCGTCCGAGGTTTCGCCCCCTAGATTCCTTTTAGGCCTTTCTGGGTGATTTGTTCTTTTTTTTTTGCGACATTTTTTTTTTTCCCACCGGCCAGAAGCCCCTCTTACCCGCCTGCAAGCTCCTCCTGAAGGAATATTTTTTCGCCTTTTACCCTGCCCCGTGTAGAACCGGCCCCCCTCTCTACGCCCCAGCTGATTTTTTTCCACGCTTTTTTGAGAGTGTAGTCTTCTCGACTCGGCTCGTGCGCAAGATAACTTCAACCCGGTTAGCCGTGCTTCTCTTCTGAGTGTCCCAGCCGCCACTCCTTCTCCCACTCAGTCGGCGAAAACCGGGACCTGATTTCGACCTTGTAGTTAGAGTTCCTCTGAGCTCGCAACAAGCTTCTTCCTATCACAGGTGTAGTTTACCCCTTCCTCGGTCTCGTCAGCCTTAGGATAATCGCTCCCTAAGAGTTCGTAAGAACGGCGTCTCTCCGCTTCTCCTTCCGTAGGGAAAGCAGAGTGTACTCCCCCCCTCATCGGAATTCTTTCACTCCAGGCCCAGTCTTTTCGGCCTTCCTACTCTTCTTCGATCGGCCTTCGTCTGTGGAACGGAAGCCGGTCCCCCTTTTTTTGCTACGTACTAGTCGAACACAGCCGCGACCGGCTGCACTGAGGTGCATGGCCTTTCTTGCCTCTCCCCTCATGAATCCCCATCTCGATGTCTTATAACGTGACCCCCCTACACTTCTCTGAAATCACCTTTCCGCTCGGATAAAACCTGTTGGTGTAAAAGCCTGATTTTTATTCCCTTCCAAGCATTATGCCCCCTTGTGTTTTTTTGGTGTGTGTTTTTTTTTTTTTTGGTTTTTGGTTTTTGAGTGTGTCTTGGGTTGTGGGTGGTTTGTTGTGGTGGTTTTTTTTTTTTTTTTTTTGTTTTTTGTGTTTCTTTTCTGAGGGGGGGGTTTTTTTTTTCTTTTTTTTTGTTTTGTGTTGTTGTCTTTTTTTTTTTTTCTTTTTTTTTGTTTGGGGGGTGTGTCTTGGTTTTTTTTTTCATCGTTGGTACTTTTTCCCCAGTCACTAGGTAAACGTAGCAGAGTCTGACTTTCGTTGGCCCATCCAATCTTCTTTAGCATGGGCTTTTCCCACTTCAGCGGCGGTCTCGTTTTGTTTTTTGTACCTCTTTCCTTTCTTTTCCGACGAGACTTTATTGTCGATCGAATGACAGGGCGCATCGTTTACGATGCTTTTCGGTGCCCCTGGTAAGCGGCCTATAATTTTAAAACATTTTCTTAGAATCTAGAACCAAGACCTCACCTCCTTTTAGCTGCTCGTGGTCGGTGACCGCGCCGTTAGCGTTTCTTACTCACTTCGTTTTTCTCATCTTTCTAAAGGTTTTTCTAGCAATAAATATTCTTCCCAATCATCGGTTGGTTCGTACGAGCGTGATTTTCTTTTTCCCCGCCTTCTGGAACGATTGCCATTGGACAGGTTCAACCCTCCCTTTCATCTGGTGGCTGAGGGACTTGGCCATTTCTCCTGGCTTGGAGTTCCGACCTTTCTGGCCTTTCCGTTTTCGGAAATTTTCCCTTCGAAGTGATTCCCTTTGAGCTGAGTTTGCGGCGGTTTTCCGCAGCCCCACGGATTGGTTGGGTGGGGACCCCTATCCCCCGTTTGGTTTCTGGTCGAGCTTTTCGCCCCAACCTCGGGGCTGCTTTCACGCGTAACACCTATTGCACCTAAAGACGGCCCCCCCTCGTGCGTATCTCTTTTCCTACGTAGTCCCTCACGTTCCTCGAAAATAGGTCCCAGTTCGGCGCACCATCAAGCCAAGCTCCCTCAGCCCCCAGCTTCCCCTTTCCTCCCTTGACAAGATGCCCCCTGTGGAAAATTCCCTTGACGATACTCCTTCGTTCTTGCACTGCCCCCCCATGCTGATGTAAGCCGGGGGTTTTGGTTCCTATAAGTTCCTGGGCAAGGCAAGTATTTAAGTAACTGTTTTTTTACTACCGTCAAGCGAAAGTTCACTCTCTCCCTTTCCGTGGCTTGGAAGTTTTTGACTCGACGGAAATTTTTTTCCTTCGGTCGATTGGGTTTCATCTGTTAGGCTTTAAGATTGACGGTTTTTCTCCCCCTCTAAGGAACCATGCGTCCCTTCAATCGAAGAGCTCCCCCCTTCGTTGCTAGTTTTATGATTACAACCTTCCTGATCCCCGCACCCCCCCCCCTAGACGCCGCCTTGAACTTCAAAGTCAATCGGCGTCTTTTTCCCGCATGAAACAACAGTCTTTCTCCTCCGTTGAAAGAGGGATTCCTCGTTAAGACTTCCTTGAAGTGGGTACATGTTCCTATTTTTAGTCGTCCTTTTACATTGCTGGGGTCCTGCCTTTGTTTTTTTTTTTTTTTCCTTTCGCGAAAGGAGGATTTAGCCTGTGGTCTTGCAATGTACCGCGTTTTTTTTTCCCCCGGGCGCGCTTTTTATGCCTTTGCCCTTCCCGTCGGCACGGGCAAATAAGCTTTTGGCGGTGGGTTTTTTTTTTTTTTTTTTTTGCCTTGACTGAACTTTTGGTCTTCTCAGAGTTACGTTCGAGAACGGTTTTGTCCCCCGGTTCCCCCTCGACTTTTCCTGCCCCTTTATCAGGGACTGGTGAGGGCCCATGATTTCTGATGTCGAATCTTTTTCTCTCCCCTTTTCCGACCCTGGAAAGTGCCTTAGACCTGCTCGTTTTTCCTCTAGGACTATTTTTTCCCCGACGAACCCCTTCCTGTTAGGCTGCGATGAGCTGATTGATCCTATTTTCTTGTCGACCCCCCCCGTTTTCCCTCGGCTGGCTGGCAGAAGCCGTTTTTTTTTCCTCCGTTTTTCCGAATGGATTTTAAGGTTAGGGCATCAAGTGATCCCGGTTTCGCTCCAGGAGCGTTTTTTCTTTCGGCTGGACACCCGAGTTGTTTGACTGCTTGACCGTGTTTTTTGACTTTTTTAGGCTTTCACTTCTCTCTCTCTATGATTCTCCTTTAGCGAAGTGAAAATAAAAAAAAATTTTTTTTTTTGGCTTGTCGTTGGTTCTGGGGTGCTCCACGGGAGAGGGTTCCCCCCATATGGTCCTTCGGCTTGAGATTTTTCTTCTTTCTGGCCCTTTTGCAGGTCTTTTTTCCATCCAGCGGGAGTGATTTTCAACGTCACAGAACGATCTGGTCTTGGCCGGACGCGGGAACTACTATCTCTCCCCTTTCATTAATTCGATCTATGGAGTAGGATCTTTTTCGAAACGTCTTTTGCTACCTCTCCCACCAAGCAGGCAATAGACCAATGACTTCACTTCTCCCCTCCGTCTCGGTTTCGGAGACCCGCGCTTTTTTGGCCAAACAAGGTCGGAAACTCTAGCCAGCAGACACCAACCTTTTGTCCCTCTTCTTTGGGATATTCTTCCCCTATTGATCTTTCATCCTCCCGGAGAAGCCGAGCCGGTTTTGAGGCATCTCTCTTGTACTCACTACCTCGTGTTTTTTTTTTTTTTCCTCTGGTGCTCCGGGCGCTGGGGCATTTTGACTATTCGAGACTCTTAAAAGAGCACACACCACAGTTCTCTCAGTTCTCTTCTGAGATTTCGGGAGAGTCCTTTTTTTCCCTGAGACGACAGGAGAGAGCGTCGTTTTTATGACTGCGGCTTTTCCACCTACCTTCCAGCTGGGGCAGTGTTGATCTTTCTTTTTCCTTGATTGACATACGGACGTACCGGTCGCCTTACCCTAATCCTTTGAATCCGTGATTTTCCTCTTGTCGGGAGTACGCGTTTCCCATGAATTAGGACTTGAGTGCAGTCTCGGTGGATGAAGCGCTGGAAGTGTTAAAAGTTCCGCCTTCCTTCTAAGCGAACCTCCTGCAGGCCCTTCCGGTGAGAGGTGTACCAAAGAGCGTGGGTTTCCCCCCCTCAAACAAGTACGGACTCCCTCCGCCCTTGCAGGTGCACGCTGCGGGGACAAGCCTCCGAAACCCTTTGTTGCTCCACAACCCGTCACCTTGTGAAAGTCTTTTCCCCTCCCCTCGCCATCCTGCTCGGAATTAGCCCCCCATAGTCGGCGCAACCAGGTCTTTTTCCAAATTGCCCAAGACCCATAGTTTCTTAACGCGTACGTCCCCGTTCTTGCATCCAGCACATCCCCTCCAGTCCCAAAAGGTGTAGTCGACGTCTTCTCTCCTCCTTGAGGTCATCCAGCACCTCTCTTCTTTTTTTTTCGTGTCTCACCGCTTCATAGGTGCCCCATCCTTTTCAGTCCTCGTACGCCTTCTCGTTTCCTTCTTCCAGTTTTTTCTTTTCCAAAACAAGAACTTGTTTTTTTCGTTTTTCCTTGAATTATCCTGGGGGGACTTGAGACGTTCCACACGTCCCGCTCCAGTAATCGTAGCACACCCGGATTCAGCAAGGTCGCCCTTGAGGTGCAATTTTCTTCGGACGTTCTTTGACAGTCCTTGAAATGCCTCTTTTTTTTGATCAATTTCGGTACCGGGCCTTTTAAACTCGCCCTCCTTTCCTCTACCTAACACCGGTATTACTTAGGTCCCCCAGCAGCGCACTTTTTTTTTCCCCACGAGAAGACTTTTGTTTACCTCTTTTTTGGCAGATCCTGATTTGGTCCCCCCGGTCACGAGCCCCAGACCGGGTCGAGTCTTTGAAATTGTCTAAAATGCCTCCTTTCAGGTTTTCTTTTTCCATTGACCCGGTATAGGGGGGTTTTTTCCTCGCGTATCGGTGAGAATTTCTTTACAGCGAGAGTCGAATCCCTCTCGCAGCGGGTGTCTCTTTTGGTTGAGCTTTTTTTCCTTGGGCCATCCTCCCCGCCTAACCCAACGAACTTCTGATTTTTGCTATCCCATGAACGAACCTGCCCGGTCTTTTGTCTTGGAAGGCGAGTTGGTCCTTTTCCACATAAGTTTTTTTTGCTGATAGTGCCTTTTATGGCTCTTTCACTAGAGCTTAAATAAGCTCGGACTTTTTCTGCAGATTTTTTGTCCAGGTGTCCTTTTAGGTTCTTTACCCCTGGACAACGTTCCTTTGGGCGGTAAATTAGCCCCAGGTTTATGATTTCTGGAAGTTCTCCTATGGCGCTCTTGCTTAAATGTTCTTCTTCCCGGGCCGAGAAGAAGATTTGGTTTCTTTTCCATTATTGTCGGTCCTCTTCGTTTTAGTCGTCTTTTTCTCTGCCCCGGCGTGTGTGTTTGG
>Ga0179593_1277616_pt1 | contig 17572 bp, 28 predicted proteins | sample CZODoug2_1_08_16_FD_185931 | JGI IMG/M metagenome (GOLD analysis project Ga0179593, IMG submission 185931) | Vadose zone soil fungal communities from Angelo Coast Range Reserve, California, USA - CZODoug2_1_08_16fungal (PacBio error correction) | ecosystem: Environmental > Terrestrial > Soil >... | reverse complement strand
TGTTCTTTCGTCGCTCGCAGCGTGCCGATTACAGGTCCCTCCTCTCCTCCCCCCTTTTTGTTTTGTGTATTCTGGGGCCAATTTTCCCCCCGACATCTATGTTAGATGGCTCATCTACCACGGTGTGACGCCCCTTTTTCGGTGCACTCCTCACTACAGCGAGTCCATGTCAAGTTGCTTGCGTTGTTTTACTCTGATAGCAAATCCTGTGCTGAGAAACTCCCCCTCGCATTTTTTTTCTGCTTCCCCCCCTGTTTTCCTTGATGGATGCCCCGGTGGACAACTTTGAAAATCCACCCTTCTCCTATCGCTGTGGGTCTTTTCCCCAGACAACCGATTTCACCAGAACCGGAAGTCTCTCCCTTTTGGCTTTTTCCATCAAATCGAACACCCGGACCTCCCCTTTTTTCTTAGGAAAAATTCCAAGAGTTCGTACTGTTTTTAAGGTTTGCTACCTTCCCTGCCTACTCTCTTTCCACAGTCCTCTTTTGTTCTCATCCCTTTTGTCTTCCAAGCTCAATGCAAGCCCATTTTTGACCTTCATTTCCCCCCTTCTTTGAAAGAACCGTTCGAGTTACGCCCCCCCTTTGTAGATTCTCTTTCTTTCTTTCACCCCCTTTTTCGAGTAATTTGACGGTTGTGCAGGCACAATCCTCCCGGTTCTGTTTTATGTCGACCCCCTGCCGTTTCTCCTTCTGCTTCCTTTTTTGTTTTTCTTTACAGCCCCTTACTTGCTGAGTCCACACTCTTTCTTGTGTTTTTTTTTTTTAGCAGTCCTAGTACTGTCCTACGAAATTCAGTACCGTCCTTTTCCCTCAGCTAAATGTAATTGCACTCGAAGGGACGTGACCTTTGTGGCCAAGACTCTTTCCCCTCCTAGTCCTTCCTCACCACTCCGCAGTTTTCCACAATCCGAATGCACATACCCTAAACTGCCAGGCCTCCCCCCGTACCCTACAACCTATCCTCCTCCGTTTCATTTCTTGTCTTAATAAATGCGGTACGAGAGAAGTTCCACCAACTCCCTCCCTCCCTTTGCTTTTTTCCCCCCGGCGTCTTGTTGTTGAAATGTCGCAGCGCTACTTCCCACACAAAAATATCCCGGCCTGAGAAGCACCCCCCCCCTTTTGTTCCTCGTGCGAACGCGCCCATCTTCTTGTGAGTCCCTTTCGGTGGCTTTCGCTTTTTCTTTTAGAGGAACATTTGTGCATTCCTCAGGGCTCCCGCTGTTTTTCCCTTTCTGCTTTTTTCAGTGGCTCTTATGCAGGGAGTTTTCTTCCTCTTTTTTAAAGTTGCCTTTGCATCGGGTGTTGGTTTTTTCGCACTTTTCCCCCCCTCTCCCATGTTGGGATACTTCACTTTCCGCAGTCTCCCAGATTTTCCTTATTGACCCTAACTCTCGTCCGAAATGCTCCCCCTTCCGCTCCCACCTCAGCCCGGAGACACCCTGTTCTTCTCACCTCCCCCTGGTTTTTTCAGAAATAGCCCGCACCTTTTTTCTCTGCTTCAGCTACCAGTGCCTGCGCTTCCGTCTCCTTGATCCCACGCTTTGATTGAACGTCGCTCCATGCATTTTCCCCCCTTCTTCCTAGAGAGGTTGGACTGATTTTCATGATTTTTTCTGTCAGCCTTTCCAAGCCTATTCTCCCCCTTCTCTCCACTACATCTGGTTGTTGTTTGAGAGATCTTAACTTTTCCCCTTCGACAGTCCCCCCAATCCTTTTCCCTTTCCCGCGCTTTGCCCCAATTTTTCCTTCCGATCCGGTATTTAGAAGGTTTTTTCTTTATCTTCCTTTTCCCCCCTAGAGGCTCTTTTTTGAAGCTGTTCCCCCCCTGTGGAAGTGATTTTCTTTGACCTGATTTCCCTCAAGCACCAAGGTTTTTTCTGGTTGTCCGTGCGTCTGTTAGCTCCCTTCACTTTCGCCTCTTCTTTTGCGGTGCCGAGAGGGTGCTTTCCCTTCTGGATATCTCAAGACTTCCTTTGAGTCTACTTAGGGAGTTGCATTCCGCTCACCCCCTTTGTTTAAAACATGTTTTGACAACAACCCGTCTTTTTTCCTTTTTTTCCTGGGGAATCCCCTGACACCGCATAAGCTTACGGATCTCATCACCCCCGTGCGACTGGGCGGCCTGCCCCCCCTTTTCCCCCTGAATGGAAAAGCCCCTCGAAAGACTGACACTCCATGCCTTCCCCTCTCTTTCTCTTTTGTTATTTTTACGATCTTGTTCTTGCTTCGCCCGCCTGTTGATCTGTGCATTGGGAAGCCTCCCCCCGCTTTTACGAAAATTGACCCAAGCCTCCGAGGTTAAGTCGCCGGAAACCCCCTCTTTGGTGGCTTTTTTTTTTTTACTCTCGGGACACCCGCATTAGTACGGACATATTTCCCCCCTGACTTTTTCTAGCGTTGTTGGTAGGGTACTGGTGGGATGTCCTGATTTTTCTGGATGAGGATTGTAGGATGCTTTTGTTCCTTGTTCCCTCTCTTTTGTCTGCACCCCCCTTCCTGTGTATAAGTGTTTCCAGTACATCTTCTTAATTTCTTTAAGGGACTTCTAGGTAATCCTCCTCCCCCCCTCGTACTTTTTTTTGAATCGTGAAGATGATTGGTGCCCCAACCCTTCTTTCTCCTCCCTTCCTTTTTGTTCTGATTCTCTCCCCCCTTATTCTGGTGGACGTATTGTGCAGCACAAAAGGTCCGTCCTTTTTTTTTCACTTATCATACCATTGATCCGAAACCCTGACTCTGGTTTTTTCTCTCCATTAAGGTTTGGTTGCATCCCAGTTGGCAATTACTCCAACACCTTTCCTTTCCCCCTTAGCTTGTTGGGAACCCCCGCTTTGACGCCATATTGCCCCCCTCTTGCTGTAAGAGAGGGTCAGTGATCTGTCATTAGAACCGGAGCGTCACAACCCTTTTCCCTTTTTTTGGTGGCCGCCCGCCAACAACCTTTGTTGAGGCCTTTTTATTTGCTCTGATTGGAGTCCTTCCATAATCATCGGAACGACCCCCTTCTTTTCGGGGGCTCTGTGGTCTGGAAACTTACACGCATTCCTTTTCTTCAGCTTTCGCCGTTTTGCCCGCATCTCATGTTTCGAACAATCAGGTGTAATCTCCCCCCCCCCCTCTTGTGATTTTTTCAGATTAAGGGCCCTCCGCTTGCGCTTGCTCTCAATTCCCCTTTCATTTTTTCGACCCTCCTGCTGATGTGAATGAGGTTGCCATTTGTCTCCCCCCTTTGTGTTTTAATTTCCGCCATAGCCCACGCTTAGATGTTCCGATTGCATCCCATTCGACAAACCTTTGTTTTTTTATCTCCCTTTCTCCCCTTTTTTTCCCGCCCCGGGTCTCTTCAAAAAGCGCAAGCCCTTTTGACTAATCCTTTTTTGAGATCCTATGAGGTCTTTGGTCGCTCTCACTTTCTCTCATTCCCCTCCTCTGAATAGTCCCACCACTTGTTGTTCGTCATGGCTTGTTGCCCATGAGGTCCTTCCCTTTCCCCTTTTTTGATGGAGGAAAGTAGTCAAAATGGTTGTGATTAAAAGTGTTCTCTTCCACCGGCATTTCAGTTCGCACGTCTTGAATTAGTTTGTTTCCTTCGTTCCCTTTTTTTTTTTTGATTCCCCTTATCTCCTCAACCATCTGGTGCGCTTTTACAATTCCCCCCCCTCCCCCCCAATTGAGTCTTTTTTTCCCCCCCCCCCGGTAAAATCCATCATTTTAAATCTTTTTTCCTTTCCCCTTCCCCACTCGATTTCCCAGAAAAGAGATTCTTTTATTTCCCGGTCCTTCAGACTCCCCCGTGATTCCACTCCACCTGTTGCTGTTTGCAACTTCCACGTTCGGACTGGTTGGCTAGCGTTGTGACTACATCCGATCCAACTTTATTACCGGCGAGTGCACGCATGATCCTTTTTTTCCCCCTATCGGTTGTCCCTTTTTAAATTAAGTGCCATTTCCCTCCCCGAAATTACTTCTTCCGCCCATTTGGCGCTTCTTATCACCCAATTTCCCCTTCTCCCCCCCACTTGCGACTGGGACCGGTTGGTGACTGCCACCAATCCCCTCCCTCCGACATAGTTTTTCCTTCATGCCGCAACAGCTTTTTTGCTCCTTTCAGGTTCATCCGGGGTGGATCCCCCTCCTTTTTACAGGAGGACAAAGATTTTCGGATGGTCTGCAGGCCTTTTTTCCCTAGCCCTTTTACTTTACCGAAGTTTTTTGAAAACAGTTGCCCCGGCAGGTTTGCCTGGTCTGCCAAGATTTACATCGAGTCCAGAAGTAAGACACCCTTGCCAGGCCCCAACTTTTTTTATACCATCACATCCCCTTGCAAATTCCAAGTCCCACCCCCTAACCCTTTTTTTCCTGCCAGGATCTTCAAAGGACCCCCATTTTGTCCGCTTTGACCTTCAACCCCCAACAAACAGCCTCCGCCACATCGTTTTCGGGTTTCCCCTTTTCTCCCGTCGTTTTTTACCCCGTTCGGAAGCGGGGCGACTTTTTCCCACTCTCCCGTTCTCAGCAAATTCACTCTGATCTACACGGCGCGACCGTTAATTCTCTTTTTCTTTTGTTCTCCTATGGAGGGCGGCTTTCGAGGTTCCGTCAGTGGACTGGTGACCCCTTGGCGCAGGTCCTCCCTGTTTTCAGATGTTGACATGTTTATTCTGGTGCTCTTATGCAGGTTCGGGTAGGACAGACTTACCCCATTTCCTTGCAGTTCTTTTTTCGAAACATGTTTGTCCCACTTCGACATGGTGGGATCTCCGCCCCACTCCTAAGTCCAAAAGATTCCATTTTCAGTTACCAGGATATCCCTCGAGTAATAACTGCATATGCCCCCTTCTCAAAGAAGAGGCCGGACAAATTCTTTCTGCGACATCTACTGGACATTTCACTCCCCTACCCCCTTTGTTTATTGCCGCCGACCTTCCCCCTTTCCTTAGCTGCTTCGCGGCGGACCGAGATAGGTTGATATCCAATTCAGATAAAGAGCTTTCCCAGTGATCAATCACTTTTTGCCTGGCGTTTCCTAGAAAGTTACCAGTGCTGTGGTCTATCCCTGTCCAAATCTATGGTATATCGCTTTTTCATTTTAAGAAGTGTGTGTCTCTCGATTTTTCATCTATTTTGCAAGGTTACCTCCCACACACCCCTCCACGGTTAACTGGCGTGGCACACCCCTCCTTTGCAGACCTCGGCGTTGAGTTTTTCCGCTGTGTGAGAGTGCCTTGCTTTGCTACCCCTAGAGGATCTGGCCTGACCAGAATGTCCCCAAAAAGGTGGAATGATGCGAGACTAACAATTGTGAGGCTTATTCGTCAACGTGAGATTTTAGCATTCCTGGCCCTCAGCCGTCTAGCCCTTTTGAGAGTTTTGAGTTCGACGGTTCGACGTCTGGGATATAATTTTTCCAATACGCTTTTTTCGACTTAGAGTTGAAGTCGATCCCATGGTTGACCCGTTGGCCAAATGTAGAAACCAACACCCCCCTTCGTTTCTTCATGTGTTTTAACAGGTTCCCTAACCGCACCGTCCCCATGACCCTAGCATTTCAGACCATCATCACCCCCTAGATTTACCTGGGCGGCAGCACCCTTTAACCACCTTGTCACTGAATGCAAAATCGAACCTCAGCCCTCCATCGCTCACCCAGAAGATGTCGCCGGCGTTCTGCTGCGGATCCCCCCTTAGTGTCCTTTGTCATTTCAGAGCGGGGATGAGGTTTGTTTTCCTTTCCCCTCACGAAAATTTTCCCCAAGCCCGAGATGCCCACAGCTGCCATGGCCCCATTCCCCTCTGTGATTTCATTCTTTTTTTTTTCTCCCCATCCGAGAGTTAACGCATTTTATACGGAAAGATAAGCCTTCTGGTCTTTATCGTGTTTTTGGCCTTTTTGGTGGGCTGGACTGGCTCGGTGGTGCGTATTTTTGATTGGATTTTTTTTTGTTTTTGGCTTGTTTTCTTCCGGCTTGTCAAATAGATGTAAATCTGGGAATCCCTTTCCCCTTTGCGTCATTTTTCTCACTTTTTTTACCTTTCCCTGACGGGAATGAATTTTCGTCTTGAAGTCCTTCTGATCTAACAGGCCGAACATTTTGTGCGACTTCCTTCTCTGCTTGGACTCCCAAACGGATGAAGGCCCCTCCGGACTGCAGGTTTCGGCAATTGGTCTCCCTGCCAAAATAGGTATGATTTCTTCTTTGCATGTCCCCGTTTCCTCGTCCCAGTCTTTGTACAGATCCAAGTGATTACGCTTTTTTGAGCTATTTGGTCCTTGCCAGCTCAGTAAGGTAGTGTTCACTTTTTCCTCCGAAGTAACCCAATTGCGTTCTCCCCTCTCTCATTGTGTCCCTTAGGTTTTTCCAATATTTTGAAAAAGCGTACCTTTACTAGCCAGCGTTTCTGATGATCACAGTCTCCTCCAATTTAAGTGAATCTTTTCAGCTTTCCTTGCTTCAACCCAGGGTTTGAGTCCGGTTTAGGGTCTCTTCTTTCCTTCCTTTCATACTCGAATGTAACAAATGATCTCCTCATGTTAGTTTCAAAACGCTTGGTCCTTCCATTCCACCAGCAGATTACTTTTTTCTGTCTTATTTCTTTTTTGCCACTCACCCCATGTTGTATGAACATCAGGCATTTGTGCTGGACATAGTGGTTAGCGATATCCGGTTGCTCTGAGCTTGGCAGCATCTCCCCGTAAGCTACAGATTTCCCCTCCTTTTTCTGAACTGACCGCTCTCTTTACTTTATTGACAACGATTTTCGTAAAAGTTTGCTGGGCCCCCCCCCATTTCAACCTATAGTCCCACAGAGATTTCGATGTCCGAGGGCCCAACTTAACCTTTTGCCGCTCCCCCCAACATTTTTTTTACTCCGTTTTCATTTCTCTTTTAACTGGTCATCGCACCAGGCGAACCCCTTGAGTCTTTGAAAAGAGGCCTCCCCCCTCTATATATGTCCTCATAATCATTTTTGAGAGAGATCTGCTCTCTCCGTCTCCTCTCCTTTGCTATGAACAGGTACATCCTTCCCATGATCTTATTCTCCCCCCCCCTTGTTGTTCTTCACTGGATGATGTTCCCTCGGACCCCTTGAAATCTCTTGGGATGGCCCTGGTTTTTACCCCCAGCCCCAAATTGTTTCTACCTCTTTTGAACTACGACTCCCCCCTTCCCACACTGTTCTCTTATTTTAAGGATCTTTGAGATGCGGCTCAAGCGGCATGAGCAATTCTCCTTTAAAAAGAGGGTGATATCTCCCCCTGATGTAGCCACCAACTATGTTTTTTCACCAGGTCTCCCATAACTAATCAAAGGCAATACCGTGTGGAGTTCCCCTTTTTCCCCCCCGCTAAAAGAAAATGACGGAGATCTGTCCTGCGGAGCGTTCTATCCCGATCCCTCCTCACCTGGGAAACTACAACAAGGGTTGGCGCGACGACCTCTGATTAATGGTGCTCGCCGGGTAAAACCCCCCTTCTTCCCTTTCCCTGCCTTTTTAAGTCTCTTTGCAAGATTTGCTTTTTTTTTTTCCCCCCCTTGATAATGAGAATCAATTGGTGACACTTCATTAACCTTCCTGCAACACTCCTCGTGGTTGCCCCCATTCTTGTCCTCCAGGATTATCAACTGGTATCTTTCCACTTTATTGTTTCCTGCTCAAGGCGGTCCTTTGTTGCAATGACACCCAACCTCCCTCCTTCTATTTGGCCCGAGGAACATGACGAACAGCCGGAGCCGTAAGTCCTTTCCTTTCAAGGGGTTGTTCCCAAGTCATTCTTACCTTCTTCTTTCACCAAATCCTTTAGTAGGTCGTAGTTTCCCTCTTACAAATCCCTTTACGACCTTCTACGCCGGCGGTAACCCCCCCCCGTTGCCTTCAAGTGCTTTCCGTGGTAGGAAAATCTTTTCCTTCCTCGTCCCGCAGGGCCGAACACCATCCGTCGCCCTAAAATCCTCAGCCCATCAATAAACCTCCATTCCCGAACCGAAACTAAAACCCTCCTTTTTGTGCAGGCTCCCTTCCCCGTAATAAACTTAGGTCCGAGATTGCTTCCCCCCCTCCCCAAAACACTCACTTCCTCCCCTCGTTCGGGGTTCAATTCTCCCTTTTATTTTGACAGAAATGTGTTCCTGGGCACCCACCACCCCCAAATCCATCCCCTGAGCCCGTCAACTTGCTATCCCCCTGATTCTTTTACCTGCCCTTTCTCATAGTCTTTTTTCTGCACTTTGGGCGTTAGTTTCTTAGGGGGAACGCTGGCAAGGGGTGGGCCTTCTCAGGGGAAGCGATTTTCTGCCTCGTCCTGGATCTTATGCGTTTTCCTTTACGCTTCCAGTAATGTTCGCTTTTTTTTTTGTTTCGACATGTTCCCCACGAGCCTTTTTGCTAGATCCCCATACTGCCTCTCAAAGATTCCCCCCAGAGGTCTTCCCATTCTATCCCGAAGGTCGAAATGAGATTTTTCGCAACCTCCGTCTACCTTTTCCTGTGATTTTCACATCGCACTGTACAGCAATTCGCTCCCCCTTTTTCTGTGTTTCTCTTACCCCGTGTGGAGGCTTTTTGCCTTTTTCGGAGCTCGATAGTTTATCCTGCAAAGTACAGCTCACAGAAGCGGCCATTTCCCTCCAGGTTCTTTGAGCTCCTGTTCCCAGTGTGCTGTTTGTGCTTTTATAGTTTTAAACTTTCTATTTCTTTTCCATCACGACTTTTTTTTCTAGAGATGCAATCTATTGGAAAGATACCAAACCCCGCACTGGTTAACTTTCTGATCACAACTCTAGGCGAATTTTTTTTTTCTCCTTTTTCCTTTTGGAGCAGCGTAGCTGGAATTGCTACCCTATCGAGTTTTTTTTTTTTTTTTTTGTTGTTTCCCCCCCGGTGGCGGCGGTCAAAGTTTTCCGTGGACCGGATGTCTCAAGGCACAATGTTTCTGGTCTTTCTGCCCGTTCCCCTTTTGCTCGCACCGTACATTTTTAGACCGCATTCCTTGTCGGTGGTCCTTGAGCAGTATGCCAGTTGGTATATTATTCACCCTTTTTTGAATCTTTCTCTTCTATGTTCAGTTCGATCAACCCTTCTCAGTTTTCCCCTTTCGGACACCAAAACACATCTACCCTTCTGGTTTTCAACTTTGCTACCCCCTCAGAGACCGGCTCATCATCACCCCTCGCATCCCTGTTATAATGACCTTTTTCCAGCATGTTCACAACACCTCCCCTCCCCCAAAGCGCCCCCACTTCTTTCCCCCATCCGATGTATGAAGGATTCGAGACGTTAATTTCCCTTTTTTTTCAGTTTTTTTTTTCTCGTGTATTATTGTGCAGGGGACGTTCAGACTTACTCCATTCCTCCAACAATACTCCGCTGGACAGGAGACAATGTCCCCCCTTCCCACTATGCTTTTCTGGTTTTTTTCTTAGATAGAGGACGACTTTTTCTTCCGGACCCACTATTCAATCCTTACGGTTATTAGGTTTAGGGAAGATTTGGGATGCTCGTTTGTGGATTTATGGGCTTTGATTGATTTTCTTCTGTTGTTGTAGTAACTTTTGGACCCCTCTTTTTAAATCTTCCCTACTTCCCCCTTTTCGGTCTACCGTTGTCCCGTCTGCTTTGATCCTCTTTCCCTTCCTTCGGCTGATACTACCCTACTCCCTCCTTTGTTTGATCCTAAGTACCGATATGGGAAAACTTTATCTCTTTTTTTCCTTCCTTTTCCTCCTCTTGCTTCTGTTTCTTTCGAAAAAATTTCCTAGTGTCGGGATTGTTGACAGGGCCCCCCTGTCAGCAGTCCCTACCCAAGTATTTGTTTTCATTTCCCGGTTGATAAGCATCTCTTCTCTTTCTCCAGGCCTTACGTCCTTGTCTTTTTCCTACCCCCGTGAATTTGCTTTAACCCATTGCTTCGCAGAAGTAGATAGATTTTGGTAACGTCTTCTCCATTCTTGCCCAAATTCGGCTTTCCTCTCAGCCTCCCCCTTTTCTGTATTTATAAACCAGTGTAGCGCCACCCAATCGAATTCTTCCTTTCTTGCCCCCCGTAGACAACCTTTTCTTTTTTCTTGTGAGTGCTGATCGTGATGGTTTTTCCGGCCCCTACTCGCCCTGACAAAGATACTAATTCATTTCTTCCCCTCGAGTTTTTGGAAACTCCAACAAACAATCCTTCTTTCCGTTTATGGCTCCGTTTTTCTCCCTCCCTTTTTTTGATCAATAGGTGAAATCGCACATATTTGCTCTTCTCCGGTTGATAAGCAGATTTAGAATAATCTCCATTTTCTCCCCCTTTCCCTCTTCCAACTACGGGTCCCCGGACCTTCACTTTGACCTGATTTCCGCTTGTCCTTTCTTCGTGCCACGATTCTTCCACACTTTTTTTGAGGTTTTTTTTTGGCCATTCCGGCCATTAGCACCAAGAGATTAGATGTCCCCTCGTGCCCCTCCTTACGGTCGTTGCCCACACTTTTTTGTTTATCTTCGCATGCCGTCTGATTTATTTCCCTCTCCAGCGAGAGATCCCCGTCGCAGCAATCTCTCCCTCCCTCCGTGTTTTTGATTTTTTTTTCTCTATTTCGGCTCTTTTGTCGTAGACTGTGAGATGACCCTTTCCTCTTTACAGTCCTTCTTTTACACCACACTTTTTTTAGGCCCTGGATATGTTCACTTAGGACTCGACCCTCTTGGCTATGGCGGCCTTGTCACCAGTCCCCCGGTTTTGGTTTTAGTGTCTTCCTTTCATTCCCAGGATCATTTCCAGTTAGAACCGGAGGTCTGTTTGTTGAGAGCTTATCCTTTGGAACCACCGTCTCTCTCTCCAACCTAGTTGGCGATTCTGTTTCCCCCATTTTCTTCGCGGTGTGACAAACTTGACCTCAATCCATCCGAATCTTTTGTGGTCAGTTTCACCAATCCTCTTTCCCATAAAATGAAGGAGATCTTTTTTTTTTCGTATGGCCTTCACTTATCATCATAACCAGACCCTCCAACACCTTTTTTGCGCTTTTTTTTTGCCCTACCGCTGTCGGTTTTTTTTGATTTGCTCGGGTTACCCCCTATTTCACTGAGCTCTCTGTACCGTAACGATTTGGTCCCTCTTTTCTCCTTGGGTCCACTCTTACTTCGCCGCCAATTTGGTGAACCTTCTTGCCACAATTTCCACCTGCGGAATAACTTTCTCTCTGATATCCCCTTTTCCCTCTGACACAAGGGTCGAGACTGCGGTACCGGTGTGCCCTTCCCCCACTTCCTCCCTCCTCCTATTTTGTCTAGTGACCCTTCCCCTCCCCATCATTGAGCTGCTATCCTGGTTGTGCTCCCAGCAATCGTAACCAGTCTTGATCACAACCCTCTTTTGCTTTCAGTTCTCCTTCCTAGACTGCCATAGAAATTCAGTCAGCTTTTTTCTTTCAATTTCTCCTTCACGGGAGTGTCGTTTTAGGCCCCTCTTCCCCTTTCGAGTTCTAGTCCAGCACCCCCTAGTCCCCCCTCACTCCGCGCCCATCCCCTCCCAATCCAGGCCATCAAATTCACCCCTATATTCCTTAGTCCTTCCCCCTTCTATGGTCAGTAATAACTTTTTTTGCAAGCCAAAACCCTCCCTCCGTCCCCCCCATCGTCTGGTTCCATTGCCGCTTAAGTGTTTTAGAACTTTCCAGTAACGGGGTCGCCTCACATAACCCCCCTCCCTTCCGCGCAACTTTTTTTAATCTTTCTTCTGGCGAGCCGCACTTTTTCTCCTTTTCGTCTTGGTGAGCCCTTTACTGATTTGCTTTTCTTTGCCCCCTAGTGGCTTGTGCGTGGCCCAAGGGGTGCACTTTAGTTCTACGATGTTGATGATGAGTCCTTCGCACTGTGAGGTTTACCTAATGTGGACCCCAGTCCCTTCTTGGTGTGTGGTTTTCCCCGCCCAGTGAAAATCTACCATGTTATCGCTTCCTTCCCCCGCATGCTCCCCCCCTCCCGGCCTATTTTCCCTTTCGGCAGAACTGATTTCCCCCCCGTCGCAACCGCGCTCCCCCCTTTTCGCTGTCGCAATCGACCTTTCCAGACCCATCGCCCCGCCCCCTGTCTTTGAAAGACTTCCCCAGTTTGCCTTCCCCTTCCCCCGCCGATGCTTATCAGGGATATCCCCACTTCCTCCTCCTCAGTCCATTTCCACGCAGTCTCTAATAGAGTGCACGCCCCTGTTACAACCGTGCTGTTTGGATTTTTACCTTCCCATACTTTGACCCCCCTTTTTCACTTTTTTTTGAGAGGCGATACCCTCTATTTTTGACCACGGAAGCACATCCCCACCCCAGAACTTTTTTTAAAAATGTTTGATGCCAAAAGCTTAGTTAAATCAGCTTTTCGGGAGAATGGAAGATGATGGACCCCTTTTCTTCACTATCTCTGGGTCCGCGGCGGACTCACTAATTCCCCCTTTGTTCCTGGTCGCGCCATTCTTTTTTGGCTATGTTCTGTCCCCCTTTCCCCCCTCATGTTCAGCCTCCAGTGGGACGTGTGAATCTTTCTTTGAGATTTTCCGAGCAGTGAGGAAGGAGTCCCTTTGGTCCCCAACCCCTGTCATCTTTGCCGGGAATGATGGAGTTGCAGTCCTATCCCCTTTTTTTTTTTCCCCAAATTCCAGCCCCCCAACACCAGCTGGCCCATCTGTTTTTTTCCTTTGCCCCCCCTCAATGAATACCAGAGCCAGGAAGACCCTTCCCCTCGTCTCGGGGCGGCCTGAACACCTGGGTCCACGCCTGGGCCCCTTCTTTCACGCCGCCCTAAAGTCTTCTTCCCCACCTGCCGATGGGTCCGGCGTTCTAGCCGGAGATCAGAGTAATTGCGTCGCGACGGGATGTCTTTCCTTGTATAGACCCCGCTTACGAAACTTTCTCCCCCCCAAGATCCGACCTTTTCTTTCCAACCCCCTCCAACTCTGTGGATGCTTTGCTGTTGTTTCTTTCCGTCCTAGAGGACCGCATTTTATTATTGCAAGGTCTTTCTTCTTACTTCTATCTTTTTTTTAGGGTACGGTTTTTGTTTTCCTTTTTTTTGTGCCTTTGTATGGGCGCTTATTTGCTATGGGATGCTTCCTTTGTTTTCCCCCCCCCCCCCCCACTGCTTGAATCGATGTAAATCTTTGGAATACCCTTCCCTCCCTTTCCGGTTCTATTGCCCTTACCTGCGGGACTTTATGTTACCCCCTTTCTTGTTGCATGTGATACTAACAGCGAACATCTTGTTAGCCTGCCTTGCCCCCTTTTTTCATCCAACCCCGGCTGAAGGAAGTCAACCTTTCTCCCTTTGTGTGACATGGTCTAGCCCCCTCTTTGGCGGTTTTCCCCTGCAGGACACACCACCTTTTCCTCCTTTCTCCCACATTATTGTCAGATATATCACCAGGTTGATAAGCATACCTCCATCTTTCCCGTTTCTGACGTAATGTTCTTTTGCCTATTTTTTTCCCCTTCCTTTTTTCCACCAAAATTGAGGCGCAGCGAGCCGTGGGAAACCATCTTCTACCATTTTTCCCCCCAACAGAGCCGGTTAATGGCTTCCTCCTTCCCCTTTTTGTATGTAGCAACCCTTCGTTGCAAACTTCCTCCTCTTTTCCCTTTGTGAAGCCCAGAACAAACCTTTTGCGTTCGTGAGTGACTGAGCTTTGCTCCTTCCCCTACTAAGACGGAAAAGATTATCATTAATTTTCTGTTTTCCTTCTTTGTTCAACCCTCAACCGCCTGACCCCCCTTAAGTTGATGATTATTCGCCGGGTGCACTAAACCAATGTTTGTATAAAATTCAGGTGGAAATAGCACCCTCTGGTTCTTATCTTCCTTGCTCTCGCTGCGCGCATCACAGCAGATCCCTTTCCCCCCCTTTTGTCTCCTCCTTTTTTTCCCTTGAATGAGTCGGGCCCCGATTTGCAGTCACCTTTTTTTTGAGTCCTACCCGAAAGTAGTCCACAGAGATCGATGTAAGAGGGCACAATCCCCTTCCCCCAGAACAACCTTTTTTTTTCCCTCGAAGTCCCTTCTACCTGGTCCCTCCTGCCCCTAGCTCCTGCAAAGCTCGCAATTTTAGCTCTGTTCCTCCTCATCCCTTTGTTTTTTCTTCTCTCTTTCTTTTCTTCTTCTTCTCGCCTTTTGTGCGAGACCAGGAAATAAGGACTCAGATCTACCCCTTTTTTGGCGATGTCCGGCCATTCTACAATCTCCTTGGCGATGGCGTTCTTTCCCAGACCCAACCGGGGTGACGAAACTCGTGATGACTCATCCATTCAGAGCTCCCCCGTTCCCCCCGGGGTTTCTTTTAGCGGCTGGAGATGATGCGCCCCTAGGAATTTTTTTTTTCCGTTATATCGATTCACCCTTTGTTTTAGATTACCACCTGCTGTTCGCCAACATGTGAGGAGGACCGGTGTACAACGGAGAAATAATCCACCCCCTTTCTCTTCTTTGTTTTGTTCCCTCCCCCGCGACGTTCACTCCCTTGAAGTGTTTTTCCGGGCGTATGGCAGGTCCCCTACCCTCGATCATCCCCCAAACACCCTTCCCTCCCCAAAAAGGTGTTGGCGAGGAAAAATGAAACTTATTTTCTTTTTGTTGGATCCGGGTGTACATACATTCCCTGCCCCGCTTTTACCGTGTCCGCTTTTGCAAGCCTTGCGCAGAGGGGTTGTAAAGTAGGCTCCTTGCGACCCCTGAACTGTGTGAACTTCATTGCAAATTCTCCGACTTCCTTCTCTTCCTCCCCTGCGGAGCCGATGTTTTATCAACTTGTCATTTACCCCCCGGGTCTTTATAAGTCCTGAGGAACTTTTGTTTCCTGAAACCCCCCTAGTACAGAAGCCTATTTTTTTTGCCTTCTTTTCCCGCCCGACGGGAGCCTTTTCCCGGCCTTCTCCCGTTTTTTCCCCCGACATTCGTCACGGTCATCAAAACACCTCTTGTTCGCGTGTCGTAGCAGGCCATTACTGCCCTTAAGAAATCCGTAAAGCATTTCGTTCCCCCTTTTTCCCTGCACCTTTCTTCTGGCTTTGACCCCCCTTTTCAGGGACGTTACAAAATCCGCCATACAATCCATCCGCAGCCTCCCATAAACCCAAAGCCCAGGCAATACAAAACTTTCACCCTACCCCCCTCCTACGCAACGGATATGTCAAGAATAACCTTTTTAAGACCCAAACCCCTCCCCCCTCCATCGTTAGGTTTTCCATTGAGCTTGTCCCGGCTCTTGTTTGGGCGAAATTTGAGTAATCTTGGTCTCTTCAAAAATTCACAATAATCCCAGTCTTTTTCCCTCCCCCCTTCACTTTTATATCCTGGAGAACGTCCTAGAAATTTCCTTCTTTTTTTTATGATATGTCGGGCGGGCTTCGAGGTGAATTTATTTTCCCCTTTCTTTTCCCCCATGTGCAGGAAGCCCAGGGGGCAGATTTATTCCTGAGTCCTTGGATATATTCCCTGGTGAGAGGTATTCATGTGAAACCAGGAAGGGGACGCGGGTTTGTTTTCCCCTCACTTTTCCCCCTTGCGCCATGGTGCCATGACAATCCCGCCACCCTATCAGCTTATGCCAGTTTATATCCAGCCGGTCCGAACTGCTCTTGCCCCGCTCTGCCAACCCATCAATCCAGGAGACCCTTTACTTGTGAGCCAAATCGTCCCCCTTCCTCCGCCTCCCCTTTTTCTCGCATCCCCTTGCTGAGCTTCGCCTAGTTCGACTACGCAGGGATAGCAACGTCCGCTCCAGAATCGGCCAGAGAAAAGCAGGCTTTCTCGATGTCTTTTGGAAGCGACAGTTAAATTTCTTTTTTCTTTTATCCCTCATTGATATCGTTTCCTTATTTTTTGCGAGAGGAGTCTTTTAATATCGTTCTTCAATCCCCCACCGACTGTTAACTGTCCGCATGCCGCCTTCCCCGGTTGTATCTTGAAGCTGCTGGATGTCCTTTTCTATCACCATCGATGGCTCCGCGGCGTGAAGCGACTTAACGTTTTCCGTGCTGTTCTCCCAGGAAAAAAGGTGCGTGTCGAGGATGTTCCAGTGCGATTTCTCTCCTTCCCTTTTCAGTTTTTCCCCCTTGGGTTTTGGCCTCTCCCTTTCCCTGTTCTGGCCTCATGGTCAAAAAACCTCTTTTTTCCTCCTTTTCTACTGCGGATTTAGTTTTAGTAGATTCGAACCCTTTTTTTTAGAAGTGGGACCTAAACCCCCCTTTGCAAATCCTTGGTTTACAGGCTGCCTACCACATGAATACTCTCAATTGATAATAATCAAAAATACTTCCCATATTTCCTTTTTTCCTTTCAGGTCAAGTATTTTTTTCCCCCTTCCTGTGAAACCTCGAAACGACCCCTTTTCTTCAACTTTCCGATTTCGTCAGGCGTTGATTGGATACTTGTTTAATTTTTAGTTCTCTCTTTGCTGATTGTGAATGGTTTCTTTGAACCCCGTTCTTTCTCACTCTAAAAAGGACGCCCCTCGTAAGCGCAATTCAACATAACGATGTGTGGCGGATGTTTTGTTCTGCTGCTCTTCGTTCTTCCTTCCTCTTCCGGGCAGATTTGGCAGTCGACAGTTCTTGTAGGCCTTTTCTCTTTCCCTTCGGTGTGGATGTATTGCGCTTTTTTCTTTCGCGGATTGTTCCGATTTCACCCGATTTTAAATTGGCCTACCCGGTGTACAAATCCCCCAGTGCCGTTGCTCATTTGCCCTTACCCTTCTTTGATTTCTTCTTATTTTTTTTCTAGGCTTTACTACCAGCTCCCCTCTTTTGAGCCTCCTGGTCCCCCGATGATGGACTCCCACCCAGGATTTTTCGTCCCTTCCTGATTTGCGGCCATGGTTTAAAGGTCTTTCTTTTCTTTTGCCGGCCCAAAACCGGTTCCGCAGTCTTCTTCGACCACCCCCCAGATTGTAAGATTAACAGTGACCTCTCTCTTCTCATTTCGCCGCGAGTAACTAATGTGTGGGCCCTCATTCTAAACTCAGTTTCCCCCCCCCATGCGGCTCAGTAGCCTAGTGGGAAACCCCCTTTCTTCCCCCCACTCGGCAGGTCAGCTTGCCGTCTTTCTGTATCCACGGAGCTCAACCAGTCGCCACTTTCCCTTTTTTCGCGCCAAACCGGTTTTTTTAGTTAAGGGTGGGTGATGATAGAGGTGAGTCTCTCCGTCCTTTCCCCTGATCTCCTTCCTGTTATGGTCCCTTTTTTTTCTTTACAACTCCACCAGGCAGCTAATTCTTGCGAGTTCTTTGATTGCTTTCTGTATTTCACGTGTGCTTTTTGTCCTTCACTTTTTTCGAACCATCAGTGCGATTCTTGTGTTTCTTTCTCCTTTTCTCTCCTCCTCAGACAGCATCCACCATTCAGCCTTTCATTTCCCACTCCGGTTCAGTACCTTGAAATGATATTGGAATGCCGGAGTGGAACACGATGTTTCTACGCTTTGGTCTTTCTTCACAATCTAAACCGAGATGTAGCTTTCAGAGGGACCCTCTTTTTCTACACCCCATTTTTTGTCTCGATCATGGAATTCCTGATTCCTGTCTCTCACCTTCTAGATTTCCTCCCGAGC
>Ga0179593_1443589_pt1 | contig 17573 bp, 27 predicted proteins | sample CZODoug2_1_08_16_FD_185931 | JGI IMG/M metagenome (GOLD analysis project Ga0179593, IMG submission 185931) | Vadose zone soil fungal communities from Angelo Coast Range Reserve, California, USA - CZODoug2_1_08_16fungal (PacBio error correction) | ecosystem: Environmental > Terrestrial > Soil >... | reverse complement strand
TCCCACTCCCAACATTTCTAAAGCACCCGTTGAAACCCAGACGCCTCCCATCCTTCGTTTGATGGTCGTGGTGTTGCCGTTTTTTCCCCACTACTGATTTCCCTGTCCTCACGTTCTTCTGATCTACACCATGGCACCTGTTGGTACCCTCCTACCCAAATGAACAATTGTTCTTTCGGCGGGCCCAGTCCCCTTTGTCCTTCTTTTTTTCCCATACCCATACCGCACGTCAAGTTTTTGTGGGGAACGTTTGATTTTCTCCCCCCCTTTCCCCCTACCCTTTAAGGCCTTGCCCCCCCCCCCTTTCCTTTCAAACGGCCCCGGCCGTCTATTTTTATCGGTGTCCCCTTCCAAGGGCATTTTTTTGTGTCATCGTCTCGAAGTTTGTGCTCTCCCCTTTAACCTGCCCCTGGCCCCCCCTTGGAGGCTTATACCTGTCCGTGCTTTTTTTCCTAAACAACCCACCCGTTTTATTTACTCTCCTCTTAGGGACCAGTTTCGCCCCCCTTTCCCTTTTCCGGTTGGAGCCTTTTTGTCTCCTTGACTTCAATCTTCTGGGTTGACGTTGGGCGACCTGACCCCATAGTCTTCCCTCCCCCCCCCCGGTCCCCCACACCGGTTTTTCACTTTTTTTTGTCTTCTTTTTGGCTCCTCCCCTATCTTTCTCCCCTTACGTCCGTCCAGCGTTTTTCTTTTTTTTCTGATCCCCGTGGTTCTCAACCACGCGCTTCGTCGTTCAATCTCCGGATGCCTGTGATTTTCCTTTTGGTTCCTTTGCGGGCAACCGACCCTTTTTTATTTTTATTCCCTTCGCTTCCCCTCTTCGCTGGGTCACCTGTCTTTTCAATTGTGACTTTTGAGGATATCACTTGACCCGTCTTTTCCCACTTGCCCCAAGATGTTGGACCCCCTCCGTTTCCCCCCCCCAATATTTTTGTTTGGAACATTGGTCATCGCCCCCTTTTGGGCCCCCCCCAACCGGGGTGAGTTTCGTTGCCTTTTTTTCCAACCTTTGCCCCCCCACCTTTTTTGAGGTCATCTGATTGATTGAAAGTGCACTTTGGAACCCTTTGGTCTGGTTTCCTTTTCACGCATCCCATATCCTCTCTTTCAGAAGTCAGTGCTTTGTTCGATGTCCCCCACCCAGGATCAGACCGTCCACCCCCCGAAGGGATTGGCGACCCCCCCCCCCTGGACGGCGACCGTGCCATGGCTTGATATTTTTTCGTTGCGCGGAACCGGCGAAATCTGTTGTCCCATTCCACCCTGTCAAGTCGTTTGTGTTTTTGTTATCATTTTGGCTCTTTGTGTGTGATATTCTTTCCCCCCTGTTCGTCACCCCTATTTTGATCCTTCCCACCCCTTTACCCCTGTCCCTTGCGTTCATCCCACGGCCCCTTTTTTAGAGGGCATGTGCTTCCCTTCGTCATTTTTATTTCTTTCCAACCCCCTCGACATCCCTGTAGTTCAGTTCTGATTTCCCCTGCTACGGATCATTTTTCCCCTTCCTCTTTTCTTTGGTTGAGAAGTAAAAGGTGGTTTGCCGCAGCGCTGGGACCCTCCCAAAGCAATGTTGGCTCTGCGACCGACCGGGGACCATTTGCACACCCTTTCCCTCCAAGCGTTTCTTTTCGGCTGCGCTTGATTTGTCCTTTTTTTGTGTTTGTTCTCTTTCGACAGTTCCCTCCTCCCCTCTATTCGTGTGTCGGTGGCCCCCCCGAGTTGAGCTGTTTTTCCCCCCCCCAACCCAGGTGACCCGTTTAACCCCCCGACCAATCCCCTTCCTTTTTTACTCTGATAAAGTTCTTTTAGTTTGGTTTGCAGACCATTATATACTCTTTGTTGTTTTTTTTAACCCCCCACAAAACAACAAACAGATCACAAAAACATAAAAAACAAAAAAAAACACAAAAAAACAAAACAAACAAAAAAAAAAAACCCCAACCCAAAACAAACACAAAAAAAAAAAAAAAAAAAAACCCCAACAAACAAAAAAAAAAAAAAAAACAAAAAAAAAAAAAAAAAAACAAAACAAAACAAACAACAAACCAAAAAAAAAAAAAACCCAACAAAAAAAAAACCAAAAAACCACCCAAATAAAAAAAACAAAAAAAAAAAACAAAACCACAAAAAAGGGGCGGGTTGTTTGTGGGGTTTTTTTGGGGTTTTTTTGGGGGTTGTGTGGGGGTCTTTTTTTTGGGGTGGTTGGGGTGGTGGGGTTTGGGAGGGCTCGAAGGGGTTTTTTTTTTGGTTTTTTGGGGGGGGGGGAATTTTTTGGGGGGGTCGGGGGGTGGGGGTTTTTGGGGTGTGTTTTTTAAATAGGGCCTGGTAGGGGGGGAGGGGAGGGGTTGTTGGGGGGGGTTGGGTTTTTTTGGTTGTGGCGTTTTTTCTGGGGAGGCGGGGGGTGGGTGTTTGTGTTTGTTGGGTTTTTTTGGAAAAAATTGGGTTTTTTTGGTTGGGGGTTTTTGTTTTTTGGTTGGATGGGGGGGGGGGGGGTGGGGGGGTTTATTTTTGGGTTTTTTTGTGTGGTGTGGGGGGGGGCGGGGGGGGGGGGGTATGGGTGGGGTTGTTGGGTGTTTTGGGGGGGGGTGGGGGAGGGTGGGGGGGGGGGGGGGGGTGTGTGGTTTTTTTTGTTTGGTTTGGGGTTGGGGGGTCTAAGTGGTAAATTTGTTTTTTTTTGTTTTGTTTGTGTTTTGGGTTATTATTGTTATGGGAAGTTTTTGGAGGGAAAAAAATTGTGGGCGAGGGGGGGGGGGGTTGGGGGGTTGTGGGGGGGGGGGGGGGGGGGTTTGGTTGTGGGTGGTGTGTGGTGGTGGTCTTGGTGAGGGGTTTTTTCGGGTTTTTTGTTGTTGTGTTGAGTTTACTTTGAACAGGGTATGTGGGGGGGGGGGGGGGGGGATAGTTGGGGGGTGGGGGTGGATTGGGGGGTAAGTATAACGTTATTGTGGGGGGGTTTTTTGGGGGTATACAAATTTTTTGTGGGCGTTTGGTGTTAAGTTTTTTGGGGAGGGGGTTTTTTTTGGGGTGGTGGTTGTCTGGTGGGGGTGCAGTTTCATCTTGCCGTACGCCTTGTTTTCTTGCCTTTGCTCTTCCGTCGTGCGGCCGACCGCCTTTTCCCCGATCAGTACCATTGGTTTTTTTCTCCCCTTTGCTTCTCGTTGCGCCCCCTTTTGAACAGGCTTGTGCCCCCCCCCCCCCGCCTTCGCAGTTTTCCCGTTTGTTGCTCTTCCCCTTTAGTGAGGGTCTGGTCCCATGGCCGGCAATCGTTTGATCCAGTTTATCCCCTTTTTTTTTTTTGTCCGTCATTGTCTGACTCCCCCTGCCCCCGTGTAAGGTCAATGCCACCCCAAGGCTTTCATTGGTTTTTGCTTTACTTTTTGCTTCCTCTACCCGATTGTTGCGTTTAATCCCTTCTTTGATTCCCTTCCCCTCCACCGTTTGCAGGCCATCTCGTGCGTTGACCTTTTCATGTTTCTTTCCCGACTGGCCCCCCCTTGCATTCCATACTGCGCTTGCGCTCCAACGCCTGGTTTACTTTCTTTTTTCCCAGATATCTCGTCCCCCCTTCTTCCCCCCCTTTGTGTTTTTTTATCGATCTTCCCAATTGCGATGTTTTATCTCTCAGGGTGTTTTGGGAATACGTTTTTCCGTTGACACTTTGGCCTATGTCTTTCCTTGAGCTGTTGCACCACTCTTTTTTTCGCCCCCCCCTTTTTTTCCCTTCCGTTCTTTTTCATTTCAGTTGATCCTTTATCCATGCCAGCCACCTCGGCGCAGCCGTCTTTTCTTTTTTCCCCTGTGTGGATTCTGCCCCGCGATGCTCTGTCTTTTTTTCGCTACCCTGTCCACGTCCCCAGCGTTGGCCTTTTGACTCGTTCCGGCGTTTCCCTTCCATCAGTTCCTCATTTCGTCCCTGAACTGGACCCTGGGTTTTTAGGTTCCTTGAGCTGATGAAGCCTGTCGACACTCTTCAGGTCCCACTTAACTGGCCTTCGTTTTCCCTTTACCGTACGCCTACTCTTTGTTGTGGACTTCCCACAGTCCCCCTTTCTTCGATGATTACCAACAACGCCCGTTATCTCCTGGTTTGTCTCCCCCCCCCTTCAGCCCCTCATTACACCGAGCCAGAGGTTTTGGGAGTAACTTCCTGTTTTTTTGTCGTGACCCCCTCCCCCTTTGGCGCGACGAATCTGTCTTTCAGTCGCTCGGTCCCTGATTCATCGTCCCCCCTTCCCTGCGCGCCGCCGCCCCACTGTCGGCGTTTCTGTCCCAATTTCATTGCGTCCTCCCTGTCTGAGGTCAGCGACCTTTTTGCTTGGCGTTCACTGAGAAGTGCTGCCTTCCCCCCCCCCCATTTTTAGTCGGCCGCTCGGTTGCCGGGATGCTTTTCCCCTTTGTTCTTCCCGACCTTGCGGCTGTTCCTCCGTTTTCCCCGCAGTCCTCTTCCTTACTCCTTTTCTTTAAGTGCGTTTTTCCCCCTTTCATTGTAGTTCACCCTTGGTTAGCAGAGTTTTTATAGGAGTTTCCCCGTTTTTACCCCCAAGAATGTGCCCCCTTCTCTTCTCCCTGATCGAAACCCTTTGTTTTATGTTTGGTGAACCAACGCCTCCCCTATGGCCTGGTCCCCTCTTTGTTTTTTCGGTTGGTGATTTCCTTTTCCTGCCTTGTCTCCCCTCTCATGGAGTGGAAGGTTCTTTCTCGTCTCACCCCCCAAAGGGCAGACCATTTCTCGCTCGATTTTTCCTGTTTCGTTCCGTACTCCCATGTGGCCCCTTTCTTCATCCTTCGTCCTTATTTGCAGGGTTAACCCTCTTCTCTTCCGACGGACTCCGAGTTTTTTTTTGCCTGTTTTTTACTAATGTCCTCAGAGTTTCTCTCCCCCATTGTATTTCCAAAGTTTTGGTGTTGACACAGGATTTTCCCCCGTCTACCATTCCCGGCGCCTTCCCCGCGCCTTTCTCCCACCAAGCAACTTTCTTTTTTTTTTCCCATCGGTTTTCCCCTCTTTCCATGCATTCCTTCTTCCTGTAACTTCCCACTGCCGAATGTTGCACTGTCTTTGTTTTTTTTACTTTTGCTTGGTTTCCCTGGTTTCTTTCATCTGAGAGCCCCAGAGTCCTTTTTTTTGCCCCGGTTTTCCTTCGAAATGACTCTTTCTTCTTTCAACCCTGAAAGATGTCACGTTTTCCTACCCTCCAACGCCCTAATGCGCTTCTTCCCTTACTCGCTTACGGTTGCTCTCATTCCCGCCGTATCGCACCAAGCATTTTTGGCGTAGTGAATTTTTTTTCCTGTCCGTCCCATCCCCCCTTGCCTTATACCGAATTTGATCGCAGGTCTCCGTCTTTTTTAACGGAACCTGTGACCGTGCATGACTGAGGGTTGTCCTTTCGTGTGACTTTTCTTTTTACCCCCCCCCGCCATTTATGACTTCCCATGTTTTAGGTCAACGCCCCCCAGTCGTTGTGTCCGCTCCCCGTCAATGTCAATGATTGTTTGAGGTCTGGTACCTTGAAATCCCTTTATCCTCTCTTTTGCACGTTAGTGCCTCCCCACACGCCTTTTTTTTTTTCCACGATAGTGCTTTTTTCTTTTTTTCGTCTTTTAGTGCTCTCTTTTGTTTTTTCTTTCTCGCTATTTTCATCCCTATTTTTTTGTTGACGTCCCAAACCAGTGACCCCTGCATTTTTCATTTCATCCCAGCGACCCAGTGAACCCAGTTTCCCTCGTTTGTTTTTTTTCCCGTTTTATTGCCAACGTACCTTTTTGCGCCTTTTTTTTAACCGCATTCTCACCCCCGTCTGACGGTTTGTTTTTCCCACTACCCCCAACTGACTATTGGTACGTTTGCCAACAAGCACCAGGTAGGATTCCTCCCTTAGTGTCTACCCAAACAATTTTTTTGCGTTTTGGGTTTCCCCCCCGTCTTCCTCCCACCTTCCCCCCCGACCCCCAGCCCTTACATTCCGTTAAAAGGCCCCCTGGCTCTTCTACTTTTTTTATTTCAGGCTTGGGCATGGCATCTCCTTCTTTTGTGCTCTTCCCCCCCCCAAGCTTCAACCGGCAGCTTCCCCCCAATCTTCGGTGTCCGCTTCTTTCTCTATACCTTGTCGCTTAATCTTTTTTTTTGTTTTTTGAAGGTGATTTTTCGTTCTCTCCCCCCTTTTGTGAAATGATTTCCACGCCGTTGCCGTGCGGTGGAGTAAGGACTTTTCATCATTACACTTCCCTCTGTTTGGCGGTTCGGGTGGGGTTTTTACCCGGATAGCCGCCTCCCCCCGGGGCCCCCCTTTTGTTTGGGCGTGACTTTTGGCTTTTCTCAATTATGATTCGTTCGCGCCTCGTTTTTCTTCTTCCCCCTTGGAGAACCCATGCATGTTTCGTCCTCGTTCTGGCAATGTTTAGTTTCTTTTTTTCACTCTTTTCGAACACAAGCATTGCTTTCCCCCCCCCCCTCGACGCGGACCCTTCCCCGCACCATACGACGTTTCCTCCTGCGGACGGTTTTCCTATCCCTTATTGGCAAAAATTTTCCCCCCACTGTTTTGACTCGGCACCTCTGGGATTCCAATTCGGTTGTCCGAATGGTCCTTTCCCCCCAACCGTTGTTTTTTCCGGTCCGGCTTCCACCTCGAGTTGTTCTTGCCGTTTCCTTTGCGTTCTTCCCCTTTTTTTTTTTTTTCCGAGTGGGATGACATTTGACGCACACTGGGTCGCGGACCCTTTTTTCCTTTCTAACCAGCTGATTTGCCTTCCTGGGACGCTTGCGTTACGCCTGCAAATTCTCTTGACCTCTGCCCCGCATTTGTCTCCCCCTTGCTACCTTTCCTGTCCTGACGCCCACTCGGCGCTTCCTCCAGGAATTTGTCGCGCGTTTGTTGTTTTACCCCCGTTTGTTCGTGCTTCTTTTTTTGGATCCAGTTGCGGGTGCATTGTTTGGATGACTTTCCCCTATTCGGAATTGAACACTGTTGCCCCCCAACCGTTTTTTCCCCTCAACAGGATGCGACCTACCACAACTGGAGATTATTGCCCGCCACTCCTTTTTCCTTAATTGGCGACATCATGGTTTTTTTTTCTTTCTCCTGCCGACCCCCGAGATCCGGCATTGTTTCGCGAACACCTTGTTGTGTCGGCCGTTCTTTCCTGGCGCATTTTTCTGCCCCCCCTTTGCCTGGGACACGCTTTTCCCTTTTACACACTTTTCTTATTAGTGTTCCCCGGCTTTTTGCGCTCTTCGGCGTCTGTATCAGTTTTTCTTTGTTCCAAGGATTCGTCCTTTTCCCTTTGGTGGCCCCACGATTTGGTTTTTTTTTGGTGGCTACCCCCACCTTTTTCCCCCCCCCCTAACGTTACTTCTTATTGCCCTGCTTCTCCCCGGCGTTTTTCAGGAAAATCCCCTTCCCCTCGCATCCGTCCTTTTTTTTTTTTTTTTTTTTTGTGGTTCAGTCGTTTTTTTTTGCGTCCCTTGCTCCTACGTACATGCCTCCTTTCCTCGTTCATTTTTCTTTTTTGCTCAAAGTTTCCAACCGAGTCCCAAACTTCGATTCTCCCTTCTGTCTGTTCATTTTTCTCGTGATGCTCATCCACTTTTTTGTCAGTTTTTCATACAACCTGCGTGTTGCATGCGGCAGTGACCCTTTCCTGTGCACATTCCCGCGTTTTGTGTTGTTCGATGATTTGCCGATCAACGCTGATCCTTATTTCTTTTCTTTTCCTTTTGCAGTCTCGCCACCCAATTTTGTTCCGATGTCCCCCAACGCGAATTACCCCCTCCTCTCTTTGCGATTGGGAAAACCTTACCTCTCTGTTTTTTGTTAGAGTCTATTCCAACCTCCCATTCCAATTTTTTTGTTCTTCTTTCTTTTCATTCCGTTGGCCCCGTACACTGCCATCATACGTACCTTTTTTCTTGGAACGGTCCCCAGTTTTTCTTGTCCCCTGGCCTCATGTTTATTCCGCACCCCTTCGCAACATCAGGCTAGGCTGGCTCCTTTTTCCTAGTGACCTTCTTCTAACCCGCATGCTCTTTCTGGTTTTTTTAATTTGAACTTCACCCTTTCTCTGACGCCGCGGCCCTAATTAATATCGATTCCCCCTTCGAGTTGTTTTCACTGTCCTTTCCTATCCCCTCTTTCACCGGAAATCCGTGGTGGTATTCGGTCGTGGCGACCGACCCGTCCCTCCTTTGAGTTTACCTGCCCCCCCCCCCCCGGCTTTTTGTTTGCCTGTCTGTGTCAACCTTTTGCCCCCCCCTAACACACTAGCTTGTTGTTTCTTGTCCCCTCACCCCTTTCCCCCCCACTTACAGGTTCCTGCATGAGCATTGGCTGTCCCACCTTTTTTTCGACCAGCCCTTGGACCGCGAATATCGTTCCTTCTTTAATGGCTGCATTTTATCGTTCTTTCTGTTTTTTTTTCTTCCTGCGCCGCCCGTTTGGGTGTTTCGTAAGTTTACTTTTCTTCCCGCCGCGGCGGTCATGTTCTTTTGCTGTTGTCGCTCGCACTACAGGTTTGCTGTTCGCCCTGGCCCGTTGATCTCTTCCTTTTGTCTTTGGATCAGACAACGCTGTTCCTTTTTCCTGTCCGTCAGTTGTTTTTTTTTTTTTTTTCTTTCTATGGTCGTTGTTATAAGTCCTTTTTTCACTGTGCTTTCTCCGGTTGGGTCAGTTTTTTTTTTCTGTTTCTATTCGTTTTCCATGCCGCCCGTTTCCCCCAACTGACTTGTCCGGTGAACTTTTTTCAATTACCTTTTCCCACCCTCCTTCCCCTGCTAATTAATTGTCCCGACTTCGCTTCCGGTCCGTGCCTTTTCCAGATCGTACGCATTGTTTTGCCATTCTCACGGGGGGTCTTGCTCCTCCTTTCCCTAGTCTTGCACATCTTTTTGTTCTATGCCTTCCCTTCCCCCCTGTGCCCGAGCTTTTCCCCTTCTTACTCCAAATTTTTTTCGGTTTGGGTTTTTCCCCTTCCCCTTGCTAGCTGCCGACGCCCCCCCCGGTTGTTGACTTTCGCTGACCCCAGCCTGAGGTCAACTCGCCATCACCGTACCCTGGCAGGGTTTGAATCCCCCCTTAGTCACCCCTCCTTTTGGCCAAGGTTTGACGTCCGCCTCGTCACAAGCCTTTCGTTGGTGCGAGTGCCCCTCTTCCTTGTCCTTTTGAGGTAGTTGATTACCCCGAACGCTTTTTTGGTGCGGGTAAGGAGTTATTTTGATGGCACCCGGCACCGTCCCCGTTTGGCCCGAATTCTTTCTTAGTTCCACCCCCTTCGCTTCCCCCCGTTCCCCCTTTTGCCTACTCACTCCACGGCATCGATACTTTTTTTTTCTAGTTTGCGACCACCCTTCTTACCCAGATTTGTCTCTGTGCTTTTTTCCTGGTCCCCAGGGGCCATTCTTTGTGGTAATTCCTTACACCAAACTTATAGCGTGCTTAACGACCTGGTTGACGTCCCTTGACCTTGAGAGGTGCGGAGGGGGATTTTTTCACCCCCCCCCCCTTTCCATCTCTTTTTTTTCCTTGTCGGCGGGCAGACACAAGTTTTTGTTTGCGTTTTAACCATTGTCAATGGGTTTAGTGATGTCCCGTTGATCCGTTTATTTTTTCTTTCTAGCCTGTTAGTGACCATCCCCAACCTCACTATCTTTTTCCTTTTTTTTCCCATGCGTGCCTTTGGCTTATTCTCCCTCCGTTGGTTTTGCGGATTATTGATTACCACCCTGATCAGTACCTGATCTAGAGTCTTGATCTCTTGGTTCTGTTTGTATCCCTCCCCGTTTATTGCACGTTGGCCCGTGAGTCTAACCTCTGATCTTTTTTTTTCCCCCTTTTCCCACAACTCTTGACATTGGACTTTTCTGACCCAACCATCTTTTCTGCCTAAAGTACTGGCATCCCCCACAGTGGCTGGTTTAGGAAACGAACTCACACCCGAACACTTCCGCCACAGTTCGCTTGTAGTTCTGTTATACTGATTCAAGTGCAGGTTGCCACGCTAAGTCAGTTTTGGTTTTTCGACCCCTTTCCCCTGACCTTACCAGTATGGCTTCTCCCTCTAACCCGTTGGTTTTATCCTGGAAAAACTGTTCTCGCGTGACGGCAGACTTTCACCGTTGCTGTTATGAGTAAGGACAGGTGATTCTGTACGTTGGGTTTTCAAGGGTCCCCACTCGCCCCACCGAACTGGGAAATGGGCCTTGTCGGGGTCTTAAATTAAGATTCGTTTTCTCGTGCCAGTTTTTGTTTCTTCCAACACCCCCCTTCCATTGTTCTTCTCTTGTCAAATGTATTGCAGCTGGGCACGCTGGCGGTCAGGACAGCTTTGCTTTTGAGTCCCTCGAGCGCTCGCTTTCCCAATTTTTGTGCTAATTCGACGTTCCTCTCAACCCCCTGTCCTTTTGGGCACCACTGGTCAAGATTTTGGACCCTCGGTGTTGACTTCCCCTTCAGGTACCGCGTACCCCCTTGGGTTGATTTTCGCTTCCCCCCGAGGTTTATTCCTGCACCGCTCCCCTTGGTCGGATGCCCAAGGCAAACACTTGGAGTTGGTACGTGCCAGCCCCTATATCCGTTCAGTTTTTGTGATCGTTTCCATTTTTTGTCTTTTTTTCCATGATCCCGGCCACTGTGACTTGAGCCCTGGCTTTCCTGAAACCTTCCCCCCGGCGTACTGCCAAATTTCTTTCCATCCCCGTGAGTCCCCCCCTGTCTGGCGATTTGGCCCCTGTGGCTTATAATTCATTGGTTTTGAGACGTTGTGCCAATTCCCGCTACATTTCTTATTTCCCCCCTACCCCCCACCCGTTTCTGAACTGGTTTTTTCCTACCCCTCAACCCGAATGAGCCTTCCGTATGGCACTTGCTTCCAACCTTCAGCGTTTTTAAACCCTTTTTCTACGGAGGCTTCATTCGGCCCGGGTTTGCGTTTCACTTATTGGTTGGGATTTCGCCCCCCCCCCTCTGGTTCATGTCACCCGGTGTTGTTTGAGTCTGACCTCACGGCCCGTCTGCACAACGGTACACGTTTTTTCACGCCTCGTGGTTTCCCAGCGACGCCTTTTTGGGGTGACTTCCTCCTCCCGTATCCGTGAAGGGCCCCCCCCCCCCCTCTTTTGCAACTAACAGGCACAAAGTCCCCTTACCAAACTGTCCCTTTTACTGCGGTTATGGCTTTTTTTTCAGTTTCTCCGAGCGCCACAAACCAAGGTTTTTTACGCTTTGCACCCCCTTGCCTTTGGGGGGTGGGGCGGTCATTTTTGCTTTTTCTTTCTCCCTGCAGTGGCCGCTGACCCTCCCCCCTCTGTTAAATGTTCCATCCTCTTTCCCCGCGTCGACAAACAGGTTGGAAACCGGCATCCCAACCTTAGAAGTTCTCTCTCTCCATGAGGAGGCCTGGTGCTGTGTGCCCTTGTTTGAATTTTTTCCCCTTCTCCCTACCCCCGTTTTACCCCCTCTGTCAGAGAAGGTCCACTTTCGGGTCCCACTTTGCTCCCTCCTTATTTAGGTTCTGGGATGTCCTTCTTGATCGCAATCGATTTCTCTTTGTTTTCCATTCTTCGGGTTTTGCCGTGTGTTGTTAGGCCCATTTTGTACGTGCCCAACCGAAATTTTCCTTCCTGCGCTCCCCTTCTATTGGCCGTTCATTTTTGGGCCAAGCCTTCTCCTACTGTTGTTTTACGACTTTTTTCAGAATTCCGGTCCAGGCGATGAGCACTGCGTAGAAGTTGAGGGACTCTGGCCAGCTGTGCTCATGGGCTTCCACTTGCCCTTCGAGACTGTTCATGACCCCCCCTTTTGACCAAAAAATGTGGTTTCCTGACTTTGACCCCATCTCGTTTTTTTTCGTCTTTGCCTCCCTTTTCTGCCACGCCCAAAAGCCCATACTGCGCAGCACGGGTTCGGATTGTGCACCTTGAAGGTGACCTGGTCGATTGGTTTCGGGTTATGCTTTAGAACGTAACTTTTTTCTTGCGCTCCGGGTTCCTGGTTTCCCTCCTGGACTGATCACTTGATATGGTGGGTCCCATGGGCCTAAACACCACCCCCCCCCACCACAAAAACGGCCCACCCCCCACCAAACCAAAGAACCAGGCGGCCAACTCCCCCAGCCCCCACCCGCCCCAAACCCCCCCCCAGCATACAAAACCCCCCCACCCCCCTCATCCCACGCCCCCACCCCACCCACCCAACCCCCCCCCCCCCCAACAACAAAAACCCCAGCCCCCCCCCCCCCCCCAGCAAGCCCCCCCCTGGGCCAACCCCCCCCCCCCCCCAACCCCCCACCCCACCAGCAAGTCCAAACCCCGCCCGACCAGACGCCCCCCACCCACCCAAACTCCCCCCCACACCCCCAAAGAACCACCACACCAAAACCCAACCCCAAGAAAAAAAACCCACAACCGACAACCAAACCTCCACCCACCCCCAAACACAAGAAAAACCCCATCACCCCCCCCACACCAACCACCCCAACCCCCATAGAGCCCACCCAACCCACCCACCCACCCCTACACAAAACCCCGCCGCCCCCCACCCACAAACCAAAAGAAAACCACCCCACACACCACAACCACACCCCAACCCCCCCCCCCCCCACAAAAAACCCACCCCCCCAACACCCACAAAAAAACCCACCCCCCGCCCCACAGACACCCAACCCAAACACCAGCCACCCAAAAACCAACCCCCCCCCACATAAAAACCAAAAAAACACAATAACCATCACCCCCACCACCCCAAAAAAACCAATAACACACCCTCCAACCACCCCCCCCACCAAAAACAACCCCCACCCCCCAACACCCCCAACACAACACCCCCCCAACCCAAGACCCCCACCCCCCCCCCACCCTCCAACCCACCCACCCCACACCCACCCCCCACCCCCCCCCCCCCCCCTCCCCCCCTCACACCCAACCACCCCCCACCCAACCACCCACACTCCCCCACCCACCCCCCCCCCCCCCCCCAAACCAAAAAAAAAACCCCCCCCCCCCCCCACCACAACTTTTTTCCCCCCTTTTTCTCTATGAAAGTGGGCAGTCGAGGCATCTCTTTTTTGGGTCTACTCATTTTCTGGCCGACCGGGGTTTTGGCCTATGCTGACCCTTCCGGCCCACGGCCGTTGGAGCCCCTCTCCCCCATACATACTTGTCCCTCCCCTCTCGATTTTTGCCACCTATTTGCACTACCTCCTTGTTCGGTGACATCTTGGTGTAAGGGATGTTTACTTTTTTCTTTTTTTGCCGATTCCAAGTTTTCCCCTCCGAAACTTCTTTCTTGTAAATGTCACCCCCCCAAGGGACGCTCGGCTCTGATTCATCCTCTCCCCATTTCCTGTGCCCTCTTTCCCGCCCTAACATCTTCCTTTAGTACCGTTTCATTTGTTGGTCCTTCGGGTTCCCCGCGCCACTGATTCTTTTGTTTTCTCTGCGCTGCCGGCATCCCTTTGTTTATCTCCTCCCCCTACTTCCTTTTAGGGATGGACCGTCGCACTTGGACATACGTTACCCTCAATTGATGTTTCCTGGAAAGCATGTTCCCTGCCTCTGGTACCCATCTTTTTCCCATGGTTCCTTTTCTTTAAGTCGCCCCTGTCAGCTTCGGACACTGTTGTTCTGTTTTGCTCCCCTGAGTGTTCCCCTGATTTTTCCTGTCCTCTCCCAAAGCCTGCAAAGAGCTCGCCACTGTCTTCCAAACAACCCCTAGTTACCTTTTTTTGGGCCTTCCCCAGTCAAGTACTACGATGGCCCGTTGGTTTTTTCGGTGCCACGACTCGTCATTACGCTTTTCTGACAGAGGAGAAAAAATTGTTCCTTTTCTTTTTTTCAGTTTTTGCCCTTCTGTTCCGCACCAATGCCCCCTCCCCCCCAACGTACTCTTTCCTCGCCTGCATCGTGTCTGGGTGCCAGTCCTTTTTCATACCCCCCTTTTTACAGTCTTCATTCGTCTCATTCCCCCCCCGGGTCCAAACTTTTTCATGGTGTTCACCTTCCCCCCCTTTCGTTTTCTGCCGCCCTTGACCGGACCCCCCGGTTTTTTCGCCCCTTTCTCTACCGAAATTGTTACTCCCATGTTGTTTTGGTGATTCCCTCTTTCCCCTTTGACCCTCACGTGGTTCCATTTTTGGGCTATCCCGTCGCCGGTCTTCTTGTATTTGACCAGACCCATTTCCTGGGAATCTTTTCATTGATCGTGGTATCGACTCCCAATTCTTTTTCCGCCCGTTCCCTCTCTTTTTTTTTTGCTGATTTAGTTCCAGAGACAAAGCCTTCCTTGGGTTTCCCCCCCCTGGTTTACGCCCTCAGTGGCGGGTCGTACAGGGTTCGGGACAATGATTATGTCTTGGGACCCCTTCTTGCCACCTGGCCCCGTTTTTTTCTTGGATTCTATGTCCTTTTCTTGGTACCCCCAACGTCCCCCAGATCTGAAGACTTCCAGTCTTTTTTACCACACGAAACTCCTCGAATACCCTCCTTTGTCCCCTTTTTCCCAGCGGTTTCCGATTCCCCGCGTTTTATCTTTTCCCCTCTCTTACCATTTGAAAGTTCCTCTCCCACCATCTGTTCCTGTTTGCTTTTAAGGGCCGGGTGAGCGCACCCCACCCACCTTATTAGCTATTTCCCCCCCCTGCCCCTCAATTCATTCCTCCCCCCTATTCTTTTTGCCGTTCTCTTTCCGTCCCATTGTTGAAGCAAGGACTTGTATGGTTTCGGGCGTTTTAGTCTCTTTGCCACCCCAATCTTTCTTCTTGTTTCTATCTTCCTCTTGTTCCGGAGGGAATTCCCCCACCCCCACCCGGTTTTGTTTTTTTCCTTCCCTTGTCAACCGTCTTAAGTCAATGATGTTTTAGTGATGGGCCCCCCCCGTTTCTTTTTCTTCTTTTATGATCCTGATCATTGTTCGGAGCGCCTCCTTGGGTGCCCTAAACAAACCCCAACGGCCCCGCACCGCCTACTTGGTACTCTTTTTTTATTTTTTTATTGTTTTGCCTTCTCCTTTGGCTTGGGTAAGTCCTCTTCCCCTTTCTGTCGTTTTGTCTGCCGTCGCCTTACCCGGGCCAAAAAATTAGCCGCCAGGCCATTCTTTTCCCATCCCTACTTCATTTTTTCCAACCTTTGAATGCGGGATGGGTGGTTTGGGTTTCTTTGCACTACCCGTTTTTTCGCCTTATTCTCCCCCGTCTCCTCGGCTTGCTCTTAAATCTAAAAAGATCTCCCACGGGGTTTCACTCCCCCCCCCCGCCCCCCCCATTGTACTTTCGGCGGACCACCCCCCCCCTCCTTTTTTTCTGGATTCCCCAGTAGGGCCAAGGGTCAAGAACCACCATAGTTGCTCTTCGTTGGTTTAAAACCTCCTTCCCCCACTCCGAAACCTCAGTTCCCTTTCCTCAAACCCGGTCGCCTTACGAGCCTTGCTCCTTTTTATCTTGTTCTTACCGGCACTTAATTTTCAGTTCTTGCATTTTAAGAAGTTGGTCTTCTCCCTGCACTTATTTTAACCTCTGGATTACCCCCCTCCTTGGTCAGCGGATTACACATTGTTTTTCTCTTTCCTTTCTCCGACACCCCCTTTGTATCCCTCTCCGGCTGACGTTGCCTCCCCGCAATGTCTTTCCTGGGCGTTTTTTTCGGATTCCGTTTTTTCCCTCTGTCTTTTTTCCCGTGGGGGTGGTTCAACTCCCCGCCTAGTTCGCGCAACAAACCGGGTCCAATGTTTCCGGCTTTCTATTTCAATTTACCCGGACCCTTACGCCGCCACGTTTTTTCTTTTTTTTTTTCCCCTTGGTCTTTCCCCAACCTTTTGCATGCGTTTCTCTGTGACCCCCTCCCCTTCTTGTCTATCTGGGTGACCCGTGGGCCTTCACCGACAGTCTTTGTTGTGATCAAACGGTGTTGTCGGGGCTCGGAATTCTTCCGGACCTTTCCTTTCCCCCCCCACTACTACGGTGACCTCCTTCTGACTGGTATCTCAAAACCGGACCCTCTCAAAATTGGGTGATGGTTGCCCCCTCGGCAATTTTTGTTTTGAACCTTGTACCCAAAGACGTTTCCCACCGGGTTTTGTTATGTTTTTTTTCTTCTCGAACCTTTTTTTTTTTTTTCTTTTTACACCTGCAACCGTTCCTGTGGGAGTTCAAATTCCCCACGAAGGTTGATGAGAAACTTTTGGCACAGGTGACCCGTATTTCCCCTTGCCCCGCGGTTTGAACTCTATCCCTGCATATCCTTGCCTACTTTGTCGTTGCGCAGGCATGCCAATGTTCCCTTTCACCACCCCATTTTTTTTTTCTTTTTCCCTCCTCCGTACTTTTTTTTTTTCTGGCCCCCCTCCCGGGGCCGTACCCTTTTCCCGCGGAATTTTTTTTCCTTACCTTGCCCAAAGGTCCCGTTCGTTTAGTTAAGTTGTGTTCCAGTTTGGCGATCTACCTTTTCTTCTGTTTTTCGGTCCGGCGGTTTGCCATCTTGTTCACCTTTTGACACACTCTTCTCCCCACTGGTTCTCCCGCTGAGTTTTGTTCCATTCAACGGTTTTCCCATGTTGTAGAGATTGCCGACGGCCCTGCTTTCCACTTCCCTCCCCTTTCGTTGATACCCCTGCGACGTGGAATCCTTTTCGCGGCTGCGCCAAATTGGTGGTTTGTGAATTTACTGGCGTTTCAGGTTGGGGCACACCCCTCCAGTTTCGTGGTGGGAACGCCCGCCAACGTAATAACGGCCACGCCTCGTTGGGCCGCGTGCGCGAGGATGCTGGCTTTATGATCATTCTCTGCCTCGCCAAGGGCGTTTCACGATGGTGTTCCACCTCTGGGGCTTGAGTTAGGTTAACCCGTTTTCTTTAACCTCATACACCTTTCCCGTGCCCTCTTAACGTTAGTTCTTAGTGGGCCCACCGTTCTACTTTTTCTTTTAAAAAGGTTCGGCATTTTTCGCATGTCCCCGTGCCGGTGTGGGGTTCCGGTTCCCCCTCTCAGGCAGTTTTCCCGCTGGCGATGAATCGTAGTCAAGGGCTGATCCTTCGCATTCTGAGTCCCCTTTGAAAAGTCAGGTGGTCACACAACGATCTTTATTCTGGAGGATGTTTCTTCCTTCTCCTATTCCACCTGTGGACGTTTTCAAGCCATAAGCTTCAGAGATTCACGTCAGGTTGGCACCCAAGGTTTCCCATGGGCTGCTACTTCTTTGCTTTTTTTTTCCTCATGGTCTGTTCGTCCCCTTTCCTATGATTCATTTCCCCCGGCAAAGTTTTTTCTTTTTAGTGTTTTAGGTCATTTTGTGCCTTTGTTTTCCCCTTTCGCAGTGCACGCCCCTTATGGCTTTTCTTCCAATGGACCAACGGGAATTCCCCCCTTTTCCTGCGCTTCTTCTCCGCCTGGCGAATTTTTCACCCTCTTATCTTTTCCTTTTCGTTTTTGGTTTGAGAAGACGATCTTTTTCCCAACCTCTTTTTTTCCCGTCCAGGTCGTCTTGGAGAGCCTCCCCCCCCTTTCGTTTCTTTTTGCCAGTCAACTGGAACAACACCCCCCTCATGGGTTCGCCCCTCTTGATTCCTTTCCACTCGCTTCCCTGTCCA
>Ga0179593_1809539_pt1 | contig 17574 bp, 21 predicted proteins | sample CZODoug2_1_08_16_FD_185931 | JGI IMG/M metagenome (GOLD analysis project Ga0179593, IMG submission 185931) | Vadose zone soil fungal communities from Angelo Coast Range Reserve, California, USA - CZODoug2_1_08_16fungal (PacBio error correction) | ecosystem: Environmental > Terrestrial > Soil >... | reverse complement strand
TGGCCGTACCCCCCCTTTATTTCTGTCAAAGTAGTGCGACGTGTTCGTCGTGGTTTGCGTTCTGGCTTAGATTCCTGATTCTGCACTATTTTGTTGTACCCCCCATGTAGATCCTGGCTGGCCCTTTCCCTTTTTTTGTTCGGGTGGACAAAGGGTTGGCTGTTCTTTGGACCCTTTAAGCGGCCCTCTTTTTTTTTGGCGACCGGCGGGCGGCCATTCAGTTACCTTCGCTGAGAAGGAGTCCCACGGTAATTACGGTGTGGTCTCCGGCCCCCACTCCTCCCGACCACAAAACGTTTCCCCCGAAGGTGTGAAAGCGGACGCAATCATTTGTCGTCGAGAAACCCGGGCCTTTCTCTTGTTTTGGATCCGCTTGCAACGTTTCTTCCTCGCATATAAAATTTGTGACAGGTCGTCTCGAAACCGAGGATTTATCCCCCTGCTAGTTCACGGACCCCCTTCGGAACCCCGCGCCCCTGAGTGTAACACCTAATCCTTACCCTTCGCACCCATTAACGACACATCCCCCTGTCAAAGGGAGAATACGGTTCCCTCCGAACGCACCCCTTAGCCTTTTGCTACGTACGTTTTTTCTTGCTTTTCATCCAACCCTTCCCCCCTCCCATAACCGATGCACGTCATCCCCCGCGCGATCGCCACTATAGACGTACAAGCTTCCTTCCCCCCGATTGTTTCAGTGTAGAAAATATTGGGGCTCTTCTTTTTTTCCTTTCCCAGGCCCAACAGACGATTTTTGAGCCCCTTGTCTTTGTGCCTCCCCACCCACTTCGCACCACATCCAGAACTCCCCCTGGTCCTGTTTGAACAACTTTTTTTTTTTTTTCACGCTTTCGCGCCCACTGCAGGGTTTTTTCCCTCTTCCGTTTGACCACTATCTTCCCAACGCGGCCATACAAGAGGCCTTTGGTCACCACCTCCGGCCCGTTCCCCTGAAATCCTCTTTCTGCTCCTTTTTTTGTCGCCTGGTCTTGCTTTGTCTCTTCTTTTAGCTTTTTTTCTTTCCCGAGCGCTACTCCTTTTTTCTCCTCTTTTTCTTTTAGGTTTCCCCCCAAATGCCCCGGAGGGACCGTTTGCGTCTTCAGTTCGGCATGTAAAAGCTGCTCACCCAAAGTGAGCCTTTTCATGTTCCGTCGCTTTTCCAATTCACGCGCGTCCTCCTTCCCACTTTTCCCTAAGTGGGGAACGAGGACTATTTCCCGGCGGCGGCGTGCTGTTCTTTGACACCTCTCTCCTCCACAGGGCTCTCTACTCTTAATTGACTATTATTTCGGTGGTGTCCTCAATAGTTGAGGTGAGCTGGGTTGTTAGCGAGTTTCCCCCCTCCCCAATACACCGTCGTGTGGTTGGCCCCCGCGCATACTCACCTCGGTCCCACCTGTCTCTGTGCACCGTCCCCTGCGATATAAGTATAGAGGGGCACGTGAACTAGACTCGTTTGGACGCTCTACCTCCATCCCCTTTGTTTGCTTCTGCTCTTCTCCCTCACCCGCCTCGCCAAAGTTCTGTTCCGCACCTTTTCCCTTATCCTTCCTCCCAGCCTTGTGAGGGGCTTTTAATTTCTATGAAAGCCAGCCGTCTTTTTGTATCCTGGGCTTTTTCTTTTTCTTTGATCTGTCCCCCTCCGACATTCTTCTTTCTTTCACTCCACGCCACATGGCTGGCCAATTTTTTTTTCAGCCGTTGTGTCGATTCCCCCCAGGTTGTACCTGATTTCATATGATAGAGATTTTTCGCTTATTCCCCTCACACCACCGTGTGTTCTTAGAGGCCTTTCTATCGAGGGCCCGAGGCATCTCCCTTCCAGGTGTCTAGCCAGGTTGAGTTTCAGTCATCGCCATCTTTTCCAATCTTTTCTTTTAGTTGCGCTCCAACACCATGTGGGGGCTTGTCTTGACCATTGTCTTCCCCGACCCCCTCCCAGCCCAGTCTTTCCCTCCCTCACTCCTTTCACCGTCCAAGCCTTCTTTTAGGCCAGGTTTTGCGGGATGAGGTTATTGCCTCCCGAACGTTTCTCCCCCTCTCCCCTGCCCTTCCCCCCTCAAGGACTTCCATAGGTGGCGTAGGACCAGCCTTTGCATCTGACATCGCGTTTCCCCATTTAAAGAACCCACCCTCTGCCCGCAGTTTGCTTCCTTGCATTAGACTCCTGTCCCTCTTTTGCATCTTTTTTTTGTGTCAAACGACCCCCTTTTAGTGAGCACACCCCTTTGTTCGTCCTCCCTTAAACCAACTACGATACCCACTCCGCCCTTCTCAGGGCCTCCAACGTGTGTATGTCCTCCCCTTCTTTCGTGGGTTTTCGACCGGTTGGAGTTTCGATTCGCTGCGGGTCTTTTGGTTCCGCGGACCTCTCCCAATTTGGTTTTCGCGTCTTCTAGAAGGAGGGATGAAGCTGGCCCCCCTTTTCATTTTTTCTTTATTGGATAGAGTGGGATTTGTGGGTTTCTCCTTCGGCTTTTTGGGTGGAGGGGTTGCGGCCCCGCAACCTCAGCGATTGCAAGAGAGTTTTTTTTTAACCCGTCGTTTCGTCCCCCCTGATTCTCCGAATCTGAAGTAGGAGAACTGGGTGTTCGCGCTGCGCAGTCGTCTAAGAAATTCCGGTCCTACGCTCGGGTTCCGGGTTATGATGTGATTGCTGGGGGTCCGGTTGGGCCTACACATATTTTGCGCCCCATTATCCTCTTACGACCTGTTCTGCGGCCTTTTGGTACAGGTCGAGAAGTGAGTTCCGTGATTCGTCGTCGTTTTCCTGTTTACAAGGGGCTTTGTGTTAAAGACGAGGTTCTTCTGACACTCGTAGATTTAGCGTTTGTCGATTTCATCCCTTTCGGTGGTCCCCTGCGGTTGATAACGCTTACGCTTGCTGAATCACCCCCCTCCTCCTTCACGTCTGGCCGAGAATTTGCTTTCCAATCACCAAGTTCTTATCCTTTCACACCCCGTTCTTTGATTTCTGCTTTCTCTCTCAAAATTGAGAAAATACTCATCGTCCGACGGGCCCCCCCACACCCCCACACCTTGTCGCTCTACTGTTCCCCCACCCTTCACCCCTTTTTTTGCAAATTTTTTCGTCCAGATTGAGAAATCTCCTCCCTCTTTTTGTGAATCTGAACCGAGTTGACAGCTTGAAATCTAAGCCGACCGCCCCAAATCAACTACGCATCCTTAGACTACAGCACCCGCTTTTTCTCTGTACGCGACCAATTCTTTCGTGTTTACTGCACTCTCGCAACGCTTGAATTAACGCATGTATCCGTCTTGCCATCCTGCCTTAATCAGTCTTCGGGCTGCATGAGGTTCACGCCTGTGCTCATCGACCTTGTTATTCAGGAAACAGTCCCCCCCCCTTTTTTTCTTTTTTTTTGATAAGCGAGAGAAAGGCTTGCTCAAACTTTGCGGTTCCAATCTGAAAATGCCCAACTTTCCGTTCCTTTTGATTTTTTTCCACCATTCTCCTCCCCTCTGTTTTACACGAACGCGCCGAAGTGTCACACGGGGGTGACCTGTTTCCAATTTCTTTCTTCATCTCTTTTCGCCGCCTCTCTTGCAGATCCCAAGTCCTTTTCAGAAAAATCAATGTGCCTTCCCCCTACACGTTTTGTCTTCTTGAGGGAAGGTAAAGCTTTTAGGTTTGCCCCGCCACCTCCTTCTGGTCCGTGTTTCATCATGGACCTCTGGAGTTCTGTCGATGAGTGTTTCTTCTTATTCTTTTCTTCTTCCATGGATTCACCTCTATTCATCGTTTTGTTAGAGACAGTAGAGCCCCTCACTTTGGGTAACCTCATTTAATTGTGTTCTGCCAGGTTTGTGAGGTCCTAAATTGTAGTGTTATTTGTGTTTCTGCCAACTTTTTTTTTTTTCGTCATTTTTTTTCTTTCCCCTCTCGTTTTTTTTTTTCTTCCGAGAAGTGAGAATTCCCCAGTCCCAAAGATTGTCACCGACCTATCCCCCGTACGTAACTCCCTTTCCCCGGTCACTGGCGCCAAGCTTCTAGCTCAACAGGGTCCAGATTCTTTAGTATTTTCTCCTCATTTTCCTCAAAACCTCCAAACATGAGAAGGTACCATCTGAACGTGCCCCATGCGGTTCTTGCTGTGCACCCCCTTCTTACAAACGTATTCGCCTGAGTTTTTTCTTAGGTGATTTTTCCCAGGCCGTTTTGTTTTCCTTCTACCCTTTTTAGGCTGGGCACCACTACTTGCGGGCTAGTTCGTTATACATAATCTAATCTGATGTACGCGCCTTTTCGGGTCGGTTTCGGACCAGCGGTTCAGCAGGCTTTTCAAGCGAGTTACGTCGTCTCACCGGGTGCTACTTCCTAAGAGTTGCTCTGTGACCACCCTCACAGGTTGTTTATGGACGCGCTCATCCCTTCTCCGTTTTGAACCCATATACCGCATACTCGTGTAATTAACTACGGTCTACTCCCTCTCACCGGGCATCTTTATACAGGCTCAGTTTTCTTCGCGGTCCTCCGACCCGAGTTTCTCACTTTCCGTGTCTTTATCGACGCCCGGTCGGCTCTTCCCCCCTACCACGTATGAGGCAGCCAGCTTTTGGTTTTTGCAGTTCGTTTCGCGTTGTTACGTTTTGCTTTTCTTTCCCCCTCTTTTTCTTTGTTTTTTGCAAGGTTTAGAGTGTTGAGTTTGAGATCACCGCCTCGGTCTCATTAGGCATGGCGTTAGCTGTTGTTCCCATGTGGTTTTTTTTTTGCAAGGTTGTGTCACCTTATCTCGCTATCCTTTTTGTGTGGTTTTTCCATGTCGGATGAGGGTCCTCCCGGTTTCCTTTGTATAGCAGCCGCCCCCCCCTCCCCCCGCACTTTTTGGGTGGGAAAGCGTCCCCGTAGCATTTGGTATTTTTTATTGATGATTCGACCCCCCAGTTATCTGGGTGGACGACGAGTTTGGTTAGCAGAGAGAGTGGTATTCTCCCGCAGAAGTTAAACAGCCCCCGCTGATCGAGAAGCCAACCCGCGCATTTAGACAAGTGTTGTTGCCTCCCCCCCAAACCAGTAGACCCAACCGGTTTAGTTTTTTTAAAGATCTAATCTGCTCCCACCCTAATACACCGATCACTTTCCTAATTGACCTCCCCCGGGTTTCTCATCGGACTGGTTCGATTCTTATCTTTCCACTACAACCCCCCTGACCCACCTTGCTCTCCCACAAAGCATACCGCTCCTATATCCACGGCATCGGTTTCTCCCCGGCCGGTTCGGTACGATAGAAACCCCTTAAGTCCTACCCCCCCCAATCTGGTCTTCTCTCTTTTTACCGGGAGATGAAAACAGCGATTTGCTTTGCATCTCCATCACTCTTTGCTTATGGTCCATCCCAACCCCCCTTACAAGTCTCCTACGTTTACCCCAAATCCCTTCGGTTTTTTTACCGGGGCGCTTTTGTCCCCTCCCACAACCCCACCGCGTCGTCTTTTTCGCGACCAGCAGCCCTTTCTCGACAACCCGCCTCGTCATCCCCCCCTTCCTTTCGTCCCCAACCCTAGGCCAAAATACGAGCTTCACTTGGTTTTCGTGGGCGCCTTGTGTTTTGTTTCGGCTTTGTTTTTGTGAGAGTTTGTGTCGTCGCGTCAACGAGGGTATCCCGCTGGTTTCCGTGTCTTACACCCCCCACCCCCCCTCCTTAACTCCCTTAAATGAGTAGGCGCATCTCCCCCCGGCGTGTTGACCTCTTTCCTTCATGGTAATTCGCTGAGATCCAACTCTCCCCACCGATTTCTTTGTCTGGGTATTTCCTTGTTCCTGCGTCACCGGGGGCGATGAGACCCCTCTGGTCCTCCCCCTGTTTTTCCATATATCCTGATTTGAAGGTTGCGTATGATTTCCTTCACATTGGCTTCCCTTTTCGCTTCACTTCGAGCAAGTGTTGTGCTCCCAGCTCACCCCCTCCGCATTGTGGACAAATTCCTTCTGTTACCCCACGTTACACTCTTCCCCCCCTTTTTGTTCTATTGCGATACCGTCGAGACGCTTCTACCGATCCCAGGTGTTGATTCCTCATGCGAACTCACGACATTCTCATTAACTTCCCCTTTTCTCCAACCCCGTTTCACCTGTGTACCATCCATCCCCGTTCCCCCTTGATGTGTCGAATTTGTGAAACAAGAGGATTTTTATCCGGGATTTCCTCTCTTTTCCCCCTTTCCTCCTCCTTGTTTTTTTTCTCTTTCCTTTCAAGGATAAGAATACGGCTGATTTTTATTCCGCCAAAGACCTTCTCCCACTGCGCAGTTGGTGGCTAGATCACGGTGCCGGTGTCTTGTTTGAAAGATGCTCTTTGTGATTTAGATGATAATGTCACACTCTGGTAGAGTCGGAGGAACGAATAGCGGCCCACCACCCCTTTGATGATAGCGGTGAGGTTCATAATAAGCGTTGGTTCAAACCGTCAGTGGATTGTCCTTCAAAAACCCCCGGTTTTGTCTTCGAAGTTCGGGATCTGACCAGGCGAGCCCATCTTCGCTTTAGGTTAATGTGACGCCCCCCCTCAGAGTGCCAAGTGTGGGATATCTTCCTAGAGCAGCCACCCCCCGCAGGCCCCCTGATCAGATTTCCCCCAGCGCCCGAAAAATATCACGCCGTGCAGCACGGTAATCACTCAAGGACACACATTGCCTTTTTTTTGAAGCGCGTACTTCTGCCACCTCCTCTCCCACTATGGAACGTTTGTAAACCGCCGGGGATTCAGCAGTACGACTGACAGCTCAACTTACTCGAACGCGGTGGTGTTGCATCAGGTTTTAGGTTTGGTGTCGGCTTTGGGTAAAACCCCTTTTTTTAACACCTTCTACTTATCCCCCCGCGTACTGTCCACCCCTTTCCACCAAGTTATTTCCACGATTTTACAAGACCCTTTCCCCCACTCAGCATGAAGAAAAAGAACAATTTTAAACCCGTGGCGCTCCTAGTTTCCTGTTATTGGCGGTTGGCGGAAGAGTTGTCTGTACGCTTTTTGTTTCTCCGAATTTTTGTCTGCGGGACTCTCCTATTTGTTCGACCCCGCTTTGATGGCGGAGTTTGTTCGGTTCCAAGTTAACCTTATTGTAGCTTAGCTTGGTGGTTTTTCTAGGAAGGATTTGTGAGGTTACATTTTGGGTTTTCCTTATAAGACCTCGATGTATGCCCACTCGCTGTTGGTCTGGCCGATCCCATGGTATGACTCCGCACCTTTTCCTTTTTTCTGTAAATCTGCGCCTCTTCTGGATGTATAGCAAAAATCGATGGTCCCCTATTCCGTGGCGATTCTGAGCGAGTGGTATTGGGAATTTAGGCGTGGGTTCGCTTTCCGTTCGCAAGCAGAATGGCCTCCCCTTTAGCGCCCATAGGTTATACCCCCCTTTTTCGTTGTCTCCGTAAAGTTGACCTTTTATAGTGAGTTCCGTTCTTATTCCGATCCTTGCGGGTGTCCCCGTCCATTGTTGCGCGTTTTTTCCTTCCCCCGAGGATAGACCAGAGAGATTGCGTCTTGGTTTTTGTGACTAGTGTGACTCGTGAGGTTGGAATAGCGCGCTCCCCCCCCGACTATTGCTCCACGACACTCGCCTAGGGTTCCGCCGCATTGCCCTCAACTACCAGTCGACTGCCGATCCCCAAATTTTTCCCCTCTTTGCCTTGTTTCTGCTGAGCCTTTTTGCTCACAACTGCCCCGACGGGCACCAGAAGTCCCGATCCCCTTCCCGGCACCTAAACAAAACCTTCGTCGCGCTATTTTTGCCAGATTGTGCCCCCCACTCCCACCGCCCCCCACCCATTCCTAACCGTCCTCGAGCACCGCTGCGAACCTCGTTTTCGGCCCAACAACCAAGACCGATTTTAACCCCCTTGCACGACCGTTACCCCTCGAAGCACATTTCACGTGCCCTGAACCTTAAGGAGCGCTCTCACTCGCCCCATAACCTCCCCACACCCCCCCCTCACTGCTCTCTCCCTGCTCCCCTCCGCTCCTTGTCCCCCCCCATCCTTCCCCGACCCCCAACCCTCCTCACCCTTCCCCTTCACCTCTTCCTCTCACCCCTCACCCTATCCATTACCATCCCCCTTCCTCACCCACCTTTATCCCCTTTACCCCTCCCCTCGCCTTCTACACCTCTCCCCCCAAATCCCCCCAACCCCTCCCAAATGACCCGACTTCTGACTGGTCCGCGACCCCGTTTGGTACCGCACGGTTCCAAGAGAGAACCCGACGCCACCAGGGATCTGTCACACTTTTCGGGTGATGGTTCTCTGCACTGAAGCAGAGTTGCTTAGACTTTCTACTCAGAGCACGAGTCCTTTCGTTTAGCGTTCGGCCTTGACGCGTCACTGCTGCTGCCTTCGTTACCTTTACAGGTAAGCTTCGGCACCCGACTAACAACGTCCCCCGTGAGAGCCAAATCCGCGTACACGCCTCTCTCCCCCTGACGCTGCGGGAAACCCGACTTTTTGAACGCGCTTCTCTTTGCACAGGGAGATGCCGTCCGACCTTTGTTTCGCGGGGTTCCGCCCCCCTCTTCCCAACGCCATCAAGAACCCTTCCAACTCGCCGTCTGTCGGCATCTACAGGTGTATTTTTTTGAGACCTTGGGTTTTGTTTTCCTCGCTTGTATGCGTGATGTGGTTTTCCTCTTGTCTTTATGTGTGACATGGAATGACAATGATTCATCTGCTGTTGACACCCTGCGTCGTCCTAGTGATCCCGCTGGTGAACCCTTTCTTTTTAGGTAGGAGACTTTTTTCTCCTTTATCTTTTCCTATTTTTTATGAATCTTTGCCTCTGTTTGTGCACACGGCATCTCTCTCTGTGCACTCCTGGTGTTGTGGTGCGCCGGTTGCGATCCCAAAATGAGTCCCGGGACCAGGATTAACAGACGACGTCCCACTAAAAATCCGTAAAACCTACAGAGTTAACAAGACGGGATGAGCTCAGGCGCTCCTGTAGACCCCACCCCCCACCCCCTCAGGATTGTCCCGCCACCGATAGCGATGGTCCTTAAGACCAATGCAACGCCTGCCGACCCACATCAGTCCCCCCCGCGACGGTTCTCCTCCGCCAAGCCCCGCAGCTTTTGCAGTGCCCCCCCCCACAGTGTACCCACCTCGCCTAGTTCGTGAGTTGTCCGTGTGGACTTCCCCTTTTCTGTGGTTTTTTTCTTTGGGCCCCTTGTGGTTTATTTAAGATTACCCCGACGCGGGCCGAGGTCGATTCTAGGGCATCTTAATCTTCCCCTGCCCTTTCCGCGCCTTTTTAAGGGTTGTTCCTGCACGCTGTCGTGGGAAAGAGACGAGTGCTTTTTTCGTCAGCGCATCTTTTTTCCCTTGGTGTCGGTCGCCTTTTTTCGCACGCGCACCGCGCTCAGGCGCTGGGACCTGAGCCCATCAGGTCCGAAGATTCCCCTCTCTCTTCTTTGCTCCTTTTTTCAAAGTAGAAGAGTTTAACCCGCCTTCACCGGGCTTCCTTCATTGCACTACAGGCAGAAACGACGACGGGCTACCGATACCTGCGGGTTCATGTGAGTATGTGTTCCTCTCCTGTCCCAACGTAAACGTCGCCCCAGTGGGGTTTGTTGCGTCTTTGCGACGTCGTATCTTATTTGCTTTCGGTATTCGCCTTTTTCCTTTTTCGCCTGTGGTGGTCGCGTCTTGTATCCCTCATCCCTGGCCTTTTTCGACTGCCGGTCTCTCCGGTGGCATTGGTTGCTGGCCACAGGTTTGCACTCGAACAAAGTTTGGTTTTTGTTTGATCAGTATGAGGGTGCCTGGCATTGTTGCTAGTTAAGAACCCCTGAAAGTTGTCAGAATGAATCGTCAGTAGTTCCTTCATTTTTTATTCCTTTGTTTTCGGCCCGCCCGGCCAGGGCGCGTGGAATCACCCGTTTCCGCACTGTAGGCTTTATCTCAGCTCTCCACTCAGCCACCCATCCTTCCCTCCCACCCGCTGCGATTCCCCCGGTTGGTGCATTACCCCCCCTCGCTTAACAGCCTAACCGACGACCCCCTGCATCCCACCCCCCTCTTCCAATTGTCGATTAAGCTCCACTCCTCCGTAAATGATTATAGGGCGTCGATGGCACTCGGCTTGGCACCGCAACTCAACTCGGCTTAACCCAACAGACATCCCAGCCCCCCGCCGGACCAGCTCTTCCTGTATCTCTGAACCAGCATTAACTCACCTTCTTCCCCTCTTTTCTTGGGCAGGTTCCCGATCGGCCGCAACAACGCAGGATCAAATTTGATTTTCTGTTTGTCAACCATCCCACCCATTCAGACTCCGTCCACCCCCCCATCTCCCGCCTTCTGTTTTTAGGGTGGAATTTCAGTACAACCGGCATCCATCTTCTTAGCGCACAGCAGTCTTTCGGTTCTGCGATACCCTTCCCTCCAACGCGTTGACACCAACAGCCAGGAGGGTCCCTTTCCCCCTCCTCTTTTTCTCCCGGGGCCTGCTTTGTGCTGGGCGTTTTGGGTGGTTTATGAGGGCTGTGCGTCTTTCCCCCCGCGGGGTGTGAGGTAAGCTTTGGCTATCTTGGGTACCACAACCAAACCTCCCCCCCTTTTTCTCGTAAATTTCAACCGTCTGCTGCATTTCCGGCGTGGTTTCACTCGTCCTCTTGGCAGTTTCTCCGTCCCCGTCATCAGGTGCCCCCCGATTTCCGCTTTTTCTATCCTGTGCGTCATGAACCGCGCGGCCGTGGCGCACCTCTATCTGGGCATCACCCGGTTTGTCGACTCTGCCGGTCTTGGTGTTCCGTCAGATTCTCCTGTTGTCTCCTTTATTCAAGAGAAGGACCCTGGTGGTTGCCAGTCGTACCGCATCGTTTGCGCCCCGCCCGTCACTCGATCCCCCTTGGGTGTCCGATGCTTTTGTCTCCTCTTTCCGTCGAATCTACCTTGAAATAGGGATGATCTGCACCGCAAACCCATCGCTATCTGTCCAATTGTCCCCCCCCCGGTCAAGTTCCCGTTCGAACCAGGTCAAGTGAGCAGTTTTCGATTCCTATTGAAAGCCATTTGCCCCCGATTGTTCTTTTTTTTCTCCTATTCACGGAGATACTTCCCCTTTCGACTCCGGCGTTTTTTTCATAGAAAATTCGCCCCTGCTAATTCATGCCAGATCGGTGGTTTTTCCACGGTGTTCCTTTGATTTCATAAGATGGTCGGTCGATCCATGGGTAATTTCGATTATTCTTTCCCACCGATGGGTTAGTTTCAGTTAGTGGGAATCTCGACAGCTCGGCAACCCTTTTTTGATGATCTCCTGAAGTTCCCCCAGAATCCCGCTCCCTCAGGGTGGCCCTCTGTGCTGGTCGTCGAGATGTTAACGCACCGGACCCCCCGCGTGGCCCAACGACCCCCGTCCATTAGCTTACGCCAAACTCGGTGCTTTCCCTCGGCGGATTTATAGCGCCACCAACAGGCCTCGAGTGTGTGACTCCCACGAAGTTTTTTCCTGGAACCCGAAGCCATCCCGCTCTCCATTTCTCAACTAGTGGTTCCTCTGCCAGCAGTCCCCGCGTATCCCGATGACTTCCCCCCCAACACCGGGTATGAAAAGTTTTCCATTAGTCTCCTCTCACTCTTGTGACTACGGTTTTGGAGGTTTGGTGTGCCAACGATGCCACCGCGTTTCGTCCCTCGCGTTGCAGACGAAACAGCCCTTCCCAAAAAATCTTCCCCCAAGGCGCCCAACTTTGGAGAGTAGTGTCGATGGTTCCCCTTCTTTTTTTTTTTTGATCTCGCGGCGTTGTCTTGCCGTGTTTTCTGGTTCTCGGACCTCGAACGCTGCGTTCTGTCCGTCGGTATCAGTTTTTTACGCGCACTTGTTGTTCCCCCCTGGGTGATCGGGGAGGTGTGGGTTGATCCGGAGGCTGCTGTGGGTGCTTCTTGTCGAACATCAAGTCTTGCCCAAGTTTCCCCCTGTTTTTTGCTTTTTTTTTTTTTGCCATTTGATAGAAATGTTTCAGTGCGCGCGATTCTTTTTCCGGCACGCCTGGTTTCAACCGGCTACACATTCTTTGATCTGGTGGATTTTTTGTTTTTCGCGGTCTGCGTGGGTGAGCAACCCTTCAGTCATCGACGCCCTTCGTTCCGGTCGACCTTTGAGTTTTGCTCCCGTTCCGGGTGATTTGCTTTTCGCCTTTCATGAGGGTGTTTCCCGCATTGTGGGCTCGCTCCTCGAGAATTCGATGTCAGGTGTTGGGATTCGGGGCGGCTGCGTCCCCTAATAGACTGCTAATACCCCTCTCCCTTTAGTCTCACTGCCTCAACCCCCCCCGTTTCATTCCGATCAACCAAGCTTTTACCGTTATTTGGTGTGGTCGGGCGTTTTGAGATTGTTCCGGCCCCCTCGTCTCGACGGTTCAACCCCCCCCACCCAGCCATTGTTTCCCCCCCTCTGTGCCACCCAGCCACCCTTTGGCCATTGTCTTCCTTCCCCTGCGTTCAAAGCACACTTTTTCCTTTCAAACGCCCTTCCTTTACCCGCTTCCTGCATCTTTTGAAACGTGCACTTACCCGCCGACGACTTCGCCCCTAAACAACAACTTTTCCTGGTTCCAGCGGTGTTCCCGCCGATTTTTCGCTGCCCCCCTACTACGTTTTTAACGCGGCGGGGCACGTCAGCACGTCGCTTCTTCTTGTGTGCAATGCCGAGTATTTTCCGTCGACCTCGACTTTTCCCTGGAGCATCGATGGTAGTGTTCCTGCCCTTCCTGCCGCGGAGCGACAGTTGCTTCACCGTGCCCCGCCCGAACGATTCCCCGACTCAAATTCCTTTATTTCCCCCCTCTTATGCGTCCCCCCTCCAAGCGAGCCTAAATCGCGATTTTCCGACGACCGATGAAGTCGCCACCGCAGTCCCCGCCCCCTTTCTCCGGAAAATGACTGATTAAATCGGAAGCATATGCCGCAAGTCGTTGTGTTACTTTGCCGATACCAGTTTTCTAGAAACAATGTCGCTCCTTCCACTGCAGCTCTGGCCGACCGGTGCAGCGTTTGTCAACAAGATTTTTTTTGTTCATTTCACTTCCGTCCTTGTGTCTGCGGTTTTTTTCGGCTCGTGGTTGCCATCGAACTCATCGTTGTAACAGCCTGCGTCGCCCTCCAAGTCTCAACATCCTGTTGCACTTGTGACCTTCCCCTTCTTTCTTCTATTTCGTTTTTAATGTGGTGATTTTTTTCCTTTCACCCCTTCGCCTCTATTTTCTTCTCTGTTGTAATCCCTTCTTGAATGCTATCCGCGCAAGATGTCACCGAAAAGATCACCAGCTTGAACCCTGGTGCATCACCCCGCCGGCATGCCCGATGCCTTCCTCCTCGGGGTCTACCGTGAGGGTTAGATTAATTTCTCCCCCGTCCCTTGCAACGCAGTAACCCCCAGACCATTATGGCCCCCGCCCCCCCTTTTTTTTGTGTTCCACCCTTACCAACCGTTATTAGCTAAGAAGCGCGAGTTTCGTAGTTGATGAGCCACAGATGTTCTGCGCAAGGGGCTATTAAGTTCCTCCCCCCCCCGAGGCCCCTCGTTCGGGGCTAATTCATCTTCCCCTGGTAATAATCGGTCACCTGGTACGTTTTCGGCCACCGGAAGCATTTTTCGTTAGGTCTCTTTCCTCGCGAGTTACCCTTCTTTTGGTGCTGACGAATCAGCTTGGCTCGGGACGTTGTCGTCGGTGCGTGTCTTTTGCCCCGTCCTTTTACAGTCTGTTCTCCGCGCCTTGGCCTTAAAGGCAGATCCGCTAGCTTTCGTGCTCGACACCGTCGCGGATGCGACCCGTTACTATTGATCCATTACTTCCTTCCACGACGCATGCTGCCCCGCTCCCTGGCGTTCGACGTTCTGAGTATGTGTGTCGTCGGTCGGCTTTTACCATCGTTCGGGAACCCCTTACGAACGCTGGTGGTTTTGCGTTCCTTCGTCGTCGGTGGCGGGCTTCGATTCGGCGTTCCGGTTCTCCATCGGTTGCTTTCAGTGACTTTAATTCATCCCCCTTGGTAGCGTGGCGGCACTGCCTGTTTTCTCGTATCCGTTGGCCCCCCCCCCAACATTTGTTTGGCCGGTGTTCAGTTTTCTCGAACAGGGTTTTTTTCTGTGTGGTCCCGGGAGTGTCGGAGGGGCCCGTTGCCATTTGGTGCTATTTCAAGCTAAGATTGAACTTCAGCTTTTTTCTTCCTCCCCGAGTGCAGTAGTACTTTTCTTCGTTCGGACGACGCAGGGCGAGTGGTGACGTCTGTCCTGACTATATGCTTTCTCGCCTTCCCCCCGAGTCCCTCGACACACACTTTCGCCTCTCCCCCCGAATGCCTCCTCTGGGCATACCCCTGCCCACATTCTTTTTAACCCCTCATCCTTTTGTCCTGCAAACCCCCCCCCTTAAGTTCTTATCTATGCATCAACGACAGTTCGACTCTGCGTCGATGGCCCTGACTTTCCCTTGCCTCCCGCCCCGGTCACAGCATTTCGATCCTCCCCCCCATGCGCGCGATCGGGACTTTGACCCAGCGCGGGTCGTACATATAGAGAACCATTTTCCTTTTTCGGCACAACGTCTGCGCTCTTTTTTTTCCCCCTAGTCTCGGCCACCCAATTGCTTGGGAGACCATAAACGCCCTGCTTTCCCCCCCCCAAGAACCAACGCCGCTCCCCGGATCACCCCCCACTTTCCAGGGAGCCGGTGTCTCTTTCTCCTCCCCGGCAATCGAGTAACCGCAGCGTTCTCGGCCCGCGACAAGCCCCGCAGCTTTTCAAACCCGTATCCCCTGGCAAAAAATCACCCGGAACCCTTCGCAACGGGGCGAAGGGTTGAGTTGCTCCTTTGTGCTTGTCAGGGGTTGATGTTTTGGACTGTCTTCTTTTTTTCCTTTGTTTAAATTCGGGCGCGGTGGTGGCTCTGTTTCTGGGTCCACCCCTTACCGGGATTTTTTCACTGTGAGCGTCGAATCCGTCTGATGCAGATCCCCTGATTTTTGATGGCGTATGAGCTCGCTTGTATGTCAGCTTCTCCTTCCCAACTGCCAATTTTCCTGTCTGGATGCCGTGTCCCCTTCGGTCAGAACGGTTTCGGGCTCGACCCCTTCCTTGGATCCTTTTGTTGGTCCAGATCCTCACGCGCTCCATGATTGTCGGGTGCCGTAACGAAGCGTGCTTGGCGCGGCCGCGTGCGCCTGGATACCCGTTCGAAAGATTTTTCCCACGACCGTTAACCTTTTTTTTGCTTGCCCACGTCACGGGAATCACCCAACAAGTTCCACTGAGCTCCGAAGACGCTAAGGTTGATGAGATATGCAACGCCACCTTTTCACTTTCTCTGATCACTCCCCCAACCCCGTGATCGACACCCCGCCGGCGCAGTTGAGCATTCCGTCTTATATGAAAGCTCCGATGTATCCGGATTTCCTCCTACGGTGTTTGTCTTTTTTTAATGAATCGGTCGGCTTTCATAGACTCCCACGACTGCTCACTTGCGTCCCTTGTTTGTTTTTGGATGGATTTGTGTCCTAGTTGATTAGAGATAGGATTCTTGGTGGCGCAAGATTTAAACACCGATGCGGTTAGAGCCCCCCTCTGGTTTTGGTCCTTCATCTCTCCCCTCTTGATGATAGGTGACCGTTTTCCCGTTTAATGTTTCCATCGGTGGCCACCATTTGAGGTTGCGCGGGGCCAACACTCAACTTTTCTTCGGAGTTCGCTGGTGATTTCCACAGCAGATCCTTCATTCCGCCACCCCCCCCTCTTGGCGCAGGCGTCTATGCAGCCACACAGGCATGCCAGCATCGATTCGCCAGGATCCCCTTGTCATCGCCGAGAGTCCGTCCATCACGGCACTGCAACGTGGATGTCCCTTAGGACGCACCGTGAACTTACCAATCGTTTTCTCCCTCGGCAACCCCTACTGGTTCCAGAGCAGCTTTTTTTTTTTTCCTTGCAGTCTGCAAGACCCCCCGGTTACTCCGTTTTCCGCTTGTGCTTTCCCAGAAAAACCCCGTGCTGCATCATTTTCCCCCACCAGCGGAACAGCCGGACCCAGCCCTATACCACCCAACTAAGCTGACCTTTTTCCGAAAGAACCTCTTCATTTTTCCTTTTTCTTAGTTTTGGTGAAACTTACGTTGGAGGCACTGTGTTTTCGATGCCGCTTTCTTGGCGTTTGAAGCAGCCAGAGTAAGCTTCGTTAGGAAGCGTTTGGTTTCTGCACGCTTATTCTTGTTCTTTAGTCTGATGGTTTGGGGGATTTGTGGGTTGCTTGAGTCAGCTACAGCGTTCATGGCGCTGCACAAGTTACTCTAGGGTTGTTGTTGACGCCTCTTTTCTTTTACCCCCTGAGGGCTAACTGCTGGTGCGCGCCGATCCCGCTACGACAGCCCCCCCGATGCAGTGGTCACGCTTTTTTTTGTTGGAGGTTTTTTGCGCGCGGTTTCTGGGACCGTTCTTTTTTTTGTTTCGCCGTATCGAGATAGTAATTCACCCATTTTGGTGCGGATTTGAAGGTTATGTTACTTTCCTTCGTGCAGTTCGGTTGCTCCTTATGAGGCGGGAGCATGGGTCTTCCCCCGGAGTTGTGGCGCAGGGTGGAGGAGCTTCTTTTAGACGCCCTGCGCTGCGATTTACCCTCTACGACTTGCGACATCGACACCCCGACGCCATGGCCTATTGACCCTCAGGAACCTACTTCCTGTACAACCTTCCCTTTGCCCTGGTCTTTTGTGGGTTAGTGATGTTTCTCCCCCCAACGCCACGTCCCCCCTTCATTCCTTTTCCTCTCCCCTTTACACCCCCACCCCCAATTTTTTTGTTCCCCCCCCACCTTTTCCCCCCACCCTGTGGCCACCGTTTCCGTCCCCCATCCTTCCCGTCACTTGTGATGGCCCAAACGCGCCACCCGAGCGACCCCCCGCATCCTAGATCCAATACCCCCTCATGATCTTTCCCGAACGCACCCCCCCTAGTTCGGCGGTTTCCGCGACCCTTTTCTGTGCCGCGCTTCAATACTTCGTCCAAGTCGAAGCCGGGATCGGCGGTGTCTCCGCACGCCCACTTTTGAGAGATCATTTAGAATCTTTCCGATGGCCGTTTGTCCCCCGTCTCCCCGAGTACGGTCTTCGAGTTCCTCCTGAGGAATGATGTCGCGTCCCCAGCAGTATCCCGGTGCGGTCGCCCCCCCCTGGTTCCCCCTTTCCCGTACCCGGAACTTGATGTGCGAGACATGTCGCGATTTCGCCTGACGAGCCCGGGAACCCGCGCACCGGCTTTACTTTTTTATCGGAAGAGTTATGCTTCGTTCTTCTTCCCTGTTTAGGCCGATCCAGTTTCACACCGCCCCACCTTTCACCCTACGTACCCCTCTGCAGCTTGCGTTGTTGACTATTTTGAAATTTTGTGGTTGGCAACCCCCTCCCCTGGCTTTTTTTTCGGTCTTGCCTCAGGGTGTAGCGGCTTTTTTGAGTGGCCTATCCATTATCCATTTTTACCCCCTGCCGTCCTTTCCCGGCGGTGAAAAGATGGCCTGCCTGGGTAACGACCGTCTTTCGTATTGTGTCGTTTTTTTCATATTTTTCGCCCT
>Ga0179593_1451029_pt1 | contig 17574 bp, 18 predicted proteins | sample CZODoug2_1_08_16_FD_185931 | JGI IMG/M metagenome (GOLD analysis project Ga0179593, IMG submission 185931) | Vadose zone soil fungal communities from Angelo Coast Range Reserve, California, USA - CZODoug2_1_08_16fungal (PacBio error correction) | ecosystem: Environmental > Terrestrial > Soil >... | reverse complement strand
TAAGCCATGATTTTCGTTCTAATTTGACGAGTTAGGGCGATTCTTCCCCCGATTTTGTGCTTGTCCCTTAGTTCTTTTTTTCCTTTCAAGAGTTTTTTCTTATCTGTTTTGAATAGGCCCTAATGATGACGGAAGAGGGACGGAGACTTTTTAGTTGATCGGGAATTTGACGAAATACCTTGACAGCGGATCAGGGTTCCGGAAGTGGCTTCTCAAGGGTTCTGGTTTCCGTCTGGTTACTCGTCTCTGCCTCGACGCTTTTTCTAGCTTAGTTTCCTCGTACTCTTACGAGTTTGTCGTTTCTCTTTCGCTTCTTTACGTTGAGCCACAATTTTCCCCCCTTTGGTGTAGTTGAGCTGAGTAATTCCTCCACTCCCGCGATTGCCCCAGGTCTGGATTGATCTTGCCCCACGAGAAAGACATTCATTGCGCATTCTGTAGGACCGCGACGTTCCCCCGAGGATTCCTTTTTTTGCAGGGAGGCACTTTGTGTGTTGAGGCCAACGTTTTTCGGTTTTCCGTGTCCATTTTCCGATCGTTTGTCTCCAGCCCACTTTGTACGGGACCTGATTTTTGTCCGGGCCTGAATATCTGTAAATTTCTGGTCTCTGTTTTGAATTTTTTTCGGTTGCGAGTTTCTTGGTTTTACGTTTTTACCGGTGATTTACAGCTCCGCTGACTGCGGAATTTTTTTCCTCGGCCTGATTTGTCCACGGCGGTTGCCTGGTTTTTCCCCCCGACCGTCCTTGATCTTTTTTTATTAGCAGCGTACAAACCGTCCTTTCCCCCGTCCCCATCGTTTCCCGCCGCTTAAGGAAGTATTCCGCTTACTCTTCCTTCCCGGAATTGCCTTCGGGAGGGCCATTTGCGCATGATTCCTTTGCCCCTTTCGTCTGTTAAGATGGTTGCTATCGTATGGCTAAGGTTTTGGATTTTCAGCCAGTCTTCCCCCCCTCTTTCCCGAAAGGTTTCCATCTTTTACTCGATGGTAAGAGCCGAGTCCCCATTTTGCCCGCTCCCTTTGCCCCTGTTTTGATCCCCCAATGATCGTTTACTCGACTTCTTTTTTTCTTTTAGACCCTAACCCCTTCCTATAGCGAGTTTCCCGCATTCAACTTTTTCTTCATTTCCATTTCCCTTGGTTTTCTTTTATTTTCGTCTAGTCAACCCGTTCACACCCTCCCCCCCCCACCCTTCCCGACGTTCCTTTTTTTCGCTTTTGCCTTTTGTCGGGGTGCCTTTTTTACTCACGCAGATGCTGGATGATGATATCCCCAGCTCCAGTTTCGAACGCGACCTGGCCTTAATTAAAATATCATTGGAAGTGATGCGATGGAACGCCGATGATTCCGGCTTACTTCTGGACGGGTCTTTTTGTGTTTTTCTGTTTTCTGTTATTTTTTTTCGTAGGGGTTGAGAGGTCTCCAGGATTTCAATTCTCCCTTTGCTGAAATGTTAAGCTCTCCTCATCCCTGCGGCTGCCCTTGTATCCCCGCTTTGACTAGGTAGGTTCTCCCCCGTCTGAGCTCTCTATTTTTTCACCTAATCGGTTTGAGTCTTTTCGCCCTTTTCCTGAATTTGAACTGTTTCAACCACCTCGAGAGGCCAACCTGCGGGGTAAATCCCAATGGCCGTCCCTGGTTTTTTTGTTCGACGCCTCGGACAGGAAAAGGCCCGTAGCCCCCCCCTTTATTGCAAGTTCCTTTTTTGACCGCTCAACACCCTTTTTTTTACCATACCCGAGTTCTTTAACAAAGTGACCCCCCTGTAAGACACGCTCCCTTCTTCATGCTGCTTTCGGTTCCCGACGGACATTTTTTTCGTCCGGGCTCTTTCTACAAAGTCCATTATTCATCTTCCCCTTCATCGTTTTTTGCTCCCCCTTCCCTGATCACACTGAATTCGCCGGCCTCTGCTCACTGAGACAGGCTTTTCTTCCCATTTGATTTTTTTTCCCTTTTTGAGGAATCCTCTTTTTTTTTTTGCAAGTCCCGCGTGTTTTTGAATGCGGTGTTACGAACCGCGGTTAGACCGATTGCTTTCCCCGTTCAAAAGCTCAGCCCGATCATTGCTCTTCCCCTTGGAAACCGGCAAGGCTTCGGCGTCCCTTCCCATCCCTTTGTTGGCCGTTCCGCTTTCCTGGTTTCGTGACGAGTTGATTTAGGATTGCTCCCCCACCCCCTGAGCCCCGATTTTTTTCCCCTTCCCCCCCTTTTCTAATCCGGCACCACCCTCTTTCCTGTCCCTTAAAGGCTTCGTTCCCTGCTGCTGATGTCTCTTCAACCCTTCCTGTCAATTTATTTTTCACCCCCTCGTGTTAGGTGTCGCGTTGTTTTTAAAATACCCCCGCTGAATCTTTCCAGACCTGCCACCCGGAGTTGGACCCCAAAACTTCCGCGGCATTTTCTACTGAGTCAATACTGTCGCCCAATTTTTTTAGTTCCACCTTCCCCGCTCCCACATGTTTTGTTTGGCATTCCGTGTACATGGAGAAAGTACCATCTCTTTCCCAGTCTCCTTAAAATACCTCTTGACGACGGTTTTCCCCGGCTAACCCTCCTCCTTTTCCCCCTTACCGCTTATTTCCGACTTTGTTTGGCTTGCACCAACCTAGTGTGCCTCCCTGTCTTCCCCCCTTTACTAGTTTCCCCTTGTAGTTCCGCTAGACTATTTCCCCAGTAGCGTATTTGTCTCTCACCATGCACCTTGATGACCTCGATGTATTTTTTTCGGGCGTCTGCTCACCTCAATCCCATTTTGTGCCGTCGGTGACCCGCATTTTTTTTCTCGCTCAAAACCGAGTTATCCCCGACCTATCACTTTGAGCTGGGTTTCTTGCTCGTGTAAGATCCCATTTTTCCCCCACATTTGACACCCCTTGACCCGCACGATCATCACTTCCGTCCCCCTTGTTCCTCGCCAGGATTTACCCTGCCTTCTTTTTTTTTTCGAAATTTCGCTCCCTTTTTTTTTCATACCGTTTCACTTTTTTTTTTTTTTTCTTTACATAGCCACGCTCTAGTTCTCTGGTGGATCGGCCTGCCTATTCCCTTCCCCCCACCACCAAATGTCCTGTCCTATCGTTCACCGCCTGCTCGGATGCATCTTCAGCTATCCCTCTCCCCTTTATCTCATCATGGTTTTTGAGAGTCTGCCCCTTTCTTATGCGGCATAATCCGGTTGCGGGCCCTTGACTATTCTATCCCTGGTTTCTTCTTCTTTTTTTTTTTTGCCTTGTTCCCCCTTTCACGAGTTGGCGCGGAGATTGATGACCTTTTTTTTTTTTTTTTCATTGCTAGGCCCGTTTGAGATCTTGATCGGGCCGCCTCCCTCTCCTCCACGAAATACCTTGACTTGGCTCTTGCACGTTTGCCGTTATTATTCTTGCTTTGCTCAGGGTTTTTTCTTTGTTGACCCTAGTCTTACCCCGATGCGCTGGTCCCCCAGGTTTCTTTCGCTGGCTGCGTGTCTAAGACTCTGTGTTTTTGATCGGAGACCGATACCTTTTTTTTCACCGCCCCATGGTTGGCTTTTTTTAGTTTTTTCCCGACATAACACATCTTGTACCTGCAGGTGGTCAGGTTGATGCCACCCCGGCGCTACTTTTTTTTCCATTGAGAATTCCTGTAAGCGGTGAAACGCGTTCGTTAACTCTATTGTATGCCGAACGGCTCTTCCTTTAGGCCAACCCCCCCCCCCCCCCCCCCACCACTGGCTGTTTGTTGATCTCACTTCCATTTTTTTTCGACGCTTTTTCTGTTCCTTTCGTCAATCGCCGGGTATGTTGTAGAGGTACTATATTTCCCACTTTCCTTTTTCCGACGTTGGCGTTGACGAGCAGGTTTGTTTGCACAGGTGTGTTAAAGTACTTTTTTCTCTCCCTTCGATTTTTGGAACGCGCCTCGCGGATTTTCGGTGGTTTCTTGTATTTCCCTTGAGCTTTCTTTTTTCCGCGTCAACCCGACGCGAACCCGTCTTTTCATCGATAAAGGCTCTTGGACCCTGATGAGATCTCAGCCTATTGACGGCTTTCCCCTTCCCCCTTCTATGTCGTTGCGGTGCGGGTTTCGGGAAGTGCTCTATTTGCAGTTTTAGGTTGGAGTGGGCAGCCTAGGTCGAGTGCGAGCCTCCCCGTCTTGCCTCCCCCTTGGCGTTCACCCCTTTTTCTTTCCAAAGACGCTTTTCAGTGCGTCCTCCGTCCTTTGAAAGACTTCCCCCCCATGAAGACAACTTTTCTTCTCTTTTTTTTCTTGGGCCGTTTGCGGATGTGCCGAAACGCGCGGTAAACCGCATTCACCTTCGCCTTTCCTTTTTTCCCTTTCTTTTCCTTATCTCAGGAGGAGTTACTCATATAGTGACCGCCATTCCGACGTCACGCCACCCTATTGCTGCTCTGCGGGCAGTTTTACAGTTTTTTTTTTTAGGATATTTTCCTTTTTTTGCTGGATATTTTCATTGAAGATCAGTTGCGTTTGGCTTCCCCTCGCCGGCCTCCCAGTCCCCCTCCCATTATGCGAGAAGAGACTTTCCGCTGTTCCTCTATTCATTTCGTGTATTTGCACGTTCGTGGGTCGAAGTTGTTTTCTCTTTTTCCCTGCGTTTTTTGATGTTTGTTCTTTGACAGTTTCTTTTCCTTTTTTCTTGTCACTCCCGCTGAAATTGGGGATTTCCCGCTGTTTTTGACATAGTCGCGAGTTTTGCATTGTCCCGTAGAGAGAATTCTTTTCTCCCCCTTCCCCCCCCTCCTTTGTTTTAGACGCGATTGCCGTATCTCGACTTCTGAGGCAAATTCCGAGGTTCACTTCCCTCCCAATTTATAGGCTCCGAGGGCGACTAGAACTGGACTTTTGCCTGTGCCCCATGTTTTTTTTTCTTGACTTTCCCCCAAAACACACTCCAACGATCTCCCTCCCACCTTCTCCACCCCACGGGACCCCCCCCGCTCCTCGCTGATACTTCTTGCCTCATGCTTTTTTAGTCTCTTTTCATGATGACTTCGTAGCGAGCTCGCCCCAACTTTTCGACCTGATCTCAACTTTTCTTTTCATAGGACGGACGTCTGCACCACTGCTCAAAATTCACCCATCGCTTAAATCTTTTGCGACGGTCTAATGGAGGTGGACTTTCCCCCCCCTGTACTTTATTACAACTTCAGTTGACCTCACCCCAGGTCATTTCCGCGGAGGCTACTTGACATGGTTACGACCCGCTCTCACTCATTCATTCTCCCTTCCCCTGATAATCGTTCCATTTGATCGTCCATGGGCACCCCGGCCTTCCTCTTTTTTCGTCTCGTTGTCCTGTTTCCCCAAGAGTGAGACCTGTTTTTGTTGAACTCCTTGTCTCCTCTATGCGCTTTTCTCCCCCCCAAAAACGAGCCTTCCCGCTTCCGTCTCCTTTCACCCTCCCACCTCACCTTACATGAGTTTTCGGTCTCATTCTTTTTGCGGTTTCGTTTCATCCAAAAGCTTCTTCGGTCACTTCCATGTTGTTCGGCTTTTTCTCTTTTTTCGGCGGTCGCAGCATCAAGAGAAGAGCCGCGTCCCCCCCTCCGGGGGACAAATCCGCCTAATTTTCCAAAAATTCTTTAAGTTCGTCGATGATCAGCACAGGCCTTTCCACACCGTCCCCGCCAAATGCCTTTTCCCATAGACATTTCGGGCGACCCAGGTTTTTGCGACAAGATCTTCCTTCGTTCAATCCCTTTTTTTCCGCTTGGCGCTTCGTTTATCTTTACCACCGCTTTTTTGCCCCTGGGGAGGAGATCCCAACCCCCCCCATTTTTCCTCCATGCTTGTGTCGGCCCTCCCTCCGTTCAGGTCCGCTCCTTTCTCATTTCCCTCCCGGCGCCGGTGTTTTTTTTCACCAGACCTCCTGTCACCTTTGGTCCTGTTTATTTTGCTTTTCCTTTCCAGCAGGATAAAACCCCAACACCGCGAGGGCTCCACGCTCTTTGTTTCATTATCCTTTTCTTTTCTTAATTTAATTCCTCTTTGGCGCCGCGGCTCTTTAGAGATTCCCCCCTGGCTTTTCCAGACCCGGATGCAGCACGATCCTGAACCTTTGTCCTTCCTTCACTTCCTCTTATCTGAGGCTTCCGCCGATAACTCCTATGTTGCTCTGCCTCCTCCCCGTTACTCGTCGGCCCCATCCCATCTCGCCCTTCTCCTCGTCCCCATAGTTCGTGGTGGCCCAAAGGCCAGCTTCGCCCGACGGCAACCAAATGACGTTCCCATCGTACCCGTCCCGCGCGGTGATTCCCGCTTATCTCTTCTTTCTTCTCCTTTGTTGTTGTTTTCTATATTATTTGGTTCGCGTCGCGGGTATCTGTGATATTAGACTTCCTTGCCGTTTTTTTTGCTGGCTTGTTCACCAGAAGAAAGATCCCTTTGGCGCTCATGTCCCCTGACTTTTCATTCTCCCGAAGTCTGCTAAAGTTCGGTGCGGCCTCAGTTTGAGCCCATTTTTCTAGGGCTGTGCCGGAAGTTCTTGATAGTGTTTTCTTCTTGTTTGTTTCTCAGACATGGTTTTGCCTTCTTCCATAGGAATCCGACGGGGAACGCCCAGGTCCCTGTTTTTTCTGTTAGGCGTTAGACACTCAAATTGTTGTTTTTTCGTTGTCTATGACCCCCTCCCCCCGTGATGCGTCGCATTTTTGCCGTTGAGTCCGGCATCCAACCGCCGGTTCTTGATGTCGGATGTTGCACCATGTGTTTTTCCGAGCCCTTCCGTTGAGGACGGTTCCGGTTTCTGCCGACCAGTTCTGCTCTTTTTTTTTGCCAACGGCGTTTTTTTTTTTTTTATCCCTACCCACGGCTGTTCGACGTGCAGTTTTTCCCTCCTTGTCGCCGAAACTTCCGCAGGATTTTTTTAAGCTCTTTCTGCTTTGGCCCCACTTTCCTGTTCCCTCGACTTTCCTAATTTGTTTTTGCGTTTACCCGAGCCTTTTTTTGTCCTTTTGTGCAAGATGCTCGACGGGATTCCTTTTTTCCTGCTTTTCGGATTTTTTTTTCCTTTTTTACTCGGGATTTTTTCCGGGCGGTTTTTAGTGTTTGACAAGTTTCTGATTTCTCTGATTGAACCCCCCGTTTTTTTACACCTCTTGCGTAAAGCCTTGTTCCGTTGACGCCCTGTTCTCGTCTGACAAGTCCCGGGACGGCAGTTTTCTAGTACTTTTTTTGGCCGGATGAGCTTTTTTCTCATCCGTCAGGCTCGTTCCTAGGTTTTGGAGCCATCAGGTCGAGATTCCAACCGCTTCCCCCTGACATTTTCCCCCCTTCTGCTGTACAAGCTTATGGTATTTTTATTCCGACCTGCCCGACGTTTTGGTCTGGAGCTAACCCTGATTCGCCGCGTGTAGCTGTTTGTGTTCCCTTTCCTTCCTCTCCCAATCGTCCGCCGCTTCTGCCAAACCCCGCATTCCCACCGCGAAGACTATCCGGGTCTTCCCCCTTGGAGGATCCCCGGAATGTTTTTATCCTTTCCCCAAACACTTTGTTTTTTTTATCCCTCATGCCTACTCATTTTGCCACCCCGCTGCCCTGCGAGGGGCGTTTAGCGTTGTGCTTTTCGCTTCCATCACACGTTTCGATTTTTTGTTTGATTCTTCTACTTTACTATTTTTTCAGGGTTGGCGCTTCTCCGAACGACGAATCAAATACCGTTCCCTGAAATGGCGACCGGACAGATGACGAATATTTTTTTTTTTTTTTACAGTAATCCGTCTCCTTCTCTTTCTGTGCCGATGTTCTACCTGTGTTTGATTGATGTAGAGGGTTGAGCGGGTTTCTAAAGGGCCCTAACTGCTCCGGTTTTGCTTCGTCAGCGTAGTCGTTCCGATTCCGTTTTGCATTATTTTATGTTTACTTTTCCCCCCTCGGGAGAGTGCAGTTCACCCTGGTGAGCCTCTTTTTATTCCTCCCGTTTTGTTAGAGTTTTTTCTCCATTTTTCGACTGGGCGGGGTTTGACCTGCACAATTGCCGAGTCTTTTTCAACAGGCGTGAAATACCCACTTTCTTCTTGCGTGATAGATTGGGCGATATCGGATGGTGAATCCCGGAGATGTCATTTTTTTTTTCCCGAACCCATACAACATTTTGAGCCCCTAACAACGTCGGCCCGATTTAGACACGCTCCTTCGATGCCTCACTTGCGTTTCTGTTCATCCGCCGTGCCCGTCTTCCCCCTTAGTTTTTCCTTTTTTTTGATCCAATTTACTTCACTGACTTCCATCATAATCCTCATAGGCTCATGTGCTCCAGTCCCCAAACCGTTTCCCACGCCGTCTTCCGCTTTTATTTCTGCCCCTTTTTCCCTTGGAGGTGTATGCCCACTTTTTGATCTTCGACCGTTTTTTTCCTTTCTTTGGTTTCAGTCGTTTTTTTTCATAATTTACGTACGAGAGTCCCTGATTTTTCCCTAGCACGTCACCCAACGCTCCTATCCTTTTTTATTCCTGGGTCACAGGGTAACCTTCTTCGGCTTCTCGATTTTGACCTCGGCGTGTCTCTGCTTGTTCACATTAATTTTCGTTTTCCCCCTTGGTTGATCATTCTCCCGTTCGGTCCCCCCATTGCAAATTTTGCCCCCCCTCTGGCTCTCCTTTGAACCCCCGCACCCCCAATTTTCTGGCGTTTTTCCGTCAGGGATGATCCCTCGTTTCCCCCCCCTTTTAGTGTACCCCCGTGCAAGCTGTGGCGTAGAGTTTTCCGGCCGCAAAAGATCACGCTCTTTGGTCCCAGACGCCCTACCTCCCTTTTTGTCAACCCCAAAATCAGGACTTCGCGTCCCCCCCCAACCCCGTCATCGCGTACTCTTCCTCTTCTTCCATAGCCTTTCCACCGTTCACATTTTCACTTTCCTTTACTCCCGATTCCACATTTTTTGACCCTCCCTTTGGGACAAGATTCCTTCGGACTTACCAGTTCCCGTTACGGCTTTTCCGGCGTACCGTCCCCTCCCCCCCCCTTTACGACAGCCTTGGAACGCCCTTTTTTTTTTTTTTTCCCCACAACCCCTGGTGTCGCTGCCCATTTTTCGCATTTTACGTTTCGCTTGCAATTATCATTGCTCGCTGTGGTGGAGTCCCTCCTGATGGACCCCTCTGCTGTTAGGTTGTTGACCCTGAATCCCTCTTTTTTTTGGGACATTTTCCCGACACATTTTTCGTGCTTTTCCTCACAGTCATCGTTTTTTCTCGATAAACCTTTTTCCCCTTTGTCCAGTTTTTTTTTTTCCTTACCTGAAGCTGGGCGTCCTCGGTTTTCAGAGACCTCGAACAAGGCCGGATCAACCCACAGACCTGAGCCGCACTCACTCACACTTCCGTTTTCGTGCTAATTTCAAATTTCTGGTAACTGTCTGATTTTGAGGAGGTATACGATCAAACGTAGTTCACTTCAATTTTTCTTTTTCTTATTGGAACCAGAATTCTGTAACTCGGCCAGCGGCTCTAGTTAGGGTTCACAAAGGCCATCTGTTCTCCTTTTTTTTCCCCCCCCCCTCCAACCTGTACGGTCGAATTCCACCGCCCTTTTTTTATCCCTCCGTACGCTTGAATCTACTCTCCGTTTTGTTTTTGTCGTTGCCGCCCTGGTATGCTTCTAACGGCGCGGGAGCGTACTCTTCCCTCCCCTTTGGGTTTTGATTTTTCTCCCGTGTCCCTTGTGCCAACAGAGAATTTCGCCTCTGGAGATGATGCCCTCGACATCGTTTCCCTGAGGATGACGTCTTCATTGCCCTTTTTTCGTCAGTTCGTTGTTTTTCTCCGCCCCCCCCACCCGACAATCCCCGTCTCTCAATTGCCTTCCTTTATTGTTGCTTCGGTTTTGGTTCCTTTTTTTATGGTCTTTCTTTTCTATGAAGGCCCCTTGCTTAGTACTTAACGTTTGACGTTCCCCGCGTACGATTGTGTGTTTCTCCTCTAACCACGATGAGTTTCTCCCCGCCGCCCCGGTTTTGGTTTAGCGTACTTCCCTAAAAAACAGCCGTTTTCTTCTTCTGTTATGATGAACACACCGTAGTGAAGTGAGTTGTTGGAACCCCCCCCCTTCTACCAGAGGGGATGCCCCCTTCCCGGCAGGTAACTTCGTTTTTTTTCCCCCCCACTCGAAAACTACCTTCTTTCCTCTTTGTAGCCGGTTAACCCGGCGTCGGGAATATTTTCCAGTTTTTTCTGTCAAGTAGTCTTTTCGATTCGTGGCCGTGAAGCAGTTGTGGTCTTTGCTTGGAAGGCCTTTGCTGTTTTTTTTTTTCCCTCGCTTAGTCGATTTTTGTACTCCTCCTTCCTAGGTTTGTCCACCCTTTTTTCTGTGCGCGTTTTTCGCTGGTCTTTCTTTTCCTTCCTGGAAGGCAAATCGTTTTCCCCTGTGTTTCCCTCCCAGACCCTGCCCCTCCGGCAGCCCGTCCGCTCTATGGGCCTTGCTTGCCCCTTGGAATTCCGTTGGGGTGTTGTTTTTTTTTATGGAGTGCATTCCTTTTAATGATAGAGCAGGTTTTGTCCCTGCCAGTCGTCCGTCGTCATCCCATTTCCTGTGAAACCGCTGGTCCCTCCCCTATTGTAGAGTCCGTTTTTCAGCCTTTAATCGGTTTTTTCCCTTTCAAAATTTTTTATCGCGAGTTGTGTTTTCCCGTGTTTCCCCTAGCTTCTCCCCCCGAGGTAGTCAACCCGCATAAATTTCCTCTCGACAGCGTGCTTGTCTGATACTTCCTTTTTGGATGTCCTCTTTCGAAATGTTTTTCAATTCCCCCCCCCCCCCCCTGCGACCTTTTTTCCCTCTCCGGCGATGGAGTTTTTCTGTTTTTTGGTACCAGAAGGATTGATTTGCTTCTTTCTCTTTTCCGATAATCTTTCCGTTGGACGCCCGCGCCGTTGCCTACGTAATAAACGAACACGCCGGGCCGAAGGCGAGACGCGAGGCTCTTCAGACTGATTCGCTATGGCTCGTTTTGGAGAGTTTTTTCGACTTTTTTTTGTTTGCGCTCGCTTTGATTTTTAGGAGGGTTATTTCTCCCCCTTCCATTGCAATACTGCTTCCCCTTCCTCAAGTTCCCTCGGTCACCTGCCGCTACCTGAGGTTTCTACGCTTTTTTTGGCTATCGGAGCTTTTTTCCGTTTTCACCTTCGAGAGGTCCGTCATCCTTCTTTTTCCTAATTACTTTGTGTGTATTCTTATCTTCCTTCTACGGTGAACGCAACCCCACCTTCGATTCCCTAACAGTTCCCCCAATGGCTTTCTTTTTTTTTCCTTCTAGGTTGATTGATCTGTAACCCAGGAAGACCGTCTCTTTTTTTCCTGGAGTCCCACCCCCGAGACCACCCCCCCCAACACGCGCCTCTTACACCGTCGTGCCCTCCGTCAAAAAAATAGTCTGCATCTTTTCCCTTTACCATCGGAGTGTGCCACCGCTTCTTTCCTTCTTTTGATTACTTCGCCGGCTTTTCCCCAGTAGAATTTTCCTCATCATCCAATCGGGTTCATGTGCTCCGTCCTTCCCAATTATTGCCCCGGCCGGTCATCTTGATGACGGTCAGTCGGAGTTTCTCCCCTTTGGGGTCTCGAACGCATTCCTTGGAATTCTTTAAAGTAGAGCTTCTCATGTTAATGAGGGTTAGGTAGATTTCTGCCCTTTATCACCTTCCCACACTGCCGCTTTCCTTTTTTATCTTCTGGGTTTCACGGCTCTGTTCCCCCTTCTCCTTTTTTTTTTTCCATCTTGCCGCCCTCTTGTTTTCCACCCCGCCCTTCTTTGCTGTTTTAGACTTTCTTCTCTCCCAAAAACCACGCTCTGCCAGATGATCCAATCTAGGACCCCCTCCCCCCCACTTTTCTTTTCTTGCCGTCGGCCCTTTTAAGTCTTTTATGATTTTTTCTTCTGAAAATTTAGGTTTTTTTTTATACGATTTTCTTTTGGCGTCGATTTTAAATCTTTTCCCCTCTAGCCGCACCCCGCCGTGGACAACCTCCCCCGCGACTTTTTCTTTCAAAATATCGTTTTCCCTTTCCTTCCGGTCGTCTCTTAGCATGCCACATCCTTTAAAACCCTTAAAATCCCCCCCTTTCCCAGCCCCGCGCATTACTCATGGACTTTTTTACGGACGACTTCTACTTTATGTTTTTCCTTTTTGGTGACGGTTTTGCGACACCAAGCTGACCAGAGCCCGACCTTGGGATTCTCTAAAAACCCACGCACTCTGGAATTCACTTTTTTTTTTATATGGGGCTCCTCTTTTCGTGTTAAGATCAGAACTAAGAATCGCCTCTGTGGTGGCGTATCTTCCCCTGAGTCAACTCGGATGTTATTTAAGGTCCTCACCCTCACCCTGCCCCAACATGAGTTTTTTTTTCTAACGTCATCGGGTTGCTCAGACACCCTTTCTGTCCCTTATCCGCTAAACTAGTCTGGTCTTTCCTCCCTTCGAGTTTTTCAGCTTGCCCTCGTCAACATTTTCCATGACACACCGACCCTGTTTTTATACTACTATCGACCGATGCACTTTTTTTCTTTTCGTCCGGCCATCCTCCCCCGTTCTTTTTTCACTTCCTCGTCAGTGAATAGGGACCCCCTTCTTAGAGCTCTCCATAGCAATTTGAGTGATTATGGTTTTGGCCCCCAAGCGGACGAAATTTCACCGCACTTTCTTTTTAATCTTCCCTCTCGGTCATCCCTCATTGCCTTTCCTCTAGCTCTATTCTCCCAGGTTTTTTTCTTCGAGATATTTGACTTTGAGGTCATCCGCGGTTTTCGCAGTTTGACTATCTCTCAAGGTTCCCTCTTCTTCGTTCTACCTCTTCTCTTGTAGTTATTGTATTTGCATGAATAGTCCCGTCCTCTCCTTTCCGAGGAGTTCAGGCGACGTCGTGATTGCTACTTACTACCTCGCAGTGAGGGCTCCCTTTTTGCCGAAGTTACGGCGGTTTTCAGGTTTTTTTTTTCCCTCGCCTGTTTTGACGAGTCTCTGACTAGTCCCTCTTGTGACTCTCGGTTTTTTTTTATGGTTTCACTCCTCCCCCGATTTTTGTAGGATCGAGAACCCCTGCTTAATAGGGGCCCAGCCATTTTTATTGCTTTTTTTCTGTTGCCCTAGCAATCTAGGTATCAGGATGTCATGTTTGCTCTTTCCCCCCCAGAACCTCCTTGCGTCCTCCTCCCGTCACGAGGCCTCCGCCGGAGAGCTTTATTAACACTGTGTTTGTTTTTTCCCCACGTTCTTTACGTCGGTCCCCCCTCTTCGCTTTGTCGCCGAACCGATCTTCCCTCTTTGGGACAGTACTGAAGATCTTGTTTCGCCCCTTTCTTGTTTTTCCCCTGTAATGAGAGGGCCCTAAGACTGTGTGTCTTTTTTTTACTTGTTTGATCATAGAGTACTCGTGGCCCGGATGATTTTTTACAGCGACTGCGAGGTGTTTTTCCCCCGGCTGTTGCGCCTGCCCCCGCTCTTTTTATCTTCTCCGCAGGAAAACCTCCCCTTGCCGTCAACCGGGCAAGAGTATTGTTAACTATTTTATTCGTACCTGTTGACCCCCTAAGGTCAGCCAGAAGGACTTTTTTGTTTGTCCACTTTCCTGGTCTGCAGGCTCATTTCCTTGACTGGGGCTTGGTTTTGATGTATTTTTTTTTCATTGCAGTCTGGAAGGGCATGTTTGAGAGACTGCCCGTTCGTAAGAGCGTAGACACCACCCAGCAAGACCCCCAAACCTCCCCCAACCAACAACCCCAAAAACAACCCCCCCCCCCCCAAAACCAAAACCAACCCTAACCCCCCTCCCCCCCCCCCCCCAAATAACCCCCCCCAAAAACACCCCCCCCCCCCCCCCACCCCCCCCCCCCCCCCCCCCACACCCACCCCCCCCCCTTGGCTGTTCCCCTGTTTTCCACTTCGTCTTCATCCTCATGGAGCCGAGAATTGTCCCCTCTCACCGCCCATGATCGACCCAGCTGTCGCGTTGTGACGGGCGACATCGAACCCCAATCTTTCTTTAGAACGTCAGCATTACCTTCGTTTCGCCTCGATTTCCTTTCGTTATTTTTTTCCCTCTTATGAGGAAATTCCCCACGGCTGGAGAATACGCAATCCCTGACCTTCCTCCCCTAGGGGCAGGGAGCTTCCCAAAGTTAGTTTGTGTCATCCGGAGCACATTTTCCCGATGAGTGATGATATTCGATTAGCCCCCCCCCCCGGAGAATGTGGTCTCTCTCGAAGGCGACGAAATAACCCCGACCTTTTTTAAGAAGGCAGAAGAGATGACCCTCCTCTTCTGCCTTATTGACGCTTTTATAGGTTTAGCTGTGTTTGTCCCGATTGTTTTTTTTTCCTGAGTTAGCGGGAGAGAGTTTTTTTCACTTAAAGTGGCACAGGCCTATGTTTTTCTTTTAAGATTATTTCACCGTATAATCCTCATTTGTTGATAGATTTTGATCATAGGAGAGGCCTTAAGTTCCCCTGTCCTTTGCATTACCCCTACTTTACTCCTAGTTGTGTTGTTGAGAGTTTAATGCGTTTCCTTTTGCAACTGTCCCAAAGAGGCATCAAACAAATTCCCCCCATGCGCTTGCTTGATTAGGTGCAGGACATACTCTGAAATGCCCCTTAGGGCGGCATTCGGAACCCTCTCCCCCCCCCAATTCCGCAAGCACCACAGGTTAGGACCCAATGATACGGTAAATACCTCCCCTAGGGCAATCCCTCCACGGAACATCCCACATTCCTTCCGACTGAAGTTTGCCATGAACGTTACTTCCTGTTTGATAGCCTCCAATTGAAATGTTCCACCTTTTCATCAGCCTGTGTACCCTTCCCATTCCCCCCCCCCCCCTTTTTATTCACACTCCTTTTTAATTCTTCTTCTGATGCGTATTGCCGGTTTTTTATTTCAATGTTGATCTTTCAAACGTCCATTTCCCGAGGAAGGTGCAGCTTTGCTGCGGTTTCCTCCCGTTTTCTCCCTTTCCCCTCTTTTCAGTCGAACTTCAACCTTTCATCCGGTCGACTCTTCTTGTCACGGCAACCGTTTGGCGTCTCGGACATCGGCGTGGTCGACCTCTTTTTTTCAGCCCCTTGTCTTACTCCGTTTGATCTTCCGACGGCTCAACCCACTTCTTTCATTCAGACGCCCGACCCGTCCACCAACTTTTTCCTTCGAACGGCCCTCCCCTCGATTCCTTTCCCTGTATATCCTCCGCAAGGCCCTTTTATCTCCGGGTCATTTTTTTGTTCGGCGTTTTTTTCGTCCCTTCTCCCCATAAGCCAGACAGAAGATCACCGGGGACACAATCTTAGTTCTCTTTCCCCCAAAAAAGTCGGCCCGTATGTCTACTTTCTCCCTTTCCCTCATTGAAACTCCACCCCTTTCAGACACTCTTTTATTGGAACTTTCTCCCTTCCCCTTTTCCGACCCTCTTTCGAAGTAGATTACCCCCCATGTTTTGCCGTGTTTACCCCCCCCTTCCTCCCCCCCCAGGCTCGGCACCGACCTTTGCGTTTGCCCTCCCCTGGTGGATCGCCCCCCCCCCCACTCCACTTTTTTTTCCCCCGGCTTTTCGGCATCTGCCACCTTCTATTTCTTTTTATATAGCCGTTGTAGGTGTTTCCGATCATAATGAAAGACTTTCTTCCCCCTTCAGATGTTATTTTCTTTAAGGACGCCTCACGCCCCCCCCCCCCTTGGGGGAGGTATAAAGATCATTGTATCTACAAATAGGGCTTCTACGCCTCTCCCCCCTCCGACCTTGAGGGGCGTCCTCTTCTTCGTTAACTCACCCCCCCCCGTAGTTTTAGGCAAATACCCTGAGACGAATAATCCTTCCGTGCTCCTGACCGATTTCACTCTCGGTTTTTGATTCTCCCCTCTTTTTTGCCCTTCCCTTTCCTAGTGGATACTTCCGGAACCAGCAGCCCTACTCCCTCCCCCCCCCGGGGTTTATATTTTGAAACCATTCCGACGGCCAACCCCCAAATTTTCCTCCTCGTCCAAAGAGTTCTTCTCCAGAAATAATGATTGCACTCTCTCTCTCATACCTTTGGGTGAGAGAGATTGCCTGCTTTCCTGATGTGTCCTCTCGGTCGCTTTTGAACCAGACCGTTCTTTGTGTGCGTTGCCGCGGCCGTTCTTTTTTAGACCCCTGATGAACGAGAGCGTTCGATTTTTCTATATAGGTCATAACGATTTTCCTGTCCCTTGACTTTTGATCGTCCCCCTCCCCTCCCCGAATTCAAATACTTGGTGATATCCGGAGTGATCCGCTCTTTTTTTTTTTTAGTTATTTTTTTCCTGGTCTTCCCTCTCGCAGTTAATTTATTAGTTCTAGTTGATGCGGTTCCCTATTCACTCTTTTTTTTTTCCCTTTGTTCTAGAGATGATATTGGAGACCGCAACCCGCGTTTTTTCCTTTTCGTCGCGTCTGAAAGAAAATAAGGAGATTTTTCCTTTGATGCGTGAGCCACCCATTTTGTCCTCGGCGAATTAGAATCGTTGCGGCTCTCGTGATTCCCTGTGACCATGGGTTGACTTGAGTTCAAAAAGGCTTGGTTTTTTTATCCCCCCCCCCCACCCCCGGTCGGGTTACGGGTTAAGATATTTTTTGGTTTCCTCAGACCTTAGTACCTTGTAAGATTGTTAGGGGTTGGCTTTTCTTTCGCACCAAATTTCCTTTCGCCCCATTTCGACGCGTTCTGTCCGGTTCTAGGGGTTCTTTTAAGGTGGACGTCCTGTCTCACCGCGCGTCTCTTAGCTGTTCTTTTTTCCCTGCTCTTAGAGGATTAATTCGGTTAGGGTCTGGTCCATCTTGTTGTGATCTTTTCCTCCTCCCTGCCCACATACGAAGCCTAACACATCGTGCCCAGTTCCCTTCCCTAGGATTTTTGAACCCCCCCCCCCCCCCCCCCCCCCCCCCTGGCCCCATTTTTTTTTTTTTTTTGCCAAACGCGCGTAAGGCCGGTCCGCCAGGCGCATTAAGGTTTTGCGGGAGGTCGGTTAGATTTGAGCATCGGTCATCTTGATTGTTTTTTTGAGGCCCCCGTTTTTCTACCTCTCACGCTCAGTACCAGGGCTGTGCACCGGGGATAGACTTTTTTCCTGCTATTCCGCCGAAGCCATTGACCTCTTGGCATGTTCCCTTCTCCGCGTACTTGGGTTGTGTTTTAAAGAACAATTGCCTAACGTCTTTTTTCTAACCCTTCAAATGAGCCGGTTTACTTTCCCCCCTGCTGATTCCCCGAGGATTCTGCAGCCTTCAACTTTTCACCCCGCCATGCCTCTTCTACCTCTTGGCACGTGGGACATGTTTCTCTTTTTGGTGAGAAGGAGAAAGCCTCTGTTTTCTTCTCCTGAAGACGGTTGAAGTTGGCTCCCGCTCGTCTCTCCTTTACTAAATAGACTCGGCCGATGATCGATCTTCAGGTGATGTTTTGTTGATAGTGTCTTCTCTGTTTTCGAAGTTGTTCTGCCTTCTATGGTTTATTTAGTTTACCCTTCCGATAAGTTCTTTGTTCTAGTGTAGATCTTTTGATCCTCCTCTTTCCCCTTGTGTGATGTTGAGCATCGTTTCAGTCCCAGTCGAAGACTTCCCGGATA
>Ga0179593_1349292_pt1 | contig 17574 bp, 19 predicted proteins | sample CZODoug2_1_08_16_FD_185931 | JGI IMG/M metagenome (GOLD analysis project Ga0179593, IMG submission 185931) | Vadose zone soil fungal communities from Angelo Coast Range Reserve, California, USA - CZODoug2_1_08_16fungal (PacBio error correction) | ecosystem: Environmental > Terrestrial > Soil >... | reverse complement strand
TTCTGTTCTTTACTTTTTTCCTCCCCCCCTCCACGCTCCCTCTTTTCAGGGATCAGACCCCCTCCACAGTACTTTTGGTTTTAATTTCGTTTGTTCGTTTCGTTCTTGGTAGCTTCCCTCTGGTCCCACCAATAGCAGTCTAATCATTCCCCGGTATCTGTCTTTCTCTGACCCTTTCTCCCCCTTTTCAGTCAACACCCCTTCCCCCACTTCCTCTTTTTGTCCCTTCTGCCTTTGTCCAGTCTTTCTTTCCCCTGATCGTCTGGCACACGGTTCTCATCCCAATGTGCAGGCCATTTTTTTCCTTGATTGCACCGCCCGCCTTTTTTTTTTTAGTTCCTTTCGCCCGATGTTAGGTGTGTCTCTTTTTTCTTTTTTGGTGTCTTTTGGTGAGCCCCTCTTTCTAGAGCCTTGCGGCGGGAGTTGGCCCGAGTTGATGACCGGAGTCTCCACTCCTGCAATCCTTTGCCTTGCTGAACGACGACGTTTCATGTTCCCTTCTTTTTTTCCTCCTCTATGTGGGATTTTTTTTCGGCATCGTACTTGTCCTCCTGGTCGCCCTCCTGTAAACTTTATCACGTTCGAGTTCCCTCAGGATGCTATTATTGGGGGTCGAGCGTCAAAAAACCTCCTTTCATCGGGTCCCCCCCCCCCTCGGATCTTTGTCCCCCCCCCCCTCGACCTCTTCCCACTGATCTATAATTTTTCCCCATCCTTTTGTTGTCGCTCTCTCGCTTTTTTTCGGCTGGCACTTTCGTCTGTGTTTGACCCTTATTCCGGGCCGAAGATACCCCTCTTCAGGTTCCTCTCGCCCCTGCCATAACCTTCTTTACCTCCGTAACCTTCTCCACTGTGCCCTCTTGATGCCGCCTCTTTTGCTTGCCCATTCCATTCCGCCCCTTGCTCCCCCCCACCATCACGCGCGAAAGAAAGTTCCCCCTTCGCAATTGTCCGGTGAAATGCCTTTTACCTGATGTAGTCCTCCCAGTTTTTCCCCTTTGGCCCCGACTCGCCCCCTTTTCCCGATGTTTCAAACGCCAGGCACCTGACACTCCTCCCTCTCTCCCCTTTGCGAGTTTTTTTTCCCTTAAATTACGCCGGCCTTTTTCTCCTTGCGCTTGCGGCCCCCTGCTTGATTCCCTTGTTCCCCCTCCTTATATCATAGATGACGAGTTCATTGGTCTTGGGACATTTGCTCCCTCTTTCGTTCGTTGGGGTTTTTTTTTTTTTTGTGTCCTGTCGTCTCCTAGTCCGCGTCCCTCATCTCCTTTTAATTTTAGTCCGGCGACAATCTTTTTTCCCTTTCACAAGCCTTCTGACACACCCCTTCCTACGCTCACCCCAGAATGTGACCGTATGGGACCTCCATTATCATGTTTTTTGTTCTTAGAGATTCGAGTCCCAGAATCTACCCTCCCTTCCCCCCATTCGCATTTTTTTCCAGTTCTTAGGCACAATACCCCCCTATCCCCAGCTTGCCTCCAAACCCACTCCGACCTTCCTTTTACCTACCCATTGACCAATCTTGTTTCCTTTTTTTTACGAGTCCCCCCCCCCCAAACAAGGTCCCTTTCCCTAATCGACCTCCCCTGACCTCCTCCCGCGCTTCACTTTGCAAGGTTTCCCACTTGACCTCCGGGTTCTCGTCTCCTCAAGCGTTTTCCTCTGCCTAGTCAATTTTTTTCTTAATGGACCGTCCGCCCCACCCGTCGTTCTTTTTTCCCCGCGTGCTTAAGAGTTCCCAGTTGCTCCCCTGGGTCTTGGGAGTTTTATTCTTGAGCGTTCAGTTCACAGGTGGCGGTTACATTGATAATGTTTTTTCGTTGTCCCTACCCCCCCTGCCGCCCCCATTTTGGCCAGCTTTCAACTCCCCCCCACATCCCCCTTATTAGTGGAGATCTATCCTTTGGGTTTTTGTTGGGACCACGAATCAAGACTTTTTTAGGAATATTTCCATTTGCGCCCTCCTTTTTTTCCCCCTTTGAGTTCCTTTCCTTTGGCCGCCTTGTCCCCTCTCCACCGGCCGACGCAGACAGGTAGTGACGTGACTCCTGGGCTAGTGAATCCGGCGTTCCTTCCCTCTCTTTGGCCGTAAGTCGCCCCGCGCTTTTTCTCCCCATCCTCTCCCCCCTTTCTCCATGCCGGGACAACTCCTTCGTTCGTTTTTCGCAAACGCTTTTCTTCTTGGTGGCTGTTTTCCTGCCTTTCCCGCCACCTTCCCCCCCACTTCGTGCGGACGCTTTTCCTCCTAAGTGCAGTCTCCAGGGTGATCCTTCCCGCTCTCCCCCCGACGCCGGGATCTTCCCCTCTTTGTTAAAGTGTTCCGAGTGATCAGAAGTATCCCCCCACTTTAGCTTTTTCTTACAGACCGGGCCATTTACCCAGGCCATCTTTTTTCAAGTCGATCCGTCTCTTGCCTCACGGATCTGCCTTTCCATATCTTTTTTTGAAACCGAACCCTTCCTCGGGTAACTCGTCCCTTTTTTTTTTCCACCTCCTTTTTTCCCCACCGTTTCCGCTCTTTTGAGATTGAGCCCTCCAGCTACATCGGCCCCTTTTTTCCTGTCTACACTGCACCTGGTTCCCCCCCTTTGTACTGCCTTTGTGATGCCCCCCCACCCCGGTTACGGTGACATCTTTTTCTCGAAATGGCTTGCCTGTGGGTTTCTTGTTCGTTTTTGCTTTACCCCCGGCGTTCGGACCTACTTCCCCCCCACCCTAGTAAAGGGCCCCTCCCCAAGTCCCCCCACGTCCTTCCCTTAGCTTCTGCGCGCCCTGCTCGCTCTCCCTCTTGCCGATTCTTTTTTCCGTTATTCCTTATTCCCTTTTTATTTCCCCCCCTGATTTTGAAGCCCGATCCGAAAAGACTTGTTGGTACCTTCTGCATGGCCCCACGCTATTTTTAAGTATTTTTGACAGTAGTGAGTCTGGGAGTTCTTTTTTTTTAAAGGCTTGACTTTCCATTCCCTTTTTACGTTTTCAGTTTGCTCAATGGTCTTCTGCCCCGGGCGCTACTTATCGCCATGGTGTTTGGGCCGTTCTCCTAAGCATTAGCCTTTTTATTTCCGAACTGCGCGTTCCGTCCTGCAGAAGTGCCTGGGTTTTCGCGCTTTTTTCTTTCTCCCCTTCCCATTGAAGAGGCCTTTCCCCCTGTACGATTCTTGGCACCCCCCTTTCCCTCCTCCCCGCCTCGTGAATGCTCCCAGCGTGGGAACTTGACCCCCCGTCCGGCTTACGTCCTTCGCTTTGTTTTTTGTATCCTTTGCGATTCTCCGTGTAGCCGTCTTCTGCCCTTTGGCTCCTGCGTCCCCCCCCTGTACTCGGCCTCCCCTCTTCCTGGTCTCTTTTTTATGAAGCCTCTTTTTTCTCGGCCCAAACAACCCGTTGTTGGATTCGACTCGCGTCGCCCTTTCCTGACAGTTTCTGCCTCCTCTTTCGCTATTTGATGTCCTCCCCTTTTTCCCCCTTGCTCCTTTTTTCCCGCATTTTTTTTTTAGGTTTTCTGATAATTTTCCGTCTGCGGCCTGCTGTCTCTGCTCCCCTTTTTTGTTTTTCTATCGTGAACCTTTGGATTCTTGTCGACTCCCTTTCCCCTGGCACCAGTCGGTTGATAGTAAAGTTTTCGAGCGTCCCCCCCCCCGCAGGGCCACATGGATTCCCCCGTCTGCTCAATTCTCCCGCTCCTTTTTTCAGTACGTTAGTTTATCGCCTCGCCTTTTTTCACCGTTCGTCATTACTTCTTTTCAAGGCATGAAACCGTGCATTGAGGTCTCTCGTTCCCCCCTATCTTTGCGAGTGAGTTAACTGTCTACTTCTTTTGGTACGAGACTTTCCCCCCCATTCCTTCTCTTTTCCTAGTGTCCAAGTCTTTTAGCCTGCGTAGGACTATCAGGGACCTGTGCCGATCGACAACGAACGGATCTATACTGGCAAGCTTTATGGCCTATCTCCTTGAAAACTCTTTCTTCCTTCCCCCTTCTGCTATCTTCTCCGCTTTACTCGGGGTACACTTGCTGTGTGATTATCTCTTGGTTTTTCTCCCGTTTAGTTTCTTGTCTAAGGAGGTATTCTTCCCGCCCCCCCCCCCCCCATTCGATTTTCTCTTTTCCCCCCTCCAGGTCTTTTTTCTTTTTTTCTCTACTTTTTCTTCCCCTGAGTTTCGAATCCTTTTTTTTGGTCGTCTTTCACCTGACGCCGTTTATTGTAAATTCTCTTTTTTTTCTGAGCATGTCCTATGCAAGAACTTGCGGATACTCTCTTTTGGTGGGTTTGCTACTTCCCTTTTGCAGACTTCGTCTTTTCCGTGCGGTGCTTTTTCCAAGCCTTCTTTTTCTTTCCTTTTTTACTTACTTTCAAGAAGCATCTGACTCAGGCCCCTGTCCTTCAAACGATTGCCTTTACTTTTCTGAACACCCTGCTTCCTCTTCCCGTGTCGATTTTTCTCACAATGTTATTTTTTCTCCCAGTCTTGCTCCCTAGTAACTCTCTTCTTTGGTTGGCCCCTTTAATAGGGCCACCTCTGTGATGATCGGGAAACTCGTCGCCTTATAGTTTTTTTCCCCGATTCACCAATATCTCTCTTTTGTGTCGCATTTTTTTTGATGCCCCCCTCCCCCTACTTTTTTTTTAGATCACCCCTCTCTTTTAGATTTTGAGGGCGCGTCTCATATCCGATACATGTTGGCCCGTCCTTCTCTTTTTTTTTTATGGCCCGTTTTTTCCCCGTCGGATCTCGCCCCTCCTACTCCCCCCTTGATTCCTCGATCAGGCTCGTTTTTACAATTCTTTGAAATTGCCCCTCAACAGAAAAGTATCCCTTCCTTCGATCATCCCGCTTTCCCTCCCCCTTATGCCTTTTGAACCCTGCTCCCCCACCCCCAAATTTCCCCTTTTTTTTAGTGTGAATTTTTTGCCACCATCCCGTCCAAACTCACTTTTGTTTTTCCTATGCTTTGCAAGTCGGGCAGCTAATGAACTAAAGCTTCAGGCCCTAGCGTCTTTCGCTCCTTTCTTCCCCCCCTTTTTTTCACTTAGCCACGTCAGGCTCCCTCTTCCAGTCGCGTCTCTCCCGAGGAGATACTAAAAAGACTCTTCTTGCCCGCACCGCCGACGTTAAAAGCTGATGTCAACCCGTCCCCGCCCTTTTTTTCGCGGCAGATCTGATTGTATTGTTCCTCATGCCCGCGAGTTTGTACGTTGTACGACCAAGAGCAGTACCCCCTCCCACCGGCGTTCCCCCCCCCGTTCCCGCTCCAAGGATGACCCCGTTTGTTGGTTTGTTGGGGTTTGGTTTTGTGTGTTTTCTTTTTGGTTTGTTGCGTGGTTTTTTTTTTGTTTTTCTTTTTGTGCTCTTTTGACCCCGACAAAAACCATCCTGCGAAGAAGGAGGCCCAAGAAAGGCTCCCTCAACGCCACCTTCGCCCTGTCTTCTCCCCACTGACATCTATCCTCCCCCTTCCCCTAGCATGGGCCTTTAGAGAGTAACAAATATGGGCTCAGAGATGGGATTACCTTCTTATTGATTTTCCTTCGCTATTCACTTTCGGGAAGTTAAAGAAGATCTTGATCCTGAGCCCGCACTTTCCTCATTTTTCCGCCGGGTAATTCAGTCTTGTGTTTTCTTCCCTTGTATTTCTTTCTCCCTCACGGTTGTAGAAAACGGCTCCCTTCGGGGCCGATGTTCGCTAAAGGAGGTACGAAGGCCAAGGCCCGCTCTTTTTTGCTCATGACTTTTCCTCATGTTGGCAAAGCTTCCCACCGGTGCTTGCACCAGTTGATTCCCCATGTTTTTTCTCAAGGAGTGTTCGAACTCGATTTTTCCGGTCATTTTCTCTTTTCCTCCCCGCCCCCCCACCCCAGACCAGACCCTTCTTTTTGACTTATCCGCATATGGTCCTCCTGTCCCGCTGCCGGCTGAGACGCGCGTTCAGTCCGTGTCCCCGATCCGGTAGTTGACTTTTTGTTCCTGGTTTTTGTCAAGCTTTTTTTCTTTCCCTTCCTCCTCCGTTGTCTGAGATCAGCCGGCGTGTCGTCCTAAAGCTTGCTTTCTTTTCTCCTTCCCCGACCCATTCCCCCTTCCCTGCCTTGTAAGAATTCTGACGCCCTTGTATTGCAGGTTAGGAAAAGCCCCAGCGCCCTTCTTAGGGCATTCCAAGGTTCCTCCGTGGTTTTTATTTTTTCAAGGGCTCCCCACTTTTTTTTTTCTGTTGACGCTGGCACCACTAGTCCCCGCGTGTAGGCTTCTCTTTCCATTCAGACGCCCTTCCTGATCTTCCCCGTGCTTCTGCACAGTCTCCCCTGACGCACTTGCTGCTCCTCCTTCCAATCTTTGCCGTAAAACTTTGACCCCACGTAAATTTTTCTTTCTCAAGGGGAAATAGATTATAACGTGCTTCGTGGGTTCCCACTAACCCGTTTCTATTAAGCCCCTAGTAGGGATTCCGTTCGAGGCCCCCCCCAACTTGTTCCCCCCACGCGCAGGGATTTGTTAAAAACCCCCCTCTTATCTTTTTTCCCTGGACCTTCTGCCTAATTCCTATTCCCCCCAGCCCCCTGTTCGCCCCCACCTCCCTCCAGAGCGCCGAGTTTGCTTCTCCGCTCACAGAAGGGAATCCATCGCGATGGCTAATTCCGTCCCCCTTTGCGGTCTTTTCATCCCCTTCTGAAGCGTTCTTTGAAACCTTTGTCCCCTTTCCTACTTAGGCCCGTGGTAGTTTAAAGGTTGTTGCCCCCCGTGGTCACCGGTCCCTTTTGTGGTGCTTCCCAAGCTAACATCCTGCTTGAGGTCCCCACATTTTTGATTCCTTGTTTTACTGTCTTATTTGAGATTTTTAGGGATTTTTTTGCGCGTCTTTTTCATCTTTTGGTATGCCGTCCCCCTTTCCCCCCCGATTTTATTGATTCTTTGTATATGTTTCCGCTTTCAAGATACCCTGCAAATAGGCCTTCTTTTTTCCCTGCTCAATACGTCACAGAGTCGTTGGTGAGGAATCTCGAAGTATTGTGTTCTTTCTTTTTTGGACTTTTTGGGACGATTGTTTTTCCTCCCCCCCCCCCTTTCTCCTCTTATTTCCCTCAATGGAGGATAGGACCTCTGACCCTTGCTATGAAACGTATGCACACCCAGCCCCCCTTGAACGTCTGCGGTTCCCCATCTGCTCCCCATTCATAGAATCTAATTGTTATTGTCTAACAGCTACCTTTCATTCCTTCTCGAATTTCTTTCACGCACCCCAGTCCTTTGCGTTCGTTCTGCCTCGCACCTCTTGTTTTTTCTTCGCCCGGTTCAGTGTGCCGTTGTCTCCCGGCTGTTGTTCCCCCAATCGCGGCGATTGCTTTTCCCCTCGATGACTGCGACTCCAGCCTGCATACTTTCTACCCATTAATTCTTTAGTGTTTCTAGCGAGATTCTTGGGTTTTCCTTTAGAGTGCGGTCCCTTTCTCTGCAAGCCAGGATGCGAAGCCTGTGCACCTTACTTCGATATTCACGTCTGATATGCCTTCTTGGCCTTTTTTCTTCCTTTAACACTGGTCAATGTCCTTTCCCTGACTACCTTTTTTTTCCAGAGAAACGGGAACCACTCCCCCTATCCTCTCCTCCTCCTCCGTTGTTGATAGCATTTCCTTTTTCCCCCCTTCGCCGTGTTTTCCCCTCTGGGATACGATTCATGGCGGGAAGGTTGAGATCCCGCCATTCCCCTCTCTAGTTCCTCCGGAATATCTCTCGAACGTGAAGCCTGACTCCGTCTCATCCTGCCCAGCAGCGTTCCTAATCCTCCGAACCCCAAATCCGTTCGGGAATCAATGTGACCCCTTTCCGCCCCGGTTTCTACCAGTAGGTGCCTGCTTTTAGCTTTCCCTCCATTTTTCAGCACCGCGCTCCTGACTTTCTTTGTGCAACCCTGAACCCCTTTCCCGCACACGCTCCTCTCGCTCTTCCCTACGTTTCAATCTACGATGTTTCACCCTTCCCGACCTTCGTCCTTCCCTTTCGCCGATTCACCCTGAGATCACTTCGCTTCCTATTACTTTGCACCTTCCTATTGTGGCCCTGATCGCGCCTCGGTCAGGTGTTTTCGTCGTTGTTTTAGAAGGTCGATCCTCCATTTGACTTCTCCTCTAGTTTTTTCGACAAAGTCCTTCCACCAATTTTTCCCCCTCTCCGCCACCATCAGCCCCCTTCCTCATTCGCAAAATTTTGCAAGTATTTTAGGAAGTTAATGATAAAGGCCGGCTGTTCTCTTATCTGAGCGCCCTCTAGAGATAATAATCCTTTTCGAAATCTTTCTTCCCCTTTTTTTTATCCAAATCAGCGCCCAACCAGATACCTAACCTTCCGCCATGTACCGTATCCCCCCGTCACCCCGCATCCCCCTTGTCACTGTTCTGTTTTGTCTCGCTCCACCCACCAAAATTACACTTATTTCCCGCCATTCCCTTCCCACTACCGGCCCGCTCGGTGCAATTTTGAAAAACATCCCGCTTTTCCGCGGAGCATTCCCTCCCAAGCGTTGCTGGTTTAGCCGGGTAGCCAATGATGGTGAGCCGCCCACCCGTTTGCTAGCTCGCTTCTTCTGCCTTTTATGTGCCTTTTGAGTCTTTTATTTCCCTCCCTCTTTTTAACCCCTGGGCGGTTCCCTTTCTAATTACGGTGCTTTTTCCCCCACGAACTTCCCCCACCCTGCTGTGTGCACAATGTTGGCGAGAAAGTCCCACAATCCATTACATTTTTTCGCTCTGAGCGGGGTAGTGTTGTATATCCACACCCCCCTCAGAATCCGTCCATTGCAAGTGACGCTTACATCTCACAGGGACTGAGTTGGACCTCCTGAAAGTGGTCGACAAACCCTCTGGAATATCAACTGGTGTTTGTTTTTCGACGAGCAGGCAGTAGACAATTTCCTCCTGCCTCGCTGACCCCGGACGGTGTCGGGAATGTAAGCCCGCAAACACTTAATCCCCCCCCCCATCCCCGCCCGTCGTCGGTTGAAATCACCTTCCCCTCTTGGCAGGGTGGATGCTGCATCCTCCTGCCTACAAGTCGTTTTTTTTTCCAGGAAGATCCCTCACTGGTGCCTTCCCCCCGCTGAGAACCCGCAATTGTACGCGGCATCTCTTTTTTTAAACGGGAAGCCCCCTACGATGTCCTCTCCAGCACAGCTTCTTCGGAAGGTAAAAATCTGGACTAAACCGGCTCATTCCCAGTCGATCCCCTCTCCGGACCCAGTTCTATTCCCTGTGCTTCGACTAGCGCGTGACCGCAACCTCCGGGTCACATGTCTTCCATAATTTGACATCCTGGACCATCACCGTCGCGCATGACCTTGGTTTTTTTGTTGTTTGTGGGGGTGTGGGGGGTCCCGTCGCAGCCCAGCTGGACATCCCGAGGAATCTTAGACCCACCCTGTTTCCTCCCACAGGTTCAACCTCGTGTACGTCCTTTTTGCTTTTTCGCCCAAACCTGCGGTGAACTGAGCGAAATGGTGCGGGGGCGGCCGGGGAATAGTTGGCCCCCACTTGGCGTTAGATTCCCCGGTACCACCGTTCACGCTCCGCTGTCCAAGGGCCCATAACAAGTCCAAAGGCATTTGCATTCTGTGTTGCGTCTTTCCGACCGATGCTCCCCCCGGGCCGACGTGATCTCGAGGACATTTGAACTACGCACCTACCCTCTTCAGCCCCCCCCACCGAGGCTTAGTAAGGAGAAATGGCTCGATGTTCATCCTTTTCTTAGGTTATTCTGCGTATTTTTTTTGAAGTCGTCTGGAATTTCTTAAAGGAGGCTAATCTCGCCGGGTTTTTTTCCCGTTGTACTCCCGCCCAGTTTCCGGTGGTCCTTTAGCAGCGCCCGTCTCAGGAGTTTGGTTTCCTTCTCTTTTCTCTGACACCTACACCATCCTGTCCTCTGGCGGAAAGTATGTCCCGATCGTGTCCATTTGCTTCCTCCGGTTTGTGTACTCGTTCCTCGTGGGCCCTGACCGCTCGTTTCTAATCGGCCGCGTGGATCTCCGCTTTCTCTTTCGTGGTTTGGGCGCGGTAGCTTCAGTGTTCTGCTCTTTCCTCGTGCTACGAGCACACTTTTGCACAACGACGATTCCCCCTGGGTGTCAGAATCTCCCTTTTGACGCATCTGCCCCAACACCCCGATCTTGTGGCCGCCGCGGCGATGACGTCGAAAATCGTTCTTCCGGTTCTTGTTTGTATTTAAGCATGAGGGACCGCCTTTTAATCCCTTGATGCTAGACTCTTTTGAGCCTTTCGTTTGATAACGTCAAGAGAGCTGCTTGCGCGAGCGCTGTTTGTAGACCCGTGGATTTCCGATAGCCGAAATGGTGTACGATCAGGCAGATACGTCCAACGGTTCTGAGCGCCCAATGCTTCCCCCCCTGCGAAGATCGCAATGCTCCCCTCGCTAGTAGCCTGCAATCGGCTGATCTCCTCGTCTTCTCGAAAAGAAATCGTCCAGCCTAATCTTAACCCCTTGCTGCTTTCGAACACTTCCTCTCGTTTGGCATGTCTCTCTCTCGTTTCTTCGCGATGTTTGTCACTATTCTGCCCTTCCTTCTCCTCGTTCCTTTGCCCGCTTTTCTCGCCTCGGTATGGTTCTGAAAGAAAGTCAATGTGTTCCTCCCCCTGCCCCGACCGATTCTTTTTTTAGTACGATTTTTTCCGAGATCGCACTCCCCCCCCCCCCCCTTTTCTTCATTCCTATTTTTTCGGACTATCGGATTGAATAGCGTCTGGTGAAAAAATGAGGGGGCTCACTTCTTTTCGCATTTCTTCTTTCTTTTCCCAAGAGTCCTCGGGGATGACCTCCAAATAGTCTTTTCACCAACGCCCCGAGACTTGCTTTTGTCTCCCGCTAGATCAGTCTTTCCCCTTTCCCATCAGACGGGCGGTGTAATCTCATTTACATCATTCCTCCGTGTGTTGAGTCGAGATTCCACCCTGTCCGCTTTGTTGGCCGACGATAGTTCTCTCCCCCCTGAAAGTTGTTTCCCTTTTCTCCTCTCATCTGGTGGAGTTCCTACTTTTACAGGTCTCTTTTCTCATTCCTCAGCGCGGACCCAGCCAGCTTGGCGTCCAGAATTCCTCCACATTTTTTCCCCCGACCTTTTTCCAGCTTGATTCGTCTTCCAGTCCCTCTTCTACGAAGGACCCCACCCTCTGTTCCTCCTTCTATCTCCAGGTTCTCTCTTTCCCCCGTTCTGCGTGCAGCGCCAACCCCTTTCACTCGTCACTGTCTTTAGTGTGGTCCCCGTGTACCCTTAATCCTTTTCTTCTTAAACCGCGCCTCTTTGCTGTCAACCACCATACCGCACTCTTTCGAGTGTGTTGAAAGCCGGGTTGCGTCTGAACTAAACCCTTTTACGAATTTTTCTTTTTTAGCTGAGACAGCTACTTGCCTTATAGGTACTCTGCTCGGTGCGCATGCGCACTCTCTGTCCCCGTATTGAGCTTCTCCGTGGTACTTCTTTTCCTGCACAGGTCCACTTCTCCCCCTCCCCCAATACGTCGCTAGAGCGAATTCCCGTCGCGCAGCTTCAGAGGTCACGTATCGTAACCCTAACTCCACGGGTGCCCTCTTTTTTCTTTTTATTTTCGGTCAAGACGCCCTTATCCCCCCAAAGCGTTCTTCCAAAACAACTCCCTTAGTTCGAGTTGTACGACCGGTGCGTTCTGACAGATTCCATTTCGGGGTACGTTCCGCTTATTTCAAGTCCTTTTCTCTTCTTTATCTCTCAGTGTGCTTCGACCCATATTATGATCAGGTATCACAACGTTTTTCTTCCTCGAAGAGCCATTGATAACCAAACCCCTCTTCTTTTTTTGCACGTCTGCGAGCGTCAGGTGAAACGTATGTGTCCCTGCATCGGCGGTGCGATCGGCCGATAGTACCCCCTTGAGTTCCTCCATTTTTTTTTTTTCCTTCGAGGTTCGTCTTTACACCGCAATTCCCCCCCACCCTCATTCGACTTCTTATTTCCCCTTCCCCCTCGCTAAAATTGCGGTCTTCACTGGCCCCCCCCCCTCTGTCTTCCCAGAAGGAGCTTAGGCAATAGGCCCCTTCTACCACTTCACCTCACCTATGATTACTTACCTCCACCCATACTAGAAGCCATATTTCTACATTCTAATGGTCCCTTTCTGCGTACCCACGGCAGGGTAGTGAGTGTCTGTTTTTTCTCTTTGATTCCTTTTACTTCTTCTTTCGGTTCCCCGATCCGTCGACCATACCTACTCCTTTTTCCCCCTGGAAAGGATAATTGGTACTCTGTTATGGCCTTTTTCTTCTATCGCTGCCTGCGTGGACAAAGCGCTGGCCCGCTTTTCCCCCTTCTCAGACCCCCTTCCCTACCCAGGCATTCCCTGGTCGCCTCAATCTTTCTGGTGTGGCAGCCACGAGAAAAGCACAAAGGGCTTTTTCCACCAGTTGACCTTCCTTATTTGTCGAACTCTGCCCGATGTCTTGTCTCTTCGGACGTTCCCGCGCCCCTTTCATTACCAGCAAGTCGGGGAATTCGGTTTAGCCTTATTGACTCCTGTTATCCTTTTGTTGCTACGCCCGAATGACCATCCGATCCGTTCATTTCCATTGGATTCTAATTCTCGTGTATGCCGAGTAAAGCTTTCTGTCCCTCTTTCGTTTTTTCTCTGCTTTTTTTTTTTGCCGGCTCTGCTCCCCACTCGATTCTTTTCCCTTGCTTCTTTGTATCGTCCTTCCTATCCCCCACAGGTATCTTCCCTTGCTTCCTCCGTCTCCGCCGGCCCTTTTTGCTTGTTGCGGCAGGAACAATCCCCCCTCCGCCTTTTTGATTTCTTAACTTTTCTCTTTGAGTGTTTCTGTTGGTTATTATGGCTCCCCCACTTTTTTTTGTCCCCGTCTTCCCTTCTGGCCATGAGTAGGGCGCGTGCTGTTCATGATGTCTGAATTTCCTCTCCCCGTGCTCTTACCTATTTCTCGTCGGGTACGCACTTTTGCGCGCCGCGGTGCCCCCAAAATCGAACCCGGTTCTTCCCCCCCACCGTGTGATCTCGTCACTTTCGTTATGGAAGATTCTCCCTTTCTGTTTGGGCTATCTTTTTACCCCCATTCAACCCCTCATCCGTAAACAACTAAGGCTTTTTTTTAGTTTAGTTCAAAACCTTTTTCCCCACTTTCTTTTTCGGGATTTTTTTTTTTTTTTTTTGTTTTTTTCCCCACAGTCCCGTTCTTTTAACCTCAACCTGGGCTCGAGCTAACTTCCTCTCCCAAGCCCCCCGGGTCACTGAATCATTGATGCCTCTCTTCCTCCCCCTTGCTTTTTTTTTTTTTCCTGGTTCGAGATACATGATGCACTGTCCTTTCTGATCAACTTTTCCTTTGCGTGCTAGCGATTCGATCTCCTCCCTCTTGATGTTGCAATTGATTTAACCTTCCGCTCTTGTCTGGTTCTTACCTCTTCTGTAAAGTGGACTTCTTGGGGAGGTGCGAGTACTCCCAAAAAGCAGCGGTAAAAGGTTTGGTGGTTCGTTATTTTCTTTGCCTTTCATTTTTTTTGATCCCCCCGGTTTGGGCCCGCTTTTGAGAACGTGGGATGCGCCTCCATTATTAAACATGATATTTTAGCGTGTCTTTTCTTCCCTCTCTTCCAATCCAATTTCTTCTTCCCCTCCACCTAATTCGTGGTTACTTCCTTTCGAAGCTTGTGTTCGGGGGGAGCATGGTGGAGACTTTTTTTCTGCCAATTAGTCCTTCCGTAATTCCCCCGATCGGATTCGGGAATCTCTCCTCGCACCCGACCTCAACCAGGCCCCTTGAACGTTTACGGATACTGTCACACCATTTCTTTCCTTTTTCAAGTCTTCGTCCGCAAGTGATATAATGTGAGATCCCTCACAATGTCCGGCCCCTTTTCTCCCTGATGACACAGCTTCTGGATTAATTTCTTCCCTTTCTCCCGATGTTCTTCTTTTTAGTCCTTCTTGTGTCTCATGTTGTGAGCAACTATCGTTAGTTGAGTTAGGCAACTCTTACCGATCCTTCAATACTTTGCCTTCTCTTGAGTTCCTGCTTCCAATTTTGATTCGCTATTGATTGTGGATTCGCGTGCGAGACAGCGGATTTGCCAGCATGATTCTTCTTTTCCCGCGCCCGTTTCCTCTTATGACCTTATCCACCCTTTCCGCGCCGCAACCTTGTCAGCCGTGCACGTCTCCCTGTAGAGGTTCACCCATGGCGTTGTGACAAGACCCTCGACCCACGCTCTCTCTCCTCCTCTGGTCGAGATAGCTTTTCGTCCTTGCACCCCTTTCGCCTGCTTGGGTGACCCTCTTCCCAGATAAGATAACCTGGTTTCTCTTCGCCCCTTCCCACAGATCAGCTCCCTCATACTCTTTTCGAATTGGAATGGCCGCGCTCCTTGCTTTTCACCTGGTTCCCATCAGGTTAGCACGCAACCAACCTTCTCGCTCCCCGAATCCCTTGGACCCTTTTTGCCTTCGCCCCGGTGCCCTCCTTCAGGCTGAAGTCTTGTGGTAGCCGTCCTCAACCTTGCAACGAAGAAGATCGTTCAACCGCTTTTTCACCCAGCCATTGTTCCTTTCCAAAATCCCGACCAAATAGTCGTGCCCCCAATACTGTGGACCATGCCCCTTCTTCATTTTCGCTTGCCCCTTCAGTTGTCCGACAGTCTATCTTCGCGGACGCGACTTGAAAACCGGATACCTACTTCCGTTGGGATTTTTCGTGATGTAGTTCTCTTATATCCCCATGAGTTCCGATTCGCTAACCTTTTTTTCTCCTGCTCTCCCCCCTTGATCATCTCAATTCGTTTTTGCGACAATCCCTGATCCCCCCCCAAGTCACCCCCGTACGCTCCCCCGAAACCAGCCTCCTTTTTTTTTGCACCGATTATGGACCTATTCCCCTTTGTCGCAGTATATCTGCTCGCCCAGATTCCCTCCTCTTACACTCGCATGTTTAGACTGGGAGGATGCCCCCCAACTTATTCTCACCTCTCCAACCCCTCTCCCCCCCTCCTGAATTCAAATTATACTTACCCACTCCCCCCCCTTAGACAGATCCTTTAGCTTTTTTTTCTTACGCGCACCCAAAACTTCATGTTTCTCCTTTAACCCACTACCATCGACCAGGCTTCTGCCAGTTTTTTGCCCCTCACGCTGTGGAGCGCATTGGTCCCCCCTCCCCCCCCTGGTGGCTCCTCGCATTAGCAACGAATGGCTTTCCTTCCCACCCTGTGTCCGTAGTTCCGCCCCACACAGGCGCTCTGTCTGCCATCAATGAGCGTTAGTTTTTGCTGGCGGTAGTCTGCTCCTCCTCAGGGGGCCCTAAGTTTGCTTTTCCACGAAATCCCCCTGGCCCCGTGTTTGCCACACCTTGTTGGCCAGCGCAATCAACACAATCCCCTCTTGGCGCAATTCTAGCGCGTCGTCGTTTACCCCTCCCCCACTACCCTCTTCCCGTCCCGTCTTAACTTTCCTCTTCTCACTGGTGACGGCACCTGACTGATTTGCTGCGAGGCTTTTCGACGCGCCCCCCTTTGAAGTAAACAGATCTCGTCGACAAATGGAGAAGGGCCTTGCCAACGCCATAGCAAGAAGATGGGGGGGCCGTGTGATGGCATGAGTCACACCCCTTGACGCCCTTCTTTTTTCACCTTACCCATTCCAAGTTCTGACACGTAAGAGCAAATCACGTCTCTGGAAGTAGATGTTGTCTGCCCCCCCTCCGCCCCATGAACCACAAGGGCGGCTGCGCTTCTTCAAGTGCCTAGAAACTGTTCCCTCTGATTTGACCCCCTCCTGTACGCCGTCCTCTCTTCCAGGGAACTCTGATCTTCGAGTCCGCAGACCTCCCTAGTCGAGGGAAGGTCAACTTAGACTGTCGTTCCCTCCAACCCCTCACGATTCAGTTCTATCATCGGCCCCACACTGCCACTGTTCACTGTGCCTCGCACTTACGCGGGAAAACGGCAGAGGGTTCCCCCTTACCCACTTGAAACCCGAATGGTTTTACTTCACTTGGAGTGTTCCCCCACTCTCCCCAGTTATCCGTCAGTCTGTCGCCTCCCGCCTCGGCGAAAACTAAGCAATTTGTTCCCAAGCCCGAGTGCTGTGCTTTGCCGTGCCCTCTTCCCTCTTCGAGACCGGCTTTCTAGCTTGTGGCTCTTTGGGTCAGTTCGCGCGGGCAGACACATCTTCCCCGGACTTCGCGTGGTTAGCCAACTCCGCGCTCCGACGCAAGGGCCCTCCCCCTTCAAAACCCGCATTTTTATGCTTTCCGTTACTGGGCTGCTCGCCGACGCGGCCGATCGTTGGTGAAACGGCTTGGAGTGATCGGAAGGAAAGTATTCAACTCGGGGTTGGGTTTTGAAGCCCCCCCCTCGCGACTTCCCTCCGGGGTAGCCTCAATTATGTTTTAGAATGCAGGGCGTAGGGCAGCAGGCAGCCTTAGTACGGGTTTGGCAGTTGGCAGTTAGCGCTTTGTGACGTAGTCCCGGGGGTTGTTTGGGGGTTTTTCTTAATTTCTTATCCCGATTTTCCTTTGCTGACCCGCCACAGTGAGCTGGGTTTGTTGAGCGGGCCTCCTCTCGGCCTCAGGCCGCCTTCCACCGCCTTGTTTTTTTCTGACACCTAACCCTTTTGGCGTACAAGGATTCCTGGCACTCTTTCCATCGCCACCGCCGTGTGTCAGCTGGGAGAAGCTAGATTGAAGCCCCCGACGCCTTCTTTGGTGGCGTGGATCGTGGCTTGTCGGTTCTCTCCGTGTCGACTTTTCCCCATCCCCCGTGGATATCCGCGACGCACCACTGAAGCCCTCGTTCCTGGCGCTTTTTCCCAGCTCTTTCCTTGCACCCTCTTGTTTGCCTCCGCGCAGCGACCCAGACAACCTCGGCTTGGCCCGGTTGATTGGTTGGACGACGATTGTGTAATTTGCAATGCTCTCTAATTTATCTGTGCTTTCGAGCCGTATGGTCCACGTTTTCCTCGTTTTTTGCATGCTGCGAGCCGGTTCTTTCCTTGCGGAGCGGATCTTTGGTTTTGCTCATGGTGCACGCCCCCCGAACCCTCGAGATCTACCAAGGTTAGCACATGAAGGGCCCATGTTTTCTTTCTCCGCAGCCCATACCCTGCCCTCTTCTCTGCTCCGTTTCAAGTTAGGCGATCGAGCTCTTCGCCGGTTTCCTTAGTAAGGTCACTTCACCACAGGGGCTTTTCGACAACTCCGGACTGAGCTTTCTCTTTTTCCAGGCATCATGCATGGTCACGATGTACCTTGCCCCACACCTCCTACGAGAGGTGCGGACGAGTGTTCAGCGCCGCTGGTATGCACGCATAATTTACGTGAAGATCGACCGCGAGATCCCTCGTACTCTGCTTCGCGATCGAACTGCAAATGGCGGCCAGGCCCGCCCTTTTCGATGGAAAAAGTCGAATTGAGACGTCTTTGGTTTCGGGGCATCCTGCCCGCCTGTTCGTCGTCTCTTCTCAAGAGAAGGATTCATAGATGTTCGCAGGTCAACCCCGTTTCTCGCGCCTTCAGTAGCTCCGTCGTGCCTTGACCAGACGGGT
>Ga0179593_1603633_pt1 | contig 17575 bp, 16 predicted proteins | sample CZODoug2_1_08_16_FD_185931 | JGI IMG/M metagenome (GOLD analysis project Ga0179593, IMG submission 185931) | Vadose zone soil fungal communities from Angelo Coast Range Reserve, California, USA - CZODoug2_1_08_16fungal (PacBio error correction) | ecosystem: Environmental > Terrestrial > Soil >... | reverse complement strand
TGCGTTTTCCCCTTCTCGCAATGAGAAAAGTTATTCTCCCCCCATTTCTAGAACTCTCCTTTTCTCCCCATCCGTGTTGTGAGTCCCTTCAAAAAAGCGGGTTTTTATGCACGACGTCTGATGCGCCCCCCTCTCCGGTTAGAAAAGGTGCCCTCATTCACTTTCTCGACCTTTTTCGGATGAATCAACTTTTTTCCGATAGACTAAGCCTCCTAATTTCCCCTCCTTCGCCTTTCCCCTCACTAAAAAAGTGGACTATCAATGTCTTTTCGGTTAACCCAAACTTGTATATCAGGGTTCCCCGGGAACCTTATCTTACCGAGTCCGGTCCCCTTCTCCAAGAACAAGATGAATGTGGTAACTCACTTCATCAGTGATCGCATTCGGCGGCACCCTCTGTTTTTTCCAACCCTCTCGCCCCTTTTTTTAAGCTCAGCTTCGGACCCCCCTTGAAAAATGAGGCCGTCGCGTCGAGGAACTCCCCGATATCCATCTTTTTGCCCGTATTCTTCCCCATGAGATAGATCTTTTTTCAGACTTTCCTTCGACCAAGATCTCCTACTATTAAACAACCCCCGGATGTCAGCATTCGTATTCGCTCCTGGGAACTCTGGCCCCCCCCCGATTATTCTCACAGCTCTAGCTGCTTTCTCCATCCTGAAGGATTTTACTTTTCCGGCATGGTTATACATAGACCTTTCGCAGGTTTAATAATCCCAGAATGCCCCCCCCTTTATAGGAGTTATGTCCCCCTTCCCCTTGGTAGTTAAATCCTTTTTCCAGAAAGATTCGGTTCTTCTCCTTATGCGCTGGGCCTCCCCTCCTCCTGGCTATCAATAACCCTTCTTATTTGTTTTCCTTCTTTTCCATAGAAGAAGGTTTCCCTCCTCCCCTCCATGGGGAAGCCACCTTCGACTAAGTAATACAAACAGTTTTCCCCCCTCCGCCCTGATAGAAGCTCCAGAGTCAGAACTTTGCAATTTTCCTCGGAACCCCCCTTCGTCCCCCCCTTTCCCCAGGATGCAGAGGGTTGCCGAAGTCTGAGCTCTTTCCGTTGTCGGCCCTTTTCGGCGCCTTTTTTTTGAGTGTCTCTTCTACTAACACCCCTTTCAAACATGCAAGCGGTCCTTTTTCCCCCTTGCGAGAATATACGTCCTAACTACAGGCTGTACGGTAGCCTCGCGGACCCCCCCCTCAACCGATACTGTCTTTTTTTACTCTCTTCGGGCTGATTCTTTCAGAAATCAATAAGAACCTTCTCTACTGCACCCTTTCAATCGAAATTTCCCCCTCTCCTCGACCCAAGCGTCGAAAACCTGGTTTCTAAAACCTGCTATGTCCCCCTTCTCCTAGGAAAAGCAGAAGGCGCCTTACACCAGGACGGAATTTCTCTTTCTCTTTCTCCATAATCATGTTGTGTTTCTTCCTCCTCTACCTGCGACTCCTCCTTAGGGCTCTTCTCTGATAGAGATGAATATCTGCCTCTTTTTGTGGTGATAGGGTATCTCCCACACCGACTCTGAACGGTTTAGCTAGCCCCTTTTCGATTGATTCACGTCGATTCTTGATTTCTGACCCGCTCCAGAAAGAGCTCCAATCGTACCGATGCCTCTCGGTGAAGTCCCCCTTTACTCTGCATCTCCCCCTCAAAGAATGTAAGTTTTCTCACAATCATGTGATAATGACAGCGTTCATAACGGGTGATAGGATCCTGCCGACTACGCCAACGACCTTACCCAGCCTGTGACCTCTTAAGATGAGAAGGGACTCCCCTTCTCCGCTCGTCCTCAGTCCCTGCACCCCCCCCCCTCCTTTGGTTTTTTCCCTTTCTCCTTCCCCTAAGTGCTTCTGTTTCACTGTTTGGATGAATGAGCTTTCCCCCTGGCAACTAGTGATTGCTACCACCCCTTCCATGGCGTCCTATGTAATTCTACTTGTTACTGCGGGATCCCCCTTTTCAAGAATTCAAAGCGCTTTTGCCTTTGAATTTAACTTTGCAACGCTATACAGTTTCTTTTCCATGCTTATCTGAGTCTTGCTGGTTCTTTCCTGAATGGCGAGCCCCAACAATTCGAGTACCCCCATTCCGGATGAGGCACCCCTGTCAGGCGACCATTCAGTCCCTCTTCTGCCACCCTTTTACATAATCGTAGGCCGGAAGACCTCCCGGTTTCGTCCCACTTTTCCTTTTGTCATCCTATGTTTGGAACTTCTTCCCCCTATTGTAGAAGGGATCCGATTCTTCCTCCATATCTAGTAAGGTTCCTTCTTTTCAGATGGACTTGCCGGCATAGTAATCCGAAAACTTTTTTTCTTTTTTGGGAGGCGAGCCCCCGATACAGAGGTCTTGCTCCCGCTTGGGAAAAATTTTCTTACACTATGCGATTTACAGATTCTTAGTGAATTTGACCCCATTATCTTCCCCCCACAGAATGGCCCCCCATCGGTCTCCCTTGAATTTTAAAAGTTACTTTGGTTCCAGGGATAGTTCCCCCCCCCTTTGATACGAGAATCATCCCTGTTGGACGGACCTTTCTGTTCAGTGCCCCTATGGGATCGTTTAGTAGGAGCGGCCTAGATTCAGTATTAAAAGGCTCAGATCCGTAGGCCTTGCTTTCCTTTGAGTTTGGTTTTGTCCGAGCCTCCCCCTTCCCCGTCACTCTTTCTAATGCCGCCCACACGAATTGGCTTTTCCTTAAATTATATTCTCTTTCTAGGTGTCCCCCCCCTTTTGCTGCACATAATTTTTTCGCAGTCGCCCCAGGAGTCCCCTCCATACTATCTCTATTCTTACTCTTGTTGTTGCGTCCGGTGACCTTTCCCTCCTTTTTGTCGCATGCGGCCCCACAGGGAGGAAGCCTCTCTTCCCTAGGATTTTTTTTTTTCAATTTAGAACAAGACCTGGGTTGCCTTCTGAAGGCATTTCCCCCTTGAGGACTCCCTTTTGATTTCCCAAATAATAAGGTCTCTCCCCACTGATTTACGCAAGTCTTGCAATTCTAGACCTTTTGATATTTTTTCCTCCTCTTTCCCTTTTTTCACTTATCTAGAATGCCTTTAAGTCGTCACCCCTTCATATCATGAGCGATCAGGAAGAAAAAAGGGTTTTTCTCTTCCCCCCCCCAAAAGACCCGGCTTCCCCCCTTGCCTGTCCCTTCGGTGTTTTTCTTCACCAGATTGCAAGGTTAGGTTCCTTCACGGCAGAGGCCTCCTTCTGAGGGTTTTTTTTCACACCCCTGGGAGCCATTCCTCGTATCTGTTGCTCGCATCCTCCCCCCCCCAAATGTGGGAAACTAGTGCCTTTCCCCCTCCATCTGCCAGATTAAGGTTCCCCCTCTAGATATCTATATAAGCCAGACCGTCGAACCCTGACCTTTTCTACTCCCACAAACAGTCGTCACCTTCACCTCTTCTTCTGATGACCGCGAGGCCCCCCCCCCTCTCCTACAACGAGTATGTTCCCTTTTCCCAGATTAAGAAGTGAGCTTTCTTCTTGCTAATGCGCTCTTTCTCCGGACTTGGGCTATCAATTTTGGGGGTCCCTGCAGGCTCTTAATCCTACCACCTCGCGGATCTATATGAACTCGTATGCCTTTATCTTGCAGCAGATTCCGTTAAATTCGTGAGAGGGCATCCCTCCCAAAGAAAGATCCCAGTCTCCTTGAGCGGACCCAATAGGATTGGACGCCGTTTCGTGGATATACCCTTCTCACTGGGTCCTCCCCCCCATTTCCTTGAATAAAAAGTAAAACTCCCTCCGCTTATCCTGACGGATCTTGAGGAACTCCTCCCCCCCAGCTTGTGCCGGGTGTTGCATGATTCGGACCTTTCCTAGGGATTTGCCAGTTCCTTTTTGTACGTCACGTCTGATTTGTTAGTCGTTTGGTGAGATCGACCACTATTAAACCCCTTTTCCATCCCTCCTTTCCCTTTTCTTGAGAGACTCCGGTCTACGGAACCCCTTTGCTGTGAATTTCTCCGCCGGCCCCCGCCCCCCTTTTGTGCCTTTTTTTTCCCTCAGGGGGTATCGTTCTGGCTGGAGGTATTTCCTAAATAAAATACCTACTCTTCCTCCTTAAGTTCGCACACACGGTCTCCTAAAAGACTTCCTGCTATACCCCCTCCTCCCCCCCGAGGGTTCCGCATGAAGCCCTTCCCATCTCCCTCTCCTTAAAGAGTGTTCATTATGAACGGACGCATTTTATTAGGAGTTTTCTTTTTCCCCTCATATAAGTGTGTTGGTTTGGATTAAATCCCTCCAATGAGTTTCGAAGGACCTCCGGCTATTATCCGGCCTATGTGCAGAGGCCTCCCCCCCCTTCTTGATAGTGTGTTTGAAAAAACGAATTCTACGGCGCCCGGTGTAGAGCGCACTCCCGAGGGCTTTTTTTTGGCCGAGTGCCTTTTTCGCGTATTGGATTTCTTTTTCCCCCAGCTCCCCCTCCCCGCGCGCCTGATTTACCCACCCCCGGTCTTGCCTGATTTCTAAACGGATCCTTGCGAAAATTTCCAAGATTGAGTAAGACGACCAGATTTCCCAATGGGTATAGGGCATTCCCCCTAAATTCGAGTCGGCCAGTTAGACTAAGGAAGAGTTGGTGAAAGATTAGTCGGCGAGCGATCCTCCACCAACATCAAAATTCTGAGGTCTAAAAACGGAAAGTTTTTCGGATTCTCCTGCGGATCCCCCTTCCGAAAGGCCTTTGGACTCATATTGAAAAAAATGCCCACCTGGCTTCCATGCACTGAATATTACGTGAGTCGTCCGGTTTGAATGGGTGGCTTTTTTGGAGTCTTGTTAATGAATCATAAGAGAGAGGGGAGACACCGAACAGACTGAAATCCCGTCCCTTCGGAATTTAGGGAGATTCTTGAGGGGTCCTGCTCCCCTGTCTGCAAGGATTTTAGATCGTAGTTGCCATCCTTAACGACCCTCTTGTTTCCTGCATTGGAATGATTCCATTTTTAGTCTTGCTGGATTTATTAGAGACTGCACTTTTGGAAAAAACATTTCGATGTATGCCCCATGCGGACTTCTCCAGGCGAGGAGCCCTTCAACCAATTACTCCTTTTCTTCGCATTGGTTGTTACCTTTTGAGAAGAGTGCTGACCCCGTTGTTGTGGGAAGGGAGTCACCCCTTCCCCCCTTCCGATTATGCTTAGAATCTAGGCTCATTGTTTTCAAAAATCCGGGCAGATTTTCCGGGCCCATTTCCCCCGACGAGGTAGTCGGACCCTTTTTCTTTTCAGGGTTTCGATCCCCGAGTTCGCGGGTCCGATGGGAAAAAACTCGTTTTATCCGCAACGTGCAGAGAGACTTCCCTGGACCAAACGTAGTATTTTCGGAACCCCCTTTTCTGGCTCCCAGGTCTCACCTATCCTACACAGTTACGGTATTTTGGTTTCTCATATCAAGTTTTTCCTATCAGGATATTCCTTTTGCGACCTTCTTTCCCTTCGATCTGACTTGCTGCGGATTTTCTTCCTAAAAGTAGCTCAGCCTTCCCAGTATTAAGGGGCCCTTTTTCTTTTAAACTGAGAGTGGTTCGAACCCACTTCGTTCATAAGACTTTCCCCCCCGATTTTTTCCCCGCCCTTAATGGCTTTCCCCTCCAACTTTTAAATTTACGAGGGACGATTCACTTTTGTAATTTCAATCCCCCCCCCCTTCCCCCGGAGGTTCCCTTAAACGCCTCGCTCTCTTCAATCTTTTTTTCCCCTCCGTTGACCTGGGGCGCATGCGACCCTCTTTTGCAGCCAATCTTCCCTAGATACACCCCCCCTCCTTCCCCATCACTTCCTTGTGTAGTTCAAGTACACCAAGCCGGGTGAATGTTTTGACGCCCGTCTGATGATGCGAACTCGGTCGCCAGGAATAATGGTCCTTCTTTTAAGTTTGATATGAATCCCCCCTCCCTTTTCTTTTCTTCCAACTCGGGAAATTACTCTAGATTCCTTATAGTTTTTTTCCAACAGGGAATTTTATCCTTCCCCCAAAGGGATATCATTTCCCCTAACTGTGAAATCAGGGGTTTCTGTTAGTGCCCACTCCAGCCCCCTTTTCAGGTGGTATGGCCCCAACGGGAATGGCTCTTCTCTGAAAAATGCCTTGGGTAACCCCCCCCCACGCGTGGATCCCTTTAGCCTTCTCCCTTGACAAGAAAACCCCTTTTTTTTTCAAGACCCGTAGGTTGGCAAAGATCAATAGACCCTTTAAACTTCAGAATATTTATCCCCCTTTCTCCCCTACTTAATTACACAACACAACTCTTCTATTATTCTTAGAGACAGAGATGGTACCCCCGCACTACCGACTGGTGCAATCTTCGTGAGAGAGGCTGTTTTTCCCCGCCTGCAGGGATTTTCAGAGGATAATCCTCCTTTGGGCGTAATGCCTATACTAATTCCCTTCTCAATATCTGAGTGCTATCTCCTCTTTTGTCCCCCTTTTTTTAACTTTCATGGAGAAGATAGGGGCCTCGAAATTATTGATCTTGCTCGGGTTCACCCCCTCTCCCCTAAAAGTCTAATGTGAGGTTCCGTTCATAGTCCCCTTTGGATCCCATTATAATGCCCATTCCCTTCCCCACCCTTTTTCCCACCTCTCTCCCCGACGGATTGGCGAAAGATGAACCCCAAGGCTTGTTGAGTTTTCTTCCTCCAGAACCCAAAGTCCTTCTTCGGGAGGCCCTCTTTCCGAAGTCTTTTCCCTTGGCAGTCCATCGGAGATTGATAGGTCGTTTTGGGTATGCTGAAAACTCTCCCATCCTTCAAAGTATTTGCGCCAATATAAGGGCGACTTCTTCAGTGCTAGCCTCGGATCTTATCTTTGCAAGGATTTCTTTTCTTTTCCTTTTATCAGAGTCCGGATGGCTCGCGGTGAAGAAAATCCAATTCCTTCCTTCCTCCTGCACAAAATCCTTCCCCCTACAAAGGTAGCCGGGAAAAGTATATTTTTTATATCTATCTGAAAACCCTATATCCCCCTCTTTCCTCCCCCCGGCACTTCATTTGAAACACTCCCTTATTTATTCGGAGATATACTATCTTCCTCCGTTGTTGTTGTTTCCCCCCCGAATCAATGGCTCTGAGTTTTCCGAACGCCGGAATGATTTTGTTTTAATAGCCTCTTCAGAAAATAGGGTTGTTCGCAGGGTCTCTCCCCCTAAGTATTTTAAGGCTTACCTTGTTCCGTCGAGCGCAAGACCCTTTTTCTTCGTTGCAGGAGGTTTTGAACGTCTGGTCGTTATTGGATTCTGAAAGCGACCTCCTGCCAGATACACCCCGTCCTTTTTACGAAAATTCATTGTCCCCCGCTCCCCAAGTATCGTGTGTAGTCAAGCGCTCCCTTCAAAGTCATGTAAGTTAGACCTTCTTAGCCGTACAGGGTCTTTTTTTTGTGGTTGTTTTCTTTTGGTGTTTGGGACATTTTTCCTCGCTCACGCCAACTCCCCCGCGTGACCTCCCAGGACGTTTTTGCCGACGGTCGGCCCCTCCTCTTCCTTATTGTTAATTCATCTACTTCCAAACAACTGAACAAGCTTTCTCCTCTTAGAATATCACGGCTTCAGTTGCGTCGAAGGTATTTTGACTTAGATCCACCCCTTCCCAGTGGCTAGAGGGACCACCGAACGTAATACCCTTTCCCTTAAAAGGGGAGTCTTTCGGAATGCCCAGGCTCCCCCTTTCAGAAGTCTTCCATCTGCTGCATGAATTGAAAGCCCTCGCCCCTTCAGTGCCTTGCTTAAATAGACCTTCTTTGATCTTGTCTTTTTGTCCTTCCTCCCCCTTGTATTGCCACAGCGGATGGGAAATAATGTAAGGCGCTTTTCCCTTTACTAGACACCCCCCATAATCGTGTCCGTAGGACGGAATCCTTTGTTGGCGCGCGAAGTCCTTTTTCTTGTTTTGTAAGTCTTACTTAGAAGGTATAAGATTAATACATAGAATCTCTAGAGTAATCACTGAATGAGTGAAGCTGGCTCGGGTAAATACGTGTTAGACCGATACCGAACCCTCTTTTTCTTGTCTGGTTAGAGAAAAAGATACGAGGCTTTCTGACAAAAAATACTTACATCCAGTCCCCATTCGATCCAGAACAATGACCACCTATCCCTGATTTCAACCCCTACTCAAACCCTTCCCAAGATACTGGAATCTTGTGGTCTTTTTGTTCCCTATTTCTCCTGCATTTCCCTTTCCTTCCTGTAAGTGCCGATGTTGAGGAGGCCTTTTTCTCTTTGGATTAAGTTCCCCGTCCGCGAGACTATGTTCCTTTCGGTAATTTACTAGAGGTTTTTTCCCCCATGTGTGTCATCCGCCCCCGGAAAAAACGAGTTGCTACTTTCCCCCCGGAATGATTTTTCCACCCTGAAATCGATGGTCTATGCAGCTAAATGTCTTTTTTCTCATTCCTCCCCGGTTCACAGTTCAACCTCACTATATATATTTTAAGACTACTTAAGTTTTTTTTTTTGTGATCAGATACTTTTTACTGTGAAATAGGTTTCTCACCCACGTGATCACACCTCTCTTAACTATATTAGAAATATCTTTTTTTTCCCATTTAGTAACCCTTTTGTTTTTCGTAACCCCAGAACCTTTTTTTATGGACGGTATCCCTAGTATGATGATCCCACGCTCGGTACTTTCCATTATAAGAACCTAGCGAATTTCCCCGTCGAGAATTATGGTAAAAAGATCCGCACTCCTTTCCTCCTACAAAATCATTTCCCCCCCAGGTAATTCTAAGTCGTCACACGCTACTCTCATTCAGGAATCCAAGGGAGATACAGTACCCCCAAAAGACCTTTTCCCCCCGGAACAAGTCCATAGCTGAGAAAGAATTTCCCGGTTTTTTAACGCACGATTGATAATGTTTTTTTTTATCTAAAGGAAATCGTTTCTTGATAGGAAAACAGTTTTTTTCCCAACTCGTATCTTCTTTTTTTACGACCCTAAACGACACCAATGCCAGGTTCTTCTGAACGGCACTATCCTTCCTCTTAAATAGCTGCTTATGTCCTAATCGGAGACCTTTCTTGCAGAATCTTTTCCCCCCGAGATTTTCATCTACGAGACCGCTCGGGAAACAAAGATTCTTTTTTTTCCTTGGTGCAAATCCTGAGCGATGCTCTTTGATACGAATTTTTTTCCCCCTAATTTTGGGGCTTTCCTTCTCTAATCTCCGAATCCTTCCCCTATATTTTTATCTTCAGGGAAACTTGGATAATCGGGAACTGGTTAAATTCCGGAAGATTCGGATTTAATTCTGTTTCTCCAGCTCTTATCTAAATTCTGGTGAGGCTGAGGAAGTTCTGGTTTTTTCCAGTCTAAATATGCGCAATGGTCCCCAGGTCCAGTCATAAACCCCCTTAAGTCCCTCGATCTGTCTCAGAAAGAGGAATACCCTCTTGTAGGTGCCGGAAACATAGACTAAGGTTTTTTTATGAAGTCTTCTTTTTCCTCAGTCGTCTCCCTTCCGCTTTCGTTAACGCGGCGATTTTCTTCTGGCGTGACCCACATAGACATACTTTCCGTCCTTCTAAAATTACGGCCGACTAATTACACGTCCCCAGGATGTTATTTTTCTCCTCTCGTGCCTCCCTTAAGAGTGGAAAAGGAATTCTTCTCGTATGCCTGAAGGGTTTCCCTTTTTTTTTTGGATTGTAGCGTGTACATCTCAAACGAATCCCGCACCTAAATAGAAGAGCGATTCTCCTCCCATCCTTCTCTCCAATAAGGCGGTTGATCTACCCTATCCCAGAGGGTAATCTCTCTATGGCAGAGATACCCTTCCCCCCCTCCCCTCCTCCCTTTGTAATTATGAAACTCGGATTTATTTCTTCCCCTTTACTCATACTGTTGTTGTTTTATCCTACATGAGACTGAGTTTCCTCCCGAAGGGAGGATTTCAATTAGGAAATCTTCTTTTTGGCATAGCGCAGAAAGTAGGGTCGCCACCCCCCAACTAAGTATTTCACGGTTCGAAATTTAGCGCCCCCTTCCCCTGTGCAGGATTGTTCGCTCTCTGAAAGAGAAAACATCCGCGAGCCAGTCAATACGATTCCTTTCCCCGAACAGTTTATGTTGAGTACGGATTTCAATTGACCCTAGTAAAGCCTAATGATTATTTCCAGAATGGTAGAAGGAGGAGGGGGCCTTTGTGAGGATTCCTTCAGACCCAAAGCACAGCCTCGTGGAAAGACAAAGGAAAGATTGAAGCAAATACGCCTCTCCAATTGTTTGAAGGTGGGACTTCTCTAAACCCAGCCAAGCTTCCTTCTGCTCGATTTCAGTGGTATCTGTTTTAATGTTGTTTACTGACGTCTCTTGCTCATCCTTCAGGTACCCCCCCCCTAAACCTGGAGCTCAGACTCCCTCCACTGTCTCTTTTGCGGGATGCCCCGCGCAATCTCCGAGGCGTCTGCTGGAATTCCGTGCTCAATATATCTTTTCCCTTATTGCTGGATGCTGGCCTCCTTCCGCCACACTCCTTTTCTCAGAGTCAAAATTCTGCGTGAGCCTACCCCACCCAACAAGTACATACTTGTAGAAATATTTCGGCCTCCCCCCGTTTTCAGAGCTTTCCCCCAAGCAGAAATTCGTTGTGGTAAGTAGTCCTGACCTTTCCTGATTAGAAATATAGTCTTCACTTAATTTTTCCTTTGCTCGGGGACGCCTAGTCTCCGCCGGTAGGAGTGTATGTTCTTTTCGTGGTTTCAAATAAGATACGTTGCTCAAGATGTGGGCCCCCCCCTCGCTTTTTTCAATATCCCTTTTTCCTTTAGATGAAGGTCCCCCTGATGCATCTCTTGGCCCCCCGTCGCGCGGTTGGATACTTCTTAAGGTTAAAAGTTAAGGGTCTTTTCCTGATATAAATGTGGGTGCTTGAAGATAATGTTTCCTCCCTTTTTCCTTCACTCTCGTAAGTGCCCTTTAGTTCGCTCTTATTTTGTGCTTTCATGATACAAGTATCCTTTCTTTTTTACAAGTATAGTTGTTCGGCCTCTACCGCCATTCGTCCCAAACGATTTTTACCCCTTCAACACACGGAATGATGGGCTCCCCCCCTTTATTGAAGCTCAATTTTGCTTGTTACAAAGGTCCTTTATGTCCAGTTAAACCCTCAATACCTTTTTTTTTTTACCTATTGAGTTGAAACTCCATAAGGGCATTTTTCCCCACTTGACTGCCAATTGAGCATTTTTTCAATAGAGCCATACGTTCATGCCTTTGTAGTAAAGTATAAACCTTGGAATCGGGTCCCTTCTGACTGCAGTATTCCTCTTTTAGCAATTCCATTATAGAAGTGAATTTGACTTAGCCCAAATCCTTCCTGGCTCCTACCTCTTCCATCTCGGCACTACACTCTTCGAACTTAAGTCGTAAAAAGGAAATTATCCGGGATCAACAAAACCGGGATTATTTCCTGAAACACCTGAAACTCCTCATAGGAACGAGTGCCGCCATTCTTGTTGGCCAAGGCTTTTTTTTTCAATGGGTTCTTTTCTCTAAACGGCCGTCTAGTTTCTTTCGCCATCCCTTTTCCCCTTTCATAGATTTGATCAGCGAACAAGAAAATAATGGGGCCGAACTCCCCCTCTTCCGGCCCTCCCACTCTGCCCCACATGTTCTCCTTATGATCCTTCGGAGACCGTGACAATCCTCTAGATATCAAAACAAAAGAGGATTTCCGCCCGCGGGAAACCTGCGCCTTGAATAACTGGTCTTGCTAGGTCTGTTTCTCACTACGGTCTCCCCCTCTTCTCCGAATGTGCCCTCCCCCCTTTTTTTGCTTTAATGAAGGTCTCTAAGTCCTAATCTTTGAGGAGTACTTCACAGTACCCTACATATGGGCTGTTAACTTCATCATCAAGATGACTCTCATCTTTAGCCTTGCTTTGGCTGCCAGGAATCCTCCCCCCCCCCCCCCCCTTCTAATTTTTTTTTCTTTCTGGAAGAGGTTTTGGCTATCACAGCATGGGGCAAATTCGCCACCCCCCCCCCCCAACAGTAACTATTCTCGACGGGCTCAGTCCAAATGTTGTCCTTCCATCCCTTCTCCCTCGAATTTGAAGAGTGAGAGGGCAGATTTCGCAAGCGTGCCAGTTGTCTTGAAGCTTTCAGTTCGTGTGATCTCAGACATATTACTAAACAATTCAACCTCTTTCCTTTTTTCTCAAATTAGTTGCGTCAGAACTAAAGGCTTTACTTTCTGGGAATTCTTGAACATTCCGCTGATCGTTATTTTTGTATCGCGAGGTGGATTGTCGCACGTTCCCCTTACGTATCATGACCACAGAATGCTGCGATCGAAACTTTCAGACGGCTTCTTTTCCCTATAGAACACCTCTGAGATATGGAACTTCTTCACATATGAATACTTGTCATCGAAAATCAGTGCATATTCTTATCTTATATTTTGTTGTTTTTTCCTAATAAATAGCCTGTAAGAATCCCTCTGGCCTGCTTTCCTTTAGTTGAATAGTCTATGGGCATAGAGCCTTTTTTCTCAGGGTAGAGACACCCACTTTCTTCTCAACCGGGATGCTTAAATATTAGATTGAGCTGGACGTCTAGTTCCCCCTCGACCTCACATCGAGACCACCCCACCCATTCCTATTGGAAACTCCTTTTCTGAAGAAAGTTCAAGGTAAGAGTCGGAAATTGATGATTCGCGTTTCCTTTATAAAGGACCTCTCCTTTAGTACTGCTATGTTCTCTCCTGAAATCACTAGCAACTTCGCCGCTTTGGACCCCAACTTCTCCTTCTCTCAAGAGGGCATACCTAGGAAGTACAGTCCTTTCCTTATAGAAGCGCCCCCTGCCAGATTGTCCCGTCATATACGTGAGGCTTCGTTGTTTACTGTCCTTGGCGTCCCCCATAGGATCTTTTCAGAGAAAACTAAACGGCGTCAGAGGACTGGAGACTTGGTAGGGCGACTGATTGTTTTTATCTCTTTTGCAACTTTCCTAAGAATCTGCGCCAATTGACCCCGAGTATGAAAGCGTGCCGCTCTAATTGCGTCTTTATTAGAGCCTGCATGACGCAAATTCGATGATGCCACATTTCAGAGAACCATACCTGTCCTTTCTCCCCCAATAGCCCCACCCGCTCTCCCCCAAGTACTCCTTATCTTTTCCCGGTTTAAGAAGACATTGTTTTTTAATTGTTGTTGTGGATTTCATATATCTCTGTTAGAAGTTCCTCGCCAGATCTAGTCCGTACTGCCAAGCGGGTTTTTGTCTCGTTCAAGACGAGGTCGTCCGACAAATTGTGTTGCTTCGGAGATTCCTAGGAGATTTCCAACCCTTATTTTCCCCCTCATTTTTATTGCTTTTTTTTTAGATGGAACTGACATTAGCAAGGTGGCTGGACAACCCTTTTCCATCGGTCTCACTTCATTCCTTTCCCTTTAAGGGGATCCCTCTCAAGGGATCTTTACTGTCAGACTGAAGGAATTGCGAGCTGTCCCCCCCCTCTTTTATTCTGGAGTATTATTTTCAGAGACCCAGTCGCACTTCCAAGTATGTTCTTTTATTTCCTGATCATGCAGACTGCGTCATCGCCATCCAACAGAGTGTCTACTGACAACACACGGCAAATGATGTCCCCTGGCACTTCGATGGATGATCCCTACACGTGGCTCTTCTCTTTTCAACGCAACGCTACTTCTCTTTTAATCCGCTGTTTTTTTGAGAGATCTCTTTTGAAACTGGACCTTTTTGCTACCCCCCTGAGGCAGTTACTTAGATCGCTAATTTTTAAACTCCAACATTCCATTAGAAACTCCTGCCTTACCGTATGATGAGAAACCCCATAAGCGTTTAGAACATTCCCCTTATACATGGAACCCTGTGAATTAGCCGATTCCACCTATAAGCTCTAACCCCCTGACCGCGACTCCTTAAGTCCCCTAAATGGGAGCTCCGGCCCCCTCAACCAAAATGGACGGAAATGGGGAAAATTATTGATGTCGTTCAAGTTCCTCCAAGGTTCCGCCTCCCTTTCAGGGCATCTTAACTTTCGGATAGAATAGTGTCGGCGGAAAATCTGTAGGGTTTCCCCCTTTTGCCCTCCACTAGTCTATTGCCTCTCCTTCCGACCCGCCAACAAGGTTCCCGTTACTCTGCCACGACCCTCTGCCCGATTTCTTCTTCATTATCAGACGAGTGTCCATTTACTCCATTCCTATTCTGTCCGAAATTTTTGAGAACGCGACTCTTGACGCAACCGAGCCTTTGTTGTCAAAGATTCTCCTTTTTCTCCTTGATCCTTTTTATTTCCTACATCGAATTTTGGGGTTTCCTTCAGGCATCGAACCCTTCCCATATCGGCTGCCTGCACCGTCCTTAGGAACTATAATAGGAGTTCTGGCCCTGAGATAGGCATTTCTGCGCTGCGGCATCCCGCAAACAAGACGTTCCTTTAGTCTGAAGTTCATCTCCCCCTGGTTGATATCCAGTTCTGTTAAAGGGGACGCCAACGGCGCATCAAGTCAAATAAAAACAGCCCCTCGAGCACGGACCCTCTCTGAAGAAACCAAGCTTTTTTAAGTTCGTGAACCATGACTTCTACTTTTTGCCGAGGAGCCTACTCCCCTAGGTTCTTCTTTCAAGACTGCCATGTTCCTTTTAGTGAGCGCGCCCATACCCACCCTTTCCCCCCCATTTATAACATCTGCTTATATAAGGTAGACTCTTTCTTACCGTAGTGAACCTTCAACTGATAATTCGATTTAATTTGACGCTTCTCCCTTTGTATCCCTGGCTGGACGGTCGCTGGTTCTCCCATTACTGAACCGAAGTCCTCGAGGGAGTCCCCTACAAAACGGTTGCTGATTTGACTTTCCCTGAACACCCGAGGTTAGATATGCCCTCTTTCAATATGAAGACTTCCCCCTTTTCCTGAAACAATCCTAGCATTTATAGGTCGCTCCTTTCTCTATTGGGTTCTCTATCCTGACTTTTAATGGCGCTCGTTTAAGAATGCCCCGTTAGGTTACTTATCGCTTGAATATGCAGTTCGGTTGGTTTTTCTCAAAAACCTTTTTCCAGATTTTTTTTTCCTTCTCCGTAGGTGCAGGAGGAGCTCTTTCGCTTTGACAGAACATCAAGCCACCTTCTTACAAAGGATTTTCTATCCGCCACCTATTTATTTCGCCTGCCGAGCTACCCCAGAATGTAATTAGTTCCTTTCATATTCGAAAAGAATGTGATAATGACCGCTGAGGGTGAAAAGTGCTTCCTCCACGACAAAGAACCTCCATGCAACGGAAGCTTTTCCCTCTTCCCCTCTCGTCGTCCCCAGGACGATTGTTAATCATCGACTTCCATGAACAAGATTGGTTTCTTCTTTTCTTCCCCCGTTCTCTAAGTGAGGAAGGTCCCTGTGCCTACTTTTAATTTTCCCCTTCTCCCCTTGATAGAGGGTTCCGGAGCCTCCCCTTCCCTTAGAGAGACTTGTCTTTTTTTTATTATTTATTTGCTTTCATCCCCATAGCCCCCTTTTTTCCCCCGAATCTGTGCCATCTAAAGCCTCGGTATCCCGTTTCTCTCTTTAACGATATTATTTTTTTTAGAGATGAATGAAGCCCCCCCGAGATGTATGCACACATTCTTTCCATCGGAACCCCCTACTACTCTTAAATAGTATATTTCACCCCACCTTCCGAGGGTTATCGTTGTTTCCCTTTTTCTCTCCTTCACCTTCATCGTTGTGGCGGGCCTTTTCCGAGAATCTTCCCTTATTTTGTTTCATAGAATTCCTTTAAACTGAATCGGTTTATGGATCGGGGACGTTCCTTTACAGACTCCCCACATTGTATTTCCAGAGCCTCCCTACCGAGCGATCTTTTGAACACTGATCTCTACGGAAAAGATGCGAGCCGTCCTCTCCTCCCCTCCCACCTTAGACACCCCCCCCCGGATGCGGAAATTTTCTCTCTAAGTCCGTAAGCGGTTCACCCTTTGTTTTCTTCTCCCCCTGATCTCCTGTTTTACTCTTCCAGGAATTCGATCTGTAAGTGCCTTTCTAGTTATTCTTATCTTTTGATTCAGACACCAGTGGCTTCTTCCCGGTGCGTATCTGAGAGGTTCGCCTTGTAATCCGCCATTACAGTCCCCCGCTTTTATAATTCGTTCCCCAAACGGAATGCTCTTCCATTGAACTGATGGATTATATTTACTCCTTTTGACCTAGACCCTGTAGGTCCTTTAAATATCTATCTCTTCCTACTCAGGTGTTGTGTTCTCTTCTGAGATCTTTCCCCCTTGGACCTACGTGCCGCTGCTCCCCCCCCCTTCGGATTTTTAACTATGACTCGAAGTCCCCCTAGAAAATAACGCCGTTTGTGGTTTAAAGTAGAAACTCTTTTCCTTCTTGATGACGCAGTCTTTTATGCCCACCGGTTAGTTAACTCTTTATTCTATTTTGACTTTGATTTGGAATACACTCTCCTTTCTAATGAAGCCCATCGTCCGTACAGCCTTGGAAGGAAGTCCGTTCAAACAAGGGAACCCCAGGGCCCTTCAAACTTGTATATCAAGGTTTAACCCCCCATCCCCCGGCCCCTTGGAAAAGTCTTGAGGCCTCGTGAACGCTTTTTTTCCACTCCCGATTGGAAAGGTTAAGGGGCACCAGAATTCCCCTTTCTTCCCGGCCTCGTTTCCCCCTCCCCCGGAGGGTTTCCCCAGTTTGGTCTCTTTTTTAGGATTTTCAAGACCACCCCCTCAGCAAAGAGTTCCAATATTGCCGGCCCCTTCACATCCCCCTCCCCCATGGCTAGATTCCTATCACTCCGGAGGAGCCCTTCCAAAACAACCTTTCTTCCCAATTCTTCTTAGATCCCCCCCGATATTCCCGCCTAATACCGTCCTAACTTTTCTTCCCCTCCTCTTTATAGTTTTTCTTCTGACAGGATCATCCGCATGTGGCATACACCTTTTTTGGGGCGTCATGAAGGCTCCTTTTACAGTCAAGTCCCCCCCTGGAGCTACTAAGCTCCTTCAAACTTCTTTTTTGTATGATTCGGACAGCCTCAATTCTTGAGCTGGAATAACGTTCCCCCCCTACCTCTCGCGACTAACTCTTTGAAGTCGGTACAGCCTTTTTCTTATCCGTAGACCCCCCACCTTTTACCAAGTGAGGAATCCCACCAAAGTAACCTACTTAACTCGTGAAGGAATCCTCTCCCTCGGAAGGAACCTTTTTAAGTGATGAAGGCCCCTGACTCCGTGGGATTCCTGTTTTTAAGGTCCCCTCCCTCCTTTTTAGTGAGCGCAGAAATAGCCCACCAATTTAAAACAATACCGCCGTGTTCCCCATCTTTTCCGAGAATCATACCTAGGATGTGACTAAGTCGGAAGATATTTCCGGTCTGGGGGGGGAATCTGGATCGTATGCCTTACGGTGTCTTCTCTGTCTTTCGTAGCGGTAGCTGCCCCTTTCTAATCACTCATTCCCCCATGAGTTTCTCCCCCGGGTTATCCTTGTTGACTCCAACATATCGAACACCACGAGGGTCTGCGCTCTCTTTCTTAAATATTGACCCTCCCCCTTCGTTTTCTGCCC